>ENA-UESJ01000140-UESJ01000140.1-human-gut-metagenome-genome-assembly--contig:-NODE-140-length-36112-cov-6.723241_pt1 | contig 36112 bp, 28 predicted proteins | sample MGYA00243000_ERZ508001 | MGnify/ENA primary metagenome ERZ508001 (study PRJEB26167, sample SAMN06115479) | human gut metagenome | host: Homo sapiens | place: China:Chongqing | collected 2015-03-03... | reverse complement strand
AAGAAATCGACAGCGCTTTTGTTTCATTGCTCATTTTTCACTCCTTTTCAAGCAGCCGCAAATGCGGTTGTAGTCGCAATTGCGGCTATATTTTTTGTCGTTCCGGACAAATTTGAAATCTTCCGCAGAATAGGTATAACGCATTACCTATTTTGTCAGCAAAATAGCCTGCGTTAGGGGGAATATCCCCCTAAGACCCTCTAAAAAACCGATATATTAGGCAGAACGCCTGTTATGATTTTAAAAGAAAATCTGCGGTATGGTCGGCGAGTGGAACACACGCAAATTCCGGCTGAATCGCCATGTAGTCGAGCTTTCAACCAGAGCGCAAATCGCTCGATTTAGCTTTTTCGACATACATAATAACATCATCGACCGGGCATTTCAGAATTTCGCAGAGCTTGTCTATTGTCGCTGTGCTGACTGGCTGATTATGCCGCAACCGGTTTATCGTACTGCTGCTGACGTGATGTTTGGTGATCAGCGTGTAGGTCGATATTTCGTGCCAATCAAGGTAATCCCAAAACGGTTCGTATGTTATCATTGCAGAACCTCCTTTCGCAAAACTGAAAGAAAAAATCCTTCAGGTTTGAAATTTCCGCTTGACATATAATCACCATTGTGGTATTATAGCTATAAAGGCGACTATTGTGGGCAGTGATGTGATTATATCATTTCGCGGTAGGTCTGTCAAGATGTTTGTGGATATTCGTCTGTAATTCCACAAATATAGTCTTTTTAATAACATCACGAGGAGGAACACTATGGTACCGGAAACAAAAAACACCTGCGAACAGGTGTTTGGAAAAAGATTGAAAGAGCTTCGCAAGGAGCATGGCTACACCATCGAGCAGTTCGCAGATATGGTGGGTATTTCTAAAAGCACACTGGGTTATTATGAGAATGACAAGCGTATGCCCGATATTGAGATACTTGCGAGAATTGCTAATGTACTGAATGTGAACGCAGACTACCTTATTGGCAGAACGAACACAACAGCGCAGAAAGGAAAGATGAAAACCGTGTGCGAGTTTACGGGATTGTCCGACCAGGCTGCGGAATATCTTTCGGCGCTTGCGGAAAATAGGGACTACGAAAAGTTGTCAGTAATCACTCATTTGTTCAAGGAGCTTTGCGAGGACTATGCGTTTTACAGCGGAGAAGATGAAGCGTCCAGTTTACTCGGCTCACTGTTCCGATGTTTTGAAAAGTTCACCGGTTCGGAAAATGATTGGGAGAATTATGTTGACCTCGGCGATGAAAAACGCAAAGAGGTGCTTGCTGCAGCTTATAGGCAGTTTATGTTTAATCAGGTGGTCAAGGCATTGGAACTCAGCTTGGAGGGATATAAACAGGATAATCTGCCGTGGAAATGATTAATACAGAGTATTGATTTTTTAGCCGTTTGATGTTATACTTGTAGCAAATACCAACAAGAAATGAGGGCGGGAAATGCTATCAGCACTTCTTTCAATGATAAATGATGAAACGGACAAGGAACTTGTCCGTTCGTTGTACGAAGCTAATGAGCAGCTCATGTATAACGTTGCATATAATATTCTTCATAACCGCACGGACGCAGAGGACGCTGTACAGGATTCTTTTGTCAGCGTGATAAATCATCTTGAAAAAATACGCGAGATAAACTGTAACGAAACCCGTTTCTATCTTGTTATAGTAGTGAAGAACATTTCGCTGAATATGCTCAAAAAGAAACAGCACCACCCGGCGGTCGATATTGATGAGGTATTTGACGCTAAGTCAGACGAAAATACCGAGGAGGAAATTATCAGCAAAGTCAGCTCCGATGAAATCAAGCGTGCACTGCGTGATTTATCAGATAATGATTATGATATAATGTTCCTCTACCTTATCAAGGAGCTTACTCCGTCTGAAATCGCACAGCTTCTTGGAATTACCGGGGGTCAGGCTCGGCAGAAGATATTCCGTGCAAGGCAGCGTTTGATAAAACATCTTGAGAAACGAGGCATTACCAATGAAACTTGATGACCTGATATATGATGGAATCGAAAATACATTAGATGAACGGCTTTCACAATACACTGCCGATTTGAAGAAACACCATTTTTCGGCAGCCTATAAAATACGCCGTCATCAGACTATATGGGCTTTATCCAAGGCTCAGAAAATATCAGGGAAGTTCTCTGTCAAACGCATAAGATATGCTTTGCTTGCGGTAATTCTTGCGGCATTCCTGCTGACCGGATTCAGTATCTGGTATTCGGTCGGAGGGTTTACATTCAACGCACAAAGGGATCATTCAGTTACATATATAAGCAGAACTCCCGGAGATAAAACTAAAATAGAAAGCGTATATGGATTACCGTATGAAACAGGATTTTCGCTGACAGAAAGGCAGAGCGATGATGCAGATGTCATTTCCATATATCAGTCCGGAGAGAAAAAAGTTACGCTATGGCAAACTATAATTGGTGATGTACATAATTTCAACACAGAATACGGAACTCCGGAAGAAGTAAATATCAACGGCTACAATGGAGTGTTTATTCCCGAAAACAATGGCGAGTGTGGTGTAGTATGGACAATGGACGGATACTTGTTTACTCTTAATGGCAATATCGACAAAATGTCACTTTTGAATTTGGCAAAAGCTACAAATTTAGAAAAATAGACACAAATGCTGTAACGGCGATTCTCATAAATTGTTTTAGTTGGTGAGAGGGTAAATCTCAAAACTAAAACAGGAGGTGAGAAAAATGAAAAGAATTGTAGTATTGGCTGCGGTGCTTATAGCTATATCTACCATTTCTGTAAATGCGGCTGCAACAACTGTTCCGGAAAGTGTATACGCTGATTCTATTACTCCATATTACGAAACAGCTTTTGACGCTGTCAGCACATTAACGCTCAGTGGAAAAACGGTAAAATGCGAAAGTAAGCTAAGAGGTCATTCTGATGTAAAGAGCTGCAAAGTTGAACAGACTCTTGAAAAGAAGCTGGGACTGTGGATATGGAACTCTGTTGACGGCGCAAGCTGGAACGGCACTATATCAAGCATTTCCGGCAAAGTTACCAACAGTATATCTGGATTACCCAGTGGCACTTACCGTTTGAAATCTGTTTTTACAGTGAAAACTTCAAACGGAAAAACTGAAACTATTACGGTTTACAGTGAAGAATGCGCAATTTAGCTAACAGATTTTGTCATAGCATTCCAAAGGAAACAACTTTGACTTGCGACAAACCTGTAAATGCAAACATCACATTTAGTGAAGATTAAAAGCAGTAATGCAATTCACAAAACAGTGTTTATTAGAAGGTTTTAACATGAAAGCAATCACAAAAAAGATAATAGCAATAGGTTTTTCAATATTATGTGCCAGCACAACTGTTGCTGCAACCACATTAACTGGTACAGCCGAAAATGCTGTATTAGACATCAACTTTGAAAATGATGACGAAATCTCTCAGCTTTCGCCTGAGGAATTGTTCAACTATTATATGGAGGTTGGAGAAGTGCCGTCTAGTGATGACGAGGATGGAATAAGCTTTTATTCGATTATTGGCACTGATGAACGTACGAAAGTCAAAGATACTACTGTGTCACCTTATATTGGAATTGGAAAACTATATATGGGAGCATCACATAGCACTTGTGCTGCCTTCGCCCACAATGCCGTTTTGACAGCGGCACATTGCGTCTATAGCGGAGATCATGAGAAAACATTTACCAAAATTGAATTTGGATTAAATGGTAATGACGCATGCGAAACAATAACGACCAAACCGCGTGAAATAATAGTGTGCCCTGAGTATAAAGCTGGTGATACATCTTCAGAAAATGACTGGGCAATAATATATTTCGACGAAAAAATTTCTAACTGGTGTTTCGGATATTCAACAGGTTTATCTACTTCCACTCAACTTATCACTGCTGGCTATCCGTGTAGTGCTTCTGCTGATAACAATCAAAATACAGGCAAAGAGCAGTATACCTGTTCAGGATATGCATCAAAAATTTATGATAAATACTTTAAGTGTGATATAGATTGCACATCTGGACAGAGTGGGTCTCCAATTTATAATTCTGCCAAGCACATTGTTGGTACTATTCACGGTGGAAATTCGACTTATACAACTGCTTGCCGTGTAAAGGGAGAACTGTATAAAACAATGGCTGCAATACGTGCCGGAACATATACACCATCAACATAACTAATAGGAGGAGTTTATGAACACAAAGCTCAAATCTATTATCGTAGCAGTAGCCGCCGCATTTATGACCATTATGCAGCCAATTTCTGCAAATGCAGCCGATACAGCAAACAAATCGACTGCTGTTATCACTGCTGAGGACTTAGCTTCAGTAAGCGGTAGCGGCACGTACTACATCTATCAGGACATTGACCTTGAGGGCTATGACTGGAAAGGAATCAGCGATTTCAGTGGGACTCTTCTGGCATATAACCACAGCGTGATAAAGAATATGAGTTCAGACGACTGCGGTTTGTTCAGGAAGCTGAGTTCCGGAGCAAAGATCAAGAACATACATCTCGAAAACGTCAATATAAAGACAAAAACTAAAATGCTCGGTGGTCTGGTATCATATATCCCGGCAAGCTCCAAGGGTGTTGAGGTAGTGGACTGCTCCGTGAACGGCAGTGTGTGCACCAGATTTCAAGGCAGCTCGACTTTGAATTACTGCGGTGGAATCGTCGGAGTTGTTTCAGCTAAGGATTGCGTTATTTCAGGGTGTTCTTCTTCTGCCATTGTCGGAAGTCCCGACCGCCAGGGTGGCATTGTCGGACTTAACTATGGAAACATTTCCGACTGCGTTTTCACTGGGTGTGTAAAGAACTCAGAAAACTTTTCTCCTGAGGATTCTGAAGAAGAATGGCTTGATTTATACACTGTCAGCCAGGCCACCGGTGGCATAACAGGTGTGAATGTCGGCAGTATCAGCAACTGCGTCGTGCTTTTAAGCGACTGCGGGAGTGCAACTTATCTTGGACTTGTTTCTGGTGTGAATATCACTGGAAAAGGCAAGATCAACAACTGCATTGCGCTGAAAGCGGATAAGTGGACTCGTGATGGTGATTCGGAAAATATAAGTGAAATCGCCAATAATGTTAAATCCAAAGATCTCACTTTCAAATTGAAGTCATAATAACTGCACAGCGTTGAGCGCAAACGGTTTAAAGCTGAACTGGACTGGCGTGTTGATAGCATCAATTATCGTTGGGGGTAAATGAGCCATCAAGGAATGAAACTCTCTCAAAAGTTGACCTTATTGCAGGTGAGCTTTATGGGAGAGTTTCTTTTATTTGCATTATTTGTCGAATTATCGGTTGCCACTTGTTCCGTTCGGTATGTTCAACATCCGAGGGCTTCCAGGGTATATCCAGATTATGCAGCGCCGCCAGTTTTGTCTGAATATTAGCGCCCGTTCCCATTTTGCTTGTGCTTGCGAGGACGATACGCTTTGAGCCGGAACGGAGTTGTGCGTACATTTCGTTGCGCTGCTTCTGTGTCGCTGCGTCGCCGGCGGTGCAAATCTCGCTTTCGGGAATTCCACGCTGTGTAAGTTCCTGTTTGATATAGTCGTAAACGGAGAACTTCCCGTCATCAGAATTAACGGCAATATCACAGAATACAGCCTGCACTCCCTTTTCAGCAGAAGTGCGGTCGTATATCTCCATAATCTTGTCGATACAGAGATTTACCTTGCTGTCGGGGTAGTTTTCAGCGTTTGGTATTACGCACCGCGCGTCCAGACCGAGCAGACGTGCTTCTCCCGTAATTTTCAGCATATTATCCTTGCTCGGATCCACGGCTCCGCTGTGAATCATTTCGGAGCGCTCAGCAAGGACCTTCATATACGCTTTCTGTTCATCGTTTGGATGTGCAACGATAGTCTGCGGCTTTCCTCCCTCCAGTTTCGGGACAGGCAAATCAAGCATATCCGGCGTTCGTATGTCGGCGAACTCCTTGAACATCTGCATTAGTTCGGGAACATTGTTGAATTTGGCAAATCGCTTTTTGGTGCGGTAGCCGTTGCCTGCGGGCTTCAGCTCTGCCTTTGAAACGACCTCGCCAAAGTTGCTTGCCCAATCGTCAAAGGTCTGCAATCCTGCGTTTTGGAGCAAGGACGGACGGAGATACCTCTGCATTATGTACAGCTCCGTCATGGAGTTAGAAACAGGCGTTCCTGTGGCGAAAATTATGTTTTTCTCGCCGTAATTCTCGTTAAGATACTGCGTTTTCATGAGGATATCCTCGCTCTTTTGCGCAGGAGTAGTCTGAACACCGGACACCCTGTTCATTTTTGAAACCACAAGACCGTTCTTGTAATTGTGCGCTTCGTCAACGACAAGGCTGTCAAATCCGAGCTGTTCAAAGGTCAGGGAGGTGTCCTTAGTCTTGCCGCCGTCAAGGAGCTTCTGCAAGCGTGTTTCAAGGCGCTTTTTCTCACGCTCAAGGTCTTTTATGGAACTGCGGTTGTTTGAGCGTGTGCGGTAATCGCCGCTTAATTCGTCAATACCGCTTTGCATAGCGTCTATTTCACGCTGAATGAAATTTTTGCGGTACTCCATAGACATAGGGATTTTCTCGAACTGTTCGTAGGACATGATAACTGCGTCATAGTCGCCGGTGCAGCACCGACCGATAAACTTCTGCCTATGGTCTTTGTCGAAATCCTTTTCGCTTGCGGTCAGGATTTTTGCCTGCGGATATAGCCGCAGCCACTCGTTCGCCATTTGCCCCACAAGGTGCTTCGGAACGACAACGCAAGCCTTGTTTATAAGACCGAGCCGTTTTTTCTCCATAGTCGCAGCCACCATTTCAAAGGATTTACCAGCGCCGACGCAGTGGGCAAGCAGAGTATTGCCGCCAAATTTCGCCCGCATTACAGCGTCCAGCTGATGAGGTTTCAGCCTTATGGACGGCGACATTCCGGGGAACGTCTGATGAGAGCCGTCAAACTTTCTGCCAACAATGCTGTTGAACAGATTGTTGTAGCGCTCAACATATTTCTCGCGGCGCTCCGGCTTCTCCCACAGCCAGCGCTTAAAAGCGTCTTTCATTTTCAGAGCCTTATCCTGCGCCAAATCGGTCTGCTTTTTTTTTATTTCATAATGCTCCTTTCCATCAACATCGGTTATCTTGTCCTTGACCACGATATCCCGATTGTTGAGCAGATTTTCAAAGATCGCCTTTGCAGGCATTCGGGCTGTGCCGTAAATCTGCGTTGCGGCGGCAGAGGTGTCCCAATTCTTGTTTTCAATTTTATACTCGCCGGTAACGGCTCTGCGCATAGGCTCGTAAAATCTTGCCTTTGCGTAATCCTCAAGGAAATGCTGATAGTCCTCAACATCTACCCATGACACACCGATACGCGCGGTAATATCTCCGGCTTCCAGCTTTTTCGGGAGGACTTCCGTCAGAGCCGTTACGTTGCGCTGAAAATCGGGATAGTCCTTTGCGTAAAGCTCGGCGGCGCGCAGCTTTTCACGGACATTGCCGGAGAGATATTCGGAAGATTCCTCCCAGCCGACAAAAGGGTCGTTCTCGTCAGATTTCAGCGGATTAAGATATATCAGGTTGTCCGATTTCAGAACTTCTACAATATCCTGCGGTTCCTGCCCGCAGAGCTGTGCCATATACGGTATATCCATTTTACCCACTGTATCAATGGAAACCTGCATAGCCTCCTGCGGAGTGTCCACATGGGTGATTTCGGCGGTGTATTTTACCGTGCGCTTGGTAAAGAAATCCGACTTTTCTACGGTCTTGGCTTCCTCGTCGATGATTTCCAGAGCGCAGAGGGAATTGTAATCATCGTCACGGCTGAAAACCTGCGAATTACTGCTGTCGTTTATGCAGCCGTTCTTCTTTACAAAGCTGTCGTACTGCGCGTTCAGTCTATCCTGCAAGGATCTCAGTTCCGTATCGGAGCAGTTTCTTTCCTGTGCGGAGAGCATTTCACGGAATGTGGCGCGCAGTTCGTTCAGACCCTTTATTCGCTCGGCTTTCTTTCCAGTTTCCGTTACCTCGGTCATGATGTTGTTTTCACGGAAATACATCTTTCCGTCAACCTCGGCAAAGGCGAAATTGCGGACATCTTCGACAGCAGGGATAACGCCGGCTTCCTTTTCAGTTTCCTGCGTCCGCTTTCGGATAGCGTTTGTCAGCTTTAGATTGCTTACAGCCTTTTCGAGCTGTTCGGAAAGGTCAGCTCCCTCAATAGGAACGCAGGCTGTTTCGTCTGCATTGCCGTACATGGAAAATTCCATGCCCTGTTTCATTGTACCGAGTATCATTTCGGGGTGGTCGAGGAAGTAATTATTTATCGGAATGCCGTCATGATTTTTGCCGACATAGCACCAGTCGGGAAGTTCCACCGCCATTTTCTCACGTTTTTGCAGGAAGATAATATCCGCCGTTACCTCCGTGCCGGCATTCGCCTTGAAAGCGTTGTTCGGCAGACGGACAGCGCCCAAAAGATCGGCACGTTTCGCAAGGTATTCACGGACTTTCGGGTTCTGCTTATCCATAGTACCCTTTGTGGTGACAAAAGCTACAATGCCGTTCGGCGCTACCTTATCCAGCGTTTTTGCGAAGAAATAGTCGTGTATCAGGAAATTCTCCTTGTTGTACCGCTTGTCGAACACTCCGTAATTTCCAAAAGGAACATTGCCGATAGCGGCGTCAAAATAATTGTCGGAGAATGTAGTTTCCTCATACCCCTTTATCTGAATATCCGCCGTCTGATAGAGCTGCTTTGCGATACGTCCGGTTATGCTGTCCAGTTCAACGCCGTGCAGACGGCTTTCCTTACGCATTTCTTCGGGCATAACGCCGAAAAAGTTGCCTACGCCCATAGCAGGCTCCAAAACGTTACCTCCACTGAAACCGAGAGCCGCCAGTCCTTTATAAATGCCGTTTATGACGGTGGGCGAGGTGTAGTGCGCGTTCAGCACCGTGCTTTTTGCGGCTGTGTATTCGTCCTCTGTCAGCGTTTCTGCAAGCTCCTTATGTTCGCTCGACCAGGAACTGTTGTTCTCGTCAAACGCCTGCGACAGACCGCCCCAGCCGACGTACTTTGAAAGAACAGTCTGCTCCTCCGGAGTTGCAAGGCGGTTTTCACCCTCGATTGCTTTCAGAGTTCGGATAACGGCGATGTTGGCGGAAAATTTGGCTTTCTGACCGCCCTCGCCAAGATGTTCGTCGGTAATGGTGAAATCGTGCTTTTCAACGGGTGCTTCAACCTGGACGGGACGTGCGGCAGGGGTAGGCTCTTTAACAGGTTTGGGGCTGTTTGCACTGTATTTAGCGAGAATTTTCTTTGCGCTCTCAATCTGTTGTGGGTCGTCTGAATTATCGACAGTCCATTGTGCGCTCCGGATACGGTTGTTTATGTCCCTTTGCGTAATGTACTTTTTCTGGGATATAAGCCTGTCGATACGGGCTGCGACTTCATTCCACTTCATCTTTACAGTAGCTTCACTGCCGCCGAAGCCGCCTTTGTTCAGAACGATACCCTTTGCGTCGTGCCATGTATCATATCCGGTGCGCCCCGAACCGCCAGTGCCGTATTCGTTTTTCAGAAAATCAGCCTTTTCCTTGCTGGAATGGGGCTGATTGAAGTAGTTCTCAATCCGGAACTTGCCGCCTTGAACGCCGCTTCCGCTTAATATAAGCAGGTCTTTTTCCTCCTCCGAAATGAACATGACGGGAGAGAATTCAAAATTCTTTTCTGTTCTGAACTCCCGTCGTTCAAGCTGTAAATCTTTCAGATTTTCAAGAATTTCGTGGAGGTTGCGATGAGGAAAACGCAGAACGTCCTTATCAGTTTCGCAGCGTTTTATAAGGTCGGTCATGCCGGCGATGAACTCCGAAACTGGCTTTTCTCCCTTTAGCGCTTCAGAGATCCTTTCGGTGCTTTCCGGGAAACCGCCTATAAAAAACTCGTCCGGAATAAAGAAATCACCCTCAACGTCGCGGTTGAGATACCACAGTTTTTCAGCGAGTTTCCTGCGGGTGTAGGCTTCTGCGTCGTCGATTGTGACCTGATCCGCAAATTTGCCGTCGCCCAGCAGCTCCTCAATACGCTCCGCAGCCTGTTCCCAGGTGATTGTTTTCTGCGCGGGGCTGTTGAGCGCAGTATCTCCCAAGCCGATAGTAATGCCGTTTTCGTCATACCATGCGGTAATTCTCCGGTCGGCTGCTCCGGTTGACTGACTGAAATCTATTCCTCTGGCGTTAGTCCCGAACTCATTGCACAGAAATTCAGCATTGCTTTCAGCGCCCTTGTTAAGCTGATACTGGTTGATTATGCGTTCAAGGCTGTGCGGCTCGCTGGAACCGCAGCGGAGGACGCAGTCGAACATTTCCTGCGTTATAAGCGGGGAGTCCGTGTCGGAATGGACAGGCGCAGACTGCTTCTTCGGAACATTTTCTTCCACATATTCACCGAAAAGGTTGAGCTGAACGCCCTCGGTGGAATTGTTAGTAAGAAAATCGTTCTGCGGTTCTGTGAGCCTCTGCACAGTTTCATCGGGGATTGAAACAAGGTTGCTGAATTCCAGATTACCCAGAGCAGAAATCATATCATCGGAAAATCTGAAATCCTTCACCTCGGCAACCTTATCGCCGTACATGGTCACGATTTTCTTGTTCTCAAGGTCTGCATAAACGCTTATTCCGACTTCGGTATCTTCGTGAGTGGTGTAGGCAAGCGGAACGCGCGACAGGTCGGAAAAGTTTGCGTCCTCGCGGAATTCCCGCTGTGAATATTCGTTTATCCGGGCTTTGGCTTCATTCAGAAAATATTCTCTGTCAAGCTGTTCGTGACGGTCGAACTCCTGCCTTGCCGCAGTAATCAGCGCATTTCCGAGGGATTCCCAGGCGTGGGACACCTCAAAGCCACCCTTTGTGCGGAACGTCATTCCGGTATCCGTTTTCTCTGATGAAATCTCAACTCTGCTGATACCATCGGTGGGAGGGTACTCAAAATTGAGATACTGCATATTCGCATATATCTTTTTTGCAAGCTCGACACTTATGTCCTCGCCGTTGTGGAAACGGGTTGTCAGCTCCTCGAATTCGTCAGCGTCCAGACTTGCGCCCATAGTCCAGTTGGTTATGCCGCTGTATACCGGAGCATGGTCGTAATCGAACAGCTTATTGCCCAAATCGTCCAGTTCATCGCTTGCAAGCTGCTCTTCAGCCAGAAGAACAATGTTATCCGTCAGCGTTCTCTGCGTTTTGCGTTCCTCACGGGAAAGGGTAAAATCCGGAACTTCGGTATAACCAAAGCTGTCTACAAAGTGCGTTGTTATTGCGCCGTCTTTCTTTATTGAGATAATATCTCCGACTGAAAGGGAATGTCCATAGAAATCCTGCGGGTGGTCAACATTGAAACGCTTGTAAATATCATCGAGCGTTTCGTTCTCCTGCAATCTGCCGCGATAAACACGGTCGTAATTCTCACGGTCGATATACATTCCGTGTTTTTTCAGATGTTCACTGTTGGTAAAGTGGTAGTCACGCAGCTTTTCATCGTCTTTGAGCTGATAAATCGCATACCTCGGCTCGGTAAGCGCAAACAGCTTGCTCAAGCAGTCGCTTTCATGGCTTGAAATATCCTCGCTGTCGGTCATGAATTCTTCCGCAACGCCGTCAAAGCCCTCTGCGCCACGGTCGAGAAGTTCCTGCCCGCAATGCTCGGTCAGGTATTCCAGCGGGTCGTTCTGCTCCATAGCGTCAAAAATATCGTCGAAGGACATATAGGTGCAGACAAACTGACCGCCTGCGGTGCTGTCAGGATTGTAGTAAATCCAAGTGACATTTTCCATTTCGGAATTGATGTAGAATTTATCCACGTCGTCCGGTATTTCGTCCTGCGGTTTATTCTCAATTTCAGATATCGCCGCCTTTATCTTGCCGAGAATATTTGCGGACGCAATGGACTGCTTTTCATCGATGATTTCACCGATACTGTGATATGAGGCGTACAATTCCACGTCGTATGTTGAGGACTCCGTGCGGCTTGCGTAAACGGAAACAGAAACGCTGTGCAGGCTGTCGAGGTACTTTTCATCGTTGTTCCAAATCTCGTTTGCCTGATTGAGCGCTGCGTTGAATTCCTCCACAGAATAGGGATAATTGACCTTGAACCCGACTTCCTCCGGCGAGAAATTTCTATTGTGGCTGCCGTTGACGTAAACGCAGGGATATTTGATGTTCCTCTGCTGAATTTCCGAGCGAATATCGTTATACAGACCGTCCGAAACCAGATCCGCAACTGATTTGAGATATTCGGGATCTTCCCGCATTTCCGTCAATGCTTCATTGTGGGAATTGCGGACGGCTTCGGCGGCACGGTCGGCAAAATAGGTGCGGAACTCGTCGGCGCTGTATGACGCCGCAGCCATTTCCAGCTCATCGGAATAATCGAGCATAAAGTCATGCAGATTACTTGCGTCAGCGACCTTACGGCTGTCCGCAATGCTCATGCTGCCGTCGTAGGCGTATGGATCATCTTCTTCGGAATCGTATGGACGGTCTGAAAATGGGATACCAAGTTCCGCAGCCTTGCTCCTTGCCACCTCAAGACTGGTGAAAGATTCGTCAAGGCGGTCGGCGACTTCCGAAATGACCTCTGCCCGGAAATCCTTATCCCGCTGAAATCTGTTGTACAGAGGTGCAAGCTGTTCAGCGGAATACTCCGAGCTTTCACGCCCGGTGATGAGCCGAGTGTAGTAGCTGGTCACGGCGCTTTCTACCTCAACATCGAAGTTCTCTCTGTCGGTGTTCCGGTGCGCGTTACGAACAAGGTCGTTCTCATAAAGCGCTCCTGCTGCAAGTCCGATAAAAACAGAAACAGCGGGGGAAATATCCTCCGCTGATGTGCTGTTTATCCTCTGCGCTGAAGAACTATCTGCTCCATTACCTCGTGTTCCACTATGAAGCTCCGTGTTTTCTCCCAGCGCTCTATTTCGGTGAACGTCGTTTTCGGGCGAGGATTCTTCTCTGCGTACTGCTTCCGCAGAAGTTCCCACATTTCCCACGCTTCCTTGTCTATCTGACGGGGAATCAGCTCCCATTTCAGACGACCCTCCAGCGACGGGATTTCTTCCGGATAATTCTCCGTCATGAACTTCTGCCAAGCCTTGCCCCAGCGGTCTATCGGTTCGCTCAGGAGCTGCTGTTCCTCGTCCGTCAGACCCAGCTCCACCTGCTCCAGATACACGAACGTTTCCGGATCCAGCTTGTACGTTCTGCCGTTCTCCGTCTTGATTTCGGGATAGTACATCTTGTCCTCTGCGCACCAAATCTGTCTTACCTCTGCCATTGTCGATACTCCTTTCAGCAATAAGCGAATTTATAGTTTTCTCCATTGATAACAGTGCCGGTCTTGCCGCGATCTGAACGTATTCCGTCAGCTTTTCGGCCTCTGCCTTGCTGTGAACAAGGTCGAATGCGGATAAATCCATAGGATTGTTCTTGTAGTCGAACCTGCCGCCAAGCTCGCACCGAGCCGCTATGAAATACTGCGTTATGGATACGAAAGACTTTTCAAATGCAGCTCTGTCAGTTTCAGAGATATTCAGCGCCTTTATCGCATTTTCGAGATTGTCAGCCGCAGCTGTTCTGCCGATAGCGTTCACGCAGCCGGACATGGACTTGTATTCCTTGCCCTCCGCCTTTGAAAATGCAGCGATGAACTCCTGTGCTGTCCGCTTGTCGAGCGTCCACTGATAGGGCGGTTTGCCGCCGCTGGTCTGGGATATATCGAAATAGTGTTTCAGTCCGCTGCCGTCCAGAACGGCTATGCTGTTCGTTCCACGCATGACCTGCCGTCCGAATTTCCGCCATGTGTCGTAGTCGGCGACCATTGTGGCTTTCGGGTTCGCTGCGAACATCGCTATGGTCTGCGCCGTCGGCATTTTGAAGAACTTTCCAGCAAATTTCAGATATTCCGCAAAGGTATCCCTGTTCTTATAGAGCTGTTCGGTAATGCTTTCGTACCTTTCACGAACTTCATCTATTCGTGCCATATTTCCTCCTTAATTTAAGTTTATCACATTAAAGCATAAAAGTCAATATTTTTTTGCGGTCAAACGGGGCTGTTTTTGATACAGTTTAGCCGTTTGACCGCAAATGCGTATTATCTCTTATGCTTCGGAGCAGAATTAGTCTGTTTTTCGGGGTTGAGAGTTTTTACAAGCTGGTTCTTAATATCCGTTACCTTCGGCATATCCGCCTTGTTCACGGAAATGGTAGTGGTACCCTCAACCTTTGCCTGATACTTTATTCCCGCCTTGTCCAGTTCAGCCATGAGGCTATCGGCAAACTTATTGTTCTGCCGCAGGAGGTGGGCAATGCTGTCCTTGTCGCCAAGCTCGGCGTATTTTACGCCCTTATATTCGGTCTTGCCGAGGGACTGATAACTTCTGAGAACTGCATTACTGAGCTTTTCGTGGAAATCCTTTGTGATAGGCAGAGCGTACTGCGCATAGTCGCCGGTCTGCGTCTGATAGGACGGCATGGATACAAACGGCTTGTTTTCGCTGCCCGTCATCACCTTAACGTCCTTTACCACAAAACAGCCGTCTATTGTGACCTGTCCCGCAGCCTTAAGGCTGTTGTTATCCACGGGTCTTAACTGGACATTCACGGAAGATTTGGACTGTTCAGCAGCGGGGACTTCGGTTTTCAGCGTTTTTTCGGGAGAACTCATGAGCTGCTCATAGCTTTTCAGAACGGCATTATTGAGCGCCGTCCTCGCTTCTGCGGTAATGGGAAAGGCTACATCTGCGTAATCTCTGCCCATCTTCTTGCTGGGCATAGCGACAAACGCACCCTTTTCGCCCTCCACGACCTTTACGCCCCGGACTGCCAGCTCGCCGTTGACTACCACGTTTGCGATAGCCTTGACATTGCCGCCGTTCTCGATTTTAGATATTGACGATACGTCGAAAGAAGTCTTGTGTTCCATTGTTGTTCCTCCTGTCAAATTGTACTGAGAATGATCCGCCGCCCATGTTTCAAACGGCATAAGAACAGACTCGCCGAATTTGCCGTCGCTTTTCTGCGGATAATGATTTACCATCTCAAATCCGATTTCTTTAGCCGCCTGCCTTATGAGGGCAAGCGCCTCCTTGCTTTCGTAAATAGAGCTGCTGCGTGTGAAATCCTCCACAAGGACATTTTGGTTGTCCCGTACATGAAGAATGTCCGCTGCCGCATTTCCTCTTTCAATGCCCATCGTGAGCCTTGCGGACGGCTTTTTATCCCAATTTAACGCCTTTTCAGCGTTGTAGGGCTTTTCGCGCAGCTCATTGAAACGCTTCTGCGCTTCGGCAAAGGTGTCGTAATACTCGATAGGGGTGGGGCGGTCGTACTCATGGGGCATTGCCCATGTGCGTAAATCTGGTATGATGTACACTTTCCACGGCTTGTTGTTTTCTTCTGCCATATTAATTCCTTTCTGCGAATATCCTGCACGGATAAGGATAACCGCCGTTTACGCTGTCTGAACGCTCCCAATAACCGTATCCGCTGGATTTTGCATTGAGAACGGAGAGAACTCCCTCGACCGTAAGTCCTGTATCTGCGGGGACTGACAGTATCATCGTCTTTGCGGAGGAACGCGTCCTCTTGCCGATAACGGAGTAATTGTTGGCATTGTCCACAATGCAGTAAAGTATCTTGTGACCATTCTCGTTTCCGTCAGCGCCGACAATGCCGCCGTTGTTCGTACCGTTAAGGTAGATATTCGCAGCATAGCAGCTCTTGATGTACGCAGAAACATTATGAGCCGTTGCAGTACCTACAATACCGCCGCTGTTTTCGGCAGTTGATGTGAACGTCCGAACACCGCAGCCGATTATACTGCCGCCTGCATAGTGCGGCTTTTCTCCGCTGTTGAACAGCTCCACGCCGTAAGCAGTCCCGGCAATTCCGCCTGCGGAAACAGCCGAGCCGCTGACGGTAATGTTGTTTGCGATACAGCCTGTCACAGTGCAGGCGTTGCCCACTATACCGCCGATACTTTTGCCGCCGCTGACCGCTATTCCGTCCGCCGTGCAATCTGAAATATCGCCGCCGAAACCGCATATTCCTCCGATATTTTCAGCGCCGTCAGCCGTGATTTTGCTGTTCAGGACTTTACAGCCGATTATCCGTGTATTTCCGGTGGAGAAATATTCGTCAGTGTCGGTCGAGGGGTAAGCGTAGGATACGACCTCGTTGCAGATTACTCCGAGATTTTTATTCTTTCCGGCTTTGATATTTGCGCCGTCAACTACAACATTCTGTATAGTCCCTGCGGCAATAGTACCAAATAAACCGCCGCTGCCGGAAACACTCTTGATAGAATAACCATTCCCGTCGTACACAAAATAATCATATGATTTGTTTTCGTAACCGCGGGTGATTTTCTTCGTGCTGATAGGATTTCTGTCCGTATTCCTCGGAAACGCAATATCCGCCGTCTGTACGAAATATCCCTTTGCGCCCTGTTCGGAAAGTCGCAGGAGCTGGTCGTAATAGCTGATGATATACGGATTTTCAACCGTTCCCTTACCGCCGCCGTATTCGTTAAGAACACGATAGAGCTTGGTGCTTTTGCTGAACTTGCTTTTAACGCCGCCGTAATATTCGATCGTGCCGAAATCTCCGTTCTGCTTTTTGGTGGAGTAGCCGTAGGTACAGCCGAAAACGCTGTTATAAATATCGTTTTTATCGTCAACCACGGGCAGAGTGAGCTTCGCATAGCCAGTCATATCCAACGGCATTTTGTATTCAATATCGGCTTTGTTGAGATAGCTTTGGTCAACGGAAATTGTGATATATGTAGCACTCTGCCACTTTGCATAAAGGTCGCAGTCCCCGGAAACATCGAGATCCTCCACACGGACGGGAAAGTTTTCAAAGTACCAGCCAGAAACTATCTCGCCGTCCTTTGTCACGCCGAAATCATCGAGCATATCCAGCGTTGAGCCGATTTCGGCTTCAATGACCTGCACCTTATCGTCATAGTGCAGAGTGATTTTTGCTGTCGGCGGTTTCTTGCTCCACACGGCGTATAGAGTGAGGTTTTCCGCAGGCATGGTAAGGTTCTTTAACGCTGATTTGGCATTATCGGTTTTCGCCCAGCCTGTCAGGAACAGACCGTCCCGGTATATTGAAACGTCTTTCGGCAGAGGAACGCTGTCGCCTGACCTCCGCCCGTGAGAGCTGACCCGTGCCGCCGTTAGAATTGTAATTTACGGTGAATGTGTCCGGTTCCCAGACGGCGAACATCTTTACATTTTCATACGGCATTTTGTAGTCATAAAGGGGATACGCAATGTCCGTATTGTCTGAAAAGCCAAGCAGCTTGTAGCCTTTCCGGGATATGGATTTTGACGCGCTTTCGGCAGAGGGAAGAACGACATACTGTCCGGCTTCTGCCGAAATGCTATCAAGAGTACCCTCGCCGCCGTTCGGGTAGAAAGTTATAGTGTAAACTCCGCTTTCGCCCGAATTTGAGGAGGAACTGTAACCGCTGTTGGTATAGCCAGTTTCGGAAGTTTCCGCAGGCGGCGCTGTATCGGTAGTTTCAGAAACAGGCTCGTCCGCTTCGCCCTGTTCGGAGGATTCCACAAGGGGAATTTCTGTTTCCGTTGTGGTGGTTCCCTCGGTCTGGGCGTCTATTTCTGTCGTTTCCGTAGTCGCGGAAATTTCCGTTGTTTCTGTGGGAATATCTTTTTTATCGCCGCTGGATAAAGCTGAAACCGCGATGAGAATGACCGCCGCGACAGCGATACCACCTATAATGAGGTAGGTAGTAAGATTCTTCTTTCCTTTGCTTTTTGCGGATTTGCCCGTTGAAATGGAGTAGGTGTTTGCGTCGATTACAGCGAGCTTTCCTTCCGCTTCAAGCTGGGCGAATTTTTCGGAATTCAAGCCGTCTGCGATAGGCTCGTCCGTCTGGTACTGCGTGTAGGTGCAATCTACAAGCGCTGTTTTGGTGCGCTTCACGAAAGCCTTGTATTCAGCTGTCTGCGTTATCATCTTTTCCTCAAAGGGAACGCCGTTTTCATCTGCGTTCTGTTCGGGGATAATGAACACGGTTTCGGCTTCATCGTCAAAGCTCGATATGTCAGCTTTGAAAAAGTACATTATTTTCCACCTTTCTTTCTGAAATTGATATTGACAAAGTATGCTTTTTGATGTACAATATAAGTACAGAGTAAGTATAATAGTGCTGAAGGAGATGATTTTATGGCAACAACAAGTGTTACTATGCGTGTGGACTGCGAAGATAAGGCAAAGGCTGAACAGATTTTCAATGCGCTGGGACTGAATATGTCAACGGCATTCAATATGTTCATCAAGCAGACTATCCGCTGCGACGGAATTCCGTTTGAGGTCACACTTCACAACAGAGCTGACGATTATTTCTACAGCCCTGCGAATATGGCTCACATCAACCGTTCTATCGCTCAGCTCAATGCAGGAAAGGTTTCCAGGCACGAACTTGTCGAGGTAGAGGACGATGATTAAACTCTGGACTGACGAGGCTTGGGCGGATTACCTTTACTGGCAGGGCGAGGACAGAAAAACTCTGAAACGCATTAACCTGCTCATCAAGGATATTGAGCGTGACCCTTTTGACGGAATAGGAAAAGCCGAACCGCTGAAACACAACTTGAGTGGCTACTGGAGCCGCAGAATCGACGATACAAACCGGCTTGTCTACAAAGTCGAGGACGGTCAGCTTTATATTATTTCTTGCCGTTATCACTACGAATAATGAAAATCTCCGCTTCATCGCAAGCGGAGATCACTTTTTCTTCTTGTCCTCAAAACGCATTGTAAAGCCGATTTTGGCGTTTCCGTTCTTGTCGGTTCTGTCGGCAAAAGAAACGACAGCATTGTATGTGTTTCCGGTTTTCTCGGATTTGAAACCGCTGACCTTGACTTCTCCGTGCGACAGCAGATTTTTCATCATGGGTTCTGTCAGCTTTTTGCCCTTAGATGTGAAGAAATAATCGTCCTCGTAAACACGGAAAATGCAGTCCTTGGGTGCCTTTTCACAGTAGAATATACCCGTATTGTCCCGAACGAATTTATACACATTGCCGCCGCATTTCGGGCATTTCCCGACCGGATTTTTCTGAGCGGTTCTCGGCTCAGCGACGGGAGTATGCGCCCTGTGCTTTTCGGCTTCAATGATAGCCTTGATTTTCTCCGTAATGCTGCTGATTACTTCATCAGCGCTGGCGGTGCCGTTCTCTATTGCGGCAAGCTGTAATTCCATTGCGGCGGTCATTTCAACGGACTTAATTTCGGGAGGGACAAAATTTATCATCTTTATTCCCATTTCAGTCGCGGAAATAACCTTGTTCTTGCGCTCTGCATAGCCGTCTGCGAGTATCTTTTCGATGATCGCTGCCCTTGTTGCGGGAGTGCCTAACCCTCTTTCGGAAACATATCCGGAAAGTTCCTTGTCCTCTATGCGGCGGTCGATATTCTCCATCGCCTTTAAGAGCGAGCTTTCCGTGTAGCGTTTCGGCGGCTTGGTTTCTCCCTCTGTAACAAAAATATCTTCCGCATAAAATGTATCGTTTTCGGAACAGTTTATTTCCGGCGGTATCTCGACATCATCGGGGCAAAGCGCTTTCCAGCCGAGGTTGACAGGCTTTTTCTGTTTCAGCTTAAATGTTTCGCCGCAAATATCAAAGACGTACTCAATATCCATGTATTCGTACTGCGCCGAAAGAGCTTCCAGCACCCTGCGGATAACCAGATGTAAAATCTGTTTTTCATCGGAGGTCAGCTCCATATTTACAGCATTTCCGATATTCTCGGTGGGAATAATCGCATGGTGGTCGGACACCTTTGCGTTATTGATTATCCTGCCGTCGATGTTCAGCCCGTTTGACAGAAGAACGTTTACCGCCTTTTCTTCGAAAGCGCGGAGCATTTCGACGCGTCCGGGGAGGATTTCTGCCATATCGTCCGTCAGATAGCTGCTGTCCGTTCTCGGATAGGTTAGCAGTTTCTTTTCGTAAAGGCTCTGCATAACGGAGAGCGTTCTCGCCGCTGAAAATCCCAGCTCATCGTTTGCGGCTATCTGCAAAGAGGTGAGCGAGAAAAGCAGAGGGCGGTTCTCCTTTTTACTCTGGGAGATTATGCTCTTTACCGTAGCCGGCTGACCCTTGCACATTTCAAGTATTCTTTCAGCGGCGATTCTTTCGAAAAGGCAGTCTGAATCGTCGTCAAACCATTCAGCGCCGTTTGAGAGTTTCACCTTATAAAAATGACGCTTCACGAAATTGCTTATCTCGTTTTCGCGCTGAACAAGCATATTCAAAACTGCGGTTCTGACGCGCCCGATCGAGCATTTTGCGCCGAAATAGCTTGTGTAGAGCCGCGTCAGATTTATGCCCCACAGCCAGTCTATCTTGCTGCGGGTAAAACCTGCGGAATAGAGGTTATCGTATTCGCTTGCCGGTTTAAGGTCAGCGAACCCGGAACGGATACTCGCCTCCGTCATGGAGGAGATCCACAGGCGGCGCACCGGTTTTGTACAGCCGATGTAGTCGTATATGTATCTGAAAATGCACTCGCCCTCACGTCCGGCGTCTGTTGCTTCGATAATCTCGTCGATTTTGGAACTGTTCATCTGCCGGGCAAGCGTTTTCAGGACTGAAACCGCATTCTCTATCGGGACGAACTGAAAATCCGGCATAATAGGCAGGTCGGAGAGCGACCACTTCTTGTAGCCCTCGTTATACTCGTCAGGCTGTTTCAGCCGGACAAGGTGTCCTCTCGCCGATGTGACTATGTATCCGTTGCCGCAAAGCGCTCCATCGGCGGTCTTTTGCGCTGCGCCGAGAACGGCGGCAATATCACGCATTACCGACGGTTTTTCCGCTACTACCAGTTTCATTTTTGTTTTCCTCCTGTTCGATCGTGCTATTTATAGCACCGTTTTCTTTGCTGTCCGCAGCGCTGTTTTCATCATCGAAAATACCCGTGCTGACAGCTTCAATGACTGTTCCAATGCCGATACCCTTGTCTTTCAGCATACTGAAAAGCCGCTGTGCTTCCAGCTCAAAGATGTTCTTTGAAAGAGCGTCAATATCCGCTTTCAGAGCCGCGGCGGCAGTTTTCTTCTTTTCGATCACCGCATTAATTTCATCGAGCTTCTTTTTCTTTACCTCGACCTTTTCGGAATAGGCGGCGATTTTCTCGTCTGTATTCAAGCTACAATCTCCTTTGCTTCCGTTTTTCGCGGATTTTGTGAATGACGTATGCGCCTGTCACGGCGGCGAGCAGCCCTATGTCAACAAGGCTGATGTGGAACTGCGGTCGGTCAGACGGCTCTGAACCCTCTGCCGGTTCAAGCGGAATATCAAAGAAATTTGCCTTTATGATAAAGAACAAAAACGTCAGCAGCACGACTGCAATAATGCAGATGAATATGCGCTGTTTAACGCTTTTGCCCATAAATGAATTGTACAGTTTCTTAATTGATACCACCCTCCCAATAATCAAGCATACTCTGTATTATCACTTTTGACGCCTGATACCTTGCCTTTTCGTTATCCGTGAAATCGTAGATTTCGGAATAATCTTCGTTGTAATAATCCTTGACCGTATAGAGCTTGACGGTCAGCTTGGTGTGATTGATAGGACAGTACGGGTGTCCTTTGCAGTAATAATGTTTGTGACCGTCATCGTCCGTGTAATAGGCGCAGCGGTCGGATTTGTATTTCGTCTTGCAGTTCTCGCCGGGGCAAGCCACGGGCGAGGTTTCGACTGCTGTCTTATAGACGAACGTATCACCCCAGCGGCAGTAGTTCTGATTGACGGTTTTCATGAACTCCTCGAAATCCTCGCGTTTGAAATCAAAGTCGTATATTTCGCCGTCTGAAACTCCGTCAGCCTGCTGTTTCTCCCTTGTCATAAGCACGAAAAGCAGGGACATATAATCTGCGTAATCGTCCGTGCCAAAATCGTCTATCCACGAATTTATAGTTCTGTCAGCGCCTTTGGCGGGGTAGAACGTGTTGTTGTGGCTCTTGTCGATGTACTGGATTATTTTTCGGGGAGCAGTAGTATCTCCGTCGCAAAATCCCGTCACCGTGTCTTTCAGAGCGTCTTTCGCCTGTTTTTCCATGACGTCCTTTGCCTGTTCAATGAACTCCTTGTAACCCTCGTAGATTTGTTCGGGAATCTGGCTGCTGTTATCATCGACAAGCCATGCACCGCCGCCGGCGACAGAACCGCCTGCGCCGCCTATTATTTCGGCAAAGCACAAACAGATAACCAGCACTATTAATATCACGCCGATAATGATAAGGCTGTACGGCATTGTGGACGAAATAAACGACGCTATCTTAGATACCGCCCCGGCGATCGCTTTGCCTGCCGCCTGTGTTGCTTTCTGCGCAGCTTTGGCGGCTGTCTTGGCGGTTTGAGCAGCAGCCTTTCCGGCTTTGGCAGTGCCTTTCTTCACGGCTCGCTTGGCGAGAAATTTGGCTTCTGCCGTGATGTTGTGATTTACATGTTTCCGCAGTTTTCGCCGTAATTCCGCAGATGTAGGTTTGTGGATTTTCTGGTAAACCCTCTTGGTGATTTTAGCGCCGTTCTTGGCTGTTTTCACTCCGGCATTTGCGGCGGTTTTAACTCCGCTGCTGCCGTGGTCGTATATCTGAACGCCGAGTTTCGCGGCTTTAACGCCGTTATCGTCGGATTTTTCAGCCTGAGCCACAAAGCCATTTTTCAGCACCTCCGCAGGCTTTGCTGCAATGTTAGCGGCAGTTTTCGCTGCGGAGGAAAGTCTGCGGTACTTTGAAATATTCACCTTTGCCGGAGCAACGCCGCCCATGGCAATGGAAATAAGCTCGGCTTTTTTGCGGAAAATCTTTTTCTGCTGTCTGTTAAAGGATTTGAGCAGCTTCAGACGGGATTTATCAATCTTTTTCCGCTTTATTTTCCGCAGCTTTTTGTTCTGCTGCTGGCTGTAAATCACACGCTCTTTCCGCTTGGTAAGCGTTCCGTTAGCAACCGTGCCGTTTTTCAGGACTTTGTATTTCTTGTTTTTCGGCTGGTGAGGTGACAGTTTATACTGCTTCGGCGGTCGGAACGGAATGGGGTTAATTTTCTCGGAAGAACCGTAAGTTTTAATTTCGGTTCTTGGACTGCCAACTGATGTTTCAGATTTTGAAGGCGGGATTTTGCGGTCAGCAGCTTTGCCGCTGGCGTGTTCCTTGCGCTCGACAAACTGCCGCCGTTCGGTTTGCGCCGGATTTCCACGGTCACGCAGCACAGGCTCATCTTTTTCAGAACGGCGTACTGTTCTTTCAGTTTTGCCCGAAAACTCTTTTTCGTTCTTCTTGGAAAGTTCCGTTTTCTGAGATATGCTGTGTTCGATTGAACGGTCGTTCACGGAACTAGCTTTTACGCCGCCTTTTTCGGTAATGACTTTCAAATATATCACCCCTATACTATCTGAGCATTACTCGCCGAATTTCGTAGTCATAAGCTTATACAGCTTTGTATCCGTAGGAAAATCGTCCTTGAAAGGCAGAGAGCCGTTCAGTCCGCAGTAAATCAGACCGGAGCCTGCCGGCGCGCCGGTAACGAAACTCATCATGTTTTCGGGTATTTTCAAAAGATGCGACAGCTTGTCGCGGTCGCTCGCCGCCTGATTGAGCATGAGGATAAACTCCGAGTTGGAGAGCATGGAACGCGCCGTATCGGATTTGAGCAAATCCTCAACGTTCTGCGTAATTCCAGTAGGAATACCGCCCCATTTTCTCGCTCTCTTATACAGCTCAAACAGGAAGTTGGCGCTTTCCTCATTGCGGAACAGCAGATATATCTCGTCTATGTAAATGCGGGTGCGGATACCGCGCTCACGGTTGCGGACGATTTTGTCCCACAGATTTTCAAGCACTACCATCATGCCGAGAGGTTTGAGCTGCTTGCCCAGATCCTTGATGTCGTACACGACAACACGGTTATTGACGTCCACGTTGGACGGATAGGAAAATGTTTTCATAGAGCCGTTCACATACAGCTCAAGCGACATATACAGCGGCTTTGCTTCCTCCGAGGTCTGTTTTGACAGAATATCGTAATAATCCTTGAGCGTAGGCATTTCCGTTGTTTTGCCGAGCAGGAAATCGCGGTAGACCTCATGCAGACAGTTGTCGATAATAGTTTTCTGTTCGGGAGAAATGCCCTGTTTTCCCATGATAGTTTCAAAGAACGACAGGAAAAAGTCGTATTTGGAGCTTACGACATCTTCACCCTTGTTGTATTCCTCGAGCGAGATTTCAAGCGGGTTAAGGTGCGTGTCGCTGCTTTCGGAAATGTAGAGAAGTTCACCGCCGAGCGCTCTGACGAGATTCGTGTATTCACGTTCCGGATCCACGATGATTATTTCATCATCGGTCGCAAGGAACACATTCACCATTTCCCGCTTTGCACTGAATGACTTGCCGGAGCCGGGGCAGCCGAGAATAAATCCATTGGCGTTTATAAGACTTGCACGGTTGAAGATAATCAGATTGTTGGTGGTCTGATTCAATCCGTAGTAAACGCCGCCTTTCTGCGACAGCTCCTTTGAATTAAATGGCATGAATACGCAGGCGCTCTCCGTTGTGAGAGTGCGGCGCACCTTTAAGCGGCAGTTTCCCAGCGGCAGGCAGCTTGCCATTGCGTCCTCCTGCTGAAAGTTGGCTCTGGAGGTAGTGCAGACGTGCTTACGGAACACGGCTTCGATTTTATCCGTGTTATTATCCAGTTCGTCAAAGCTGGTTCCCGTCACCATTACCACCAGATTAAGCAGGAACATCTTCTGATTTTTGCTCTGCAAATCGTTCAGCAGTTCTTCGGCTTCCGCAAGGGACTGTTTCAGGTCGTCCGAAATCACGTCAGAGTAAACGCCGTGCTGCGACGCCTTTTTCTCTTTCTGCATTTTGTTGGAGCGCATTGCCGTAAGCTGCCGCTTTACGACCTTTATAGCTTCGCTCGGCTCAACAGGGGCGATGTTCACCGTTACCACTATCGGCAGCGAGGTTTCGCAGAGGTCTTTCAGCATATCGTCCACCAGCGAGGACGGCAGATGTTTCAGATAGACCATTCGCGCGAATTTGTCGTTGTACATGAAATAGTCTTTCTTGAACTCAAAGTAATCGGGGCAGCACAGCGATTTTTCTGCGCCGCGCAGGAATTCCGAACTGCTTATCGGGCGTATCTCCTGATTAACGCCGCGGAAAATATCTGCGATAATGCGGATACGCTCGTTGGCTTTCAGCTTTTCGATGGTACTGCCGATTTTCTGAAAACAGCTCCGCATATACAGTTCCTTTGCGGCGAGTTTCTGCTGCGCCAGTTCCAGAGTAGCCGCCGTGACTGTCACCGTGAAATACTTCTTTGTGGTAATGCCGTTCTGACCCTGCTGCATTTTATCCAAAAGCATTTCGTTGTACTCGTCGCGGTATTCGTCAAAGCCGTCGCCGGCGTGCTTCAGAAGTATCTGACTTGAAAACTCTTTCTGATTGATAACGTTGTTGTGGAGCGTTATCTGGATATCGTCAGAGGTATCAAAGCTGTTGAGCAGGTCGCCATATGCGAGGAAAATACGCTCCTGCTCGGCTGCGTCCGCAGCGTCGTAGGTCACATCTGAAAAAGAATAAGTGACGGAATAGCGGTTTTTCTCTACCTCAAAAATGTACTTCCCGTGAACGTGTTCATAAGGAATCGTGTCCTGCACGGTTCTGGCGACCTTACGGACAGTCTTTTCCTTTGTCTTTTTAGGCTTTTTCTGCTTCGCAAGGCGCACCCTGTCCAAGTCCTTTGCGGAACTTTCGGTCGTGCCGGTCTTTGAAGAAAACATACTCATTTCTTCTTTCTCTCCTTTCGGATTTTATTTGTCTGCTCTGCGATCTGATGAGCTATCTCGTCCTCGCTATTTCATTACGGCAGTCCCAGAAAACAGGAAGTTCCTCATACTTGCGTTTCTGCGGCTCGACCCATTTCTGTCTGTACAGCAAAGCCAGAAATTTCTCAAACGGCATACCGTCGTATCTGAAAAAGCCAAACGCGAATATCGGCACGGCTATCAGGATAACCAGCCAGCCGACAACATCATCTCCGAGGAAGTCCTTTCCGAAGATGTACAGCGGAACGCAGACGGCGAGAGCAGCCACAGCGCATACGCACTGCCTTATCGTCAGCCCGAACAGGAATTTCTCCTTGTATTCGGTGATTTCTTTCGGTATCTTTATTTCTATCAAGTTATCTTCCTCCTCACGATGAGCCGACTATCCGCTTTGCCCATGCACCGGAACTCATTACTCCGATACCCAGCGTCAGCGTTGTTATAAGTCCCATTATTCCGTCAAGGGCAAGATTATAGCTGCCGATTCTACCTGCTATAAGCGCATTGTTCACGGCGGCATAAGCGATAAACATTACCGCCAGGACTATTGATTGCAGCGTTACTGCGGCATAGGATTTATGAAATCCCTTTCCTATGTCTGAAAGGCTGTCGCAGGCGAACGTTGACAGCGGAACAGGTGCTACAAGCGTATAAACCGTAAGTTCAAACAGCCGTGCAATTACCACAACGTTTGCGATAATCATTATGACTTTCATAATCAGCCCCTGAATTGAAATCTGCATATTGAGCAGCAGCGGCTGAAAATTGAGAAATCCTGCGTCCGTATCGTTGATGATTTGCGACGCCTGCGAAGAAGATACGAAATACTGGGCTGCGACCTGCCAGTCGCTTGTGTCGATGAAAGAATACTGCGTTATGGTGCCGATGATTTCATTCACAAAGCTGTTAAAGCCGTTGTAAATCACAGTCGTAAAGAACTCGGAATTATCCACGCAGACCTTTGCGACCACCATTTTCAGAAACAGCATCATGACGTTTTCCCACGTTACCCACTGAAAATGCAGCGTTTTCGTGAAGAAATCTATAAGGAAGAACATCACGCAAAGCGTTATCGACGTTCCTTTGATTGCGGATACCAAGTTAGGAACAGAGCTTGTAGCAGTCTGCAACTGGCTGTCGTTTGTCAGCAGTTCGATGAGCATTGAGAACAGGCTGTTAAGTTCTCGCACAATCGCTTTGATATTATCAAGGCATTGTCCATATCCCCACATAATAAATCCACCTCATTTCTGCATACGGAAATACAGCGGCAAACAAACTGCCTGCCGCTGTTCCGTCTGTTGTTTCGCTTATCAGCCCGTGATACCGAACAGGTCAAGCGAAAGGGTAAGCGCAAACACCACGAAGCCCGAAGCCAGCGTCATCAGACCACGGGTCTTTGCTTCTGCGTCGTCGTTCTTGATTGCAAGAGCAAACATAATGCCGCCGACGAACGCAACTACCAGACCGATACGACCGATCCACGTTGCGAAGAAGCCGATAACGCTGTTGAAAGCCGCCTCGCCGTCAGCAACGCCCTCGCCGCCACCGCCCTCGGCGAAAGCGGAAACGGAGGAAGCCATATCCATCGTCACCATAGTGGTGAGGGAGAGCATAGCCTTCTTGCGCTTTGCGTTCAGCGCAGAGATGAAGTGCTTGATGGGGTTGGTGCGCTTTGCTGCACCCTGTGCAGCGGTGGTGATTGTTGTGTTTTCCATAAGAAAACCCTCCTAAAAAATAATAGGCAACACTGCATAATTATTATCGTGCGATTGCGTAGCAGATTTTTCGTCAGATTGTAAAAATTGAGCGCAGGCAGGCTGCCGTCTGTCAAGCGAAATTTGTGCAATATGGCGGAAAAGATGCAAGCAAGCGTGCGATAAAGGCTTTAGCCGTTAATTGTGCGGTGTTGCCAGATAATATGTACAACCGCTAATGCGGCAGTAACCGAATTAAAATGTGCTGTCCACTATTTCATTGAAATCCGCTTCGCCGATAACCTTTGGTGTGGATAAATCCATAGGCATAAGGTTTTCGGGAATGGCTTCATCGGAGAAATCCAGCTCCTCGTTTTCGTTGAACATTTCTTCGCCGGCGGTCTGTTCCTCATGCTGTTTCAGAGCAGCGGCGATTTCCTTTGTGTCGAATTCTTCGTCAAGGTTTGTCATGTTATCCTCCTCGTCGGGAACGTCTATATCTGAAATGTCCTTTTCATCATCGGCAGGCTGTAGAACGGGTTTCGGCTCCACGGTTTCCGAATAAATTTCGGTCATATCCGGAGCTTTTTCGGTGTGTAAATCGTCGATGAGATAGGCATAGTTCTTGTTGCTGTCCTCCAGGTACTTGTAATTCTGGTGCTTTTCGATATCGAATTTGTGACAGAAAAAAGGGTAGAGCGCCCGAACGATCAGTACGCACTCGTTCGGTTTCATGACCTTGAGTTCGTCTGTCGTCATAAGTTCTCTACCCAAAATGCTGTTATTCTCCGAGGTTGACGGAGATTTGTGACTTCGTGTGCGGTTCTGTGAAACCACATCTATCGTTTCCTTGCCAAGTGATTTTGATATAGCCTCTAGCGTAGTTGCCTCCTGTCCACCGAGGAACAACAGGCTGTCGCAGTTACCTGTAAGTATTTCCCACGACTTGTCGTACATCTTTTTGAGCTGCGCCAAATTCTGAATTATGATGTTTGCGGATATTTCCATGCTTCGCATTGTTGCAAGCAGTTTATCAAAATCCGGAATGGTGCCGACATTCGCAAACTCGTCGAGCAGACACCGCACATGGACGGGGAGCCTGCCGCCGTGCTTGAAATTCGCCGTATCGTAAAGCGTATCAAAAAGCTGCGTGTACATCATCGCCGCGAGGAAGTTGAACGTAGCGTCCGAGGACGGTATAATAATAAAGAGGGCGGTCTTTCGGTCGCCCAATGTATCGAGGTGTATGTTGTCCGTGTGCGTCAGGTCTGCGACTTCCGGAAGATTGAACGCCGCAAACCGCACAGCCGCAGAAATCAGTATCGACTTTGCAGTTTCAGCGGGTGCTTTCTTGAAATCCGCATAGAACGAAACCGCCATGCTGTGCGGGTTTTCGGCTCTCAGCTCGTCCATCATATCGTCAAGCGGGGAGCGGTGGTTTTCGTCCTGCTCGGAGATTTCCGCTAACCTCATCATCTTCATTACCGTGCTGAAATTACGGTCGGGGGAATTGCCGTTTTCGTCCGTCTTTTTTTCGAGAAGATAGAAAGCAATCGCAAGCGTGAGCGCCTTGGTGCTGTCGTCCCAGAACTGGTCGCCGCCCGAAGCGCCTTCCTGCTTTGTGTTCTTCATCAGGCAATTTACCATTTTCATGACGTAGGTCTTGCTGATGTTTCCGTCCTTGTCGTAGATGTAATTGAACGGATTGTAATTGTTGCTGTGCGACATATCTATCAAGTTAAATACACGAATTTCGTAGCCGGCTTTTTTCAGCAAACGTCCGCAAGAGCGCAGCAGTTCGCCTTTCGGGTCGGTAACGACATAACTTGTGTTTAACTGCATTATGTTCGGTTTGACATAAAATCTCGACTTACCGGAACCGGAGCCGCCGATTACCAAAACATTGAGATTTTCCCGGTGCTGGCGTGTGTTCAGCGACATTCGGACTTCTTGCGTGAGCAAGATATTGTTGTCTGTTTCAAACGGGGATTTCGGTGATTTCTTAACCTTTTTCTTTTCGGGCTTTGTCGCCGTCCGCAAGCTTTGTTGCGCGGCGTCCTTGCCGCGCTTTGGCTTGCTCCCTGCCGACATCCTGTCGGCAAGAAATTTTTCTTCCTTTTCGTTCGCCCAGCGAGCCGAGCCGTGTTCTACTCCCTTTCGGTGCAGGCGCTTTCGGGAGGTGTATTTCATAAGCGCATATATGCCGAGGGCGAAACCCACCATGAGCGTTATCTTGAAACTGTACGATGAAAAGTCCGTGAAATGCGCTCCTACCGTATCGGTAGAGGTAAGCACGGTTTCAAACTGCGTCATAAGCACATTGAAATCCAGCACGCCCTCATCGTCCACGGACAAGTCCATAGCCGCGCCAAGACCCGCCGAAACATACAGAACGGCAAAGACGATTATCACATAAAGCAATATCGTCAGCATATCAGGTTTCTTCTTTTTCAATGTTTCAACCCCTTGCTTTCATTGAGTTTTGGCTTCGGAACGGTCGGAGAAGCAGGCTGCTTTTTCAGCGAATTCTGGATTTTATTCTGGAGCAGGCTCTGCTTTTTCGCCTTGTCGATTATGTGAACAGAGTTTTCTTTCGGGATATTAAAATCTCTGGATATCTTATCCGAAACATTTATCGTGCTGAAATTGTAGGTCTTGGATTTGCCGCCGAGCGTTAGTGTAAATCCGTTCTGCGAAGTTCGCTCAATCCCTATGCTCTGCGAAACTCCGTCCTTGCCGACCGTGCGTTCTTCGATTTTGGACTTGACCTGTCGGTCGATTTTCTGGGACTTCGCAACAGCCTTTTCAGCCTGATACTCCGTCATTCCGAGCCGGTTGGTACAGATGTTCTTCATCTCTGTTTCGGTCATTTTTTCCGGAGTGAGGGCGGCAGTCTTATCTCCATTTGAAATGAAAATATGCGTCAACGAGCGTTCGCTTTGTATGTGCGGCGTCCTTGCCGCACTTTGGGCGAACGCCCCACGACGTCCTGTCGTGCCGCCGTCCTTGAAATTGACGGAATTAAACCGCATATCCCGCAGGGTAAGGTCGTCGCTGGGGTAGCGGATATTCGTTTTCAGAGAATTGAGATTGTCGTACTGCTCCGTATGAGCGAGGAACTTATCCTTGTCCAGCTTGAGGTCGCGGCAGATTTTGTTCGCCGCCAAATCTGCCTTTGCTTCAGAATAGCCGAACTGCTCCCGAAGTAATTCCATCGTCTGCGCCTTATTCATGGGCGAATATTCAAAGGACTTCCCGAGTTTATCATCGGCGATAACGATACCTTTATCATCTGACCGAATATCCAGATTGTCTGAAATCTCGCCGTGGACGCGCTTGTAATCTTCCTTGACAACGGCGACCTGTTCAGCGTTTTCTGCGGGATAGACGCATTTTATCTTGCCGTCTGCCGATTTCATGAACTGGCAGCTTAAACCCTGTTCCTCAAAAGCGGCTTTCATAGCGGTCACGTTGTTGGCGCTGATGTTAAAGCACTTTACGCTCTGCGGAGCTTCTTTCAAGCGTTCCTGCATTATCTCCTGCGTTATCTGATCGACTATGCCCTTGTCACGGTCGAGGAATTCGATAGTCTGCTTATCTCCCTTACCCACGACCGCAACAGGGATTTTGTATTCCCTTGCTTTTGCGGCAAAGGTTTTCGCGTCAGCGGAAAGAATGTTGCTCGTTGTGGAGATGCCGCATTCCGCCTTATTGGCTTCATACAGCAGCTCGCCGTTCGTGACGGTTCCTTTCGCCAATCTCTCGGCAATGCTGCCGCCGATTTGATTAATGCTGTCAACGGAATTGCGGTACAGTTCTTTCAGCATTTTTTCAAGGAGGGGAGCGAGGAGCTTTATCAGCTCGGCGCTCACCTCAATGATTTTTTGCCCCGACTGCAATGCAGCAGAGCCGACTTCGTCTGCCATGATCAATACCTCCTGTTCAGATTTTGTGCTATAAATAGCACATTTAGTGCTTTGGCGGTGTGGATTTCTTTATCGTAAAGGTCTTGTCGGTCAGCTTTTTTCCTGCCCGCAGCTCATCACGCTTTTTCACATATTCCCATGAAAGTTCGGGATTTTTGCGGAAAACATCATTCACCTCGTCTATTTTGGCTCGGAGTATGCGGCATTTGCTTTCGCTTTCCTCCAGACGTTCCGACAGGGTAGGCTTGAAAGCCCTGACCATATCCTCACAGGAAGCGTTGTATTCTAGCAGCTTCGGGCGGCTGCCGAACGGGACATCGTTGCTCCACTTGGAAAATCCGTCCACAAGCGTAGTGGCTTTCTTCGCCTGTTCGTATGTATTGCTTATGCCGCTTCCGTATTTCGTCACCAGTTCCGGCTTGATATACCGACCTGTTTCAAGGAAACGGTTCAGCAGCCGTCCGAGAGCCTTGTTCCTGTCAAGTTCGTTATAGTGGACATATACCGAATATCCTAGTTTTTTAGCAGTGGAAATAATATTGAGAAGCTCTGAACTATCGCCGCCGACACGGGGATATGTGATATTCTCTCCTGCTTTAAGAGCTGCCGATAACTGCCTGTCTGAAATTAACTGGCTTTCTTTATGGACAACGCCTGCACCCCAGCCGTTGTTAAACTCCGGAAGTAGCTTCTTGGCTTCATCGCTGTCGATAACTCTCGACTTGTACAGTTCGGAAATAGGCTCCACAAGCGCCGATGATTTGCCGGACGCAGGCAGACCGATAACAATATCCAGTCTTTTTTCACGGCGTATCTCGCCGGAAAAAGAAACAGCGCCGTCACTTTTTGTAACGGCGCTGCCCATATTCTGTAATCTGTTATAAACACCGAGCTGTATACCGGTGCGGTTCCTTAACTCTATTGTCGGCTTGCTTGAACTTATACAGGAATTTGCTTCCTTGATTTCCTTTAGTGCGTAGATTTCGCTTTCGGGAACGGCTTCATTTACGGCAAGCCGTTTCAGAACGTTTTGCATTTCCTCCGAAACAGGCTCTCCCGTAAGCTTATTTATCATAAAATCACCCCTAAACGCAAAAAAGCGGAGAACTGTTACATTCTCCGCTTATAAGCATATATTCAATTGTAATTAAGCAATATCTCTAATATCGCTCTCCGTAAGAACGCCGTCTGCAATCATCATCTTTTCCTGTTCTGCAAAAGGCGTGTCCCACACAATGTTCCGATGAGCATATGCCCAGTTCAGAACATCTACGAATTTCGGATTGAAGTCTTTGTGATACGCTCTGTTTTCAAGCTCGACCATGAACCTGATCGACCAAGCCGAGGTGAACTCGCCCCAATCTACTTCCTCAATACCTATTGCGCTGAAACCTGTTGTCGGTAAAGCCATATTATGCTCCTTTCGCACAAGTCCGGTTGCTTACTTATATTATACATCTTTTGCATTCCGTTGTCAACGTGCTATAAATAGCACATTTTCAAAATCACAGCCTGTCCGCAAGTTTACGCAGCACCTTGAAATCCTCGCCCCTTGCCAGAATGAGAAGATCCTCAATGTATTTTGAAAGGGCTTCGGCTTCCTCATGGGAAAGAACGACAGGCGGTTCAGAAAATGTATCTTCATCTTCTGTTTCGTCCTCATCTTCTTCCTCGTCAGTTTCGGGAGCAGCGTCAGCGGAGGTGTTTTCCTGCCGCTGAATTTTCTTGACCTCCTTATGGGAAATCTGCGGCTTTTCAGAGATTATTTCCTGCTGCTTTTCGGGAGCCAGCTTCGCCACCTCGTTGGCTGTCGAAATCGACATATCTCCGGATTTTATCGCCTGCTCCACATCGGGGATAGCGTTGTGCTTGATGTTATCCAGTTTTCCGACCTGCGCCGGAGATACATTGAGTGCGTCTGCAATCTTATCCCTTATTCTGCCCTTGACAGGCTTTCCGGCAGCTTCAAGTTCCTTGAAAATCCGTGTCAGTTCCTCATATTCACGCATGGTATCTGCGTCCGAATACTTGCGCTGAGTTGCGTTCAGCATTATGAGGTCAAGTTCGGTTTCGGTATTCGGCTTTGCGCCCTTGATGAAACAGGGGACTTTGCCGCTTCTCCTGCGCCCGTCTGCGATAAGGGACTTGATAGCAGCAAGCCGTCTGTGTCCGCTGATAAGCTCATACTTGCCGTTGTGTTCCGAAACGACCAGAGCTGTCATTAAGCCCTGGCGCTCTATATCATCCGCAAGAGATTCTATTTCGGAGATTTCATAGAAATTGTTTCTGTTCGGCTCGATGCTGTCGATGTCTATCATTTTCAGACTGTCTATGTAGCTGTCGGCGTTGACCGTCTGAATATCCGCCGCTATCGCGCTGTCAAGCTGTAATTTTCTGCTCATTATTCCTCACCAAGCCTTTTAATGATTTCCGCCGCCAAATTTTCGTATGCCTGCGCCGCAGCCGTCCACTTCATGTATTCCTTTGCGGTCAGTTTGTAGCCGAAAGAGTTTTTGATAACACGGCTGAAAGGAATGGTGGTGTTCAGCACCTTGTTTCCGAGGGTGCATTTGAGAAATTCCAGCAGCTCTGTATCTGCGGGATTTTCCTTGTCGAATTTGTTCACGATACAGCCGCCGAATTTGGCGTTGCAGTTTGCAAGCGCTCCTGTTACAGCGGGAATGCCCTGTATTGCGAACGTTCCAAGCTCTATGGGAACGAACACGCTGTCGGAGAGCGTGATTACCTTTTCTGTCAGCTTTGTAAGAGCCGGCGGCAGGTCGAGGACTGCGTATTCATAGCTGCGGTCGAAAGTCAGCACCTTTCTCACGTTGGCTGTCTGAACATCTTCCGGGAGCTGCTCAAACTGCGCCGCCACAAGGTTAAGCGCCGGGGTCGCCGTCGGAATGTCGATGTTCGGGTATCTAGTAGAGCTTTTCGCCACAGTAGGCAGGCAGTTTCTATTTATCAGCGCTGTTCCAAGCCCCGCCCTCGGTTCTGCGAAGAAACGGGAACTGTTAGCCTGTCCGTCAAAGTCGATTACAAGCACCTTTCCGCGCTCGGCAAGCTCGTTTGCAAGGTTTATAGCCGTTGTGGTCTTTCCGACGCCGCCCTTGTGATTGTAGATTGCAATTGCTTTCATAGAATGTCCTTTCCGTGCTTTTAGCACCCTCATTTACTGCCGTACATATCGTGATTGACCATTGCCGAATAAAAGCTGTCGATCGTCAGCGGAGCGTTATACAGAGCCGTTATGAGATACGCCCTGATGTTCCGTACATCGCTTGTATTCTTGTCGAGCGCCGTAATCACATACTCAATATGGGTGCTGTCCAGTTTGAGGAACTGTGATTTTACAACGCTCTGCGGGAAGTCCTCGCCGTTCACCCGGATATACTTTTTGGTGGAGCATACCACGTCAAGCATTATCCCGACGATTTCGTTTATCCTGCCTTTCTGTGACGGGCTGCTTTCGAGAAGAAAATCATACCCGATGTTCTCCCGGATAATATCCGTGTAGTCCGTCCGTTCATCGGGGGAAACCGTATTCGGAATTGAAGAATCGATCCTATCCATCAAATCAGCGCCGTCATTTGGATTGATTGATAGAGGATTCTTTTCTTTTGATTTATTATCTTTAGATTTATATAATGAGGGGAGGACGGATTTTTCAGAGCTTGCTCCGCAGTTTCTCGGGAGCAGGGACGGAAGTTCCTCGTCAGGCTGCTCCGCAGTTTCTTCGGAGCAAGCTCCAAAGTCGTTACTGGTGGTGTTTTTCTCCTGCTCCGTAGTTTCTACGGAGCAAGGCGGTTGTGCGTCAATCTTGTTCTTACGTTTCTTTTCGTAGGACTGCACAGCAGCCGGTTTTATGGACAACTGCTTTTTCTCTCCCTGTGAAATGAGGCTTGAGATAAGTTCAATATCCTCGATGATACGAAAACAGCGCTTGGCGGGAAGTCCGCGGTTCTTACTTTCGATAAGCCCGACGTCCACCAGATTCTTTATGCAGCGTTTCTGCTGATACTCAGAAAGAGCGATGCTTGCTTCAAGGTCGGGAACGGTTGAGTAGAACCAGCCGCTGTCGTCAAGTATACCGTTGCGCTCGTAGTAGCTGCATTTCGATATGAGGGCGGCGTAAACCACTGCCTCTGACAGTCCTATTGCATGAGCCAGCAGGCGGTTGACAGTCAGTGTATTGCTCGGATTTAGCATCTGGAATATTGCGTTCATAATAATCATCGCCTTTCTGAAAGATAGGAATTTCTGCGGATTTATTTCTTCTGAGCTGCTTTCCACTTTTCAACCCTATCCTTGCAGCGTAAATCCTCCGTTGCTTTCGCTTCCTTATCTTTGAAGAACGGGCAGCCGCCCTTAAAGCTGCTGCTCACCAAAGCCGAGCATTTTCCGTCTCAATATGCAAAGCACTTACTGGAGTTGCAGCGGGGCGACTTGGTGTTATAGAGAATATTCAACATAATAGTCTCCTTTTTAGATTGTTTTGGTATATTGTGGAGCAAACAAATTCGGCTATTATGCCAAAGATTTTGTCT
>ENA-UESJ01000133-UESJ01000133.1-human-gut-metagenome-genome-assembly--contig:-NODE-133-length-36928-cov-23.242517_pt1 | contig 36928 bp, 30 predicted proteins | sample MGYA00243000_ERZ508001 | MGnify/ENA primary metagenome ERZ508001 (study PRJEB26167, sample SAMN06115479) | human gut metagenome | host: Homo sapiens | place: China:Chongqing | collected 2015-03-03... | reverse complement strand
CAAAAACTCTGTACGGCATCCTGCTTGACCGTATGAGCCTTTCTGTTAAAAATGAATGGTTTGACAAAAAAGGTCGAGTGTTCATCATCTTCACGATTGAGGATGTCAAGAGGACTTTGTGTTGCGCAGACAACAAAGCGATGAAGCTGTTCCGGGAACTTGAAAAATTTGGTTTGGTTGAACGAAAACGCAGAGGATTGGGCAAGCCAAGTTTGGTATATGTGAAAAACTTTTCGTCAGACCTTTCAAATGAGCGTGTCCAGAATCGTGAAAATCACGAATCTGGGGCTTTCAAAAAAGAATGTCAAGACCCACCCAAATCACGATGTAATAAGAATAAAAAGAATAAGACAGAGCGGAATAATACGAATCCTATCCTTTCCGATGAATCGAAGATGATGAAGAATCGTGAACTACTCGAAGAATATTTTTCACATTCTTTGGAGATAGACCTTCTTCTCCGGCTTTACCCGGATGATGAAGATACAATCTATCAGATCGTGAATTTGCTGGTGGATACCTGTGACAGCAAGCGCAAGCTCATAAGAATTGCTGGCGATGATAAGCCCGCCGAAGTAGTGTGCAGCAGGCTGAAAAAACTGAATGCAGACCACATTCGGTTTGTTTTGAACTGCCTTGCAGAAAACACTTCACCGATACGGAACATGAAGCAGTATCTTCTGGCCGCGCTGTTCAACGCCCCAACCACAATGCAGCTCTACTATCAGAACAAAGTCAACCACGATTTAGCAGCTCGGAGGTGATGAAAATTTCCAAAAAGGCAACAACAATAGCCGTTATCAACCAGAAAGGTGGCACAGGCAAAACCACCACCTGTGAAAATTTGGGCGTAGGACTTGCAATGGAGGGCAAGAAAGTTCTACTTGTGGACGCTGACCCACAGGGTTCGCTCACTGTCAGTATGGGCTGGCAAGACCCGGATACCCTGCCCATCACACTCTCCGCTCTAATGCAGAAAGCCATGAACGACCAGTGTATCCCACCCGGCGAAGGGATTCTGCACCATGCGGAGGGCGTTGACCTTATCCCGGCCAACATCGAACTGGCCGGGCTGGAAGTGGCTTTGGTGAATACCATGAGCCGGGAAAAAGTGATGAAACAGGTGTTGGAAAACGCAAAACGCGAGTACGACTATATCCTGATCGACTGTACCCCCTCTCTCGGTATGCTGACAGTCAATGCACTGGCGGCGGCAGATTCCGCTCTGATTCCGGTGCAAGCGCAGTATCTTTCTGCGAAAGGTTTGGAGCAACTGCTTCAAACTGTGCAGAAAGTAAGGCGGCAGATAAATCCAAAGCTGAAAATTGAGGGCATCCTGCTCACCATGACGGACAGCCGCACAATCTATGGGCAGCAGATCAGCAATCTGATTCGGCAAGCCTACGGAAAGCATCTGAAGGTGTTCGACCAGACCATTCCTCGCTCTGTCCGTGCCGCCGAAACCAGCACGACCGGAAAAAGTATCTTCCAGTATGACCCCAAAGGCAAAGTAGCAGAAGCCTATCATTCCATCGCAAAGGGGGTGTTGGCCGATGCCGAAAAACGGATTAAACGTCAGTCTGAACAGCTACGATGATATTTTTTCCACCGAAGAAGCCCGGCAGGAAGAACAGCGCGAACAGGTGCAGCAAATTTCCATCGAGGAACTGCATCCGTTCAAAGACCATCCTTTTAAGGTTCTGGACGATGAAGCTATGCAGCATACAGTGGAAAGCATAAAGCTGTTGGGTGTCACAAATCCCCTGATTGCCCGTCCACGCCCGGAAGGTGGCTATGAAATTATTTCCGGCCATCGCCGCCAGCACGCTGCACAGCTTGCCGGATTGAAAGCCCTGCCTGTCATTGTCCGTCAAATGGATGATGATGCCGCCGTCCTGCTCATGGTCGATTCCAACCTTCAGCGCGAACAGATTTTGCCGAGTGAGCGGGCATTTGCCTACAAGATGAAGCTAGATGCACTAAAAAGACAAGGTGCTAGGTCAGATTTAACTTCTACGCAAGTTGCGCAGAAGTTATCTGTTGAAAAAGTCGGTGAAGATGCTGGTGTAAGTAAAGACACAATTCGCCGCTTTATCCGCTTAACCAACCTTATCCCGGAACTTCTGGACATGGTAGACGAAAAGAAAATCTCATTTAACCCTGCGGTGGAACTCTCTTATCTTGATGAAAACCAGCAGCGAGATTTTCTTGAAGCTATGTCCGACACACAGAACGCTCCATCACTATCACAGGCGCAACGGCTCAAAAAGCTGGCTCAGGAAGGTCATTTCTCGTATGACGTTGCCTTTGCCGTGATGGGAGAGCCGAAAAAGGACGAATTGGACAAGGTGGTTATCAAAAACGATACTCTGCGGAAATACTTTCCCGAAAGCTCTACTCCGAGAGAAATGGAAGAAAAAATCATCGGACTTTTGGAGGAGAGTAAAGCAGAAAAAATTGTATTCAGAAGTGATGCCCTAAAAAAATATTTTCCGAGCAGCTATTCGTCAAAGCAAATCGAAGATTCCATCATTAAGCTGCTGGATCAGCGTTTGAAGAAGCGCAAACATGAAGCCGAACGCTGAACGTCGTTTGAAATGTAAGACCCGATGGGGTCTTTTTCTTTTGCAAAAATGGAGGAAAAACGCCTATGAACAATACCGCTTCTCGTATTATCCGTTCCGAGGAAATTACTATTGATATGCGCATCTGCACCATTCTGGCAGGTGGCAAGAAGCCCGGTGAAGTCTACTTTGCAGCCATTGCGCCGGATATGGAACTGACGGTTATCACGCTGGATGAAGTTCCTGACATTCTGCCCTGCTTCGATGAAAGCGATGTCAGCATCAATCTCCCTGACACCTCGCTGCTGCTCACCTACAATCCGGCACAGGTGTTAAAGCTGGCGGGCAAACGTTACCTGACTGGCCCGGTCATTCTGGTGCGCACCAACATGGACAGCGATTTTATTTCGCTCACCATCGACGATGTGTACCGTTTCCAGAAGTTTCTGGCAAGCCACAGCGTCACGCTCATGGCAGACAATCACAAGCTGCCCTGCATCTGTATGGATTGAGGCGCGCCTATGCTTAATTTTTTCATCGGTTTCGCATTTTTTGAGTTCGGCGCACTCTGCGGCTTTTTCGTGGCTGCGCTAATGCAGGCGGCAAGGGATGGTGATGAATGTGCAGGAAGAAGTCGAGCAGAAAACATTCAATATTGTGGTGTCCACCACGAAGCTGACCGCCCGGACGGTTCTGAACGCTGGACGGACAGCACTCCAGCAGTATCAGTCAAAATTACTGGCCGATAAATCCAGCGGCAAGCAGAGTGTCCGAATGCTCCTGCGGCAAAATCGCGGCGTGTCCAGCGTAGAAATCAACAAAACGGGGATCCGCGATTTTGAGCGGTACGCCAAAAAGTACGGCATCGACTATGCCATCCGCAAGGACAGTTCCGAAGTGCCGCCCCGGTATCTGGTCTTTTTCAAAGCCCCGGATGTGGAAGCGTTCAATGCCGCTTTCAAAGAATATTCGGCATCCCTGCTGAGCAAAACCATGCGTCCCTCTGTGCTGGAAAAGCTGCACGAACTGGTGCAGGCCGCAGCAGAACTTCCCGGCAAGGTGCGCCGCAAGGAACAGGAGCGTGGACTGTGACCACGAAAAAGCTGACAAAACTGCTTGCGCTGTATCTGCCGTATATCCTGCTGGGACTGGTGGCAACGAACCTTGGTGAAGTATGGCGGCTTGCCGAGGGAAAAGAGTTGGGCGATAAAATCATGGCGATGATGGGAACTTTCCCGGTGGCATTTGCGAACCCTCTGCCCAGTCTGCATCCGCTGGATTTGCTTATTGGCTTTTCCTGCGGCGCAGGACTACGGCTTGCCGTATATTTGCGGAGCAAAAATGCAAAGAAGTACAGGCACGGCATGGAGTACGGCTCTGCCCGATGGGGCAATGCCAAGGACATTGAACCGTTCATGTCTCCCAAGTTTGCCGACAACATCATTTTAACCAAAACAGAACGGTTGATGATGAGCAATTGTCCACCCGACCCCAAGAATGCCCGAAACAAAAACGTGCTGGTGGTCGGCGGCTCCGGCAGCGGTAAGACGCGCTTCTGGCTAAAACCAAACCTTTTACAGTGCCACTCCTCCTATGTCGTAACTGATCCGAAAGGTACAATCGTGCTTGAATGTGGGCAGGCCATGCTGAAAAACGGCTATAAGGTGAAAATCCTGAACACCATCAACTTCAAGAAGTCGATGCACTACAATCCGTTCAGCTACGTCCACAGCGAAAAGGATATTCTCAAGTTGGTCACGACCCTTATGACCAACACGAAAGGTGAAGGCAGCGGCGGCGATCCATTCTGGGAGAAAAGCGAACGACTTTTGCTCACTGCGCTTATCGCATATCTGCATTATGAAGCTCCTGTCGAAGAACAAAACTTTGCGACCTTGCTCGAAATGCTGAACACCATGCAAGTGTTGGAGGACGATGAAGAATACCAAAACCCGGTTGACCTGCTCTTTGAGGATTTAGGCAAGAAAAAGCCCAATTCCTTTGCCGTGCGCCAGTACAAGCTCTATAAATTAGCTGCTGGTAAGACAGCAAAGAGCATCCTCATTTCCTGCGGCGCACGGCTCGCACCTTTTGATATTCAAGAACTGCGCGATTTAACGATGTATGACGAACTGCAACTGGACACACTGGGCGACAAGAAAACGGTTCTGTTTCTCATCATGTCGGACACGGACAGCACTTTTAACTTCCTCATTAGCATGGTCTACACCCAGCTTTTTAACCTCTTGTGCGACAAAGCGGACGATGTGTACGGCGGCAAGCTGCCTATTCATGTGCGCTGTCTGATTGACGAGTGCGCCAACATCGGACAGATTCCCAATCTGGAAAAACTGGTGGCGACCATCCGCAGCCGTGAGATTTCGGCTTGCCTTGTTTTACAGGCAAAAAGCCAGCTAAAGGCTATCTACAAGGACAATGCCGATACCATCATCGGCAATATGGACAGTCAGATTTTCCTCGGCGGTTCGGAACCCGGTACGTTGAAAGACCTGTCTGAAATGCTGGGCAAAGAAACGATTGATGCGTTCAACACATCGGACACGCGCGGAAACTCACCATCTTACGGCACAAATTACTCCAAATTGGGTCACGAATTATTAAGTCGAGATGAGATTGCTGTGCTGGATGGTGGCAAGTGCATTTTGCAGCTGCGCGGTGTGCGGCCTTTTCTTTCGGACAAGTACGACCTGACCCAGCATCCGAACTACAAGCTGACCTCTGATTACAACCCCAAGAACACGTTTGATATTGAAAAATATCTGAACCGAAAAACAAAAATCCACCCCGGTGATGAGTTCATCGTGGTGGACGCTGATTCACTTCCGCCTATCTGATTGGGTAGGTGGCTATTTTTACCATCGGTCTGACAGGTACACCAGAAAATCAACTCTGCTGCGGCTATGCGGCATAAAATGATGGGATTTCAGGTGTGTACAAATGACCAAAAACGCTTTATAATAAAGGAGAAAAGACTATGGAATTCTTCAACAGTGCTATCGAAGTTCTTCAGACTCTGGTTGTCGCTCTGGGTGCTGGCCTCGGCGTTTGGGGGGCGATCAATCTGCTGGAAGGCTACGGTAACGACAATCCGGGCAGCAAAAGTCAGGGCATGAAACAACTCATGGCTGGCGGCGGCGTGGCGTTGGTCGGCATTACCCTCATTCCTCTGCTGAGCGGCCTGTTCGGTTAAGAACAGCGGGCGGCGGTTGCCGCCCGGTACATATTATAATAAGAAGCACCATAGTCACCATCTTATCTATAGAAGGTGAAGCAGATGCGCGAGATTTTACTGTATCACGGTAGCAAAGAGGAAGTTGTCTATCCTGAAATCCGTATCACACGGTATACAAAAGACTTTTCATGGGGATTCTATTGCACGAACAATTATCAGCAAGCCTACCGCTGGGCAGACCGCCGCTCCGCATATGGTATTGCGAACATTTACCGCTATGTAGAGAATCCTGAGCTGAAGATTCTGCGCTTCCCGGAAATGTCGGATGAATGGCTGGATTTTATTGCAAAATGTCGCGCAGGCGAAACCCATCCCTACGATATTGTAGAGGGGCCAATGTCTGACGATACGATTTGGGATTACGTCAACGGCTTTACTTCTGGTCAAATCAGCCGCGAAGCATTTTGGGCATTGGCAAAATTCAAACACCCGACACATCAGATCAGTTTTCATACAGCCAATGCTCTGCGCTGTTTAACATTCGAGAGGAGTGAACACATCCATGACGGAAAAACAGATGAATGATATTTTTTATGTATGCAGCCTGATCGAATACATTGCCCGCAAAACAAAGAACCATCGGCAGGATGTGATTCGTTGCTTTTCCAAAAAGGACATTGAGCGTCAAATTTATGATGCCGAGGTAAACCACTGCCTTTCCTTTGAACAGGTTTCGGAAGAACTGATTGATTGGTTTAACATCCCGGACGGTAATTTTGATACCGTAGCCGAGTGCCGCTACGAAGTTCCTTCCGCAACTTCCATCGGGATGCTGTATCAGGGATTGGTGCTGTCCACCATGAAGAACGATGATGCAGCACAGGCGATCATTGATGTTTTCTCTTCGTTCATCACAGATGAGATTTCCGACTTCAATTCCAATGTCTATTATACCAACCCCGATTATCTGCGCTGCTCCTATCTGGAGGGCAAGATGCTTGCTTAACTGAATTATTTTTCTATGCCGATTGCCAAAAGCAGTCGGCTTTTTTGTTTCCATAGCACGATTTTTCACCACGCCAACCTGCTGCGGTTTGCAGTTTTTTGAACAGTGTCTGCCAAAATCGTGCTTTTGTTTTATCCACCCATCAACGAAAGGCGGTGCTATTATGCAGCTTCTGACCCACATTATTTTTGTTCTGAACCTTCTCAAGACCCTTATCAATCACTTCACCTAAAGGACGGTGACTGCTGAATGGAAACCGTTCTCAAAGCCATAGCCGACTGGATAAAGGGCATCCTAACGGCGGGCATCATGTCAAATTTGTCCGGGCTGTTTGATGCCGTAAATGAACAGGTCGGTGACATTGCACAGCAGGTCGGCACACGCCCATCGGCCTTTGAACCGCGTGTTTTTGCGATGATCGAATCGCTTTCCCGGAATGTGGTTCTGCCTATCGCGGGCATCATCCTGACCTTTATCGCCTGTTACGAGCTGATCGAGATGATAACCCAGCACAATAACATGGCGCAGTTCGAGCCTGCGCTCATTATGCGCTGGATCTTCAAAACAGCAGTGTCGGTTTGGTTCATCTCCAACACATTCGATATTGTGATGGCGGTGTTCGACCTGACGCAGAAAGTCGTGTCCGATTCCAGCGGCATCATTGCAGGAAATACCCGTGTCAACGAGATTGGCCTGTCCATGCTGGAAGCCAGTCTGATGCAAATGGATGTCGGCCCGCTGTTCGGGCTTTTCCTGCAATCGTTCTTCATTGGCATCACCATGAGGATACTTTCAATCGTCATTTTTGTTATCGTGTACGGGCGCATAATCGAGATCTACTGCATGGTGAGCCTTGCGCCGATTCCCATGGCCACATGGGGAAACCATGAACAATCGCACATGGGACAGAACTATCTGAAATGCCTGTTCGCGCTGGGATTTCAGGGATTCCTGATTTTGATTTGTGTTGCCATCTATGCCGTGCTGATACAGAACGTGGCGATTTCCGGCGATGCCATCGGCTCCATCTGGAGCATTGTCGGCTATACCGTCCTGCTCTGCTTCAGCTTGTTCAAAACCAGCTCGGTCACAAAAAGTGTGCTGGGCGCACATTAAAAGGGGGTGTGAATTTTGGCCGCATATATTTCCGTTCCCCGCGACTTGACCAAGGTGAAGTCAAAAGTAGCTTTCAACCTGACAAAGCGACAGCTCATCTGCTTCGGAACGGCGGCACTGATTGGAGTGCCGCTGTTTTTCGTTCTCCGGGATTCTGGTGGCAATACTGCCGCCACCCTCGGCATGATGGCTGTTATGCTCCCGGCGTTCTTTCTCGGTATGTACGAGAAAAACGGACAGCCTTTGGAAAAGGTGCTGTCGCACTATGTTCAGGCGCGATTTCTGCGTCCGAAGATTCGACCGTATCAGACCAACAACTACTATGCACTGCTCATGAAAGGAGGCGTGACCCATGCCGTTTTGGAAAAAGACCGATAAGGGCGGCAAGAAAAAGCCGCCGAAGCCCGCTGTTCCCCGGACAGCGCAGCAGTCCATCCCCATGCAGCGGATGTTCGAGGATGGCACCTGCCGGGTGAAACCGAACTACTACACCCGTACCATCCAGTATCAGGACATCAATTACCAGCTTGCCCAGCAGGAGGACAAGACTGCGATTTTCGAGGAATGGTGCAGTTTTCTGAACTTCTTCGATTCCAGCATCAAGTTTGAACTGTCCTTTGTGAACATGGCAACGGACAGCACAGAGTTTGAGAAGAGCATCCGCATCCCTTACCAGCGGGATGGCTTTGATGATGTTCGCGCCGAGTATTCTCAAATGCTGCGCCAGCAGCTTGCCAAGGGCAATAATGGTCTGACCAAGACCAAATTTATCACCTTTGGCGTTGAGGGTGAGAGTATGCGGCAGGTCAAGGCACGGCTCGACCACATCCAGAACGACCTTTTGAACAACTTTCACAGGCTGGGTGTGCAGGCCAAGCCGCTGAACGGTGCCGAGCGGCTCAAACTCATGCACGATATGTTCAACATGGACGGTTCCAGCAAATTTCATTTTGACTGGAAAGACCTTGTGAAAAGCGGCCTTTCCGTCAAAGATGCCATTGCACCCACAGTTTTTGCGTTTAAGAACAGCCGCACTTTCCAAATGGGTGGCATCTACTGCGCCGCCAGCTTCCTGAGTATCACGGCCTCTGACATCAGCGACCAACTTCTGAAAGATTTTCTGGACATGGATTCCAGCCAGATTGTCACCATGCACATCCAGTCGGTAGACCAGAACCGTGCCATTAAAACAGTCAAGCGCACGATCACCGAACTTGACCGCAGCACCATTGAGGAACAGAAAAAGGCCATCCGTTCCGGGTATGATATTGACATTCTTCCGTCAGATTTGAAAACTTACGGCAGGGATGCCAAAGCCTTGTTAAAGGAATTGCAGTCGCAGAACGAGCGAATGTTTTTGGTGACATTCCTCGTTCTGAACACCGGGCGCACGGAGCAGGAACTGGAAAACAACATCTTTCAGGCCAGTTCTATTGCGCAAAAGCATAACTGCAATCTGTGCAGACTGGACTACCAGCAGGAGCAGGGTCTTATGTCTTCTCTGCCGCTGGCTGACTGCCAGATCGAGATTCAGCGCGGCCTGACTACCAGCAGCACGGCCATTTTCATTCCGTTCACCACACAGGAGCTTTATCAGTCTAGCAAGGAAAGCCTGTATTACGGCCTGAACGCGCTTTCCAACAACCTCATCATGGTGGACAGAAAAAAGCTAAAAAATCCGAATGGCCTTATCCTCGGCACTCCCGGCTCCGGCAAAAGTTTCTCGGCAAAACGTGAAATCGCCAACGCATTTCTCGTGACAGACGATGATATTATTGTGAACGACCCCGAAGGCGAATACTCCCCGCTGGTGAATCGGCTGAAAGGTCAGGTTATCAAAATCTCGCCCAACAGCACCCAGTTCATCAACCCCATGGACATCAACGCCAACTACTCCGAGGAGGATAACCCACTTTCCCTGAAAGCAGATTTTATCCTTTCTCTCTGCGAACTGGTGGTGGGCGGCAAGGAGGGTCTGCTGCCGGTGGAGAAAACCGTCATTGACCGCTGTGTGCATCTGATTTACCGCAAATATTTCGCTGATCCCTGCCCGGAGAATATGCCGATCCTTGAGGATTTGTACAATGCCCTGCTCCAGCAGGATGAAAAAGAAGCCCATCATGTTGCCACGGCTCTGGAAATCTACGTCAAGGGCAGTCTGAACCTGTTCAACCACCGCACCAACGTGAACGTCAATAACCGAATTGTCTGCTATGACATCAAGGAACTGGGCAAGCAGATGAAGAAGCTCGGTATGCTCATCGTGCAGGATCAGGTCTGGGGGCGTGTCACTGCCAACCGCAGCAGCGGAAAGTCCACCCGATATTATATGGATGAGATGCACCTCCTCTTAAAAGAAGAACAGACTGCGGCTTATTCCGTGGAGATTTGGAAGCGTTTTCGCAAGTGGGGCGGCATCCCGACTGGATTAACGCAGAATGTCAAAGACCTGCTTTCTTCGCGTGAAGTCGAGAATATTTTTGAAAACTCGGACATGATTATCATGCTCAATCAGGCCGCTGGCGACCGTCAGATTTTGGCAAAGCAGTTGAACATCTCGCCCCATCAGCTTTCCTATGTGACCCACTCCGGCGAGGGCGAAGGGTTGCTGTTCTTCGGCAATGTCATTCTGCCCTTTGTTGACCGTTTCCCGACTGACCTTGAACTCTACCGCATTATGACCACCAAATTGGGTGAAGTGTCGGAGGGTGCGCAGAAATGAGCAATCCAAAGCTGAACTTCAAAGATGATTCTTCTGCAAAGAAAACCCGTTCTCCCCCGAAGAAAGCGAGGGTCGAACAGTCCACGCCCAAAAAGAAAAAACTGAAACTTGATGCAGACAAGGCCGCAGAGAAAGCCCAGCACTTGCGTTTTGGCAAAGCAGAACTGACCCCGGACGAACTGAGCCGTTTGAGCAAGGCGCAGAAACGCGAGATGTTCACTGCTCATGCCGCCCGGTCTGCGGCGTATCGGGAAATCGACCAGTACGAGGGAGATAATGTCGGTGTGCAGGCTCTAAGCGAGGGCGAAAAAACTGCCGGGAATGTCAGGGACATTTCCAAAAGCCGCTATGCCCGGAAGCTGAAAAAGAAAGCCAAGATGCAGGGCAAGAAGAAAACTTGCACCACAAAATCTGCCGCACAGGAAGCAACTGCGGCACAAAATGCAGGTGCATCCGGCACCAGCGAGGGGGCTTCCAACTGGCTCTCCCGATGGAAACAGCGGCAGGAAATCCACAAGAACTACTATGCTGCTGCCCGGTCAGGCGGCACAGCGGCGCAGACTGCTGGCGGCAAAAAGGCTGCATCCAGCAGTGCATCTGCGGCACGGTCTGGCGTAGAGCAAGTGGTGGACAAGGGCAAAAGTGTAGTCAGCACGGCAGTAAACGGCCTTATGACTGCGGCGAAAAGCAACGCGCACGTTCTGGTGATCGTGGGCGTTTTTGTTTTGCTCATTCTTATGGTCATGTCGGGCTTTTCCTCCTGCGGCATCCTCTTTTCGGGCGGCACACAGGTGTCCGGGCAGACCATCTACACCGCCGAGGACAGAGATATTCGCGGTGCAGAGCAGGACTACAAGAAGCTGGAAAAGGAACTGGACAAGAAAATCAAGCGCACTCCGCAAGACCATCCGGGCTACAACGAGTATCAATACCATCTTGACCCCATCGAGCATGACCCATGGCAGCTCACATCTTTCCTGACTACCCTGTATGATGATTACACCCGGTCAGAGGTGCAGGGCAAGCTGAAGGAAATCTTCAAAAAGCAATATAAGCTAACGACATGGGTGGAGGTGCAGATACGGTACAAAACCGTGTGGGTCATCAGTCCGGCTGGAATCCCGGTTCCTACGCAAGTGCCGTATGAATACAAGATTTTTCACACCAAGCTGGAAAACAAAGGTCTGGAGGTCGTTATCCGCGAAGAACTGACCGAAGATCAGTGGAAGCGGTACGAGATTTTTCAGGATACGCTGGGTGGTCGGCCATACCTGTTCAACGGTGGATTGCCGCCCGGTGGCTCAGATGGCTCCGGCACACCCGGCATCGACTATACCGTTCCTGCGGAAGCACTGACTGACAGCGAGTTTGCGGCCATCTACGAGGAAGCAAAGAAATACGTTGGCACACCCTACGTTTGGGGCGGTTCCACCCCGGAAACGGGCTTTGACTGCTCCGGCTACGTCTGCTGGGTCTACAATCAGAACGGCTACGATGTTGGCCGTACCACTGCCAACGGCCTATGGAACAAGTGTCAGCACATTTCCGAAGCAGAAGCGAAACCCGGTGATCTGGTTTTCTTCAAGGGAACGTATGACACCCCCGGCATGAGCCATACCGGGATTTATCTCGGCAACGGCATGATGGTGTCCGCTGGCGACCCCATCAAATACGCAAATATCCACTCGTCCTACTGGGAGAAGCATCTCGCAGGATTTGGACGGCTTTCAAAATGAAATGGAGGGTTTACTATGAGCGAAAAACTGGAAAAACTGCGCGCAATGCTCGAAAAAGAGAAAGATCGGCGCATCAAGCTGAACAACCGCATCGAGATTCTGGAACGGAGGATTCAGGAGGCCGAAGCCGCCGAAGTGAACGAGATGGTGCGCACCGCCAAGGTCACACCGGAGCAGCTGGCTGCACTGTTACGGCAGTCCGCCACTTCCACCCCGAACCCGGCTGCTTTGGCCGCTGTGGGCGCAACTTTCGACAAGGAGGATGATTCGGATGAAGTTTAAGAGATTTGGCGCACTGCTGGTGTCGGCGGTGCTGTGCATCGGCATGGCAGCTCCCGCTTTCGCCTTTGAGGGCGATTCCACCCCGGTGGAACAGCCTGTTCTGCCGGAAATCGTGGAGGAAGATACTGTTACCATCACGGATGAGGAATCCGGCGCACTGACCCCGGAGGGCAATCTGACGCTGGTGGACGACTACTACACCAATTATTCGGACGGTTCCGGCCAGCAGTTCATTACGCTTGTCAGCAAGTCGGGTGCGACTTTTTATCTGGTCATTGACCGAAACAGCAAAGGGGCGCAGACCGTCCACTTTATGAATCTGGTGGACGAAGCAGACCTTTTGGCTCTGATGGAAGAAGATGCTGCCGATGCTTATACCGCTGAAAAAGAAGCTGCGGCAAAAGCTGAACAGGACAAGCTGAAAGCCGAGGAAGAAGCCAAGAAAGCCGCAGAAGAAGCAGAGAAAGCGGCGAACGCACCCAAAGAAAACAAGGTCACAAAGTATGCTGCGGCGTTTCTCGGTGTCATTGCCCTGATCGCACTGGCGGCTGGCGGCGGTTTCTATTTCTTCATCCAGCAGAAGAACAAGAAGCAGGCTGAAAAAGAAGCCATTGACCCAGATGCAGACTATACAGAGGATAAGGGCAGCTTTGAGATTCCCCCGGAGGATGATTCCGATGAAAACACTTCTGAGGAACAGGACGTGACACCCATCTGATTTTAAGGCGGCGTTCTGCCGCCTACATATCGAATCCGAAACAGATTGGAGGGATTGTTTATCGCAAAATTGATCGTGACCGAAAAACCATCCGTTGCCATATCTTACGCCAAAATTTTAGGTGTGCATGGGCGGCAGGATGGCTACCTTGAGGGCAACGGCTATCTTGTAAGTTGGTGTGTCGGGCATCTGGTGGAACTTGCGCCGCCCAGTGCCTACGGGGAGCAGTATGTAAAGTGGAACATTGCAGACTTGCCCATCCTGCCGGAGAAATGGCAGTATCTGGTGTCTGCCAGCACCAAAAAACAGTTTGGCATCCTGAAAAAACTCATGCATCGGGCAGACGTTAATACTGTGGTGAACAGTTGTGACGCAGGACGTGAGGGCGAACTGATCTTCCGGCTGGTGTATGAGCAGGCCGGATGCAAAAAGCCTGTTTCCCGGCTGTGGCTGTCCAGCATGGAGGATTCCGCTGTCCGGGCGGGCTTTGCAAATCTGAAACCGTCAACAGAATATGATGCGCTATATCAGGCTGCACTCTGCCGGGAACGTGCCGATTGGATGGTCGGCATCAACTGTTCCCGGCTTTTTTCCTGCCTGTATGGTCGGCCTTTGGCGGTGGGCAGAGTAATGACCCCGACACTCGCCATGACGGTGGAGCGCGAAGCCGCCATTGCCGCCTTTGTGCCGAAAAAATTCTACACGGTGGCTCTGGAACTGACCAGCGGTTTTGTGGCATCCAGCCGCCGCATTTCTGAAAAAGCGGCAGCTGAAAAGCTGCTTGCGGGGTGCAGAGAGGAGATGGTGTCCACGATCCAGAAAATCACGCGCAAGGAAAAGGCCGAAAATCCGCCGCCGCTTTATGACCTCACCACGCTCCAGCGCGATGCCAACCGCCTGTTGGGATACAGTGCGCAGCAGACGTTGGACTATGTGCAGTCGCTTTATGAAAAACAGTTCACCACCTATCCGCGCACCGATAGCTGCTATATTGCTGACGAGGATGAGGAAATGCTGGAAGAGCTGGCCGAGGAATTGGAAGATTTTCTCGGCTTTGTCAGCGAGGATGCCGACGATGATGTTCCCCGGACGCGGCGCACCGTCAATCGGCAGAAAGTCACCGACCACCACGCTATCCTGCCTACTCGTAGTATGCTGCAAGCCGATTTGGATGCTCTGCCCAAGGGCGAACGGAACATTTTGAAGCTGATTATCGCCAGAACCTTGATGGCAGTCAGCAAACCTTTCCGGTATCTGGAAACTCTGCTCACCACCGAATGTGCAGGCGAAGAATTTACAGCCAAGGGCAAAGAGATTCTGGAAGAAGGCTGGAAAGCGGTGGAGCGCAAGGTTCTGGCCGATATTCTGAACCGCAAAAGGGAGTTCACTGCTCTGCCGCAGGTGGAGGAAAGTGAGTGCGGCATTCTCAATGCAGAACTGAAAGAGGGACAAACGTCCCCTCCGAAGCATTTTACCGAAGATACGCTCCTGCACTCGATGGAAACTGCCAGTGCGGACAGTATGCCGGAAGGCGTGGAGCGTCAGGGCATCGGCACTCCGGCCACTCGTGCCGCCACCATCGAAAAGCTGGTACAGAAAGGCTTTCTGGAGCGCAAGGGCGACAAGAAAACAAAGGTGCTGCTGCCCACCGACAAAGGCAAAGCCCTTATCACGGTGATGCCCGAAGAAATCCAGTCCGCTGATATGACCGCCGACTGGGAAACAAAACTGCTGCGCGTAGAGCGCGGCGAAATGGAGCCGGAAACATTTATGACTGAAATCAACGATATGATCTCCTCGCTGGTAAACACCACCGAGGCCGTGAAAGGAGCGAGTGCGCTTATGAAAAACAAAGTGATTGATGTCTGCCCGAACTGTGGCAATTCCGTTGTGGAGCGTGAAAAGGGGTATTTCTGTGAGAACCGCGAGTGCCGTTTCGTGCTGTGGAAAGATAACGCTTTCTTTAAGCGGCTGGGCAAGCGGATGGACGCTCATGTAGCGGACAGGCTGCTGCGGGATGGCCGAGTGCGCCTGAAAGACTGTAAGAGTTCCAAGGGCAAGACCTACAATGCTACTGTCCTGCTGTCCACCGAAGCCGATGGCCGCAGCAAGTTTTCGCTGGAATTTGAGGGTGGCCGCTGATGGAGCAGAAGAAGGAAGCAATCTACCTCATCAATGATGAACGCTATCTGCACCTCCGGGAGAACGGCGCAGGTGTCGGCTTTGCTACCTATAATAAGGTGACGGGCGAACCTCTGGAAAGCGGGCAGATCTCCGAAAAAAATCTGCCGCCGGATGGCAGGAACATGATGTCTGCTGCCCGGAACTGGTATCTGTTTGAACTTTCGGACGATGACCGTAAGGCCATCCAACTTGAAAGCGTAAAAATCCTTGAAACCATCCCGCAGGCTGGCATCGGCAGGCGGCGTATCTGGGAACCCGAAACGATACCGCCCGATATTCGGCTCATCAACAGCTATTACGACGATCTTCACCGCGTTCCTGATGGTGGTGTGATTCAGGTGGACTACCCGGATGGCCGTAGTTTTACGTCACGGCTGGAATATCTGGACGATTACCATTTTGACATGGGTGGTCTGGGCAATGTGTTCCACATCTGCCAGTTTGCTGAGGTGATGGAACGCAATGGAGCCGACTATTACCCAGAGATTCAGACACAGGATGAACAGGGCGCATGGGAATTGGGCGGCAAGGGTTATCTTGCCATCCAATCTACCGATGAGGGCTGGAACTACACCATTTACCACAGCGACTTCTCCGTGATGGATGGCGGTCAGGTCGATGCCCCGGAACTGACGATTCAGGAAGTCCGGGAGCAGATTCTGGAAGCGCACCACATGGAAAAAGGTCGGCGGCTGTTGCAGGATTATGATTTTGTGATGGACAGAGCCGCAGAAGCTGAAAAATTGGGGCTGAACCAGCGGCACTCTACGCTGGAAAAGCTGGCTGCTCTTGCTGGCACAAAAGAAAAATGCGATGCCCCGGAGTGCAGCCCTATCGGGTGCAGGAAAGCGAGGGATGCTCATGAACTTTAATGGTGAAGAACTGATGCTGATGATCCTCTACAATCCCGGCACCCGGCTGGGGCTGATGCAGGAGCTGCGGCTCATGCAGTGCTACCTGATGCCCGATGAAACCGCCCTGCGAGAATTGTCCGAGCAGGTCATTGAAAAGCTGAAACTTATGACCGATGTTGAATTTGCCGAGTTGGAATTTCCGCTCGACTAAATTTTTGCCGCCGCTTGGCGGCATACATATCCTCTTTTGTAATGGCAAACAATATGGTATAATTCAAATGATATAGCTATTTCATAGCCAATCTATATGGAGGATACTATGACTGACGAAGAACGCGAATCCAAACAAGGCTCTATTGATATCAGAAAATTGCCTGGATATGAAGTCAATATTCGTTTGACTTCATTCATAGATGCCATTTTAGTGTGTAATGCCAATGCCGTAAGTTTCCGAAAATGGCACGATAAGATAAACACCCCTGCTCTTGTGGTGATGCTTAAGGAACCAGCAAATTATTCCCTACGCCATGAAACCAATCTCGAACTTCAGCGACAATTTTCAAATTTCTTGATGTCAGCATTTGCAGTAAGAGATCACTGGTATGCACTCAGAAATGAATATTACATCGGCACAGCAGTGAATGAAAAAATAAACGCGTTCACAAGTGAAACGTTTGGAAAAAATGAGTTGGCATCTTTTATGCACGATTTCAGAAATTATATTACCCATAAAGGCTATCCACTAGTCAGTCAAACATTTTCTGAAAAAGATCATCGCCTTATTAACGATGTCCGTTTTGAAAAAGAGCAATTATTAGAGTACAAAAAGTGGTCTACACTTTCAAAACAATATATAAACCGTATCGAGAATAGCATTAGCCTTATTAGTTGTGTTTCGGAATATTCGGAAATTCTCAGGCTCTATTATTATACTCTCGTTAAAATGCTCGAAGAGTGGCATAAAGAAGATCTTTCATTACTCAAACACTATAAAGATTCATACGGCTTAAAAATCAACATCGTTCAAACAAAACTCCCTCAATAAAATATATTCGTATGCGAGTGGTATCGACCACTCGTTTTTTATTTTTACAAAAAATGAAAGGAGGAACGCCATGCCAAATAAAACGCAAGAATACCTCAACCTTGCCCAGCAAACGGCAAAAGAGCTGACTCGGTATTGGGAAAACTGGACGGACTACCTGACCACTGCATCCCGGCTGTACAAGTACAACTATGCAGACCAGCTCATGATTTACGCCCAGCGGCCTGATGCCACCGCCTGCGCCAGCTTCGACCTCTGGAATGATCGCATGAATCGCTATGTCCGGCGCGGCTCCAAAGGCATCGCCTTGTTAGACCAGTCCAGCAGTGTGCCGCGTCTGCACTATGTTTTTGATGTGAGCGATACCGGGGTGCGCCGCAATTCTCGTGACCCGGAGGTGTGGCAGCTCGGCCCCGATCTGATGCAGCCTGTGTCGGAAATGCTTGCCAGAGAGTACGGTGTTCAGCAGGAAAATCTCGGCCAGCAAATCGCGGACATCTGCGGCAGGCTGGTGGATTCCTATTGGGATAACAACAGCGGTGACATTCTCGACATCGTTGACGGCTCTCTCCTGATGGGGTATGATGAAGCCGGACAGGAGTTCCAGTTCAAATCTGCCGCCGCAATCAGCATCACCTATGCTGTTCTCGAACGCTGCGGCTTTGAGCCGGAAGGTCATTTTGACCGGGACGATTTTCAGGCGATCTTCTCCTTTTCCACTCCTGCCGCTGTGTATGCACTGGGCACCGCAGTCAGCGAGTGCAGCCGTGGGCTGCTGCGCAGCATCGAAAGAACTGTAAAGACGACCATTCGCCGTCGTAACGTAGAAAGGAGCCAATATGAATATGAACAGCAGGAACGTGACCTACTCGAAAGTCGGAGATTATCTGCTTCCGAACCTGACCCTGCCCCAGCAGGAGAAAGCATTGGGCAAGTACGGGCGACTGCGCCGGACTTACCTGATGAAGCATCGCCCGGTACTGTACAACTCGATGCTCCTGTCGGGAACTCTGCATCCGCACCTGTTGGAAGTGGAGCAGAGCGCGGAGAGCCGGATACAGCAGACCATGCAGAAGCTGCTGGAGCAGAATCCGGCTCCGAACAAAGAGCAGCATCAGATGGAGTGGGTGCAGCACATGAACAGCCTGAACGCACAGGCCGAGGAACTGGTGATGAACGAGCTGATTTACAGCTAAGTTTCTTCGACACCCACATTCCTACCGAAGCGAAACAAATTGAATCCATCGACCAAGCGGAGAGCGAAAAATCGCCCTCCGCTTTCTCTTTGTCACAGGCCGACATTGAAAATGCTCTGCGGAGAGGCTCCAACTTTGAAAACAGCAAACTTCGGATATGGAAAATTTATCAGTTGCAGCCTGACCGAAACCTCCGGGCAAAAGCTCTTGCCAAAGAATATGCTCCAAACGGACCCGGTGGCTCCTCGCACACCTATCTGGATGGAAGTCGCGGCTGGCTTGACCATGACAGCAAGGGCTTGACGTTTGAACACTATCCAGACCACCAGAAAATTCTTCTTCGCTGGAATCAGGTCGAAAAGTATATCGACCTGATGATTCAGTCTGACCGCTATCTGTCCGACAAAGAAAAAAGAATCATCGACTTTCCCCTTGAACTGAACGACACCAGTGCTGCCGAATACACTGCATTAAAAGAGCAGTACCCGGACACTCTCATTGGTTTTGAAGCTGGCGGCAATTTTATGTTCTATGGCGAAGATGCCGCCAAGGTCGCAAAAATCATCAACAGTGCTTTGTTCATGAGAAACACTGCACTGGGCGAAGTTCAAATCACGGGCTTTCTCCCTAGCTTATGGGCAAAAAGAGCAAAAGAATTGTGGTCTGCGGGCAATGATGTGTACCTTGCCGGGTTAAACGAGGATGGCACTCACCACCAGACCAAGCACTTGCGCAAAGAGGACTATCTGCCCATCGGCTCCGTTATCAATATGGATGACCGGAAATTTCGGGTCGATAGCGTGGATTTTGACAAGGACAAAGTTTCCTTGCAGGATATGGCTCTGGCCGATGCCCGGATGCCGATTTTCCGGGAAGAGCCGCTGACTGTTGTCCGGGAACTGTACGAACAGCAGGATGAAGCCCTTGATACTGCTCCAGAAAAAACTCCCGATTACAATGTCGGTGATTCCGTTGTTGTAGACCTTCCAACCCGAACCATCGAGGGAACTATTGGCTATGTAGGCGAAACCGATGTGCGCATCGACACCAGTACACAGGGCTATTCGTGGAGCAATGAGGTACTGAACAAGCAGCAGTTCGAGGATGGACTGCGGCAGGATGAGCCGGAACTTTCCGATGAAGAACTGGATAAGCTGCCCACCTCTGTGGAAGTTAACGGCGAATGGCAGACTTTCCCGGATGCCGCTGCCGCAGACAAAGCTCTGAACGCCGAACCTGTGCCGGAAGCTGCCGGAAACTTCCACATCACGGACGATCATCTGGGCGAGGGCGGCGCAAAACAAAAATATGCCCGGAACGTTGAAGCCATCCGCACCCTGTTCCAGTTGGAGCAGGAGCATCGTGGAGCCACCGCCGAGGAACAGCAGATTCTTTCGCAGTATGTCGGCTGGGGCGGTCTGCCGGATGTCTTTGACCCAGACAAGGGCAACTGGGCAAAAGAATATTCCGAATTGAAAGGTCTGCTTTCCGAGGACGAATATGCTGCTGCCCGTAGTTCCGTTCTGAACGCCCACTACACCAGCCCTACCGTTATCCGCGCCATCTATGATGCAGTCGAGAAAATGGGGTTCCGCAACGGCAACATTCTGGAGCCGAGCATGGGCATCGGCAACTTTTTTGGTATGCTGCCGGACACCATGCAGGACAGCCGCCTATACGGTGTGGAGTTGGACAGTGTCACAGGCCGTATCGCCCAAAAGCTCTACCCGGATGCCAACATTAAAGTTGCCGGATTTGAAACCACTGACCGCCGCGACTTCTATGACCTTGCAGTGGGCAATGTTCCTTTTGGCCAGTACCGGGTAAACGACAAGGCGTACAACAAATTAGGTTTCAGCATCCACGACTATTTCTTCGCCAAGGCCATCGACCAAGTGCGTCCGGGCGGCATCGTGGCATTCGTCACCAGTCGCTACACGCTGGACAGCAAAGATTCTTCTGCCCGCAAGCACATTGCCGAACGTGCTGATCTGCTGGGTGCTATCCGTCTGCCGAACACTGCGTTCAAAGCAAACGCAGGAACAGAAGTCGTCAGCGACATTATTTTCCTCCAAAAACGTGACCGCCCTATCGACCATGAGCCGGACTGGGTGCAGCTTGGCAAAACGGAAGATGGCTTTGCCATCAACAGCTATTTTGTAGACCATCCAGAGATGGTGCTGGGTGAACTGACTTCCGAAAGCACCCAGTATGGCCGGGAGGAATGCACTGTGCGTCCCATCAAGGGCGCAGTGCTGGTGGACCAGCTTGCAGAAGCCATCCAGCATATTGAGGGGCAGTTCACGGAAGTCGAGGTCGAAACACCAGATATTGCGGATGCTGAAAATGAGCGGCACATTCTCCCGGCTGACCCAGATGTGAAGAATTTCTCTTACACGGTGGTTGATGGTGAGGTGTATTATCGGGAAAATTCCGTCATGACACAGGTGGAGCTGTCCGACACCGCCAAAGGCCGTGTGACCGGGATGGTGGAGCTGCGGCAAATCGTCAATGAGTTGATCGACCAGCAGCTGAACGACTACCCGGATGCCGACATTAAAGCAACGCAGGAAAAGCTGAACACTGCCTACGATGCTTTTTCCGCCAAATATGGCTTGTTGAATGACCGCAAAAACGGCAGATTATTTGAGCAGGATTCTTCTTACTATCTGCTGTGTTCTCTGGAAAATTTGGACGAGCAGGGGCGGCTCAAGAGCAAGGCGGCGATGTTCACCAAACGCACCATCCGCCCGGAATGTACTGTCACCAATGTAGACACTCCTACGGAAGCCCTTGCGGTGTCCATCGGAGAGCGTGGCCGGGTGGACTTGCCCTATATGGCAGAACTGCTCGGCACTCCCGGTGACTATGAGCGCATCACCAGCGAACTGTCCGGCGTGATTTTCAAAGACCCCGGCGCAGACCCTACCGACCCGGAAGCAGGTTGGCGAATGGCAGACGAATACCTGTCCGGCAATGTTCGGGCAAAGCTGCGCATGGCTCAGCTTGCCGCCGAAACTAACCCGGAGTTTGCAGTTAACGTCACTGCACTGGAAAAAGCACAGCCGAAAGATCTTGAAGCATCTGAAATTGATGTGCGGCTGGGCGCAACATGGCTTGCTCCAGAAATTATCCAAAAGTTTATGGCAGAAACATTCCAGATTCCCTACTATCTGCGCCATGCAGTCAAAGTGAGATATTCTCCCTATACCGCAGAATGGCGCATTGAGGGCAAGTCGGCCATGGGCAGAGGTGACATCATCTCCTCCGAAACCTACGGCACCTCCCGCGCCAACGCCTACAAGATTCTGGAAGACACGCTCAACCTGAAAGATGTGCGCATCTATGACGCTATCGAAGATGAAGAAGGCAAGCTGAAGCGCATCCTGAACAAAACGGACACCATGCTGGCACAGCAGAAGCAGCAGGTCATCAAGGATGCCTTTGCCAACTGGATCTGGAAAGACCCCCAGCGGCGCATTGCACTGGTGAAACAGTATAATGAACTGTTCAACAGCAGCAGGCCACGAGAATACGATGGTTCCCACATCCACCTTGTCGGTATGAACCCGGAAATCACCCTCCGGGAACATCAGCGCAATGCCATTGCTCATGTGCTTTATGGCGGTAATACGCTGTTGGCACACGAGGTAGGAGCAGGAAAAAGTGCGACACGTTCGCAACTGAAAAGGTTGCGCGCAGGTCAGCTAGTATAGAAAGAAAATTGAAAGGAGTTTCTGAAATAAGACTTGTAGAACTAATATTCCGATAGGTGGAATGAAGGGGTAACGCCCGGAAACGCCTACCTTATAAACTGTGATATGCAAAGTCTGTTGTAATTAAAGATTTTGTATAACGCTCGCTAAAGTCGGCGGAAGCATATCCAAACAGGATAGCAATATTGCTGTGGAAATCGCCTCAGAGGTGAGGTGTGTATGTGATACGCCGGAGGTCTAAAAACTGCCTATGGTCAGAATAGTCATTGATGACTGACGAAGGCCCGAAAGTACGAGTCTAAAAGGCGTAGGAGCAGAAATGCTCTTTCCCGATTACGGGAGTGCGTGAGGATGAGTAAAAATTTTTACTATGAAAATCCTTGTGATGTTACAGGCATCACCAAGCGCACAGGCTCAGAGGGAAACCTAAGGGCAGACATGAACAGATAGGAATATTGGAACGTGGAAAGACCGAATCATGGAGCTGATTACAGGCTTTGAAGTGGTGAAATGGAAAGCACGAAGGTGTATAACATTTCTTTGTTCGGTTGAGAGAGATGGCGTAGTACCGATGAAGCCGTAGAAATACGGTGGAGGGATAGCCATTAGTCGTCAACAATAGATAAATTAGAAACTATACAAGTTCAAAGGTTCGAGTATGACTAAGAAAAGCGAAATCCTCTCATAACGAAAGGAAAGTACCTGACTTTGGCAAACAAGAAGAAACCCTTAAAGAAGCAAAAAATCCGCAATGCTGAATACTACGATATGCAGACGGCTTTTGACAAGCTGTATGCAGATAGTGTATCTGGGCGGCAATTCCGCAATCTGGTGGAATTGATTCAACGACCGGAAAACATTATGCTGGCGTACCGAAATCTACGGAAAAACAGCGGTAGCAAAACAGCAGGTGTGGATAAAAAGACAATAAGCGATTTGAACAAGTGGAGCGACAAAAAGCTCGTCAACCATGTACAGCGAAAGCTGGACTGGTATGTTCCAAATGCCGTTCGTAGAGTGGAAATACCGAAAGACAATGGGAAGAAACGCCCATTGGGCATTCCTACGATTATGGACAGGCTGATTCAACAGTGCATCCTACAAGTGTTGGAACCTATCTGTGAAGCGAAGTTTTTCAAGCGGAGCAATGGATTCAGACCGACTCACAGTGCAGAAAATGCGATTGCACAAGCTGAACGAATGATTCAGAATATTGGCTGCTATTATGTGATCGATATTGATATTCACGGCTTCTTTGATAACGTCAACCATGGAAAGCTTCTGAAGCAGATGTGGGCACTGGGCATCCGGGACAAAAAGCTGCTTTCTATTATCTCCGCTATGCTAAAAGCAGAGGTGGCAGGAATCGGCTTCCCTGAAAAGGGTACGCCGCAAGGCGGTATTATATCCCCATTACTTTCTAACATCGTCCTGAATGAATTGGATTGGTGGGTGGCAAGTCAGTGGGAAGAAATGCCGACCAAGCGAAACTACGTCCACAGGATTTATGCCAATGGAACACCCGATAAAAGCAACACGATTCGGGCATTGAGAATCTATACCAAACTGAAAGAATGTTATCTGGTTCGCTATGCAGACGACTTCAAAATCTTCTGCAAAAAGCACTCAGACGCTGTAAAGCTGTTTGAGGCCACAAAACAATGGCTATGGGAAAGATTAGGGCTGGAAATAAGCCCTGAAAAATCAAAGATAGTCAACGTAAAGCGGCACTACTCCGAATTTCTGGGATTTAAACTAAGAGTTCGTGAGAAAGGCAAAAAGCCGGATGGCAGTAAGCGGTATGTGATAGAGGCTCATGTGCGTGATAAGGCGTTGAAGAAAATTCGGGCAAGGAGCAAAGAAATCATCGGTCAGATACGTCGCACCTATGACCCCAAGATGGAATACCGACTGATACAGAAGTATAATTCTTATCTTATCGGTATCCACAACTACTATTGCATCGCAACCCATGTAAACCTCGATATTCACGAAATCGCTTTTGATGTCAAAAAGAGCCTTTACAACAGACTCAAACACCGACTGCAAAGAACAGGAAGTATCTCAAACAGGTATATCCAAGAAAAATACGGGAGAAGCCGCGAAGTCCGATATCTGAATGGACACGCAGTTGTTCCCATAGCGTATGTTCAGCACCGAGTGCCCATGGATAGGAGAAATCGAGTGAATCCGTATACGCCAGAAGGCAGGACTGAGATTCACAAGAATCTGGCAGGACTTAATCTGGCGGTTATGAATCATTTGATGAATACTCCGGCGGGACAGCAAAGTGTTGAATATAACGATAATCGAATTGCGCTCTACGTTGCGCAGAAAGGAAAATGTGCGGTATCTGGAATTGCTCTGGATGCCAATCAGGTAGACTGCCATCATAAGAAGCCACTTTCATTAGGTGGTGATGATAGCTACCAAAATTTGATTATCGTGTCCGATGCGGTTCATGTTCTCATTCATTCGAGTAGTGAGCGCACGATCAAGAAATATCTGAATGACCTGCAACTAAACTCCAAGCAGTTGGCAAAACTCAACAACTTGCGCAAGCTGGCAGAAATGCCACAGATAACGCTTTGAATGGTGAATTTTTGTTTGATGTATAGATTTTTATAAAAATTGTTGACGATGGAAAGCCGTGTGATGGGAAAACTGTCACGCACGGTTTGGAGCGGGGGAAAATCTGGAGGAATGACTATGCAGCCTTCGGCTGCATAGCTAAACCAAAAGATTACCTATCGCTATCTTTTGAAATGGCGGCATCCGCAATGGAAGCAAAACGCCTTGGCTTGTGTCAGAAAAGCCTATTTGTCGTTCCCAATCACTTGACGGAGCAGTGGGCTTCGGAGTTCCTGCACCTATACCCCAATGCAAAGCTGCTGGTAGCGCGGAAAAAGGATTTTGAAACGGCCAACCGCAAAAAGTTCTGCGCCCGGATTGCAACCGGGGATTATGATGCGGTCATTATCGGTCACAGCCAGTTTGAGCGGATTCCGCTTTCCTATGAGCGGCAGGAACGCATTATTCAGGAACAGATCGATGAAACGCTTGCCGCCATCGAAGAACTGAAAGCCAATGCAGGCGAGAATTTCAGCATCAAGCAGATGGAAAAGACCCGTAAGACGCTGGAAACAAAACTGGAAAAGCTGCGCTCCGATGCGAGAAAGGACGATGTTATCACCTTTGAGCAGTTGGGCGTTGACCGACTTTTTGTAGACGAATCGCATTTTTATAAGAACCTCTTTTTAACCACAAAAATGCGCAATGTCGCTGGTTTGTCCACATCGGAAGCCCAGAAATCGAGCGATATGTTCGGCAAGTGCCGCTATCTGGACGAGATCACAGGCGGGCGCGGCGTGGTATTTGCAACGGGAACTCCCGTGAGCAACTCCATGTCGGAACTGTATACGGTCATGCGCTATCTGCAATACGGCACACTCCAGCAGAAAGGGTTGACGCATTTCGACTGCTGGGCATCGACCTTTGGCGAAACCACCACCGCCATCGAACTCGCCCCGGAGGGTACGGGCTATCGGGCGAGAACGCGTTTTGCAAAGTTTTTCAATCTCCCGGAACTGATGTCGATGTTCAAAGAAGTTGCTGACATCAAGACCTCCGACCAACTTCATCTGCCTGTGCCGGATGCAAAGTTTGAAACTGTGGTGGCGAAACCGTCCGAGATTCAGAAAGAAATGGTGCAGGAACTGAGCAAACGTGCTGCAAAAATCCACTCCGGCGCAGTGGATGCGTCCGAGGACAATATGCTGTGCGTCACCAACGATGGCCGAAAGATCGGTCTGGATGTCCGCCTGATGAACCCCATTCTGCCGGATGACCCCAACAGCAAACTGAACACTTGTGTTCGGAATGTGCTACAAATCTGGGAAGATGGCAAGGAGCAAAAGTTGACACAGCTTTTGTTCTGCGACCTTTCGACACCGAAAAATGATGGCAACTTCAATGTCTATGAGGACATTCGCAAAAAGCTGATCGCTGCCGGTGTGCCGGAAAACGAGATTGAGTTTATCCACAACGCCGACACCGAAGCGAAAAAGGCAGCATTGTTCTCCAAAGTACGCTCCGGCGATGTGCGCGTCCTGCTGGGCAGCACGGCAAAAATGGGCGCAGGAACCAATGTGCAGCAGCGTCTTGTGGCAGTGCATCATCTGGATGTCGGCTGGAAACCCAGTGATATGACCCAGCGCAATGGTCGCATTATCCGTCAGGGCAATATGAATAAGGAAGTCAAGGTGTTCAATTACGTCACAGAGGGGACATTTGACAGCTACTTGTTTCAGACTCTTGAGAATAAACAGCGATTCATCAGCCAAATCATGACCTCAAAATCCCCAGTTCGCTCCTGCGATGATGTGGATGAACAGGCATTGTCCTATGCGGAAATTAAGGCATTGTGCGCAGGAAATCCGTTGATTAAAGAGAAGATGGATCTCGATGTGCAGGTCGCAAAGCTGAAAGTTCTGAAAGCCGATCATCAGAGCCAGAAGTTCCGTTTGGAGGATAAGCTGCTCACAAAATTCCCAGCTGACATTCAGGAAACGAACGCCTATCTTGCCGGAGTGAAATTGGATGCAGAACTTGCTACCGCCCATCCGCAGGAGAAAGAGGGCTTCTGCGGCATTACCATCAAGGGTGTGACCTACGATGAGAAAAAGACCGCTGGCGAACGGCTTCTCCTCGCTTGCTCCGAACTGCCTAACAGTGAGGAAAAAGTGATCGGCAGCTATCGCGGTTTTGAACTGTCCTTGCGTTTCGACACCTATCACAGCGAATATCAGGCTCTTTTGAAAGGTCAGCGGAAATATCCGGTAGCACTGGGCAAAGACCCACTTGGCTGCATCATCCGTCTGGACAATTCTTTGAACAATTTCCCAGAACGCATTAGTTCCGTCGAAAACGAACTGGCCACGCTTAAACAGCAGCAGGCGGCGGCACAGATTGAAGTGGAAAAGCCGTTCCCGCAGGAAGAAGAGCTGGCTGAAAAGTCAGCTCGCCTTGCGGAGCTGAACGCACAGTTGGATATGGATGAAAAAAGCCACGAGCCGGAACAGGATGAGGAACCTCGCCGTTCCTCGGTGCTGGCGGCTCTGGAAGAAAAGTCTGATAAGGTAGAGCCCATCAAGCCGTTCAAAAGCTATCTGGACAAGGATGGTGATGCTCGATGAATGGCCTCCGCGACCAGCAGTTGCATTTCCGTGTCAGCAAGCAGGAACTGGAACGGATCTGGAGCAAGATGGAATCCAGCGGTATTTTGAGCATTGGCTCTTATCTGCGAAAAATGGCTCTGGACGGTTACTGCCTGCGTTTGGATTTGCCAGAGTTGCGGCGCATGGCCTATCTCCTGCAAATGTGCAGCAACAATCTCAACCAGTATACCAAAGCTGCCAACGAAAACGGTCAGGTCTATGCCGCCGATCTGGAGGACTTGCGCACCCGGCTGGATGAGCTGATTGTTATTGGCAGAGAGATTCTTTCCCGGCTGGCTGACCTCTGATTTTCACCCCACGGCTTTAGCTGTGGGGCTACATATTATATAAGGATAAAACTGTGGGAGGTGGTGGGCATGGCCGCAACACGCTTGATTGCGCTGCACAAAAATAAGGGAAAATCCGTGGCGACCTGTTTGAAAAGCCGCACAGACTATGCACAAAACCCGGAGAAAACCAAACAGGGTGAACTTGTCAGCAGCTACGAGTGCAGCCCTCTGACGGTGGACGAAGAATTTATGCTGTCCAAGCGGCAGTATGAACTTGCCACTGGACGTAGGCAGAAAAGTGATGTGATCGCCTATCAAATTCGGCAGTCGTTCAAGCCCGGTGAGATCACCGCCGAAGAAGCCAACAAGGTGGGCTATGAACTTGCCATGCGGTTTACCAAGGGCAAGTATGCGTTTATTATTGCCACCCACACAGACCGGGAACACATTCATAATCACATTATCTACAACTCCACTGCGCTGGACAGCACCCGGAAGTTCCGGGACTTTTTATTGTCCGGGCTGGCCGTGCAGCGGTTGAGCGATTTGATCTGTCTGGAACATCAGCTGTCTGTTATTGAAATCAAGCCGTACCGAGAACGGCAGAAGCGCACTCTTTATCCTCCCAGAGAAAGCAATCGTGATAAGCTGTGTGCCGTAATCGACAACATCTTGCTGAGCGAGAAACCTGCAAGTTTCGAGGGCTTTCTTCAAAAGCTGGAACAGCGGGGCTACGAAATCAAACGGGGAAAGTACACTTCGGTCAAAGGAACACGGCAGAAGCGCTTTATCCTTTTTCGGACACTGGGAGCAGGATACAGTGAAGATGAAATCAAGGCGGTCATTGCAGGAGATGCCGAACACTGCCCACATCAGAAGCAGCCGCCAAAAGAGAAACCGTTCAATCTTCTGGTGGATGTGCAGGCAAAGCTGGCCGAGGGCAAGAACATCGGCTATGCACGGTGGGCAAAAAAGTACAATCTGAAAGAAATGTCCAAGACACTGATTTTCTTGCAGGAGAAGAAAATCGGCAGCATCGAGGAAATGCAGGAGCGTGTGGACGCTGCCACTGCCCGCTATCACGAACTGGGCGATTCCATCAAGGCGGCGGAAACACGCATGGCCGAGATTGCTGTACTGCGGACGCACATCGTCAACTACGCAAAAACGCGCCCGGTGTACGATGCCTACCGCAAGGCCGGATACAGCAAGCGATTTCTGGAAAATCATCGCGCAGAGATCACGCTGCACAAGGCAGCGAAAGCTGCCTTTGATGAATCCAATTTGAAAACGCTCCCCAAGGTCAAGGAGCTGGACGCAGAATATTCTAAGCTGCTGACAGAAAAGAAAGCACTCTACCCGGACTACCGCAAAGCGAAAGACGAGATGCAGGAACTTCTTCGTGCGCAGTGCAACGTAGAACTGTTCTTTGCCGAAGAAAAGAACACCACCGAGAAAACGCAGTCCCGATAAACGATGACAGCCTAGGATTCTTCCGTTGTGGAGAGTCCTAGGCTGTCTTTTTTGTTACAGAAGTGTTTGGAACAAATGCGCAGCCTGCATCGGCACGATGCAGATCGAAAGGGGTTTGGGCACAGCCCAACAAGCATTTTGAATTTGGATTTGAAAAATACGATTCAAAAATTGCAAGTTGGTACCAACTTGCCCTGCTTGCCAGTTTTGTTTGGGCGCTATCCTTACGGGAAGTGTCTACCCTAAAAGTGCGTTCTTGTCAAGCCCGCCGTGAAATGCTACCTTTAACATGAATACACGGAAAGGATAACCACTATGAGAGATATAGAAATCGGGCCTATCCGCCCACCCTCTGAAAGTAACAGCCTGCTGATCCGGGTCACAAGGGGATGCCATTGGAATAAGTGCTATTTCTGCGGACTTTATAAATCCATGCGCTTCTCTATGCGGCCCATTGATGAAACAATCGAAGATATTAGGCAGCAAGCCCAGCTCAATCAGGGAAAAAAGATTACTTCCTGCTTTTTGCAGGACGGGGATGCTCTGGTGCTGAAAACAGATTATTTACTCCGCATTTTGGAAGCGATCAATCAGGGTTTTCCCGATATGCAGTACATCACTTCCTATGCCCGCGCCGATAGTATCACTCGAAAAAGTCCGGCTGAGTTAAAGGCGCTCCGGCAAGCGGGCCTAAACCATCTTTACAGCGGAATGGAAACCGGCTCGGATCGAATACTGAAACTTATCAACAAAGGCTTTGACGTGGATACCGTTGTTAAAAGCGGCTGCATGGCAAAAGAAGCGGACATGATCTTGTCGGAGTTCATATTGTTGGGGATCGGCGGCAAGGAGCTGTCTGAAGAAAATGCTGTTCAAACAGCAATGGCGTTGAATATCATCCAGCCAGATTTTATCCGTGTCCATGCCACGGGTATTAAGCCGGAGTCCAAGCTGGGCGAGTTTGTCAGGGACGGCTCTTTTACTCTGCAATCGGAGGAAGAAATCGTTGTAGAGCAGAAGCTATTCTTGCAGCAACTACATGAGATGGACAGTTACTATGTGAATGAACACATCATCAATTTGCTTTTGGAAGTCAGGGGGAATCTGCGGACAGAGAAACAGGAAATGCTTTCAACGATTGACCGTTTCCTGGCCCTGCCAACGAATGAAAAACTTTTGTTTACTGTCGGCAGGCGGCTCAATATTTTCTTCCTCTTGGATGATTTGAAAAAGCCGGAGCTGCACCAGGAAGCAGAGAAAAACCTGCAACAGATTTTAAGTAAGAATCCCGATGTTGACTTTGCCGCACTGTGCAATTATGTTCGGCAGTCGCAGATTTAGAGCAGAAAATATAAGCTGGGCATAGCCGTTTTTCGTCAGCTATGCCCAGCCTTTTATTTGCGACTTTGACAGCATGGCGGCTGAACATCCAGGCCGTCCAGATAGTTGTTTCCCCACTGGCACATTGCATCCAGAATAGGAACAATACTCTGTCCAAATGGGGTAAGAGAATATACCGTCTTGGGCGGCTTTTCTGGAATCACTTCACGATGAATCATGCCGTTGTTTTCCAGATCGTGAAGCTGCTGCGAAAGCATCTTCGGCGTGGCGTTTGGAATCAGCCGCTGTAACTCCATATAGTGTAATGGATGGTCAATCAGATGCCAGAGGATTAATGGCTTATACTTGCCGCCGATCAAAGACAGGGTTGCCTCAACTGGGCAGTTGAATTGATTTTTTTCACATTTCATAAAATGGCTCTCCTTTCCCGCAAGGTGCTATCTTTTTGGGAAGTATCTTCCGAAAAAGTGCATTCTTGCGGTTTTGTGTTCTAGTGCTACAATTAGGTCAATGGTTGATTTGATATGCTCAAAATAAAAATACTGAAAGGACTATATATTATGGATTTTATCACGATTGCAAAGCAGCGTATGTCGGTACGCGATTACAAGGAAACGAAGGTAGAACCTGAGAAGCTGGAGCAGATTCTGGAGGCTGCTCATGTGGCCCCGACCGCTGCCAACCTTCAGCCGATTCGCCTGATTGCCGTTCAGAGCGAGGAAGGTCTTGCGAAGATCAGTAAAGCGGCCAATATCTACGGTGCGCCCCTGGCTATTATTGTTTGCGCCGATCACGATAAGGCGTGGGTACGGCCTTTCGATCAGAAGCAGACCGGTGACATTGACGCCTCCATCCTGACCGACCACATGATGCTCCAGGCCACAGAGCTGGGCCTTGGAACGGTGTGGGTATGCTACTTCAAGCCCGATGTTCTGCGCAAGGAATTTGACCTCCCGGCCAACCTGGAGCCGGTCAACATTCTGGTTGTCGGCTATTCCGATGAAGGAACCGGCGACCCCAATCGCTTCAATAAGCAGCGCATCCCGATGAGCCAGCTGGTTTCCTACGAAACGCTGTAATTGAATACCCGCGCAGCCCCTGCAAAACAGCACAGGGGCTGCGTTTTTATCTTTCTGAAATATGAGCGTAGGTTTCTTCAAGAATCCACCGGATATGTTCGTCCTGCAAGGAATAAATCACGTTTTTCCCGGCCTTGCGTGATTGCACTAACCGGACAATCCAAAGCGCACGAAGCTGGTGGGATATGGCCGATTCTGTGACCTCCATCTTTTGTGCCAGTTCGCTGACGCAAGAATCTTTCTGCATCAGATACCAAAGTATCCGCATCCGTGTGTAATCGCCCATCGCTTTGTGAAGCTCGGTTAATTGTTCCAATTCGCCAGGGCTTGGAGCGGAAAAAGTTTTTTTCTCTGTTTCGTTCATGTATTTTTCTCCAATCTATAATGAAGCTGTTTGACAGACAAGAATTATGTCAGTATCATAGTCACAGGAAGGAGCTGATTTTTATGCCGCATTACAATCTACCCCATAACCACGGACAGAATATTGAAAAAGTCTTAAATAAGATGCCCTCTGCGGAAGGGTTTAAGGATATATCATTTTTATTTCAGCAGCTTGGCGATCCGACCCGGCTGCGGATTCTGTGGCTGCTGTGCCATTGTGAAGAATGTGTATGCAATCTCGCGGCGGCTGTGGATATGAGCGCCCCTGCTGTGTCACATCATCTGCGGATATTAAAAAAGAGCGGGATCATTTCAAGCCGCAGGGACGGAAAAGAAGTTTATTATTCGCTGTCGGACACGCCGCAGGCAAAGCTCTTGCATCATGCCATAGATGCGTTGTTTGAAATATCATGCCCGACTGAACAATAAGGAAATGCGCCGCAGCGTGTGAAAGTTGCGGCGCATTTCTATTGCGCTTAACCCTGATTTGTGCTGCCCGCTGGCATATCCGGCAGCTTGACCCGCATGGCGCGGATGGCATTGAGAATCGCAATAATGGAAACGCCTACATCCGCGAACACCGCCGCCCACATATTTGCATAGCCTAGCGCACCTAAAATCAGAACCAGGAATTTCACGCCCAGGGCAAACACAATATTCTGATTTGCGATGCGGATCGTCTTACGGGCGATCTTCATAACAGCGGCAATTTTGGACGGTTCATCCGTCATAAGAACCACGTCAGCAGCTTCAATGGCCGCATCGGAACCCAAGCCGCCCATAGCAATACCGACATCGGCCCGCGCCAGTACGGGAGCGTCATTGATACCATCCCCAACAAAGGCCAACATACCTTTTTCGCTTTTCTGCTTCAGCAGGCTTTCCACGCGGTCAACCTTATCAGCGGGCAGCAGTTCAGTATAAACCTGATCCAGATGAAGCTGCCCTGCGACTTTCTTTCCAACGGCATCTGCATCGCCGGTCAGCATGACCGTTTTGCGGATACCGGCAGATTTCAGCAGCTTGATTGCGGCTGGAGCATCGGCCTTGATCTCGTCCTCAATGATGATACATCCAGCGTATTTCCCGTCACAGGCCAGATAGACCACGGTGCCGACAGCTGAGGATGGCGTGTACTTAATATGCGCTTTCTCCATCAGCTTGGTGTTTCCGGCCAGAATCGTTTTCCCGTCAATCACGGCCTGCACGCCGTGACCGGCAATTTCCTGGACATCGGAAACTCGGCTGTTGTCGATTTTCTGTCCATAGGCGTTTTTAATAGAAAGAGAAATCGGGTGGTTGGAGTAGTCCTCAGCGTATGCGGCCAGCTCCAAAAGCTGCGCTTCCTTCATGCCGACAGGGTGGATCTCGCTGACCGCAAAGGAGCCTTTTGTCAGTGTGCCGGTCTTATCAAAGACCACGACCTCGGTATTTGCCAGGGCCTCCAGATAGTTGCTGCCCTTTACCAGAACGCCGATCTTGGACGCGCCGCCGATGCCTCCGAAGAAACTAAGCGGAATGGAGATGACCAGCGCACAGGGGCAGGAAATCACCAGGAAGGTCAAGGCCCGGTAAATCCAGGTGCTGAATGGCTGCTGGGTAATCAGCGGCGGCAGGATTGCCAGCGCCAGAGCAGCAAATACCACTACCGGGGTATAATACCTGGCAAAGCGTGTGATGAAATTCTCAATACGGCCCTTCTTATCGCTTGCGTTTTCCACAAGGTCAAGGATTTTGGCTACGGTGGATTCCCCAAATTCTTTTGTGGTCTGAATGTTCAGGATGCCGGTCTGGTTGATACAGCCGCTGATGACCTCCATTCCCGGCTCCACCTCGCGGGGCATGGATTCTCCGGTCAGGGCCGAAGTGTCCAGGGTGGAGAAGCCTTTGAGAATCGTACCGTCCAGCGGGATGCGCTCTCCCGGTTTCACAACAATGGTTTCTCCGATCTGAACCTCGTCCGGGTCAACCTGAACCAGTTTTCCGTCCCTTTCGATGTTAGCATAGTCCGGGCGAATGTCCATCAGGCTTGCGATAGATTTTCTGGACTTGGACACCGCATAGGACTGGAACCATTCGCCCACCTGGTAAAACAGCATAACGGCGACACCCTCGGAATGTTCGCCCAAAATGAGTGCGCCGATGGTGGCAATCGTCATCAGGAAATTTTCGTCAAACACCTGTCCATGCAGGATGTTCGTGATTGCCTTCCAGACAATATCCCAGCCGACAACCACATAGCAGACGAGAAAGACCGCCATCTCCGCCAATTCAGGGAGATGGAGCAAGCTGCCTGCAAGAAACAGCACCGCCGCCACGATAATGCGTGTGAGCAAGTGCCTTTGTTTTCGTGTCATAGTGTATTCTCCTTTCGTTGCAGCATAAAGCGTGTCACGCTTTTTCTGTCTATTGATGAAAAACACCGGCTACCTTGTGGCAGCCGGTGTCCAGCTTTTCATTACGCCTTAACAGTCACATCCGGCTCGATCTGCTTAATCAGCGTCTTTGCTTCGGCCAGAACAGCGTCAAACTGATCGTCCGGCGCTTCCAGAACCATCTTCTGACCCAGGAAGTTGACGGATACGCTGGTCACACCATCAATCTTCTTCACGGCGTTCTGGATTTTGTCAGCACAATGGCCGCAGTCCAGGTCAAGCAGTTTAATGGTCTTTTTCATTGAGAAAGCCCCCTTTCATTTTGGTATTTGGTTGGCTTGATATGGCTGAACAATTAAAAGATTGTTTAATCGTTCATGCTGCCAGTATATTCACGAAAACCCTCAAAGTCAATGGATTTGGGAGCGGTTCTGCCCTTTGGATTGGAGAACCTGCCGATTGGATTTCCAGCAAAAAACCTCATTTCTCTTTGGATAAAAAAAGCTCCACTTTGGAGCAGACAAAGGAGAAGCAGGATAAGTATAATGAAAAACGGTCAAAGACCTTGTGCGTAAACTTTATGTTCGGGGCTTTAGCATCTTTCCCCCAAGATGCCAAACGCCCCTTTTCATAACGGTATTTAGTTCCCTACGGGGGAGGGGTACTCGCACAAATCTTTATAAGAAAGAAGGGATGATTTTGCAAAAGGAGCAATTTGACATTACGGGTATGACTTGCTCGGCCTGCTCTACCAGAGTGGAAAAGAGCGTGGCAAAGCTACCTGGCATCAAAGAAGTGTCCGTCAACCTGTTAAAAAACAGCATGGTTGCTTCTTATGATGAATCCGTTTTGGATACGGCGGGAATCGTCCAGGCCGTTGAAAAGGCCGGTTATGGCGCGATTCCCAAAGCCTCCGCACAAAACAAGAGCCGCACGACCACACCGGCAGCAAAACCGGAGGTCAGTACGGCGCAGGTAGAATACAAGCAGATGAAACAGCGGCTGCTGCTTTCTGCCCTTTTTACGATCCCACTGTTTTATATTTCTATGGGTCACATGATGGGGTGGCCGCTCCCCAGCTCCTTGCTGGGGATGGAAAATGCAATCAGCTTTGCATTTACCCAATTCCTGCTGCTGATCCCGGTGGTGTTCATCAACTTCAAATATTACCGGATGGGCTTCAAGACCCTGTTCCACGGCTCGCCTAACATGGATTCGCTGATTGCGATAGGCTCCAGCGCCGCAATCGTTTATGGCATTTACGCCATTTACAAAATCGGCATCGGATTCGGTCATGGGGATATGGCTACGGTTCACAGCTTTATGATGGATTTGTATTTTGAATCCGCAGGCATGATTCTGACCCTTATCACCTTGGGCAAAACCCTGGAGGCCCGCGCAAAGGGTAAGACTTCGGATGCAATTACAAAGCTGATGAATCTGGCTCCCAAAACAGCTACCGTGGAGCGGGATGGAAAAGAGCTTCAGGTGCCTGTGGAAGAAGTGCAGTTGGGCGAAACCCTGATTGTCAAGGCCGGTGAGTCTGTGCCGGTGGATGGTATTGTCATCGAGGGCTTTTCCTCCGTTGATGAATCTGCCCTGACCGGCGAGAGCATCCCCGTGGAGAAGCATATCGGGGACAAAGTGATCGGCGCGACCACAAGTAAGTCCGGCTATTTCAAGATGCAGGCCACCAAGGTGGGCGATGATACCACGCTGGCACAGATCGTCCGGCTGGTGGATGAAGCGACCAGCTCCAAGGCCCCTATTGCGAAACTGGCTGATAAGGTCAGCGGCGTGTTTGTTCCGGTGGTTATCAGCATCGCGCTGATTGCAGTCATTGTCTGGCTGCTGTTGGGATATGGCTTTGAATTTGCCCTATCTATCGGCATTTCTGTCCTGGTCATTTCCTGTCCCTGTGCGCTGGGCCTTGCAACGCCTACGGCCATTATGGTCGGAACCGGCAAGGGCGCAAGCAACGGTATCCTGATTAAATCGGCGGAGGCCCTGGAAACGGCCCATAACATTGATACGGTTGTGCTGGATAAGACCGGCACGATTACCCAGGGTACGCCCGTGGTGACAAATATGCTCTGCAAAGAGGGTGTTCCACAAAAGGAGATGCTGCAAATCGCTGCTTCGCTGGAAAAGCTGTCCGAGCATCCGCTGGCGGACGCGATTGTGGCAGAGGCCGAAAAAGCACAACTTTCCTTCCTCCCGGTGGATGATTTCAAGCAGATTCCCGGTCAGGGCCTTGTGGGTCAGATCGGAAACGAAACGTGCCTTGCCGGAAACCGCCGACTGATGGCGGCAAATGGCATCAATGGCGGCGCACTCCTTCAGTTGGGCGAGGAAATGGCGGTTGACGGGAAAACACCTCTGTTCTTTGCCCGTGGCGGTCAGCTTATTGGTGTCATTGCCGTGGCGGATGTAGTTAA
>ENA-UESJ01000065-UESJ01000065.1-human-gut-metagenome-genome-assembly--contig:-NODE-65-length-50146-cov-11.764026_pt1 | contig 50146 bp, 40 predicted proteins | sample MGYA00243000_ERZ508001 | MGnify/ENA primary metagenome ERZ508001 (study PRJEB26167, sample SAMN06115479) | human gut metagenome | host: Homo sapiens | place: China:Chongqing | collected 2015-03-03... | reverse complement strand
CTCGACTTGCATGTGTTAGGCACGCCGCCAGCGTTCGTCCTGAGCCAGGATCAAACTCTTTCGTTTAATCCTTTATCCCTCAATCGAGTTTCCTCAACCAAGTTTCACTCATTCGGAATTACTGTCTTGTTTGCGTTGTTTTTGTTCTGTATCGTTTTCAAGGTTCGGTGCTTTCTCTCAGCCGCTCAAGCGGCGCAACGAGGAAGCCTGTTCATAATATCATGAATTCACGGATTCGTCAAGCGGTTTTTTCAAAGTTTTTGCGGTTTTTTGCGTTCTTTTTGGAATCACGAACGTTATTGCAAACATCAAAGAAAATGTCCGGCGTTTTCTCCGATTTGGAAACGCCGGAACGAAAATCATACGTCCATTTTCCCCTGTCCCGCGTCGAGAATCTGCTCCACAATCGCCCCGCCGAGGCACTTTTCCCCCTGATAGAACACGGCGCTCTGTCCGGGTGTGACCGCACGCTGGGGTGTGAGGGCATGAATCAGCAGTTTTTGCCCGTCGCGGCGCACCTCCACCGGCTGGTCGCCCTGCCGATAGCGGAACTTGCAGGTGCAGCGCAGTGGTTCGCCGCCCGCCAGCGGGTCAGCGCCAATCCACGTCGCCTCCGCGCCGATGCTCATCGTCGAATACAGCATCGGGTGATCCTCGCCCTGCGCCACCAGCAGGCGATTGTTCTCCAAGTCCTTGCCAATGACGAACCAGCTCCGCCCGTCACCGCATCCGCCGATGCCCAGCCCGCGCCGCTGGCCAAGCGTGTAGTACATCAGCCCATCGTGACGCCCGACGACGCTCCCATCCGGCGCCACCATATCGCCGGGCTGCGCAGGCAAATAGGTCGACAAAAACTGCCGGAAGTTGCGCTCGCCAATGAAGCACACGCCGGTCGAATCCTTCTTCTTGCACACGGGCAGCCCATTTTCCTCCGCAATGCGGCGCACTTCGGTCTTTGTCATGCCGCCGACGGGAAAAATTGCCTTCCGCAGCTGTTCCTGATGGAGCATATAGAGGAAATAACTCTGATCTTTGTTCGGGTCAATGCCGCGCAGAAGGTCGCCATTTTCGTTCGTCCGCACAAAATGCCCCGTCGCCATTTTCGATGCGCCAAGCTGCATGGCAAAATCCAGAAACGCCTTGAACTTGATTTCGCGATTGCACAGTACATCCGGGTTCGGCGTGCGCCCCGCGCGGTATTCTTTGAGGAAGTAGCTGAACACGCGATCCCAGTATTCGCGGGAAAAATTGACCGCATAGTAGGGAATGCCGATGATTTCGCACACCTCGCGCACGTCGTTCCAATCGTTTTCCGCCGTACAGACGCCGGATTCGTCCGTCTCTTCCCAGTTCTTCATGAACACGCCGACCACGTCGTACCCCTGCTGTTTGAGCAGCAGCGCCGCGACGGACGAATCCACGCCGCCGGACATGCCCACCACAATTCGCTCGCTCACGCTTCTGCCTCCATAAGCCGCTGGATGACCTTCTCCGTCATGTCCCGGCTGACTTCCTCTGCCGGTTTTGCCGCATCCACCACGATGAACCGCTCCGGCTCACGGCGGATGAGTTCGTGATATGCCGCTTCCGTCCGTGTACGGAAGGCGTCGTCCGCCTGCTCGATGCGGTCAAGCTGACTGCTGGCGGCGCGGCGGCGCAGAGCGGCTTCCCGGTCAATGTCCAGATAGACCGTCAGCATCGGCATCGTGCCATCCACTGCCGGGCGGTTGATATTCAGCACTGTGTCCACGCCAAGCTGACGCCCGCCGCCCTGATATGCCACGGACGAATCCACAAAGCGGTCGCACAGCACCGTTTTACCCGCTTTCAAGGCTGGGCGGATGACCTGCCGCACATGCTGTGCGCGCGCCGCGGCGTAGAGAATCGCCTCGGTCGTCTCGTCCATTGCCTTGTTTTCAGGGTCAAGCAGCAGCGCGCGAATCTTCTCGCTGATGGGGCATCCGCCGGGTTCACGGCTGCGGATGACCTCGAAGCCCCAGCGGTCGAGCGCATCCTCCATTGCCGCCATCTGCGTCGTTTTGCCGCTGCCGTCCATGCCTTCTATTGACAGGAACGCACCCGGAACCGCTTCTTCGCCGGGGCAGAGATGGCGGATGATGTCCTCCACCGTCTCGCAGTACACATCGCACCCGCTGTTCATCAGCTCTTCACGGCTGCCGTAACCGTAGCCCGCGCCGATTGCGCCGATGCCAACCTTCTTCGCGCCCTCCATGTCAAATCGGCGGTCGCCCACCATCCACGCTTCGCCCGCATCCTCCGGCAGCACCTGCCGAATCAGCAGTTCTTTGTCCGCACCGCGCCCATCTTTTGGGCCTACGATTTTCGTGATGTAGCGGTTCAGCCCGAAATGCTCGATAATCCGCTCCGAGGAGCGCTGCGGCTTGCCCGTCGCGATACCGATGTACCAGCCGTCGCGTTTGAGCCGCCGCAGCAGACGGCGGATGCCCGGATACACCCGGTTCTCAAACAGTCCGACGGCCTCATAGCGCTCGCGATAGGTGTACACCGCCTTGTTCGCCATTTCTTCGCTCATGCCCATGTATTCCATGAACGACCAGCCCAGCGGCGGGCCGATAAATTTGCGCAGCGTCGCCGCATCCGGCACGGGAAAGCCGAGCTTCTCCGCCGCATAGCGTACGCAGTTCCAAATGCCTTCCTCCGAGCGGGTCAGCGTACCGTCCAAATCAAAAATTACACATTTGCGCACCGCAAATCGTCTCCTTCTACGCCGAAGCGCTCCCGCGTCCCGGCTTCCTGCAATTGCCTGATGATTTCCCGCGTCACCCGTTCGCCGGGCGCAAGCAGCGGGATTCCCGGCGGATACAGCCCGACCGCCGCCGCCGCGATTTTCCCCTCCGCTCTGTCCAGCGGCACGAGGATTTCCTCCGCCATCGCCGCCTGACGCGGGGTCAGGACAGCTTCCGGCATGTCCGGCATCGAGGTCAGCGGCGCAAACTGCTTTTCTTCTGCCGCCGGAATGTTTGCCAGCAGCTCTGGCAGTCGGCGGATTTCAGCGATGTCGTCCATCACCGATAGAATCAGCACCACGCGCCGCTCGTCCGCCATTTCCACGTCCAGTCCGGCTTCGCGCAGCTGTTCCGCCAAGCATTTCCCTCCCTGCGGCGCGGAAATGACCAGCCGCGTCGGGTCAAAGCACACGGGCAGATTCGCCCAATCCGCGTATGCATCGTGATACGGCGTGCCAACAAGCCGCCTGCGCACATCGTTGACCGCTTCGGATAACGCCCGCAAGCGTGCCCGACCATTCTCTTCCATCCACGCGCGGCTGTCGTCGATGGACAGCATCAGCAGGAACGATGGCGACGACGTCTGTTCCCGCCGCAGCAGCGTCCACGCGCGCTTTTCATCCGCAGCATCCGCCAAGTGCAGCACCGCGCTGCCCGTCAGCCCCATCAGCGTCTTATGCACCGACTGCACCCACGCATCCGCGCCAAGCGCTCCGGCGGATGTCATACCGTCGCACCACGGGAAATGCGCCCCGTGTGCCTCGTCCACAACGACTTTCGTCCCTTGACGATGCGCCGCCGCCGCAATCCGCCGGAAAACATCTTCCCGCATCGCGCCGCCGTAATAATCCGGGCGGACAAGCAGCATCGCCCGCGCGTCCGGATTCGCCCGCAGCGCCGCCAGCACATCCTCCTCCGCCAGATAGCAGTACCCGTCCGGCGTGCAGCGAACCGGCATCCACTTCACCCGCATTCCGCCCAGCACGCAGGCGTTCACCGCCGATAAGTGCGCATTGCGCGGCAGCAGCACCGTTTCGCCATCCCGCGCGTACAGCTGCAGCATCACATGATTACCCGCCGTCGATCCATTATGGAGGAAAATCGTCTTTGCCGCGCCCGCCGCCTGCGCATACAGCCGCATGGCTTCGCTCAGTCCGCCCTCTGCCGCGTACAGGTCATCCGTGTTCGGCAGTTCCGTCGTGTCCAGCGCGTATAAATCCGCCGCGCCGAACGGCGGCCGCCCCTTATGCCCCGGCATATGCCCGCTCCTGCGCGCCGATGCCGCCGTCAGCATGTCGTATACCGGACGCATGTCCGCCATCTCCCTTCCGTCTTTCTGCATCCCCCAGTATAGCAGAAAACGCCGCGCGTGGCAATGGTGTTCGCATTGCCTTTCGTGCGAGGTGCAGAGAAAATGCCTGTCTTCGGGCAGAATCCGCATCTGAAATTTTGTTGCGTGTTCCCCTTGCAAATCCCGCATTTCGTGCTATAATAGCAGACGTCGAAACAATATCTTGTGCTCCATATGGCGTGATAGCGCCGTGCAACCACAAGATTTAGGGCTTGCTGATTTTCCAGCGAGTACCATAGAGAGGAGAAATACCTATGTGCTGCCAAGTAAATGTGACGAAGGGAACCCTGTCTCAGGCGGAAATTGACGCCTATGTGGATCATGCGCGCCAGAAGTACAACCGCGAGCCGCTTTCGATGGACATTGCGGTGGATGGCGACGAAGTGGAACTGTCCTACGATTTCGGCAACGTGCCGTTCCAGCGGATTCGCCGCATCACGGGCTATCTGGTGGGCACGCTCGACCGCTTCAACAACGCCAAGCGCGCTGAGGAGCATGACCGCGTGAAGCATGGAATGCCGGCGGCGGTGTGAGAATAAGCAGGGTGATTTTTTCCCCGTTCGGGTGTCGGAAGGCAGCCGGGCGGGGTTTTATTTTTTCTGCCTGAGAATTTACAATCTGCATTGACAATGCCACAAACGCATGATATATCATGTGGTAAAAGGAGGTTGATTCCATGGCTCGCAAGCAATTTTTATCCTTCCTGCTAATTTTTTCCCTGCTCATCTCGTGTGCGTCCGCGCTGGCGGAAGCGGACGATGACGACGATTGGGACGACAATGTGGATGATGCGTGGGAAATGGAGCATCCTCTCCGCAGCGGTGACTATGCCTATGCCCCGCTCGATGACGGGACGGTCAAAATCACCTCTTACGGCGGCGCTGATACCGAGATTGTCATCCCCGACACGCTGGACGGTAAGCCCGTCACCGCCATCGGCGAGCGCGCTTTTTATTACAGCCTTTCCCTGACTTCCGTCACCATCCCCGATTCCGTCACTCACATCAGCCAGAAGGCGTTCTCCTGCTGCTTTCAGCTGACGTCGATTACTCTACCCAGCGGGCTCACCGCCATCGAGTCGGGTACGTTCGACCTGTGCAAATCCCTGACAACCATCGACATCCCTGATTCCGTCGCGGCGATTGCGGATGATGCCTTCATAGGCTGCAAAGCCCTGCAATCCTTCACCCTTTCGCCGAATCACCCGTATTTCTTCTTGGCGGATGATGCCCTGTGCCGCACCGCGGACAGCACGCTTCTGCTCTACCCCAACGCCCGCGAAAACCGTACATATCGCATCCCGGACGGCATCGCCGCCATCAGCGCCTATGCGTTCTATGACTGCGACCTGCTGGAATCCGTTGTCATCCCCGATTCCATCACTCAGCTTCCCGCGCGCGCATTTTCCGGCTGTTCGGCGCTTGCTTCCGTCTCCCTGCCCGATTCGCTGACCGAAGTCGGCACTGCGGCGTTCTCCGGCTGTTCCGCGCTGACGGGCATCCGCATTCCTGCCGCCATCACGGAAATCATCAACCATACGTTTTCCGGCTGCACTTCCCTCGCGACCCTCGAAATCCCGGATTCCGTGACCAAAATCGGCGATTATGCTTTCTTTGGCTGCACTTCGCTGACTTCGATTGCCATCCCCGATTCCGTCACCGAAATAGGCGCGAATCCCTTCCCGCGTTCCGGGCTGCAATCCATCACCCTGTCCCTCGATAACCCGACTTTCGCCGTGGTGGACGGCGCACTCGTCCGCAAAGCTGACAATACCCTGCTATCCTACTTCTGCGGGCGGCAGGATGCCGCCTACACCATCCCGCAGGGCATTCTCGCCATCGGGGACAACGCCTTTGCCTATGTCGATTCACTGCAATCCATCACGATTCCTGATTCCGTCACCAGCATCGGGCATTCAGCGTTTCTATTCTGCCGCGGGCTGACCGACGTCACCATCCCCGATTCCGTCACATCCATCGGCAATAGCGCGTTTTCCGACTGCTCTTCGCTGGCGACGGTCACGCTGCCCGCCTCGATTTCCGAAATCAGCGACCACTTGTTTTTCGCCTGCGACGTTCTTTCTTCTGTCAACATTCCTGATTCTGTGACGCGCATTGGAGAAAGTGCCTTTGCCTCCTGTGACCAGCTTCACACAATTGATATTCCCGACTCCGTCACCATCATCGACCACGACGCTTTCCAGCTTTCCGGCATCACCTCGGTCAGTATTCCCAATTCCGTCACGACCATCGGCAATGGTGCTTTCTCGTATTGCGACACCTTGACCGATGTCACGCTTCCCGGTTCCCTCACCGAAATCGGATATATGACGTTCGCGCACAGTCTTTCCTTAACTTCCATCACCATTCCCGCTTCGGTTACATTCATCGACAACGATGCGTTTAAGTATCACAACAGCCTGACCCTCACCGTGACGCCGGATTCCTACGCAGAAGAGTACGCAAAAGCCCGCAAGATTGACTATACCTACCCCGACTAATCCCCCACATCAAAAGGAGGTCGCCCCACCCGAACGGCCTCCCTTTCATATTCCCTTTTTACCGAATCTCGCTCCGAATCTCATCCAGACACCGATTCAGCGCGTCCTCCCACCTCGGCAGGTGCGGTTCGGCGTCGCTCAGCAGCCGCACGCTCGACGGATGGTGAATGCCCACCGAGCCGCGGTAGCCGCTCACCGGCTGTACCCGGCAGCGGCTGCCCACCATCCCCAGCGTCGCCATCGCCAGCGTCGCAAGGTTGCATTCGCCTTCGTTGATGAGGTGGTAAATGCCGAATTTCTCCGTCTGAATCAGGCAGACCATCGCGCGGGCAAGGTCAAGCGTGTACGTCGGGCAAGCCATCAGGTCGTCGGAAATCGTCAGCTTCTGATGATCCTGCGCTGACGCCAGAATGCCGCAGATTTCCCCCTTCGGCGTGGCGGAGAACAAGCAGCCCGTGCGGACGATAAAGGACCGCGTCATCAGCGCGCGCACAGCTTCTTCCGCCTGCACCTTCGACAATCCGTAAACGTTCGCGGCGCACGTCTTGTCTCTCGTTCCGTGGATAACGTCCGGCGCAGCGCCAAACACCTCCGACGAGGACATCAGCATCAGCTTCGCCCCGATCGCCAGTGCCGCGCGAACCATGTTCAGCGTGCCCATCGCGTTCACGTCGATGCACTTTGCGGGTTCCGTTTCCGCCTTGAGCAGGTCGGTATACGCCGCCAAGTGGATGATGGCATCCGGCTGCTCCGCCGTCACCCATTCGCGCACTGCCGCGCCGTCCGTCACATCGAAATCCGCCACATCCACGCCGCGCGCATTCACATGCTTCTCGCGCAGTGCACGCATCACGTCGCGCCCCAGCATTCCGTCCGCGCCCGTCACCAATACCTTCATCATGTCCACCCTTTCGCCATTTCCGTCCATCTTTTTGCCAGATATTCAAGCTGATTATACCATTTTTTCTGCCTTTGCGCAACTGGTGAGGAGGATTTTTCATTGACACGAGGCGCCATTTCGTGTATAGTGAATAAAGAAAAGGAGGTCGATTTTATGACACGCAAACGTTTCTCTGCGTTTTTACTGGCATCCGCGCTTCTCCTCGTCTTTCTGACAAACGTCGTTTTTGCAGATGGCGGCAAGAAAAAGCAGACCATCCTCACCTCCGGGGATTATCAGTACGTCCTGCTTGAGGACGGTTCCGCAGAGCTTCTCTACTGCCTAAGCGACGACGCGGAAATCGTGATTCCGGACATGCTGGACGGTCATCGCGTCACAAGCATTGACACCATCTCTTTCTCCCTCTCCCTAACAGCCGTAACCCTTCCCAATTCTGTTGTCGATCTTGACCATAACCCCTTCGGCTGTTGTCCGCTGCTGCAAACCATTTCCGTCGCCCCGGAGCATCCGTCTTTTTATACATTGGACGGCGTTTTGTTCCGTAAAAAGGACGATACGCTTGTTGCCTATCCGCGGGGAAAGGCAGCTTCCAGCTATACCGTTCCGCAAGGAACATCGGCTGTTGGCGAGCGTGCCTTTGACTGCTGCTCCTTTTTGACAAGTGTTTCTCTGCCCGCTTCCGTTACAGAGATTGACGATTACGCTTTCAGCGATTGTTCCGCCCTCGTTGAGGTTTCCATTCCCTCCTCTGTTGACGAGATTGGTTCATGTGCTTTCAACTATTGCACCGCGCTGTCTTCCATCGTCATTCCCGATTCCGTCACAGAAATCGAGGAGGGAGCCTTCTCCGAATGCCGCGCGCTGACTACGGTTGTGCTTCCAAACTCCCTTACAGAAATCAGTGACTATCTGTTTTCCTACTGCGCTTCCCTTTCCAGCATTCTCATTCCTGCTTCTGTGACGGAAATTGAAACAGGCGCATTTCAGCGCTGCACGGCGCTTGTTTCCATTGTCATTCCCGATTCCGTCACGGAAATCGAGGACATTGCTTTTTCCGAGTGCAGCGCCCTGCGTTCCGTCCTTCTCCCCGCTTCCGTAACGGAAATTGGCGTTGGCGCTTTCGACAAATGCCCCAACCTCACGCTGACCGTTTTCCGCAATTCCTACGCCGAACGGTACGCGCAGCGAAACCATATTCCCTACACCTATGCCGACTAATTGAAAAAGAATCATCCTCTGAAAATGCAAGGAGGCCGCCTCTCATCAGGACGGTCTCCATTTTTGTATTGATAAGTAAAGCAGCAAGCAGGGTCATTTTGCTAAAAATGACGATTAGCTTGTTGGAAACACATTTCCCAAACCCTATGAATGCAGCACGGGCACTGCGGTTGTGAAGTCGTGAGAAATGCAGTCGGCGTCCAATCACATTGCCCCCGCGCGAAGATTGAGGCGACCGCCAGTGACGGCGCTGAAAATGCGAGTGAGCATTTTGTCACGTTCTTTCTTGTTTTTTTGGCATAGAAAAGGAGGAGCTTCGAAAGAAGCTCCGCTGATGAGAGAGTATACGATGTTAAGTGTTGGAGAACAACTCGTATTGGAGACCTACAAGGGTATGGGGAGTACGTTCAAGATACAATGTTAAGTCATTAACTGTATGTATGTCAGAAAAGAAATCAATCGCCTGTTTTAGAACCGAAAGAGATATGTTCCTGTCATTTTGCGATTCATCCTCACACCGCTTTCGTACATGCCACCTTGTTACTGAAGGTTTTGGCCCAACAATTTCCTCTATTGCGATACCAACCTCAACATAGTAATCATTAGCATCCCATTGAGAACTTTGAACATAGACACAATAGACGAGCTCGCCATTAGAAAGAAACCAATAACTCTTATTTTTTCTATACCCAAATGCCTTGAGATACTCGTGCACAGCTAAGAGAAAATCATTTTTATTCATTGAAATCACCTTTGCCCTTTTTGACGGAATGAGCCTCCGGATCACGCTGCTTTTCTTCGTTGATGCCTGCCCCAACTCGTCGCTGATCAGGCTCATCATCAATTGCTTCTTCACCTCTTTATTATACCTCTTTTCCGACCTTTTGGCTGTTCTTTCTTTGTGCGGGATTGCCTTAATAAGCTCCCACCCAGCTTCTTTTAGCGGATTTGACAGTACAGTATTTGTTCGAGTAATGAGAATTTTCCGGTATTGGTTCTCACTTGCAATTCTTGCAAAGTCTCGAAGTTGCCGGGTATTGCTCAGCCGCTTAACATTTTTGACCTCTACAATAAACTTAAGCTGGGTATTGGTGTAGTCTGGAATTCGAGAACGTCCATTTGATAGAGATCATTTACTAGGAAAAATATCGCACAGCAATGTTTCAAGATCGAATCGCACTTTTTTAACCATGCATCTGGCGTGAATTTCTGTAAGGGACTTCTTTATGATTTCCTTACAGATTGACAGTTTTTCTTCTTTTGATGCTTGGACAAAAGGGATAAATGGAATAAATAGTCTGATATCTGCTTCTTTTCGCTTCCAGCCAATATACTTTCTTTCCTTACAAGCAAATGTGTTTTTGAACTCTTCATCAACACAGAAGGGAATAATACTGATTGTCGATATGGCATCGGTATATTTATCTAACGATACTATATCCATGTTCTGCTGGATTTCTATAAAGCAATCAATTATCATTTGAGCCGCAGGAGACTGCGACTCTGTTGAAAGAAAAATGGCACTCATGAAATAACCTCCAATCAATTGAGCGGTTACTCAATCGACATTGAACGTAATGTCTGTGAGGACCCCCTCTACTACATCGACTAATTGATAGTCTCCATTTTGAAGTTTGTCCAAGTATTTTTGATGTTCGCTGTTCAGCCACTCTTCGAGAGATGGCCACTCTGCAATGATTTTGTTGCTGCCATATCTTGCTGCATACACACGCATTGCATCTTCAGGTTCTTTTGTATCAAAAAAAACCTGAATCTGTGGCTGAGTATAGTAGGAGGCAAAGAAAAGCCTGGATTTTGGACAAAGCACTGTCCGATGACCATCTTCAAAGATAAGAGAACAAGGTTGCTTGTAGTCCGCTCCCCATGCTGGTATACCGTTAATACGAATAAAACGACCAAAGAGATTTGCACCATTTGTGATCTTGTAAAGTTGCGCAAGCTGTTTGGGAAAAGGTCTGTGCGAACTGTCACTTACACTTTTGATTTCTTCATCCGTCAATGGCTTAAAGAATTCATAGCGATATTGAACTGGCTTGGTTCCAGGTATAGTTCCTGCTAGAATCACCTGGCCATTGTTTTCGATGCTTGTACCAGGCATATTCACTACCTGCTGGACCAACTCTGCAATGCGCTGCATGATATCACTCCTTAATGCACTCGAAGTTCATGAGTTACTGTTTTCCAGTTTCCAAAGTGTTGCCACAAATGATCCTTAGGTGTACAAAAATAGATATTGTCTGGATTTGCTGCCAATTTAGGGTATCCTTTAAGGATACCGCTTATAATTGCGCCCAAACCATCCATGTCATCCCCGCTGAGCAAAATTTCGAGAAAAAGCGCAGTTCAAGCGCACTGTTTGCACGCGAAACAAACCTCGTTACACAACCTTCATTCGATTGCGAGCAAGGTATAAATTCGCAAGTGCAAACAGCGTGCAGCAATGCTGATGCAAATTTTCCCTTCCTCGGAATCGTGTCTTGCAGAAATGAAAGATTCTCTTTATCACGCAAAACACATGTGTCAGGAGATTTGACCACATCAATAGTACTGAGTTATAGTACGTTTCTCTCCATTGATGACATCTTCAAAATAATATTCTACATACTGACCCTTAATTTTTCGTTGCCCCAAAAAGAGCATTGGCGTGTTGCTAGTACCCAATGGCCATTCTGAATCTTGGATCCATGAAGGCTTTTTATGCAGCGCATCTAAATGAAAGGCCGAGTTTAATGCAACCCGAACAGCCTTTTGCCGTTTTCCTTTAGGAATGGAGTTTGTTGACAAGATAATCTCTTGAATCACACTACCAACATCAACGCTATCAAGGTAGTCAGGAACTGTATCGATCGCAAACTGATGCAATTCACGATAAAAGGTACTCTTTTCAACATCAGGGAGGTCGTCATGGAAGAGTGACCACATCATGTTATATGCAGTAGAGCAACGACTAATTCTATTGATCGCATAATAACCAACGGTTAATGTGCGACGGAGATCAAAGTTATCATGCTCAAAAGCATTAACATTCAGAGGGCATTGCTTCCATGATTCAGCACTCTTATCTTGTGTTTGTGGAATTCTCCCATTGATAAACTGAACAAGCTCATCATTAGTCTGTACTGCAGATGCAAAATCTTGAGCGGACATTTCAAGAGAAAGGTAGGCCTTGATAATATTTAGCATCAGTTATTCCTCCATTATTAAAATTCGTCCATTACCGTCCTGATATTGATGAAATTCTTGTAACCATACTTTTGATGGAACCTTGTATGCGCTTTCGAACCGATTTCAATATAGGATAGCGGCTGTCGTTTCCACCGTGTGAACCAGTCCGCTGTCCGCATCCACGCCGATGTGCTCCTTGTAGCCGAAGTACCACTGGTTGCCCTTTTTGACGGAATGAGCTTCCGGATCACGCTGCTTTTCTTCGTTGAGGCCTGCCCCAGCTCGTCGCTGATCAGGCTCATCGTCAATTGCTTCTTCACCTCTTTATTATACCTCTTTTCCGACCTTTTGGCTGTTCTTTCTTTGTGCTGGATTGCCCTAATTGAAAAAGAATCATCCCCTGAAAATGCAAGGAGGCCACCCCACCGGGACGACCTCCGTTTATATGGGATTTTTTTCTTATACTATTCCCAGATAAGAATGCGCTAAGATGCGAAGCGAATTTTCATTCTGGCTAACGTGAATGAAACGCAGCGTAGCAGCGCTACGTTAAGTGAAATGAACGGACGCCAGAAGGGAAAAGGCGCAAGCAGATGACGCAGGTGAATCTGGAAATAGTATTACTCCGCCGCTTCTCCCACGGTTTCCGCCGTGATGTCGCGCCCGAAGTACTTCATGGAAATCTCGCTCAGCTTGCCTTCTTCGCGCAGCTCAGCAATCGCCTGATTGATGGCTTCCAGCAGGCTCGCGCTGTCGTCCGTCTTGCGGGTCGGAATCGCCACAAGGTTCGCTTCCTCCGTCAGGGCGACAATCTTGATGTCCGCGTCCGGGCGCTTCTGCATGTAGTCCGCAATGGACACTTCGCTGTTCAGCGTCGCGTCCGCGCGACCCGTCAGCACCTGCATAATCGTCTGGTCAAGCGTATCCACGCCAACCACCTCTGCGCCGAACTCTTCCGCCAGAATCATGTAGGTGCTGGCGATGGAGTTCGTGGTCTTCTTGCCCTTCAGGTCTTCAAAGGACTTGATGTCCTCGTTGTCGCCCCGGACGACCAGCGCCGTGCGGTTAAAGGCATAGGGGGTGCTAAAGTTGTACTTTTCCGAGCGCTGTTCGGTCACGTCAATGCCGTTGGCGGCAATGTCGTAGCGGCCGGAGTCAATGCCGGCGAGGATGCCGTCCCACTCCACGGTCACGAACGTCGCCTTCACGCCCAGCTTCTCCGCAATCGCCGTCGCAATTTCCACATCAAAGCCGACCAGATTGCCGTTTTCATCCGTGTACGTCCAAGGCGCCCAAGTACCCTCCGTCGCTATGACAATTTCGCCCTTTTCCTGAATGCGCGCCAGCTGATCCTTGCTTTCCTCCGCCAGAGCGGTCATGCCCAGCGCCATCATCAGCGCCAGCAGGAGACTGACAAACTTCTTCATTTTGAATGCCCCTTTCAATTGCATTTATGAAAACCAGCAATGCCGGATTTTCAGCGTTGGTTGATTTTCGCGAGGAACTCCTGCGTCCGCGCTTCTTTCGGGTGCGCGAAAAATTCCTGTGCGCTGTTCTGCTCAATGATTCTGCCGCCCTCCATGAACACAACACGGTTCGACACATGCCGCGCAAAGTTCATCTCGTGCGTCACGACCAGCATCGTCATGCCCTCTTCGGCTAACTGGCGCATCACGTTCAGCACTTCCCCAATCAGCTCCGGGTCAAGCGCAGATGTCGGCTCATCGAAGTAAATGATTTCCGGATTCGTCGCCAGCGCGCGGGCAATCGCGACGCGCTGCTGCTGTCCGCCGGACAATTGCGCCGGGTAGTGGTCGCAGCGGTCGGACAAGCCCACTTTGTCCAGCAGCTTCCGCCCAATCGCTTCCGCGTCCGCTTTCTTCATCTTCCGCGCCACAATCAGCCCTTCGGTCACGTTTTGCAGCGCCGTTTTGTTGCGAAACAGGTTGTAGTTCTGGAACACGAACGCCGTCTTTTGGCGGATACGCGCAATATCCCGGTGCGACGCGCGGTTCAGGTCGAATTTCTCGTCATCAAAGAGCAGTTCGCCCGCGTCCGCGCGTTCCAGAAAGTTCACGCAGCGCAGCAGCGTCGTCTTGCCCGACCCGCTCGGTCCCAGAATCGCCACGACGTCGCCCTTGCTGACGGACAGGCTGACATCCCGCAGCACCTCGGTCGTCCCGAATTTCTTTTGCAGGTGATTGATTTCCAGCATCGCCATCGCGCATCACTCCTTCTGTGCGCCATACGCGCTGAGCTTCTTCTCGCCCCAGCGCTGCACCCACGTCAGCACCGTGGAGAAAATCAGGTAAATCACGCCGACTTCGATATAGAGCGCCATCGGCTCGTAGTAGTACGCCACGAGCTTCTGCGTCGCCATGAACATTTCCGTCACGGTGATGTTCGCCGCCAGCGACGTGTCCTTCACCATAGCAATCAGGCTGTTCGACAGCGGCGGGAACGCCGTGCGCAGCGCCTGCGGCAGCACAATGCGGCGCATCACCTGCAAGTAGCTCATCCCCACGCAGTAGCCCGCTTCCATCTGCCCCACCGGTACGGATTCCAGCGCCGCGCGCATCGTCTCCGCGCAGTACGCGCCTTCGTTGATGGAGAAGACAATCACTGCCGCCGGAAACGGGTCGAGGATGATGCCCAGCGACGGCAGCCCGTAGAACACCACGAACAACTGCACCAGCAGCGGCGTACCGCGCACGACCCACACATAAAACCGCATAATCTGCCGCAGAACCGGCACGCGGGCATATTGAATCATAGCGGCAATGACGGCAATCACCATTGCGATGGAAAAGGCGATAACCGTCAGCGGAATGGTCATTTTCAGACCGGGCAGCAGAATCTTCGGGAAAGATTCTATCAGCAGTTTGACAATGCGTTCACTCATGATTTGCTTAAAGTTCCTTCCATACCCAACCGTAGGCAGCGGCAAAGCCGCTTTCTCGCGCAAAAATGACGGCGCTGTCCAAATCAGACAGTATCCGTAGGTTTATCCTACCATGCTGATGGCGGAAATGAAACGATTGGCGAAAACTGCTTTTTCCTTTTTCCGATTGCGGCAGGCGAAAATCAACGAACAGGAAAGTCGGTCAACCTGAAAGTTGGCTTGATGGTTGACCGGCATTGTTTATTCGGTTATTGCGCCGTCGGTGTCGGCTTCACTCCTTCCTCGGCAAGGTAGCTGACCATGCAGTAGCCCTCCACCACGTCCGTTTTCACATGCACCCACTCTGGGTCGTCGCACACCTCCAGCACAATCACCCGCTGATTTGCCTGCAAGCGCATCAGCAGCTCGCCCACCATGCTCGGCTCGGCGCGCAGATTCAGGCTCGATGCGTTGACGTACATCACCTTCGCGCCTTCCGGCAAGCTGTTCGTCGTCACGGGCATCAGTGTCGGCTTCGGGGTCGGTGTCGCGGGCGGGGCAGGCGTTGCGGCGAGCTCCGGCGGAACGGTCGGCAGCACCGGCGCACCCGTGCCACCCTGCATCAGCACCATGCCGGGGTAGTAGAACGCAAGGATTTCATCGAATGTCTTGCTGTACTGCCCCGCCATCCACTGCGCCCCGCGCTGGCTCATGCCCACGCCGTGCCCGTAACGCCGTGATTGCAGCAGAAACTGCCCATTCTCCTCCGTCACCGAAAAAATCTCGCTGCCGGAAATGTCCAGCGACAGCGCGGCGGTGTTCTGCCGATTCAGCGCAATCGTCACCGTCGCTTCCCCCGCCGACAGAAAGTCCGTCAGCCGATTGTCCGGCGTCGGGGAGGGTGTCGGCACGGACGTCGCCGTCGCGGTCGGCACGGGGCTGGGCGTTGCCGTGGCTTCACCTAATTCCCATTCGTCGCCTTCCGCGGGCGCAACGTCGTAGGTCGCATCTCCCGCGGGCAGCGGAATCGCCGTTCCCTCCGGCAGGATGGACGCGAACGGCTTCTTGCCCGACCATTTCAGCGTCACCACAAGTTCCGTCATCCGGCGGCTCGGCGCGGCGAATGCGGGAGATGCCAGCGTGACGGCGGTGATTTCGTCAATGCGGAAGTTCTCTTGCCCTGTGGAGTACCCCTCCCGCGTCAGCACAGGCAGCATCTGCTCGTAAATCAGCGTCCGAAGTGCTTCTTTGACCGTGCCGTTTTTGCTGATTTTCATCGTGCGGACGATGCTCTGCGGGTTCTCCAAATCATACGGGTCATCAACCATTGCGTAGTAGCCGTAGTCGCCGCTGCCCGACCACACATTTTCAACCAGCTCCGTCTGTCCGCCGTTGCTGGCGCTGTAAAAGCACTCCGCCAGCTTGCCGTTGTACATGCCGACAATCCCCGCCGTCTCCTGCACGGCGCGGGCGGCGTTTTTGGTGGATGAATCAACGCCCTTGAACACTTGGTCGTTCGTCGTGTCCACCACGTCATAGGCGCGGGAGGCGTTCAGGTGGGACAGCGCATAAGTGCGCGCACAGACAGCCTGCGCCTTGAGCGCTTCGAGCGGGAATGAGTCGCTCATCTCATACGGCACGACGCCCAGCAGGTAATCCTCCACCGACAGCGTCAGAATCGGCACAAGCGTCCCGTTCTCCACCGTCAGCGTCAGCGAACCGGGGTAGAGATTGCCGTTTTTCTCGAAGCGCAGGCCCGGCATTGCGCTGCTGGACTGATTCCGCCGGAACTCCGCACTCTTGCCCAGGCGCATACTCATGCCGTCATAGAACAGATACAGCGCACCGGAGCGAATCTGCACCGTCACCTGCGCGTTTTCCGGCAGCGCCATCAAGTCCTCGCCGCCCACGCGCACCGTGTACGCCCCCGCGAGAGTCAAATCTGCGCGGTCAGTCAGCTGCAAACGGCGCAGCAGGACGCGCACCATAGGGGCGGCCTCTTCCGCCGACGCCTTCCCCGGCATCCCCGCCATCAGCAGCGTCCAGCACAGCACCAGACACACCGCCCGAAGCAGTCGTTTCATGCACATACCTCCTGTTTGCGGCAGAATCTGCGGTTTTTCAGACTCCACCTTACTAAAAAACGGATGACACGCATATGTTCATCCGCTTGGAAAATATTTATTCGTCGGAATTGGGAAAGTTTTGGGAAATAGCGGATGATACCGCAAAAACAAGTCTCCGCATATCGTCTTGCTTTAAGGAACATCGTGCATACAGCATTTCTTGCTCTCAGCATGAACAGCATCATCCACGTTTTCTTTACGAAAGCATATAGAGAAGGTCAATCCGGCAAGGAAACAGAACGCAACTCTTTCCCTCAAGAAATTGAGGGGGCGGGGGGAGTCCAGAGGGGGCTGAAATCCCCGCTCTTTCACTTTTCAGCCCCCTCTGGGCGTTCTTTGGTTACTTTCTGTCGCAACAGAAAGTAACAACTTCGCCTCCGCAGAGGCGACGGGAGCAGCAGGCAAAATCATGCCTGCTTTTCAAATCAATCATGATTATCATGGAAAAACGCCACGACTTCTCGGCGATAGAGGTGCATCCCTTACTTTTCCTTCGCCATCGCCTGATATTCCCCCGGTGTCATCCCGGTGTACTTCTTGAATACCTGACAGAAATAGCTCTTGTTCGGATACCCGCACGCCGCGCTGATTTCGCCCAGCGTCTGCGGTTCTTTGCTGGAGAGCATCATCTGCGCCTTCTCCATCCGCGTCCGGGTCAGGAAGGTCGAAAAGTGCTGCCCCGTTTTTTCGTGGAACAGCCGGCAGAAGTACGCCGGCGTCAGCCCCAGCGAACGGCTCAAATTCGCCTGTGAATACGGCAGCGAGCAATCCGCCCGAATCGAGTCAATCACCTTCTCAATCGGCTTGGCGTTCCCCGGCTGCGGACACGCGCGCAGAGACGGCTGCAATGCATTCAGCCACGCCAATAGCGCCTGACGCGGGCGGCGCGTCATCTCGTTGAGATTCAGCCCCTCCGTCAGCGTCCGCAGGGACAATTCCGCGTGCTGGCTCCAAATCGCCTCAATCACCAGCGGCACGAACGCAAAGCACGTCACCGACAGGTTCTGATCCTCCCGCAGCGCGCGCGATACATACCCGCCCAGCACCGCGTACTGCCGCCGCTTGATGCATGTCTGCAATTCCTTCCGATGCCGATGCGCCGCCGCGCCATCCAGCGGCGAGACGCGCGTCCACCAGTCGCTGATTTCCCGCATGGGCTTCAAGTGTTCCGCCCACGTCGCCGCGAGGTCAAATTCCTCCCCGATGAACATTGTGCCGTCCTGTTCCAGCGCGACGGACGCCTGTTCCATCAGCGCATGGGCGCACAGCCACAGCACCGGGTCGCGATGCGCCCGCGCGGGGAATCGCGTCAGCGCCAGCAGCACCGTCATCACGTCGCCATCCGCCGCGAAGCAAGCCGCGCTCACGCCGCACAGTGCCATCGCCTCCGGTACAATCGCCAGCGCCTCCTGCCGCTGCTCTTCTGTCAGCGGAACATCCGCTTCCCAGCGAATCAGCCGCCACGCGTACACCGGAACCTCCACTGTGCTTTTCGGTGCATCGCCGCCGCTCTGCATCATCGCGAGCATCGTCTGCGACAGCTGCTGCTCCTGTTCCTGCGTCATGAGAGGGTTCACCTGCTTTCTTGGGGGAGAATTAAATCGCAAAAAAGCGTCCCAGCGGGTGAATCCTTCAGCCCGCACGGAACGCTCCTATTTCCGCATTCTCTATTGTACGCCATTTTTCGTGATTTGGGAAGGGGTCAGCAAAAAAATTGTTGTCCCTTGTCAGTTTTGTACGAATTTCTGTGCCGTCATGCCCTGAAAGAAATCAACATCCGTCGGTACAATGCGGCACACGCCGATTTTGTCCAGCGTAATCACGCGCAGCTGTTTCCCGGCGGACTTCTTGTCCAGTGTCATGGCGTTCAGCAAGTCCTTTTCGGGAATCGCCGGAAGCTGACGGGGCATTCCCAGCGCATCCAGCAGGCGATTCAGCCGCGCGCTCGTCCCCTGCTCCGTCATGCCCTTCTCTTCCGTCATCGCGGTAATAACGCGCATCCCCAGCGCAACCGCCTCGCCGTGGCGCATCCCGGTGTAGTGCTGGCAGGTTTCGACCGCGTGGGCGATGGTATGCCCAAAGTTGAGCGTCATGCGCAGCCCGGTGTCGTGCTCGTCCTGCGCCACAATGTTCGCCTTGTACTGGATACAGTGCGTCAGGATTTCCCCGATAACGCCCATGAGCGCAATCCGCCCGCCGCCCGCGTTTTCTTCCAGCAGCCGGAACAGCGCCTCGTCCCCGATGCACCCGTACTTAACGACTTCGCCCAGCCCGTCGCGCCAGAAATCATCCGTCAGCGTCCGCAGCGAATCCGGGTCTACCAGCACCAGTTCCGGCTGATAGAATGCGCCGACGAGGTTCTTCCCCTGCGGCAAATCGACCGCGACCTTCCCGCCGACAGAAGAATCAACCTGCGCCAGCAGCGTCGTCGGCAGCTGCACAAAATGCACGCCGCGCAGGTACGTCGCCGCCGCCAGCCCCGCCAAATCGCCAATCACCCCGCCGCCCAGCGCGACGATGGCATCCTTGCGCGTCAGATGATGTTCGCAGAGGAAGGCATACAGCGTTTCCAGCGATTTCAGGCACTTCGTCTGCTCGCCGTGCGGCAGAACAATGCTGCACACGCGCAGACCGACCTTCTCCATCGACGACACGACTTCTTCCATATACAGCGGCGCAACATGGTCATCGCTGACAACCGCGACCGCAATGTCGCCGAGCTTCTCGCGAATCATTGCGCCCGTTTTCGCCAGCAGGCCGCGTTCGATATGAATCGGATAGCTTCTTTCGCCCAGCGGTACGGTAATGGTCTGCATGAAAATCGCCTTCCTTATCACCTTAAAGCATCCATCATGTCACCAAATATGATTCCCTGATTATTCCACCCGAATCATATTTTCCACCGTGCAGACCTCCGGGTCAAACTTCGCCAATGCCGCCCGAATCGCCTGTTCATTCGCCTCATGCGTAATGATAATCAGCGGCACGCGGCTTCCCGCCAGCTCCGCCTTCTGCATCATCGTTGCAATCGACACCTGCTCGCTCGACAGCCACGTCGCAATCTTCGCCAGTGAACCCGGCTCGTCCTGAATCGACAAGCGCAGGAAATACCGCGTTTTCCAGTCGTTCGTGAACACCAGCGACGCATCCGCATTTGCGCTGTTCACAAACGTCGGATGCACATGCACGTCCACCGTTGCGGCATGAAGTATGTCGCCCACCACCGCGCTCGCCGTCGGCAAATCGCCCGCGCCGCGACCCTGCAGCATCATTTCCTTGCAAGCGTGGCCGTGCAGATAGACGGCATTGAAGCTGCCGTTGACCTGCGATAGCGGATGGTCGTGCGCAATCAGCGTCGGATGCACGCGAACCTCGATGGTGCTCCCACTGCGCTTGGCAATTGCCAGCAGTTTCAGCACATAGCCCATCTCTCGCGCATAGGCAATATCCACCGCCGTAATTTTCGTGATGCCTTCACGATAGACCTTGCTGAACGGTACGCGCGCGTGGAAGGCAAGGCTCGCCATAATAGAGAGCTTATACGCCGCGTCCAGTCCCTCGACGTCGGCGGATGGGTTCGGTTCAGCCAGCCCCAGCTGCTGTGCATCGTGCAGCACAGCTTCGTAGTCCTCGCCGTTTTCGTACATACGGGAAAGGATGTAGTTCGTCGTGCCGTTGATGATGCCCATCAGGGAATCAATGCGGTTCGCTTGCAGGGGCTGCATGAGGGTGTTGATAATCGGAATCGCGCCGCAGACGCTCGCTTCATAGTACAGACCGACGTGGTTGCGCTGTGCAGCGGCTTGCAGGCGGTGCCAATTCAGGGCAATGGCGACTTTGTTCGCCGTGACAACGGTCTTGCCGTTTTCCAGCGCGCGGAGCATGTAGTCCGTCGCAGGCTGTTCGCCGCCCATGAATTCGACAACGATGCTGATTTCCGGGTCGTTCACCACGTCGTCGGCATTCGTTGTCAGCAGTTCATGCGGCACACCGCAGGCGCGGGTTTTGTTCACATCGCGCACCAGCACTCGCTTGATGCGGATGGAGAGACTGTCGCGGTGAGCAATCTCGCGGGAAAAGCCTGTCAGCAGCGACCACACGCCCCCGCCAACATTGCCGCAGCCCAGAAATCCGATTACAACTTCCTTCATTTTGTCTGCTTCCTCCTGCTTTCAAATGCCTTCTTTTCTCGCTTAATCAGCCCTTGTTCCGCTCGTAGATAAGCCGCAGCCCTTTCAGCGTCAGCAGCCCATCCAGCTTGTCAATGACCTTGCTTTCCTCGGCAATCATCACTGCCATGCCGCCCGTCGCGACGACGGTGGCTTCCTGCCCCAATTCCTGCTTAATTTTGCGGACGATGTTCTTCACCAAGCCGACATACCCGTAATACATGCCGGATTGCAGGTTCGTCAGCGTCGTCCGCCCGATGACGTGCTCTGGCTTCGTCAGCTCAAAGCGCGGCAGTTTTGCCGTCCCGGTGACAAGGGCTTCGCTGGCGAGCTTCACGCCGGGGCAGATGCATCCGCCAAGGAACACGCCGCCCTCTCCGACCACGCCGAACGTCGTTGCCGTGCCGAAGTCGATGAAAATCGTCGGCGCGCCGTACTCCTCATACGCCGCCACTGCGTTCGCGATTCGGTCGCTGCCCAGTTCGCGCGGGTTCTCGTAGCGGATGTTGATGCCCGTCTTGATGCCCGGCACGACAAACAGCGGCGTCCGCCCGAAGTAGTTCTGGCACATGTGTTCAATGGTAAAATTGATAGTCGGCACGACGGAGGAAATCATGATACCCTCGACTTCTTCCGGGCGAACGCCGACATGCTGAAAGAGGTTCACCAGCACGATGCCGTATTCGTCGGACGACTTCTGGATGTTCGTGGACATCCGCCAGTAATAGCGCATTTCCTTGCCGTCAAAGAGGGCAGTTTTGATGTTGGTATTGCCAATGTCGAGGGTGAGGATCATCCTCCATACCTCCTTATAGAATCGCTGATGACCGACGTTTCAGCCATCAGCGGGAATCGTTCACTTGCCGTACAGACCAGTTCAATTGCGCGAGGGGCAAAGCTCCCCTTGTTACGCCGTCTTCTTGTGCATTGCCTTGCGCAGCGCCAGCACAATCGGGGGTGTAATCAGCGCCGCAGCAACGGCTTCCAGCGGGCCAGCGCCGCCAGCAGTTGCGCCAATCGCCGTCAGCACCGCCGTATTGTCAATGCCGCAGATCATGTAGAAAATCAACATCAAGCCGAGATACAAAATTGTGTTCGTCAGGCTGCCGCAGGCCGCCGCAACCGCCAGACCCGTCTTTTCCAGCTTATGCGCCATTGCCTTGTGGACGAAGTGAATCACCACCGGCACCATCAAACGCGGCAGGAAGGTCATCACAATCACCATCGGCAGCGACGCCCCCATCAGCGTGCCGACCAGCGTAGATGGACGAAGCAGCGCCGACACAAAGCTTGTTGCACCGAAGGTCAAGCCCAGCAGCACGCCGTATTTCAGCCCCATGAACAGCGTCCCGACCGCAACCGGAATCACCAGCAGCGTCACGTTGCAAAATCCAAGCGGAATCAGCCCCAGCGGTGTCTGTCCCATCAGGAAAATCAGCGCCATCAGCAGCGCCAGCGTCACGAGATTGACCAGATTGTCATTGCGAGTATTCATTTTTTCCTCCGTTCGAGTCTCTTTTCGAGTACCCTACGATAATTATTTCCGCACCAGCTGCATTTTCGTCTGATACTTTCGCTCTCAGCGGCATCATTGGCGCGGATGCTCTCATTATACCGAAAAAAACGCCGCTTGTAAAGGTTGAAACAGTATTTGAACAGCGCATTATTGCAAGCTATTTATATGAAAGCAGTTCACCCTGCGCAGGTTTCCTTCTCCATACGCTCCGGATTGCTTTTTCCGCCGGATTCTGGTATGATACAGACAAATTCGCAGGAGAAGCCGCGCTGCTTTTCCCGTCAGGAAGCAAGGAACATGAAGTTGTTGATTTTAGGCGGCAGCGGGTTTGTCAGCGGACGTCTGGCGCAGATAGCGACAGCGCAGGGGCACGAGGTCTGGTGCGTTACACGCGGCAATCGCCCGATTCCCGAAGACGTTCACGCGCTGACGTGCGACGCGCACGACCCGGCTGCCCTTCGCGCCGCGCTCGCCAGCGCGCAGCTGCAATGGGATGCCGCGCTGGACTGCATCTGCCGCGACGCGACCTCCGCATCGGTCGATTTGTCGGTACTGCCCGCCTTCACGAATCGCCTGCTGGTGATTTCCACCGATTCCGTGTACCACCCTGCCTACAAGCGCGTTCCGCAGGACGAAACCGGCGTTTATCTGCACGACGGCGGCTACGGGAGCAGCAAGCGGCAGATGGAGGAGGTTTTTCTGGACGCGGCGGCGCATTCCGAATCTCCTTTCGCGTGGACAATCTTCCGTCCGGGGCATATTTTCGGCGCGGGTTCACAGGTCGGCTGTTTCCCGGAGCATTCCCGGCAGCCGGATCTGATTGCCCGTATGAAGCGCGGCGAACCGCTGCGGCTTGTAGGCGGCGGCAAATTTCTGATTCACCCCATCTATGTGGATGACCTGTGCCGCGTCCTGCTGGAAAGCATCCCCGTCTCCACAGCCTTCAACGAGATTTTCTGCATCGGCGGACCAGATATTGTTTCCAATGCTGCCTATTACATTTTGCTCGGAGAAATTTTGAACGTTCCGGTGACTATTGAAGAAATTCCGTTAGCCGGCTATCTGGAAGCGCATCCCCAATTCAGCGGGCATTTGTGCCATCGCGCGTATTCGCTGGAAAAGCTGCGCCACACAGGGATTGCTTTGCCCAGTACCCCCCTGCGCGCAGGGCTGCAGAAGCAGGTCGAATGGCTCCTTTCCCTTGCGCGGTAAAGCCCCGAATCGGCGAATGTCTCTTGCGGCATTCGCCGATTCAGGCATAAGAAAAAGAGCCGATTTTTCAATCAGCTCTTTGCGAGGTGCCATCCAGATTTGAACTGGAGAATGAAGGTTTTGCAGACCTTTGCCTTACCACTTGGCTATGGCACCATAATAAGAAATGGAGCGGTAGACGGGGCTCGGACCCGCGACCTCCACCTTGGCAAGGTGGCGCTCTACCAACTGAGCTACTACCGCATAATATGTGTGCCTTGGGGCGGAATCGAACCACCGACACGCAGATTTTCAGTCTGCTGCTCTACCGACTGAGCTACCAAGGCGAAAGATGGCGACCCGGAAGGGGCTCGAACCCTCGACCTCCAACGTGACAGGCTGGCGCTCTAACCAACTGAGCTACCGGGCCACTTGAATGATGGTGGGAACAACAGGGCTCGAACCTGTGACCCTCTGCTTGTAAGGCAGATGCTCTCCCAGCTGAGCTATGCTCCCAAGTCCTGTACTGCTCCCGATGCACAGAGCCTTTCGCCAGCTCAGTGACCTTTGCACCACAGCCAAGTGGTGTCTGCGCGGGGTTCTTCGGTCGAACCGCGGCGACATGGATTATTATATCATCCTTTGGCGGCACTGTCAAGAGGGAAAATGCAAAAAATTTGGGTTTTTCGCAAGCGAAACGCCGCCTCCGCAGTCAAAATGTAAATTCCGCTGTTTTTCGTGGACTTTCGCGCGTGGGTATGGTATGATAGGAAGTGCAAACCTGAAGGAGGTTATTACAATGAAGCGAATCATTGCGCTGCTTCTTGTCGCGCTGCTGATGGTCTCCTGTGCGCTGGCAGATGTGGCCCTGCGCGGCTACGACGCCAAATCCGGCTATGTCTATGTCACGCTGGGGCAGTGCCCGCAGGATGCAGACGGCGGCGTCGAGCCGATTGTCTGGCGCGTGCTGAGCGTTGAGGACGGCAGAGCGTATCTGCTGAGCGAATATGTGCTGGAGGCGCGCCCCATCCACAGCGATTATCAGGAGTACGCCAACAAGCCCACCAACAAGAAGAAGCCCGGCTTCAACGGTGACTTCACCCAAACCGAAATGAGCCGCTACCTCTGCGGTGATTTCGCCCAGAACTGCTTCACGGACGATGAGCGTGCCATGCTGACCCCGGATGACACGTTCGGGTTGTTTTTCCTCGCCAGCGATGCGGATTTGAAGAACAAGGCGTACGGCTTCACCAGCAATGAAAGCCGCAAGGCGTGGGGCACACCCTACGCGCTGGCGAACGGGTTGTTCAAGTACGGCAGCCAGCGCGGCGGCCATTCCCCCTATTGGACGCGCTCCCAGTCCTCCTCCGACGCCCGCCACGCGCGGTGCATCAAGTCCAAGGGCGAGTTGGGGCGCATCAACGTCATCACGCTGGACGAGGGAATGCGGCCCGCGTGCTATCTGTCTTTGAGCGCGAGCGAAATTTCCGGCGGCACGGGCACGCTGGATGATCCCTACACTTTCACCCTTATCCCGCCGACGGTGATGGAGGATTAACATGCGGAAGATAACCTGCCTGCTGCTGCTTCTCTGTCTTCTCCCCTCTTTCGCGCTGGCGGACAAAACCATCACCCTCACCTTCACCGGCGATATCACCCTTGGCGGCGAGGATTACCTGCGCACCGCCGAGGACAGCTTCTTTGCCGTCTATGAGCGCGAAGGCGCGGGGTACTTTCTCAAAAACTTCGCGGATTTCTTTGCCGAGGATGACCTGACCGTCGTCAATTTGGAGGGCGTGCTGACCGACAACAACGCCCTTTACCCGCGTGACAAGGGCAAGGGCGACGATGGCTACTGGTTCCGCGGACCGGCAGCGTACGCCAAGGTGCTTTCCGCCGCGAGCGTGGAAGTCGCGTCGCTGGCAAACAACCATGCGTTCGACTACGGCGCACAGGGCTTCCGCGATACGATTGCCGCCGTCGAAGCAGAGGGTCTCGGCTGGTTTGGCACATACAACAAGAACCGCGACCCCGAAACGGAAAAGTTCTACTTCTACACCAAGGACGGCGTGACCATTTGCCTGATGAGCCTGCTTTGGGACGACTACAACCCGCAAGACCCCAATGGCAACGGCGCGTATCTCCGCCAGCAGATTACGGAAATCAAGCAATCCGGGCAGGCGGACGCAGTCATTGCCATCCTCCATGGCGGGCAGGAGTACGGCCGCCACCGCACCAAGCCGCAGACTATCTTCACCAAAATGGCGATTTCCGCCGGGGCGGATTTGGTCGTCTGCCACCACGCGCACGTCGTCATGGGCATGGATGTCATAAACAACCGCAGTGCGTTCTACTCGCTGGGCAATTTCTGCTTTGGCGGTAACCGCAAAGCGTATCAGGAGAACAAGAACCGCACCCCCGCCGTGCAGGACGCCGCGCCCGCGCTGATGCTCCGCGCCGTGCTGACGTTTGATGATGACGGCACTTACAAGGGGCAGCAAATCACCCTCTATCCCGTACAGACCACCGGCATTGACCGCGCGGCGGGCGACACCGTGCAGGTGAACAACTATCAGCCGAAGTTCATCACCGGGTCTTTGGCGGCGCATGTGCTGCACCTGATGCAGATAGACATGAACTACGACGCCAGCAAAACGCCGAAGTACAGCAATGCCGAATCCATCAACAAGGCGCTGCGGGCGCTGGTGATAGCGCGCGAAGAGGAACTGGCGGCGATGGATTCCTCCGAGGGCAGGGAGGCGCTGACGCTCCCGTTCCTGCCGGCGGAAGCGGAATAAAGCCGCTCAACCCGCGGTAGAGTTCCGCGAAATCGCGATTTCGGGCATATCAACCGCTGGTTCGTGTGCAAAGCCTCTTTTCCGTGATAGAATGACTGCCAGAAGGGAGATGCTTCCACATGAATCAGGAGAAAATCGGGAAGTTCATTGCGTCCTGCCGAAAAGAGCAGGGCTTCACCCAAACCGCGCTTGCAGAAAAGTTAGGTATCACAGACCGCGCGGTATCCAAATGGGAAACCGGGCGAAATCTGCCGGATGCAGCCATTATGCCCGAATTATGCGATCTGCTGAACATTCAGCTGAGCGAGCTTTTTCACGGGGAGCGAATGACGATGGAAGCGCATCAGAAGGCTTTCGATGCATTGCTTCTGGAAATGAAGCAGCGGGAAGAATCAGCGAATCGGCGGATTCTTCAGCTGGAAAAGGCGCTTGCCTGCATGACGATTGCCGTATCGCTCACGATGATTCTTGTCGGGTGTTATCTGGCAAAAGACCATCTTGCCCTCGCAATCGTCCTATGGGCGTTTGGTATTGCCGTGGTTTTTGCAACCTGCTTTGTCGGCGTAAAAATCGAGCATGATGCTGGATATTACGAATGTCCCGAATGCGGGGAACGCTACATACCGACCATGAAAGCCGTCGTGATGGCACTGCATCGCGGCACAGCCCGCAAGATGACGTGTCCGTTCTGCGGAAAATGCGCCTATCATCAGAAGGTGCTTGCAAAGTAATTCTATTTCCGAATGCACCTGCGCCAGCTGCATACGCCTTGGCGCATGCTTATCTGAAAATAGGATAAAGGCAACAGGGTGTCAAGCGCTTTTGCTTGACACCCTGAATTTTTTTTGTAATGCTTTTCACCCATTAGCCTGCGGCGGTCACTTCATGATCATCTCTTTGTCCGACGGCAGCGGTTTCAGCGGCGCGGACGGCAGCGTCTGATACCAGTATGCGCAGGAAGTATAGTCGTCGTACCGCGGTCCAGTCCATCCCATGTTGTCCAGCGTCATGCGAAATCCGGTTTCAAAGTGGATCGGGTCAGCAACGTGGAAGCGGTACAGCAGGAATCTCTGCTGACCGTTGTAAAATGCACGGTTATCACCGTAAATGGCGTACATTCCGCTGTAGAGACCGCTGTAAGTCTGATAGGATTTAATCTGCACATCATTTCCAAAGCCGTAGGAGCCGCAGAAATAATCCTCTGTGCCTGTATAGTGAATGGAAGGATATTTATCATCGTCTATGTACATTCTGGCTTCGCCTTCCACCCAGCAGGTGTTGTTTCCGTTCATTCCGGTGGCCAGGGTCACGCCCACGAACTGACCTTTTCCCTGAATGCCATCGATAATGGTGTAGGAACGCCCCTTCTGAACGGGATGCTCCTGACGGTAGGAAGCGTGGAAATATCCGATCTCGTCAGGCACCTCACAGTGACAGCCGGTGATGATATAATACAGGCTCTGATCCTTTTCGCCGCGGTTTTCCATGGTGATCCGGCAGTGCTTTTTGAAAGGCATCTCCCAGTAGCAGTTCAGTCCCCGTCCGGGAGCCACCAGGATCTGTGCGGAGTTGAGCACCGCGTATTTCCCATCCCTGTCCACAAAATTCTCATCGTATGCGGTTCCGAAAAATGCGGAAATGGGCGCTTCCACGGAAGGATATTCGCAGTTGTCCCAGTACATGCGGATCACGAAGCTGTGTCCAACGTAGCCGGTAAACCAAATGCTCTGGATCATTCCGGGACCGTCGGTGTCCACCAGCGTCACCGTCTCCCCTGCGCGAATCGCCACGGTCGGACTGAGCTTGGTGCAGTCTCCTCCTTTGGAACCGCCCGCTCTGGCGCCTGTGGAATTTTCTGCGGAGAAAGCGAAGGTCTTTGCATTGCTGATCATGCAATACGGTTTCATAGGTCTTGCCTCCCTTGTGACGTATCTTCACGATTCATTTTGTGGTTCTTGACAGAACGACATTCGTTGCTGTCAGCGTTCCATCTGTCACAAAAGGATACGGAACTTCTTTCCCGTTTCCAGTCTGTTCAATCGTTGTGACAATATTATAGCATCTGTACAGTGATTGCGCAAGTCCCTGAAAAACGAACATAAAAAAAACACCTGATGCCATGCTTTACTGCTCTCTTGCATGTGCTTGACGCCGCTTCACTGCTGCGCGAAACGGCGTCTTTGACAGTCTGAATTGTACATCTGACAAGGGATATCATAGTTCCTTGCAAAATGCAGTCATGATAAAGAAATCGCCCGATGCGTGCGGAGCATTTCCCGCGCATCGGGCGATTCTTCTATAATGGCAGCACCGCGCAACTCGGCGGCGCGTCGGGCGGTGTTGCCTAATACTATTTCTATATGAAAATTCGCAAGCAGATGGCACAGTTGAATCTGGAAATAGTATAAATACCGTCATTCTTCCGGCAGCGGCGCAATCAGTTCGCGGTCGCACTTGCGGTAGAGCAGCAGGCAAATCGTCAGCGAGACGATTTCCGCAATCGGGAACGCCCACCAGATGGCGTTCGGGCCGATGAGGGACAGCGCCCACGTCGCGGGCAGCAGCACAATCAGCTGGCGGCACAGGCTCATAATCAGGCTGTATGTGCCGCGGCCGACCGCCTGGAAAACCGTGCTGAGCGTAATGCCCGCCGCCGCAATCAGGAAGTGCGAGCAGATAATCCGCAGGGCGACGCAGCCTTCCGCCGTCAGCGCCTTGTCCGCCGAGGAGTCGAACGGCATCATCAGCAGGTTCGGCACAGCAAGGAACAGCAGCGCGCCAACCGCCATAATCACCAGCGCATACACCAGACACACGCGGACGCACTCGTAGACGCGCTTTTTCTTCTGCGCGCCGAAGTTGTAGCCCACAATCGGTACCATGCCGTTGCACAGCCCGAACACCGGCATAAAGACAAACGACTGGAGCTTGAAATATACGCCCAGAACGTTCACATAAATATCGCCAAAGCCTGCCAGAATCATGTTCATCAGCGTCGTGCAGACGGAGGAAATCGCCTGCATGATGGTGGACGGAATGCCAACGACGAGGATATTCTGCACCGTCTTCCAGTCGAAACGGAAGTCCTCATGCGTCAGGCGCAGTTCCCGGTTTTTCCACTGATTCAGGACGAAACCGACGGTGCAGCTCACGACCTGACCGATAACCGTCGCAATCGCCGCGCCGGCGATACCCATTTGGCAGCTGAAAATCAGAATCGGGTCAAGGATGATGTTCGTCACCGCGCCGGACAGCTGGGTAATCATCGACAGCGTTGTGTTGCCCGTCGCCTGCATCATGCGTTCAAAGCAGATGGACATGAACTGCCCCAAGCTGAGCGTGCAGACGATGCGCAGGTACAGTGTGCCCATTTCCAGCACTTCCGCCTTCGGGTTCGTCATGCCGATATACGCGCGGGCGAAGAACAGCCCGACGATAACGAACAGCAGCCAGCCGACAACCTCAATCAGGATGCCGTGGCGGGCGGCGTCGCGCGCCTCATGCGGGCGCTTTTCGCCAAGCCGACGTGAAATCAAGCTGTTGATGCCCGTACCCATGCCGGTCGAAACAGCAATCATCAGCATCTGCATCGGCATAGCGAGGTTGACCGCCGTCAGCGCATCCGGCAAATACTGCCCGACAAAAATCCCATCGACGATATTATACAGTGCCTGCACCAGCATCGACACCATAATCGGTACGGACACTGTCGGCACGAGCTTGCGCATCTCCATCGTGCCCAGCATCCGGCTGCGTTCCGTGTTCTGCTGTTCCTGTTTTTCTGACATGTTGCTTTCCTTTCCGTATTCATACTATTTCCGGATGAAAAGGCGCAAGCAAATGGCGCAGGTGAATCCAGAAATAGTATCAGTCCCCTATGAAGCCGAGAGGAAAATGCCCCTCAGCCAAAGGTCTATTGTAGCAAAATTCGCCCTGTCCGTCAAGGGAAAATCCGCATTTTCCACCGCTTTTGCAAAAAAGAAAATTCCCTTTGCCCCATCGTGATTTCGTGTTATAATAGCTGATGAAAGCAGTTGTTTTTCCGCTTGAAGGGAGGAATCCGCATGAGCGTCAAAATGCCCAAACCCGTCAGCAAAACAGAACTCTCGCGCCTATACACACGGCTTGCCATCGACACCCATCATCGACTTGACAACAGCACCGCAGAAGGGCAAGCGCGTCTTGACCTCCTCCACCGTTTCTTTGATGCCTGTGCCAATCTTTATGGGACGATGACACTCTGGCACGCATGGGAGCTTTTTCAGCATGTTGAGCCGGAATTGACTGCCAAGAAAAAGATTCTCCGCAAGGATTTCTTTTCCTTTGCGGAAATTGTGCGCGTTGAAAAGCATGCCTATGCCATCATGCTGCTGCCTGACCTGTACGAAGAGGAGACGTCCATCAGCATTCAGGATGCCGAGCTGGTTCATAGAATGCTGATTTACCCGAACATTTGGGGCTTGAATGAGTATTACAAGCTGCTGAGCTATCAGGACGATAAGCCCTGTGTCGTTCCCGCACACGATGTGTTCTATGCGTATGCCGACCCGAATTATTTCTGGGAAACGCCAGAAGCGCGTTCTCTCCGTTTCTTTCTGGCAAACCTCCATGTCGCTCCGGACGCCAAAACCACTGCGCCCGACGGCACGCCTCTGCGCGGCAAGGCGTTGTCAGAGGTTGTATTCTGGACAAAAGATGACCACTGGGATTATGACGATTATAAGGCGGCGTGGCGCAAAAAAGCGGTTGCTGAAGAAGCAAACAGGCCATATTTGCAGCGCATCATGGAAAAAATCCAGCGCGGGATTCTGTTGTCGTTTGTCTGCGATCAATTTTCTTACTATGTGGAGTTGCTTGAAGAAGCCGGCATTCAGTTTACCAAGCCGCAGTTTGAAACATTCGCGAACCGCCTCTGTGAATTGAACAATCACAGCCATCTTTGGTCAAACCGCGGCGGTCAGCCTGTTGAAATGTACGACGGGCTGGACAATGCGGAACTGGATGCGGCGGCGATTATGAAAACCATGCAGCTTGACCCCGATGGTTATTATCGCAATCCAGTCTTATCGCGCATCGCGCCGAAGAAAAATGAGGATGGACAGGACTGAACGAGCCGGAAACAGTATGCGGTATCGGCGAATTTTCTCCATGACAAACGCAGGAAAGTATGCTACAATAGATGCGGTAAACACACCAATTCACTCGACAAAGGAGGTACGCCCCATGCCGCGTACCCTATCCCCTGCTGCACGCATCGAGCGCAGCATCCTCTCCGATTTCCGCAAACCGCTCTGGCGGCCGTTCGTCCGCGGCATCAAGCAGTACAAAATGATTGCTCCCGGCGACCGCATCGCTGTGTGCATCTCCGGCGGCAAGGACTCCATGCTGCTGGCGAAAATGATGCAGCTGCTGCAGCGCCACACCGACATTCCCTTCGAGACGGAGTTTCTCGTCATGGATCCCGGCTACAATGCTGAAAACCGCCAGCGTATCATCGACAATGCCGCCCTGATGGAAATCCCCATCCGCATTTTTGACAGCAGCATTTTCGAGACAACGAAAATCGCCGAGCGAAAACCCTGCTACCTCTGCGCCCGGATGCGCCGCGGTTTCCTTTACGACCGTGCGCAGGAAATGGGCTGCAACAAAATCGCACTTGGGCATCACTTCAACGATGTTGTGGAGACGACCGTTATGGGGATGTTCTACGGTGCCCAGCTGCAAGCCATGCTGCCGAAGCTGCACAGCCGCAATTTTCCCGGCATGGAGCTGATTCGCCCAATGTACTGCATCCACGAGGAGGACATCTGTGCTTGGCGCGATTTCAACGCCCTGCACTTTATCGCCTGCGCCTGCCGCCTGACCGAAGAGCGCGACAAAAGCGGCGACGGCATCGGCAACTCGAAGCGCGCGGAAATCAAGCAGCTGCTGAAAACGCTTCGGGAGACGAACCCCGATGTAGAGAAGAACGTCTTCAGCGCGATTCACGCCGTCAGTCTGGACACCATGCCGGGCTGGAAAATCGGCGAAAAGGAATACAGTTTCCTGGATGACTATGACCATTGGGAAGCAACGCACCGTCCGGCGGATAAGTAAACGAATACGGGTCAAGGGATGCACATTCCCCTGACCCGTTTTTTATAATACGACAAATGTACAGATTTCCGTTTTTAGACAAAAATTCAGCTCCCCAATGAAGCAGATTTTTGCTGCCATCAGGGAGCTGTTTGCTTATTCCGTTACTTCCGGCGGATTCGTTACTTCGGGCACATCCGTCGGCTTCGGCATGTCCGTCGCTTCCGGCATGTCCGTCGGCTTCGGCACGTCCGTTGCTTCCGGCGCGTCCGTTGCTTCCGGCACATCCGTCGGCTTCGGCACGTCCGTTGCTTCCGGCACATCCGTCGGCTTCGGCACGTCCGTTGCTTCCGGCACATCCGTCGGCTTCGGCGCTTCCGTCGGCTTCGGCACGTCCGTCGGCTTCGGCGGATTCGTCGGCATCGGGGCTTTCGTCACTGCCGGCGCTTTCGTCGTTTCCGGGAGCTTTGTCGCTTCGGGCGCATCGGTCGCTTCCGCATCGTTGGGCTTGTCCAGCACCAGCGGTTCAAGCCCCAGCAAATCAGAAACCGTCACGAACTCGAATCCCGCGTCGCGCAGCATGGGAATCAGCGTTTTCAGGCACTCATAGTCCGCCATTCGCGCGTGATACAGCAAAATCGAGCCGTTCTGGGTATCGCGGAACGCCTGATAAGGTTCGGTCTGCGCCACATCCCACAGGACAACCTTCTCCACGCCGTGCGCATAGAAAATCGGCAGGAAGTTCTTCTCGGAGTTCATGTAGTGTCCGAACGGCGGGCGCAGCAGCCGCAGCGGATAGTGGTAGCCCAGCACCTCGTCCACGCGCTCCTGCGACAGGCGCACCTGCGCATCCGCGCTGGACTCGGAGTATTCCAGCAATTGCGCGTGCTTCCATGTATGGCTGCCGAACTCATCGCCGTGTGCCAGCGCGTCTTCCCACAGTTCACGGTCTTCCGCGCAGAACAGCTTGCCGACGATAAACCACGTCACCGGAAAATCAAGTTCAATGCTCAATTCGTGGATTTTATACACAGCATCCATGTTCCAGCCGTCATCCACCGTGATCGCGATTTTTTTTGATTCGCGGTCGCCGTGGCGGACGACGTAATCCTCCGGAATCGCGGCAAACGCCGTCTGCTGCACCAGCATCAGGCACAGCGCCAGCGACAGCAGACGCATCATGCGTTTCATCAGCAGCCCCTCCTTATTGCGGATCAACGTAGTTCGGTTCCTGCCAGATATACCAGTCCGTGCCGTCGGTCAGCATCGTAACCGTCCCGTCGCCGGAGAAGTAGAGCGCCGCGCCCGGCATGTGGTTCTTCACCCAGCCCGCCGTCACCTTTGTGCTGAGGGCGGAGCGGTTCGGGACGAACAGCACCTGCGGCTGTGTCTGCTCCACGAAGCTGTCCGGAATCGTCGCCAACCCGTAATGAGGCGCTTTGAGAATATCGCAGCGGAGTTTTTCGCCATACGTCGCGGCGTACCACTGCATCGTCTCGTTGTCAATATCGCCGGTCAGGAACGCCCGCGAATCCCCAAACTGCACCATGCAGGCGGCACTGCGGTTGTTCTGCCCCGTCGGCAGGGGGCAGCGGAAAATCGTCAGCTTTGCGTTGCCCAGCGTCAATTCGTCGCCGTCGCCAATCTGCACATAGGGGATGTTCTTCGTCCCCGTCGCTTTGACCGCCTGCTGATGGTAGCCCTCTTCGTCCACATACGTCGTGGTGTTGGGCGACAGGAACGCATCCACCTGATACAAATCGGAGTACATAAGGTAGATGAAGCCGTGCAGGTGGTCATCGTCGCAGTGTGTGTTAAGCAGATACTTCAGTTCCGTGATGCCATATCCATCCAGCGTCGCATACACGCGCTTGCGATAGCGCCCTTCGCCGCCGTCCACCATCATGGCTTCCCCGCCGGATTGCAGCACCATCGCGTCTGAGCGGTTCGTGTCAATGCAGGTCAGGCGCAGCGTATCCTTCTCCGCCCATTCTGCCGGCACATCCGCTTCGTTCTCCACCCGGTACACCTCCGCCTGCGCCGCGCCCAATCCCAGCGCCGCGCACAGCAGCATCAGCAGCAGTTTCCGTTTCATACGTTTTCCTTTCCACAAGGGAGTTTCTCCCTTGACCCTTCCGCGCGATTCGGTTGGTGACACGCTCATGCCGTGTCCGCATGTTTATACAGGGTTTCGCTCCTGCAGGAGCGACCAGAGAGCTTTGCGATCGCCCTCTGGACTCCTTCGCATCCCCATCTAAGTTACTTGATTTTTGTCGAAACAAATTAGCTTGTGAACCTTTCGTTCCTCCAAACCGCAATAAAAACCAAGAAACATGGGTGTGCACCCCGAAGGTTTCCAAAGGGCGACCGCAGACATTCGTCTGTTTTCATTGCCCTTTGGTCGCCTCCGCAGAGGCGAAATCCCTGCGGCAAAGCCAAATTGCCAATAAAATAAAGGGCGTTTGCTTCCGCACACAGAGGGGCGCAATCCAAGCACAGCACCTTTACTGCGCTTGCACCCACCCGCGGGCGACCGCAATCTCATACACCCCGTCCGCCATGCCTTCTGCCAGCCATTGCTGATACACCGGCGTCACCAGCAGATATTCCTCCGCCGGATTCGATAAATACCCCATCTCCACAAGGAAGCACATCATCTTCGCCCAGTTGTTGCCGACATAGTTGTCGTTCAGCCGCACCATGCCCGTGGAGTTCGCCAGCGTCATACCGACACGCGTTTTCATCGCGTCCAGCAGCTTCTGCCCCATTTCGCGGTAGGTGTCCGCATCCGCAACCGCTTTGGCATAGTCGCTGTTCAGCGGGCCGTAAACCTGTATGCCGCGCTTGCTGCGGTTGCTGGAGTTGTTGCAGTGCAGGCGGAGCATAATCTGCGCGCCGCCCGCTTCCGCGATTTCACAGCGTTCGATGTTCGTGTGGAACGTCGTTTGATCTTCGCGGGTCATGACGACGTTCGCGCCCTGCCGAAGCAGCTCGTCGCGCAGGAGCATTCCAATTTCCAGGCAGACGATGCTCTCGCGGCGATTCGTCTTGGTTCCCTGTGCCATGCCGCCCTTGCCGCTGGTCGAGCCAGTCAGCCCCGGTCCAATCGGCTCATTGACGAAGCGCCCGTTTTCCTGATGTCCCGCGTCAATGCAGACGGTCACGCCGCTCAAGCGCCCCTCCTGCCGCTGCGGCGCTTCCGGCGCCTGATAGCCCTTGCGCACGGTCGCTTCCTTCTTCATGCTGCCCGATCCGCTTTTCACCTGCACGGTGAACTGCGTCCGCGCGAAGGTCAATTCACTGACGACGTCGCCCTCGTAATGCCCGTTTTCGTCCGGGTAAACCGGCTGGGTGACGGTTTGTTCCTTGCTTCGCCAGTAGAGGAGCATATAGTCCGTGCCAATGGCGTTGAACGCATAGTGGAAGCCTTCCGGCGTTTCCGTCAGCACGAAATCCGTCACTTTCGCGTTGCTCTTCCCGGTCGGCTTCTGATAATCCGCAGCCTTCGGAAGCGTCGTCGATGCTTTGCCGATGCTGCCCGTCGTGCGCGCCGAGGTCAGCGCAACGCTTGTTTTGCCGCCCGCGCCGGAGTAGGTAAGGGAAACATCGCCCTCAAAATGCCCGTCCGCGCTGTACAGCATCATCCAGCCTTTTTCGGCAGGCGTTGCGTATTCGAGGATGACGAACGGGTCTTGCGCGCCCGCATCAAAGGCATAATGCAGCGCGTATTCCGATGCCGTAAGTGTGATGGACACGCCAGCCGCCTGTGCGGTCGTCGCGCAGAACAGCGCCAGTACCGCGCAGAGCAGCAGCGACAGCAGCCTTTTCATCTTTTTTCCCCTCCGTGTTCCTTTTTCCAGCGGCGAATCAGCTTCTGAATGCGACCCCACGGTGTCCGCGACTTTTTCAGCGCCACCGCCGCGTCCAGCGCCCCCTGCCGGTACAGGTTGTTGTTCGGCTCGCGGCGAATCGCCTCGCGGTAGGACTGGTGCGCTGATTCATACTGTTCCAGCGCCATGAGGACTTTTCCCTGCATGGCATACCATGCGCTGTCGCGGGTGGATGCGCGCAGGAGCTGCCGCAGTGCCGCTTCAGGATTGTCCTGCCGGAGCATCTTTGCCGCCAGTGTCAGCGCATCCTGCTGGTCAAGTTCGCGGTTGAAAGCAGCGGATGCCGTCGTCCGGTTGACCGCCAGCTTCATCGCTTCCTCATACGCCAGATTCAGCGTAATCATCTTTTCCTGCGCGGCTTTTCGTTCCGTTTCGTCCTGAAATTTATCGGGATGGCAAGTTTTTACCAATTTGCGATATGCTGCGCGCACCTGATCCGCGTCGGCAGACGCTTCCAACCCCAATACGCCAAATGGATTCCGCATCGCCAACACCTCCTGTTTGCTCTGCGGCTGTTTTGCTATCCTACACGCAGGTTGTCCCACGGAATCAGCAGCCAAGCGCCTGATTCATGGAGCCGTCGCAGTCAGCGCATCCAACAGCAAGGGATGTGATGCTGCCTGGCATATATCAATATCCGAAGCCATGAATTTTGAACAGTTCATGGTCATCCTTCGGAATCCCGTCACTCGAACTTCTCGCGCCGGATTTCCGCGCCCAGCGAGCACAGCTTGTCCTCCAGATGCTCATAGCCGCGGTCGATGTACTCCGGCTCGTAGATTTCCGTCACGCCGCGCGCCATCAGGCCCGCAATCACCAGCGCCGCGCCCGCACGCAGGTCGGTGGCCGTTACCGGTGCGCCGTACAGCTCCGGCACGCCCTCGATAATCGCCGTCGCGTTGTCCACGAATTGAACGTGTGCGCCCATATGCCCAATTTCGGTCAGATGCTTCAGCCGCGATTCAAAGATAGTTTCGCGGACGATGGACTGTCCCATCGCTGTTGTCAGCAGGGTACTCATCGGCTGCTGCAAGTCAGTCGGGAAGCCCGGATACACCTGCGTCTTGATGTTCACACCGCGGTAACCGCACAGCGTTCCGCGCACACGCAAGGTATCGTCGGACTCCGTCACGCGCGCGCCCATTTCCAGCAGCTTCGCCGACAGCGCTTCCATATGCGTCGGAATGCAGCCTGTCAGTTCCACGTCGCCGTGCGTCGCCGCCGCCGCAATCATCAGCGTGCCCGTCTCAATCTGGTCAGGGATGACGGTGTAGTTCGCGCCGTGGAGATAGTCGCGCCCGAAGATGCGGATAACATCCGTGCCCGCGCCCTTGACGCGCGCGCCCATCGAGTTCAGGAAGTTCGCCAAGTCCACGACATGCGGCTCCTTGGCGGCATTGTAGATAATGGTCGTGCCGTGTGCCTTGGCAGCGGCGAGCATCACGTTAATCGTCGCACCGACAGATACGCAGTCAAAAACAACGTCCGTGCCCGTCAGCAGATCCGCTTTCGCCTTGATGCGCCCGCCCATTTGTTCTACATCTGCGCCCAGCATCCGGAAGCCCTTGAGGTGCTGGTCAATCGGGCGCGACCCGATTTCGCATCCGCCGGGCTGGTATACTTCCGCCTGACCACGCCGCCCCAGCAGCGCACCCAGCAGGTAGTAGCTTGCGCGCAGGCGCTGCGAATCGCGGTAGGAGACCTGCCAGCCTTCCGCCGGGCGCGGGTCAACGGTCATGAAGCGGTTCGGCTCGTAATTCACCTTTGCGCCAAGGCTGCAAAGAATATCCACCAGCGCATGAACATCCGAAATATCCGGCAGATTCTCAATGGTGCAGGGCTCGTCGCACAGCAGCGTCGCGGGAATGACCGCCACCGCCGTGTTTTTACCACCGCTGATGTGTACCGTTCCCTGAAGCGCGTGACCGCCCGTGATGAGCATTCGTTCTTTCATGAACATGGTATCCGGCATAGTGCCGGCTCACCTCCTGCTGCAATGTTTCAAAACGGAGCAGCCTGCGCGCCCCGGTATATTCGCAAAGTGTCTGAACGCGGAATGTCCGCTAATGAACATTCCGTGGACATTTTATTATAGCATAGGAAGCGCATTTGTGCAACCTTCGCATTTTGAAAAAGTCCGGCAGCGCTTTTCCCCTTGACTTCACCGGCGTTTCGCGTTACAATTTCAGTGTAACGCAGGAGGTGTTTCCCTACATGGAACAAAGCATGGATTTGCCGCAGGGCTATCAGATACGACCGCTGACGACCGACGACCTTGACCAGTACAACGCCCTGCTTCGCTATGCCTTTCAGGTGACGGAGCAGGAACTGTTCGACACCGGTTGGAAGGACGAGGAAATCAAGCAGTCCAAGTGCCCCGTGCTCAAGCGCGCGGACGTGCTGGGCTGTTTTGACCGCGAAACCCTCATTTCGCAGATTGCCGTCTACCCCTTGAAGGCGAATATCTACGACTCGGTGTACCCCATCGGGTTCGTCACCAGCGTCTGCACCTACCCGGAATACACCGGGCGCGGCATCATGAAGCGCCTGATGTACCAAGCGCTGGTACACATGCGGGAGCGCAAACAGCCCTTCGGGATGCTGTTCCCTTACTCCATCCCGCTCTACCGCCGCTTCGGCTGGGAAATCATCTCCAACAAAATTTCCTTCACCGTCAAGGACAGGCAGATTCCGTCCAAGGCAAAAGCGCCCGGCTATGTCCGCCGTGTCAACTGGGAGAACAAGGACTTTATGAACCTCCACACGCGCTTTGCCAGCAGCACCCACGGGTGCCTGTTCCGCAACTCGCTGGCGTGGGAGGAATACTGGCGTTGGGACGAGGATGACACCGTCGTCGCCGTCTACTACGACCAGCATGCTACCCCGATGGGCTACATGGTTTATCTCATCAAGGATGATATCATGCACATCAAGGAAATGATTTACATCAACCGTGAGGCGCATGAAGGCCTGTGGGAATACATCCGTGCGCATGACTCGATGATTGACGAGGTGCGCGGCAATTCCTACTTCAACGAGCCGATTGCCTTTGAGATGGATGACGGCGACATCCGCGAGATGATTCGCCCGTACATCATGGGGCGCATCGTCGATGTGGAAGAGTTTCTACATCTATACCACTGTTCGCCGGAGGAAAAAGGCGTCTGCTTCGATTTGGATATTGATGATGCCTTTCTGCCGTGGAACAACCGCCCGTTCCGCGTCTGGTTCGAGGGTGGGAACTGCACGCTGACCGACCGCGACCCGGACTACGAGCTGCGCATGAGCATCGCGACGCTCTCGACCCTGCTCATCGGCTACAAGACCGCCGCGAAGTTAGCGCGCATCGGGCGCATCACAGGCTCTGACGAAGCGATTGCCCGTCTTGACCACGCGCTGCTGCATGAAGCCCCCTACATTTCCGACTACATCTGACCAACGTATCATGCGGCTGCGCTGGCAGTCGCATTTTTCATACAAGGGAGTTCCTCCCTTGACCCTTTCGCGCGATTGAGTTAGTTGCATCTACTTACTGTTCTCGCGTGTTTATGCAGGGTTTCGCCTCTGCGGAGGCGACCAGAGGGCTTTCCGATCGCCCTCTGGACTGCTTCGGTGCCCTCTTGCATAGTAGATTTTTATTGTTTCTTTGATTTAGTTTGTGTACCCCTTCGTTCCCCCATAAACACTACTGCACAGTAACATGGGAGGGAATGCGAAGGGGTCAAGGGGGCGACCGCAGACTTCGTCTGTTTTCATTGCCCCCTTGTCGCGCCCGCAGGCGCGAAACCCCTGCGATTTCATTGCATTAGGAGGGATTTACGATGTTCATTTTCCTGCTCATCCTGTTTGTCTGCATCCTGCTGCTGCCCTCGTGCGCCCGTGCCGACGAAGCCCCCGCCGCGCATCAGCGACGCTCTTTGCAGTCCCTCCACGACGCGTTCAGCAGCGCCGCCAATTCCCAGTACGCCTATTCCATCGCGCACCGCCTCGCCACTGACCTCCATCTCCATAATAACGCCACCTACGGCGGTCGTCAGGCAGGCAGCGACGCGGAACACGCCGCGGCGGATTATCTCGCGGACGAAATGCGCCGCATTGGGCTGTCCGACGTCGAAAAGGCGGCGGCGAAGTGCGATAAGTGGCAGTTCAACGGCGCATCCTTCACCGTGAACGGCACGGAATACCCTGTTTATACCTACGCCACGGCATCCACCGTCCCCGAAGGCATCACCGCCCCGATTGTCTACGTCGGGCGCGGCACAATGTATGACTATGAGGGTGTGGATGTCAAGGGCAAAATCGTGCTGGTGGATATTGACCAGCGCGCCGACTGGTGGATTACCTACCCCATGCTGGAAGCGGAGCATCAGGGCGCGGCTGCGATTCTCGCGGCGAACGTCGGCGGTTTCGGGCAGGTCGCGGACGACGCGCTGAACAGTCAGGATATCTGCGGCCCGACGAGCATCCCAACCTGCTCCATCGGCGTTCGCGCAAGCCGTGAAATCCGCGCGCAATTGCCGCACGGCACTGTACTGGGAACACTGAAGGTGGATAACACCGTTGAAATCGGCAAGGGGACAACCTACAACGTCACCGGGCGCATCCGCGGCAAGTCCTCCGAATTCCAGATTCTCCTCGGCGGTCACTATGACACGCACTTCTGGGGCTTTCAGGATGACTGCTGTGCCGTCGGGCTGGTGTTGGCCGCCGCAAAAGCCATGCTGGATAGCGGTTTCGAGCCGGAAAATGACATCGTGTTCTGCCTGCACGGCGCAGAGGAATGGGGATCGAGCTACACGCAGTTCGACTGGACGGTCGGCGCGTGGGAAATGATTAACACCCTGCACCCGGAGTGGGTCGGCAAAACGCTGGCGTTCCTGAATTTCGAGCTGCCCGCGTATGAGTTCGCGACGTACACCACAACCTATTCCGCGCCGGAAATGTTTTCGCTCCTGCGCGACTTCACCACGCGCTATCCCTACGCGCCCAAGCCGCAGGGCTGCTTCCCGGACGGCATGCTGACCGAAGGCTATCAGACCTACACCTATTCCGATGATTTCTCCTACTACGCGGCAGGCGTTCCATCCACGGTCAACGGCTTCCTGCTGCAAAAGGACATGGAACACGTTCACCCGTTCTACATCGACTATTACCATACGCAGTACGACACGCCCGATACCTACAACGACGCGGTGATGGCGTTCAACCTGCGCTATTACGGCGCGCTGGCGATTTACATCGACCAGATGCCCGCCTTGCAGCTGGATTTCACCGCGCAATATACACGCCTGAAAGATGCGCTGGATGCGGACATTTTCGCGCAATCCGGCGCGGATGCTGCTTTGTACCGCGGCGTTGTCGAATCCCTTCTGCCGCCCGCACAGGCATTGAAAGCGCGCATCGACACCCTGAACGCGCGCTATCTTGCCGCGGATGAAGCCGGTGATATCGCCGAAATGGCTCGCCTGCGTCAAGAGGGTCGCCCGCTGATTCGCAAGGTGCTGAACGCCTTCCGCTACTGCCAGAAGTACCTCTTGGGCTTGATGTACGAGCGCCCGATTGTGCCGCATCAAGCCCCGCAGGAAACCATTGCCCTGTGCCAGCACATCATTGACTGCTTGGTGCGCCACGACCCGGCAACGGCTGTTGACCAATATGTTGCGACGGTTAATAACTGTCTGGAAAGCTACTCCATTTATTTCTCGCCCGCGGTGATTGATACGCTGAATGATATGAACTGGGGTGCGGGAAATCAGGATAATTTGTACTTTGGGACGAATATTAACTTTGATAAGGCGGAAGTTGAAGAAGCATCAAGGAGCGTATATCAGCGGCGCGCGGAGATTGGCGGGGATTTTGCGAAGGAAATTCGGGTGTATCGGGATGCAATTGACATGGAGAAGAAGAAACTGCGCGCGGATGTGCACAAGGAAACCGAGGCAATCGGCTGGTTAAAGGACTTGTTGGGGTAAAAGATGCCCAAGGGCTTTCCGATTTCTTTAAGCACTCCCATGTTCCTGCTCTTTTTATGCAGTCTGGCATTTATGGAGGTTGAAAAACAGCAAGCCGAGCCTTTTCACTCAGCTTGCTGTTTTATATTGTTCTCACAAGAAAAAAAGCGCCGATAAATTCGAGCGTTAGCCTTCCGAACTCCTTCCTGCATGAAAGTCTCCATGAGCAATATACCCCTTCAGGCAGTTTTTTCTGCGCAGTGCAAAATCACTTTTTTCCGGTACGCGCTCAAACGCCATTCGCGCCCCATTCCGGCACTGAATCACGCCGCAGTACCGAAACCCGAACCGCTCAATCTGCCGCTGCATCGGAAGATTGAGCGCATGGGTGTCAATTCGCAAGTGCGGCTGCATCGCCATCGCGAACGCCATCACCTCGGCAAACACGCCCCGATGTGTCCCGTCCGACGCAACGCGATGAATCGTCGCATACGGGCGGTCAGACAGCCACGCGCCGTCAATCTCCGCATACGTCGGGTCATCCCCGGTCAGGAACGCGAACGCGCCGTAAATCCCCGTATCATCCGCCAGCACATGCAATCCGCCGCGCGCCATATCGCCGCGAAGCACTTCGTCCGTCGGATACCCCGGCTCCCACTGGTTCGGATTGCCCTGCGCTGCCATATACGCGCGCGCGGCATCAAACACGCGCCGCATTTCCGGCAGATCCGCCTCTGTCGCCCGTCGAATCATGGGTTGACCTCCTGTAAGATGGTTTCGGAGATGATTATAGCGCATTGAAGGGGGCGTGTCAAATCGAGGGGAATGCAAGTACAGCGCATCTTGCCATTCCCGCGCGGATTGCGAAAAAACCGAATGTTCCGGGATACAAAAACCTTGACGAGCTTTTTGCGGCATTGAAAAAGTGATGGGCGCATATCATCGTGAAGAGGGCGGCATAGGCTGCCCTCTTTTGGTGTCGGGGAAATGGGTTATTCGGAATATAACCGCAAGCACTGCTATATTTATGAAGTTTTTCGGAGTATAATCGCAAAAGTGTTTGACTTGCCCCTCATTTTAGGATATACTACCCTTATCGGAGGTGATTTTTGTGATTGATAGACCCTTATATATGGACAAAATCATGGCGTACACCGATACGCCGTTTGTGAAGATTCTCACCGGCGTGCGCCGCTGCGGGAAATCCACCATTCTCAAAATGATTATGGAGCGCCTGAAAACGGAGCGGCATATTCCCGACGAGCGTATCATCAGCTGCCGCTACGATTCGATGGAATATGTGGATTTGACCGCAAAGGACATGTACGACCAGCTGAAATCCCGCCTGTCAACAGAAGGGAAAACGTACTTGTTCCTTGACGAAGTGCAGGAAATCGAGGGATGGGAGCGGGTCGTGAATTCGCTGGCGTCCGATTTTGATGTGGACTTGTATGTCACCGGCTCGAATTCCCGCATGATGTCCTCCGAAATCGCCACTTACCTGACCGGGCGGTATATCTCCTTCCGCATTTTCACGCTGTCTTTCGGCGAATATCTGATGTTCAAGCGGCAGTATGCGCCCGTCAGCGACGCAAAAACAGAGCTGGCGAACTATGTCCGTCTCGGCGGATTTCCGGCGACGCACCTGCGAGCCTATTCGCAGGAGGAAGTCTACACCATCGTGCGCGATATTTACAATTCCACAATTTTTTCCGACATCGTCCGCCGCAGTCAAATCAGAAAAATCGACCAGTTGGAACGTATCGTCAAATACACCTTCAACAACGTCGGCAACACCTTCTCCGCGAAGTCCATTGCCGACTATCTGAAATCGGAGCATCGTTCGCTGGACAACGAAACAGTTTACAACTACTTGGAGAAGCTCGAAAAGGCGTACCTGCTGCACCGCTGCATCCGCTATGACTTGCAGGGGCGCGAGCTCTTGAAGACGCAGGAGAAATTCTATCTGGCGGATGTCGCCCTGCGGTACAGCGTGCTGGGCTATGACGCGGACAGCGTTGCCGCCAGCTTGGAAAACATCGTCTATCTGGAACTTTGCCGCCGCGGGTACACAGTCAACGTGGGCAAAACCGACGGCGGCGAAATCGACTTTGTTGCAGAGCGGCAGAACGAAAGGCTCTACGTTCAGGTCACGCAGGAGATTCGCTCAGAAAAGACCGCCAAGCGGGAGTATGAGCGTCTGCTGGAAATCCGCGACAACTACCCCAAATATGTACTCACCACGGATGCGTTTGCGGGCGGCAACTATCAGGGCATCCGCACCATGCACATTGCGGATTTTCTGCTCAGCACGGAATACTGATGACCTCATTCCTCTCATTTGTTCACAAAAAGTTTTCAAAAAAACCTCTTGACAAACAGGAGAAAATGAATACAATAGAGTCTGACGAAAGTCAAAGAAAGTCAAACCCTCGGAAGGAGGTTTGGTTATGAACACGAACCAGTTCACCCAGAAAACGATGGAAGCTCTCCAGCGCGCCCAACAAATCGCGGTGGAATATCAGCACATGCAGGTGGATGAGGAGCATATGCTGCTCTCCCTGACGGAAGATGCGAAGGCGCTCATCCCGCAGCTGCTGACCCGGTGCGGCATCAGCGTGGATGCTTTCCGTGCGGCGCTGAATGATGCGCTGTCCCGGATTCCGCGCGTGTCTGGCCCCGGCCGCGAGGCAGACAAGGTTTATATTTCTCCGGACTTCGAGAAAGCCCTGCTGGAGGCGGAAAACCGCGCCAAGCAGATGAAGGACGAGTACCTCTCCGTTGAGCATGTTTTCCTCGGTATCGCGTCGAAGCCGAACGCCCACGTCAAGGAAATTCTGACCCGCATGGGCTACGACGAGAAGAAGTTCCTGAAGGAGCTGTCCGGCGTACGCGGCGCAACCCGCGTGACCACTGACAACCCGGAGGAAACGTACGATGCGCTGAAGAAGTACGGCTCCGACCTTGTGGAGATGGCGCGGCAGCACAAGCTCGACCCGGTTATCGGCCGTGACAGCGAAATCCGCAACGTCATCCGTATTTTGAGCCGGAAGACCAAGAATAACCCGGTGCTGATTGGCGAACCGGGCGTCGGCAAAACCGCTATCGCCGAAGGGCTGGCGCAGCGAATCGTGCGCGGCGACGTGCCGGATTCGCTGAAAGACAAGACGATTTTCTCGCTGGATATGGGCAGCCTGATTGCCGGCGCGAAGTTCCGTGGCGAGTTCGAGGAGCGCTTGAAGGCGGTGCTTGCGGAAATCAAGCGCAGCGAAGGGCGCATCCTGCTGTTCATTGATGAGCTGCACACGATTGTCGGCGCAGGCAAGGCGGACGGCGCAATGGACGCCGGCAACCTCTTGAAGCCGATGTTGGCGCGCGGCGAGCTGCACTGCATCGGTGCGACGACGCTGAATGAATACCGCCAGTATATCGAGAAGGACGCCGCTTTGGAGCGCCGTTTCCAGCCGGTCATGGTGGGCGAACCGTCTGTTGAAGACACGATTGCCATCCTGCGCGGTCTCAAGGAACGCTACGAAGTGTTCCACGGCGTGAAGATTCAGGACAACGCCCTGATTGCCGCCGCGACCCTCTCCAACCGCTATATCACCGACCGCTTCCTGCCCGACAAGGCGATTGACCTTGTGGATGAAGCGTGCGCCATGATTCGTACCGAAATCGACTCCATGCCGACAGAAATGGACGACATCAACCGCCACATCATGCAGCTGGAAATCGAGGAAGCGGCGCTGAAGAAGGACGACGACGAGCTGACCAAGGCGCGTCTGGCAGAAGTGCAGAAGGAGCTGGCGGAGCAGCGCGACGAGTTCAACCAGATGAAGGCGAAGTGGGAAAGCGAAAAGAACGCCATCACGAAGGTGAACAAGCTGCGCGAGGAAATCGAACGCGTGAACGCCGAAATGGAGCGCGCTGAGCGTCAGTATGACCTGAACAAGGCGGCAGAACTGAAGTACGGCGAGCTGCCGAAGCTCAAGAAGGAACTGGCGGCGGAGGAAGCCATCGCCGAGAAGTCCAAGGGCGAGGACAGCCTGCTGCGCGACAAGGTGACGGAGGAGGAAATCGCCCGAATCGTCGGCCGCTGGACGGGCATCCCGGTGGCGAAGCTGATGGAGGGCGAGCGCGAGAAGCTGCTCCACCTTGAGGACACGCTGCATCAGCGCGTCATCGGGCAGGATGAAGCCGTCAAGCGCGTGAGCGAAGCCATCCTGCGCTCCCGTGCGGGCATCCAAGACCCGAACCGTCCGCTGGGCAGCTTCCTGTTCCTCGGCCCGACCGGCGTCGGCAAGACCGAGCTGGCAAAAGCCCTTGCGCAGGCGCTGTTTGACGACGAGAAGAACATGGTGCGTATCGACATGAGCGAATACATGGAGAAATTCAGCGTATCGCGTCTGATTGGCGCACCTCCCGGATATGTCGGCTATGACGAGGGCGGTCAGCTGACCGAAGCCGTCCGCCGCCATCCGTACTCCGTCGTGCTGTTCGACGAAGTGGAGAAGGCGCACCCGGATGTATTCAACGTCCTGCTGCAAGTGCTCGATGACGGCCGAATCACCGACAGTCAGGGGCGCACGGTGGACTTCAAGAACACCATCCTCATTATGACGAGCAACCTCGGCAGCGAGTACATCCTGAACGGTATCGCGAACGACGACATTACACCCGAAGCGCGCGCGCAGGTCGATGCGCTGCTGAAGACGCACTTCCGTCCGGAGTTCCTGAACCGTATTGACGAGATTGTGTACTACAAGCCGCTGACGAAGGAGCAAATCAGCAAGATTGTGCTGCTGATGCTGGACAGCCTGAACAAGCGTCTGGCAGATCGTCAGCTGAAGGTGGAGCTGACCGACGCGGCGATGAATGCCGTGATTGATCAAGGCTTTGACCCGGTCTACGGCGCGCGTCCGCTGAAGCGGTTCATTCAGTCGAAGATTGAGACGCTGGTAGCAAAGCATATTATTGCCGCGGATGTGAAGCCGGGCGATACGCTGACCATCGACGTGAACGAGAATGGCGAACTTTATATGCGCTGGTGATGGTATAAAATGAACCGCGCGGTCTGTGGCAAAACGCAGACCGCGCGGTTTTAGGTTAGGGATAGGAGGATAAAAGAGGATAAACACGCGGAAGGAGCATGGTAGAGAGACTAACTGAATCGCGCGGAGGGGTCAAGGGGGGATTCCCCCTTGCGGGGTCAAGGGGCGGCGCCCCTTGTGGGGTTTGGGGCAACGCCCCAACCGTTCCGCGGGCGACCAGTATGCAAACGTCTCCAACAAAGGCGCAGGCAGCGAAGCGTCCCTGCCAGTAACTAAAAAGCCTTTCAATACAGCTTAAGCAGCATGGAGGGCGACCGCCGAAGGAGTCCAGAGGGCGATCGCAGACTTCGTCTGTTTTCATGCCCTCTGGAAGCTGCCGTCATTACCAGTATGATAGGAAAGTCAATTTTGGCTGAAAAAAATCAGCAATCTTTTCATGATACAGGGGATTTTCGCCTCTGCGGAGGCGACAAGGGGGCAATGAAAACAGACGAACGTCTGCGATCGCCCCCTTGACCCCTTCGGGCTGCACACTACCATACTTGATTTGGTATGTTGCAGAGAAGTTTGAAAATCAGCAGTATTCGCTTCGGCGCACCCAATCTGCGCTCAATCGGCGCATACTGCTTTTTTATTCGCAAGTAAATCAGCATAAGGAGGAAAAAAAGATGGGTGAACGTTCGATTCAGGAGAAGTATCAGGCGTGGCGGAAGTGCCCCGGCATGAATGAGGAGCTGCACAATCAGCTCAAAGCCATGTCGCCGGATGAACTGAATGACAGCTTCTATCGTTCGCTGGCGTTCGGCACGGGCGGTCTGCGCGGGGTCTTAGGCGCGGGCGAAAACCGCATGAACCTCTACACCGTGTCCAAGGCGACGCGCGGGCTGGGACGTTACCTGCTGGAGACGTGCGAGAAGCCGTCCTGCGCCGTCAGCTGCGACAGCCGCATCCATAGCCGCGATTTCGCCGAGCTGACCGCCGCGACGCTGGCGGAAATGGGCATCCGCGTCTACCTCTACCGCACGCTCATGCCGACCCCCATGCTGTCCTACGCTGTGCGCCACCTGCACACCAGCGCGGGCGTGATGGTGACGGCGAGCCATAATCCCGCGAAATTCAACGGCTATAAGGTCTATGGCGCGGATGGCTGCCAGATTACGATTGAAGCCGCCGACCGCATCTATTCCTTCATCAGCGCAGAACAGACGCTCCAGCCCTCCCTGCCGAGCTTCCAGAAGTACCTCGATAACGGCATGGTCAGCTACATCGACGACGAAACCATTGAGAGCTATTACCAGATGATTAACGGCCTGCGCATCGCCCCCACCGACGAGCGCCTGCACATCGTCTACAGCCCGCTCAACGGCACGGGTAATGTGCCGGTGCGTGAAATGCTGAAGCGCATGGGCAATATCGACGTGGATGTCGTCGCGGAGCAGGAGATGCCCGACGGCCATTTCCCGACCTGCCCGTACCCGAACCCCGAAATCCGCGAGGCGATGAAGCTGGCGATTGAAAAGACCATCGCCACCGGGGCGGATATGTGCGTCGCCACCGACCCCGACTGCGACCGCATCGGCGCGGGCGTGCGGCAGGGCGATACCGTCACGCTGATTTCCGGCAACGACATGGGCGTGCTGCTGCTGGACTATGTGTGCAGCCACCGCAAGGCGCAGAAGGGCGAACTGCCGCCCGTCGCCGTCAAGACCATCGTGACCACCGAGATGGCTGTGCCGATTTGCAAGAAGTACGGCGTGGAGCTGCGCAACGTGCTCACCGGCTTCAAGTTCATCGGCGAGCAGATTGGGCTGCTGGAAAAGGAAGGCCACACCGAGCGCTACATCTTCGGCTTCGAGGAAAGCTACGGCTACCTGTCCGGCACGTCCGTGCGCGATAAGGACGCCGTTAACGCGGCAGTGCTGGTTTGCGAAATGGCGGCGAATTACAAGGCGCAGGGGCTGACGCTGCTGGATAAGCTGGAGCAGCTGCGCGAGGAGTTCGGCTTCTACGCCCAGCGCCTGCTGACCTTCCAGTACGAGGGCGAATCCGGCGCGGCGAAGATGGCGGACATCATGCGCAAGCTCCGCGCCCCGCTGGATACCTTTCAGGATGCGCATTTCCCGACCGCGACCCGCATCGACTACCAGAACGATGAAACGGGTCTGCCCAAGAGCGACGTACTGTCCTTCGCGCTGGCGGATGGCAGCAAGATTATCGTCCGCCCCTCCGGCACGGAGCCGAAGCTGAAAGCCTACCTCTTCGCGCGCGGCGAAAATCAGGCAACCGCCGAAAAGGTGCTGGATGAACTCGAAACGCTGATGAACGGGTACTGCAAGGAGTAAACTTTCAACGGGCTGTCCCACGCGGGCAGCCTGTTTTTGGTTCTTCACGGAATCTTGGGGGAAGAGCAGCTTGAGGGCGCGTCTGCGGACGCGCAAAGTTAGGGGCAGGGACGCTTCGCTGCCTGCACCTTTGTTGAGCGCGTTTGGCATACTGATCGCCCGTGGAACTGTTGGGGCGTTGCCCCAAACCCCACAAGGGACGCTGTCCCTTGACCCTGCAAGGGGCAATTGC
>ENA-UESJ01000055-UESJ01000055.1-human-gut-metagenome-genome-assembly--contig:-NODE-55-length-52410-cov-12.544437_pt1 | contig 52410 bp, 46 predicted proteins | sample MGYA00243000_ERZ508001 | MGnify/ENA primary metagenome ERZ508001 (study PRJEB26167, sample SAMN06115479) | human gut metagenome | host: Homo sapiens | place: China:Chongqing | collected 2015-03-03... | reverse complement strand
AATTAAAAATTAAGAATGAAAAATTAAAAATTATTTTGTCTCTTTCATTGTTTTCAGGATACTTGCAAGAATATTCGTCAATTCCCGGCAATCGGTAAAAATACTTTTAAATTCGTTCTCCGCCAGGTAGTCCGTGCTGTATAACAATTCCAACCAATATTCGGTTTCATACGCTTCCTTTAATGCAATGTGCATTTTTGCGATGAAATCCTCTTTCGATTGTCCTCCGATTGCTTCCCGGACGTTTGCTCCGATACTCGTTCCGCTTTTAAGCAGCTGTTTCGAAAGTATGTACTCGTTATTCGTTTCGGAAATATGCTTATACAGCCGGACAATCCGGATTGCAAAATCGAGGCTCTTGTCCTTTATGGTGTTATCGGCCTTCAATTTTTAATTCTTAATTTTTCATTTTTAGTTAAAAAACTACCAGTTTTTCTTTCCGCGGACGACCACGCCCTGTTTCTCCTTGAGTTTCTCCTGGGTCTTGTCCTCCTGGGCCTGGATGGCGTCGAGCATCTGCTGCTGTTCCTGCGGCGAGATGCCCGAAGGCGTCGGCTGCCCCTGCTGGTCGCCCTGGTCCTTCTTGTCGCCCTTGCCCTCCTGCGGGTTCTGTTTCTGATCGCCCTGCTGGTCCTTGGGGTCGCCCTTTTGGTCCTTCTGATCGCCTTTCTGATCGGGGTTCTGCTGACTCTGATCGTTCTGGTTCTGATCCTTGTTCTGGTCTTGGTTCTGGTCCTTGTTCTGATCTCCGCCGCCACCGCCGCCGTCCTTGTTCTCGTCGAGCAGCCGCTTGGTGTAGGCGTAGTTGTACTTGGCCTCCATGTCCGAGGGGTTCAGGCGCAGCGACTGCTTGTAGCTTTCGAGCGCCTCCTGATACTTCTGTTGCTTGAACTGCGCGTTGCCGAGGTTGTAGAACGCTTCGGCGCGCTCCGTGTCCGCGCGCTCCGTGTCCGCGCGCAGCGAGTCCGCCGCGGCCTGCTGCATGGTCTGCTCGGCACGGTCGAACCGTTCGGCCTTGTAGAGGGCGTTTCCGAGGTTGTAGATCGCTTCGAACTGTCCCGGAGCCGCTTGCAGGGCCTGCTCGTAACGGCCGGCCGACTGCTCGTAGTTGCCCTTGTTGTACTGCCGGTTGCCTTTGCGCACCAGCGAGCGTTCGGGCAGCTGCTGGGCCTGCGCTCCGGAGGCGGCAAAGAGAAACAGAATGATATAGAGTGACTTGTACATCGTTGTCGCGTTTAGTTTTGCTTCGGGGACTCTTCCTCGGAGGGAGCCTCCTCCTCGACGGGTTTCGTCTCCTCGACGAAGTAGTACGCCTTGAGGTAGTCGGCCTCGTTCTGCTCGGCCTCGGGCGTCGCCTTGGCGAACTTCACCAGGTCGGCGTCGCGCAGGATCGCCGTCAGGTCCATCCGCGCCTTGTCGGGCAGCTCCTCCGGGCGCATCGTCTCGATGATCTCGTCGGAGGTCATCTCCATGGCGCCGAAGCCCCAGCGGGCGGCGATATAGGTGCGCAGGATGTCCGTAAGGCCCGAATAGTACTGCTTATGCCTGTTGTTCTGCCACAGTTTCTGGTTGTGGAGCGCTTCGAGGGCCTGGATGGCCGCCACGTGCGGCGGGAGCGGCGGAGCGGGTTTGAACAGGTCGCCGAAACCCTTGCCGCGGCTGGCGAGGTAACGCTTGAGCGCATAGCCCGCCGCGAGCAGCATCAGAAGGAAGAAAACGCCCCACTTGACGTAGCCGCTCACCTCGCGGAAGCGGAACGGCAGGTTTTTCTGGGCTTTCAGGTCGTAGATCGACTGCGACGTGGAGTCGATCTGGAACGTCGCAACCTCCAGATAGACCGAATCGGTGCTTCGGAGCGTGTCGAGGATATTCTTGTCGGCGTAGAGCACCTGCGCCGCGCCGAGGTTGTATTTGCCCTCGTCGAATGCGGCCAGCCGGTAGCGCTTGCGCAGTTTCAGCCGCCGGCCGTCGCGTTCGAGCGTGTCGACCGGGCAGTTCTCGACCAGCTCGATCTTGCCGTCGCGGGGGTCGAATACGGGGAATTCCACGACCTGCACCAGATCCTTCTCCACGTCGATGACGTAATCGAAGCGGTCGCCGATCATAATGCTGTCGGGTTCTACGCGCGCCGTGACCGTGGGCGTCTCCTGCGCCCGGGCCGCGAGTCCCGCGAAAAGAAGCGCTATTGCAAAGAGTCGTTTCATCGCTGTTTGAACAGTTTTATCAATTCGGCCACATAGTCGCCGTCGGTCGAGATCATCGCCGTGTCGATGCGGTTGTGCTTGAGCGTCGCCTCTATTTCGCCGCTGCGCTGCTGCCACGAGGCGGCATAGTGGTCGCGCACGGCCCGCGACGAGGTGTCGACCCAGACCTTGCGGCCGCTCTCGGCGTCCTTCAGCTCGACGATGCCCACGTCGGGAAGCTCCGTCTCGCGGGGATCGTAGACGCGGATGCCCACCAGGTCGTGCTTGCTCCCGGCGATCTTCAGCGCGTCGTCCAGCGCCGACTTGTCGCCGGTCGAGTCCATGAAGTCCGAGAGGATGAAGGTCGTGCAGCGCTTCTTGTTGACATTCGTCAGGAAACGCACCGGCTCCGAGATTTTCGTGCCCGCGGATTCGGGGCGGAAGCCGATCAGTTCGCGGATGATCATCAGAATATGGCTGCGGCCCTTCTTCGGGGGGATGAACTTTTCGACCCGGTCCGAAAAGAAGATGCAGCCCACCTTGTCGTTGTTCTGCGCGGCGGAGAAGGCCAGCACGGCGGCGATTTCGGTGATGATGTTCTTTTTCAGCCGGTCGGTCGAACCGAACATGCGCGAGGCCGACACGTCGACCAGCAGCATCATCGTCAGTTCGCGTTCCTCCTCGTAGACCTTGATGTGGGGTTTGCGCGAGCGGGCCGTGACGTTCCAGTCGATGTCCCGCACGTCGTCGCCCGCACGGTACTCCCGCACTTCGGAAAACGACATGCCCCGCCCGCGGAAAGCCGTATGGTACTTTCCGGCGAAGATCTCGTTGGAAAGACCGCGGGTCTTGATCTCGATCTTGCGGACGCGTTTGAGAATATCGTTCTCGGTTTCCTGCATCGTTAGGGTACGATTACGTTGTTGAGAATGTCGGTGATGATCTCCTCGGTGGTGATGTTCTCGGCCTCGGCCTCGTAGGTCAGGCCGATGCGGTGGCGCAGCACGTCGTGGCAGACGGCGCGCACGTCCTCGGGGATGACATAGCCGCGGCGGCGGATGAAGGCGTAAGCCCGGGCGGCCTTGGCCAGCGAGATCGACGCACGGGGCGAACCGCCGTAGGCGATCAGGTTCTGCAACTTCTGGAGGTTGTACTCCGCCGGCTCGCGCGTGGCGAAGATGATGTCGATGATGTATTTCTCGATCTTTTCGTCCATGTAGACGTCCTCGACCACCTTGCGGGCCTTGACGATGTCCTCGGGGGTGATGACCTTGCCCACCTCGGGCATGCCGGCGCCCGAGAGGTTCATGCGCACGATGTCGCGCTCCTCCTGCTTCTTGGGGTAGGAGATCTTGGCCTTGAGCATGAAACGGTCGACCTGCGCCTCGGGCAGCGGGTAGGTTCCCTCCTGCTCCAGGGGGTTCTGCGTGGCCAGCACGAGGAACGGCTGCGGCAGGGGGTAGGTGTTGTCGCCGATGGTCACCTGACGCTCCTGCATGGCCTCCAGCAGCGCCGACTGCACTTTGGCCGGGGAGCGGTTGATCTCGTCCGCCAGTACGAAGTTGGCGAAGATCGGACCCTTGCGTACGACGAAATCCTCGTTCTTCTGCGAGTAGATCAGCGTGCCGATCAGGTCGGCGGGCAGCAGGTCGGGGGTGAACTGTATGCGCGAGAAACAGGCGTCGACGGCCTTGGCGAGCGTGGTGATGGCCAGCGTCTTGGCCAGTCCCGGGACGCCTTCCAGAAGGATGTGTCCGTTGGACAGCAGGCCGATCAGCAGGGTGTCCACCAGGTGGCTCTGGCCCACGATGACCTTTCCCATTTCGTTGCGGAGCGTATCGACGAAAACGGATTCGCGTTCGATGCGCTCGTTGAGTTCTTTGATGTTGATGACTTCGCTCATTGTATTTGTCGTGTTATTCTGTTTGTTTTTTCAATTTTGTTTTTCCAACGTTTTTTCATCGAAATTATTGCAAATTTAATAAAATAAAACGGGTAAAACAGTCCGGTTTCATCGGTTTTTTTCTATCTTGTTATCTGTTAACCCTTAATCCCGATTTTCTATGAGTAATCTCATAAGCAGGAGGGGCGATGAATCTCTCCTTTTGCATTGCAACTGGGGTTGGGATGGAAAGTACGACGGATATTTTGCCAGCAAAGCTTTCGATGCAGTGAAAGGGTGTTATTTGGCAGACGATAACGCTGCCGTTTCGCAGACGCGGGGTGCGAACGCGAAGAATTACACCTGGTGGTTCCGGATCGTTACTTATAATAAACCGTAGCGATTATGAAAAAACTTGTTCTTCTACTGTGTGTTTTGTCGGCTGTCGGTTGCGTCAAATCATATGAGGATTATTACACCCGTTCATTTGTACTTTCATATGGGAATATGAGGGGAATATCCGTTGCTATGACAGATTTCGGATTGGGGTATTCTGTCGATTTTGTTGGCGAGGGCGAATGGGATATAGCTATGAGCGGTAAAAAGAAGGATTTCTATAATCAATTGTGCGAAAAACACAACGATGTATCTTATAATCGTCGGGTTCGGGTTTATTTTTATGATCAGGGACTCAACCCGCGGTGTTTCCGGGATTTCGTCAATCTGGAGGTGTGGAGTTCCGCCGACTGGGATGCCGAACATCCTGCGGGGACGTCGCTCAACGATCTGGCCCGCTTTTCCAGCAATACGCCCTGGCCCTATATTCAGAGCGGCTATACGCAAAAATACCATGAACAACTGAACGGTGAATATTATCCCGTCGATAAATTGATTTCGGAGCTTACGCCGGATGATATGACGCTTTTGCCCAGAGGGGGGTTTTATTTTCGGTTTGTCACCCGGCCGGCGCAGCCCGGAAAGCATACGCTTTTCGTGCGCCTGACAGCCGATGACGGAAAGGTGTTCGAGGCGAGTTGCGACGTGGAGTTTCAATAAGCGTGTCGTTGCTGTCGGGGACTGATTTCAGCGTGGGTTTTCATGTCCGCCATTTTGCGGCGCGGCGGTAAAATTTTCCGAAATCGGCGGAACTTTGTCCGAAGGGCGTGCAAAAAAGTATTAACTTTGCGGTCATGGAATCCAAAGAATCGCCGATATTACAAGGTCTGAACCCCGCCCAGCGGGATGCCGTGGTCAATTACGACTCGCCGTCGCTCATCATCGCGGGCGCGGGGTCGGGCAAGACCCGCGTGCTGACCTCGCGCATCGCATACATGATCGAGCAGGGCATTAAGCCCTGGAACATTCTGGCTCTGACCTTTACGAACAAGGCCGCCGAGTCGATGCGCGAACGCATCGCGCAGATGCTGCCCGACAACCGCAGCCGCTATATCCGCATGGGTACGTTCCACTCGGTCTTTTCGCGCATCCTGCGCGAGAACGCCGAAAAGATCGGGTTCACCGACTCGTTCACCATCTACGAACCCAGCGACTGCAAGAACCTGCTGAAGACCATCGTGCGGGAACTGAACCTTCCCGACGAGAAGTACAAGCCCAACGTGCTCTCTTCGCGTATCTCCTACGCCAAGAACTGCCTCGTCACGCCGGGCGCCTATCTGGCCAATTCGACCTGCGCGGCCGAGGACCGGCAGGCCCAGATCCCCGAATTCGGCAACATCTACAACATCTACTGCCAGCGTTGCAAGCGCAACGGCGCGATGGACTTCGATGATCTGCTTTTGCAGACCAACATCCTGTTGAGGGATTGTCCCGACGTGCTGGCCCGCTATCAGGAGCAGTTCCAATACATTCTGGTCGACGAGTATCAGGACACCAACTATGCGCAGTATACGATCATCCGCCGGCTGTCGCAGACCCATTCGAAGGTCTGCGTCGTGGGCGACGACGCGCAGTCGATCTATTCGTTCCGCGGGGCCAAGATCGAGAACATCCTCTCGTTCAAGAAGGATTATCCCTCGGCGATGGTCTTCAAGCTGGAGCAGAACTACCGTTCGACGCAGACGATCGTCGACGCGGCCAACTCGGTGATCGTCCGCAACTCGAAGCGCATGGAGAAGCATTGTTTCTCGGAGGGCGACGTGGGCGACAAAATCCGCATCCTGAAGGCATACACCGACCGCGAGGAGGCCGAAATGGTCGTTACGGACCTGCGCGACAAGGTCCGCGCGGCGGGCGACGAATGGTCGGAGGCTGTGATTCTCTACCGCACCAACAACCAGTCGGCCGTGCTGGAGGACAACCTCCGCCGCCGGGGCATTCCCTACCGCATCTACAAGGGTTCGTCCTTCTACGACCACAAGGAGATCCGCGACATGATGGCCTATATCCGGCTGGTGATCAATCCCCGCGACGACGAGGCGTTCAAGCGCATCGTCAACTATCCGGCCCGCGGCATCGGCGACACGACCGTGCAGCGTATCGCGGCATTGGCCGCCGAGCGGGGCGTCTCGATGTGGGAGGCGGTCGATGCGCTGGTCGCTGAACCCGTCACGGACCCCGTGCAGCGCACCATTGCCCGCAAGGTGGCGGATTTCGTGGCGATGATCCGCGCGCTGTCGCTGGCGCGCAACGACAAGGGGCTGTACGATTTCGGACTGGAGATCGCCTCGCGGTCGGGCATCATCGCGGCCTACCGCACGGAGAACACCCCCGAGGCCGCTTCGGCGCTGGACAACATCGAGGAGCTGCTGAACTCGATGCAGGAGTTCAAGGAGCGGGTCGACGCCGAAATCCGGGGCGGCGAGCGTCCCGAAGAGGAAGAGGCCACCATCGAGGAGTGGTTGCAGAACATGATGCTGATGACCGACATGGATCAGGACGACCCCGACAGCAAGAACAAGGTGACGCTGATGACGGTCCATTCGGCCAAGGGGCTTGAATATAAGTATGTGTATATCGTGGGTCTGGAAGAAAACCTCTTCCCTTCGCAGCGGGCCGTCGAGTCGCCCGACGGCATCGAGGAGGAGCGGCGCCTGTTCTACGTGGCCCTGACCCGCGCCAAGGTTTCGGCGACGATCTCCTACGCCGAAATGCGTTTCAAGTGGGGCAATATGGAGTTTTCGCGTCCGAGCTGTTTCCTGCGCGAGATCGACCCCCGGTACATCGAGTCGGACGCCGATTTCGCGGAGACGCGTCCGCAGCGTCGGCCCGGCGACGACGGACCCGCGGCCATCGACGAACTGCGCCGCCGCTTCGACTACCGCTTCCAGCAGAAACAACAGGGGGGCGGACGTTTCGGAGGCGGCGGAAACGGCGGTTCGGGCGGTTACGGAAGCCGCAGCGGCTCCGGCGGAGGTTTCGGCCGTGCGGCCGACGGCGAGTCGGGTCCCGCGCGTCGTTTCGCGCGGGCTGCGGAGTCCCGGCGTCCGGCGGCGGCTCCCGATCCGGCGCAGGTGCAGACGCCCAGGCCTTCGACCGACGGCATGCGCCGTGTCGGCGTGCGGCAGGCGATGGACGGCGGCCTTTCCTCCGGAAGTGCGGCGGCGGTGAGCGGCGAATACGTCGTGGGACAGCGCGTCGAGCACCCGAAATTCGGCGTGGGCATCGTGCAGCGCATCGAGACGCTGTCCACGGACCACAAACTCGTGGTGGCTTTCGACAATGCGGGCGAAAAGACCCTGCTGGCCAAATTTGCGAAACTGACCAAACTCTGATTGCGATGGAGATGCCGCTCGTATCGGTCTGCATGACCACCTACAACCACGAACCCTATATCGCCGAGGCCATCGAAAGCGTGCTGGCGCAGCAGACCTCGTTCGGAGTCGAACTGGTCGTGGGGGAGGATTGCAGCACGGACCGCACGGCGGCGATCTGCCGCGAATATGCGGCGAAATACCCGGACCGCATCCGGCTGGTGACCTCGCCGGAGAATGTCGGCTGGCGGGCCAACTACCGGCGGACGTTCGAGGCGTGCCGCGGGAAATACGTGGCCTACCTCGACGGCGACGACTGGTGGTGCGATCCCCGGAAATTGCAGATGCAGGCCGACCTGATGGAGTCGGACCCCGGGTGCGGCATGTGCTATACGCGCGCCTCGAACTACTGGCAGGCCTCGGACCGCACGGAACCCGACCACCCGGACCATTACACCGATTTCGGGCGTCTGCTGTGCAGCCTGACCATCGCCAACTGCGCGACGCTGGCCCGCCGGGAGTTGATCGCACGGTATTACGACGAGGTTCGTCCCGCGGAGCATCCCGAGTGGAAGACCGACGACGCCCCGATGTGGCTCTGGTTCTCGGTGCGCAGCCGCATCAGCTATCTGCCCGACATCACGGCCGTCCACCGGCGCCTGCCCGACAGCGTGAGCCACAGCACGGCCTACCGGAAACGGATCGCCTTCTGCGATTCGCTGATGGACATAAGCCTCTGGTTCGACGCCCGCTACGGTGCGGGCCGCAACCGCTTCCGCATTCTCCGGCGGCGCAGTTCGGTGGCTTTGTGGGTCCTTTCGTGGGAAGGTCCGGTCGGGGAATACGTGACGCGCTGGCGGCGCGACGTTGCGGCCTGCCCGCGCCTCGCGCTCTGTCCCGAAGGGCCGGGGCTGCTGGTGAAAAAGATTCTTTTCCGACGTAAAAAACAGCATTTATGACGACCAAACAACGTTATGACGGCGTAATCGCCTGGTTTTCGGAGCATATGCCCGTGGCCGAAAGCGAACTGCACTACTCGGACCCTTATCAGCTGCTGGTGGCGGTGATCCTCTCGGCGCAGTGCACCGACAAACGGGTCAACATGACCACCCCGGCGCTGTTCGAAGCCTTTCCCACGCCGCACCACATGGCCCGCGCCACGGCCGAGGAGATTTATCCCTACATCCGGAGCATCTCCTACCCGAACAACAAGGCCAGAAACCTCGCGGGAATGGCCCGGATGCTCTGCGAGGAGTTCGGCGGCGAAGTCCCGAGCGACCTGGAGCAGATGCAGCGTCTGCCCGGCGTGGGCCGCAAGACGGCCAACGTGCTGGGGGCCGTGCTGTGGCAGAAGGAGGTGATGCCGGTCGACACGCACGTTTTCCGCGTCTCGGAGCGCATCGGGCTGACAACCCGTTCGAAAACCCCGTTGCAGACGGAGCTGACCCTCGAAAAGAACATCCCCGGCCATCTGCTGCCTCTGGCCCACCACTGGCTGATCCTCCACGGGCGTTACGTCTGCGTGGCCCGTGCCCCCAAATGCGACGAATGCGGCATTGCGACCTGGTGCCGCAAATACGCCGCCGATCACCGCCAACCTAAAACCTTGAAGATATGATGAAACTCGCTTTCCGCCTTTTGCTGATTCTGCTGCCTCTGGGCGGCATGGCCCAAACGCCGCAGGATTCCCTGCGGGTGCTGTGGGTCGGCAACAGTTTCTCCTATTGCAACGATTTGCCCGGCATGGTGCAGAAGATCGCCTCGACCCAGAAGGTAAAACTCTCCTGTACGCGCTTTCTCAAGGGCGGCGAACGCTTCTCGGGGCACCTGAAAAACAAGAAGCTGTTGCAGGCCATTGCCGACGGCGGCTGGGATTACGTCGTCCTGCAGGAGCAGAGCGCGGCTCCCGCGATGCCGACCGGACAGGTGGCCCGTGAGGTCTATCCCGCGGCCCGGACGCTCGACAGTCTGGTGCATGCCGCGTCGCCCGACGCCCGGGTGATCTTCTACATGACCTGGGGGCACAAGTACGGCAACCGCAAGCCCGTGGCCGAATACCCGCTTTCGAACGGATACGAGGGGATGCAGGAGCGGCTGAAGACCAGCTACCTCGAAATGGCCTACGACAACGGCGCATGGTGCGCTCCGGTGGGCATGGCGTGGCGCGCGGTGCGCAGCGAGCGTCCCGACTGCATCCTCTACCGGCCCGACTGCTACCATCCCGCGGTTCCGGGCAGCTATCTGGCTGCCAACGTCATTTTCACGACGATCCTCCAGCGTCCCTACCAGACGGCCTTCACCGCGGAGCTTCCGGCCGAGCAGGCCGAATATCTCCAGCGTACGGCCCAGCGAACCGTGCTCGACAACCTCGTGCTGCTGAATATCCGGTAGGCCGGTTGGTTTATCGCCTGTTTTTTTCTATCTTTGTCGGGTCCACCAATGCGGACCAACCCGAATGAAGTTATCGAAAGAACATATCGAACGTCTGCGGGAGATGCTCGCCCGACCCGGGCAGCGCATCGTCGTCGTCTCCCACACCAACCCCGACGGCGACGCCGTCGGATCGTCGCTCGCATGGGCCGAGGTCCTGCGTACGATGGGACATGCGGTGACCTGCGTCGTGCCCAATAAATATCCCTATTTCCTCGACTGGATGCCCGGGATCGACGAGGTGGTGATCTTCAAGACCGACACCGAAGGGCGCGCACGGCGCGCCATCGCGGAGGCCGACATGGTTTTCTGCCTCGATTTCAACGCCGTTTCGCGGCTCGAAATCCTCAGCGACACCATCGCGGCCAACACCACGGCCCGCCGCGTGCTGATCGACCATCACCTCTCGCCCGACGAGGGCTTCGACCTGATGTTCTCGCATCCCGATTCGTCGAGCACGTGTTTTCTGGTGTACAGCATCGTCGAGGCGATGTGCGGCGCCGGGGCTATCACACGCCGCATGGCCGAGTCGCTCTACGTGGGCATGATGACCGACACGGGCAATTTCGCCTTCTCGTTCCTCACCCCGGAGCTGTTCCGCGCCGTGGCCGTGCTGGTCGAGAAGGGCATCTCGATCCCCGACATTCACAACAGCGTCTACAACGCCTATACCGAGGGCCGCGCGCGGCTGTTCGGCTATGCCATCAACCGCAAGATGGAGGTGATCCAGGACGGGACGGTGGCCTACATGTCCTTGCTGGAGAACGAGATGCGCCGCTTTCAGTTCCAGCAGGGCGACAGCGAGGGATTCGTCAACTACGCCCTCACGATCAAAAAGGTCAAGATGTCGGCCATGTTTCTCGCCCACCGCAAGTTCATCCGCGTGTCGCTGCGCTCGCGGGGCGACGTCGACGTCAACCTCTTCGCCCGGAAGTATTTCAGCGGCGGCGGCCACAAGAACGCCGCGGGGGGCAAGTCGTTCGTCTCGATGCAGGAGACCATCGACCACTACGTCCGTTCGGTCAGGGAGTTCGCCGACGAAGGCCATCTGGGCTGACGCCTTATGGACGATTTCCGCCTCAAGGTCTTTATCGCCGCGGCCCGGACGTTGAGTTTCACCCGGGCCGCCGAACAACTCTACATTTCGCAGCCCGCCGTCAGCAAGCATGTCGGCGAGCTGGAATCCCGTTATAAGGTGCAGCTTTTCACCCGCCGCGGCAGCCATCTGGAGCTGACCGATGCGGGGCGTACGATGCTGGAGGCGGCCGGGCGGCTTCTCGACGACTACCGCCGCCTCGAATACGAGATGAGCCTCTGCGCCGACCAGACCGGGGGCGAACTCCGTCTCGGGGCCAGCACGACCATCGCGCAGTACCTCCTTCCGCCGATTCTGGCGCACTTCACGGCGCGCTTTCCCGGGGTGCGGGTCTCGATGTCGTCGGGCAACAGCGCCGAGGTCGAGCAGGCGTTGGGCGAACATGCCGTGGATCTGGGGCTGGTCGAGAGCCTCAGCCGCCGGCAGGGGCTGCACTACACGCTTTTCAGGCCCGACGAACTGGTGCTGGTGGCCCGTCCGGGCGGGAAATACGCCCGCCGGGAGACGGTGACGCCCGAGGAGCTGCCGCGCATCCCGCTGGTGTTGCGCGAAAGCGGCTCGGGGACGCTCGAAGTGATCGCCGCGGCCCTTGCGGCCAGAGGCATCCGTCTCTCGCAGCTCGATGTGACGATGCGCCTCGGGTCGACCGAGGGGATCAAGGCCTTCGTCCGCAACAGCGACGCCATGGCCATCGTATCGGTGATTTCGGTGGTGGATGAACTGCGCAGCGGCGCGCTGCGGATCGTCGACATCGAGGGGCTGACGCTCTCCCGCGATTTCGTTTTCGTGCATGCCGAAGCCGAACCTGCGCGTCTGGCGCGGCGGTTCATCGACTTCGCCCGGGCGGATTTCTGACCGCCGGCCCCCGGTTTCCTTATCCCTGCGTCATAACTTCAGGTTATCCCGGATAACCAAATCTTGTTTCGTATCCCGATAAAAGATGCGACCTTTGCCGTCGCAATGAAGCAAAAGTTATCGGTCGTCATTAAAATTGCAAGGATATGTTGGAAAAAGGTAACAGGGCGAACACCCTGCACGGAATTCTCCTGATCGCGCTGTTTTCGTTCGCGGCATTTTACATCGCCGAAATCCCCGTTGTCAGACGGCTCTCGTTCAGCCCCCTGATCGTCGGCATCGTGCTGGGCATGCTCTACGCCAACAGCCTGCGCAACCGGCTGCCCGAAACCTGGGTCCCGGGCATCCGGTTCTGCACGAAGCAGGTGCTGCGCTGGGGCATCGTCCTCTACGGGTTCCGCCTGACGCTGGCCCAGGTGGCGGCCGTGGGCGTGCCGGCCGTCGTCGTGGACCTGATCGTCGTGACGGTCACCATTCTGGGGGGCGTTCTGCTGGGCCGCCTGCTGAAGATCGACCGCGACACGGCGCTGATGACTTCGACGGGCAGCGCCATCTGCGGCGCGGCGGCCGTGCTGGGGGCCGAGCCGGTGGTGAAGTGCGAGGGGTACAAAACCGCCATCGCCGTCTCCACGGTCGTCATTTTCGGAACCCTCTCGATGTTTCTCTATCCGGTCATGTACCGCACGGGCATGCTCAACGGGATGACCGACACGGAAGTGGCCGTCTACACGGGCAGCACGCTGCACGAGGTGGCCCACGTGGCCGGGGCGGGCAACGCGATGGACCCCACCGATGCGCTGGGGATCGCCGGAACGGCCACCATCACCAAGATGATCCGCGTCATGCTGCTCGCGCCCGTGCTCGTGATCATGGGCTTCGTGCTGGCGGGCCGCCGGAAGGAATCCGGGGGCGAAACGGGAAAACGCAGGATCGCCGTGCCGTGGTTCGCCTTCGGGTTTATCGGGGTCATCGGTCTCAATTCGCTGCTGCAAAGCCTCTGCGGGGTGGAGACGGTCCGGGAAATTCCGCTCAACGGGACCATCGAGTACGTCGATACCTTCATGCTGACGATGGCCATGACGGCGCTGGGGACCGAAACGAGCCTCGACAAATTCAGGCAGGCGGGGGCCAGGCCTTTCGTGCTGGCCGGCCTGCTCTACGTCTGGCTGGTGGCGGGCGGTTACTTCGTCACGAAATACGTGGTCGGCATGTTGTAGCGGCCGCTTTACAGTCTCGGCAGCTCCGGATTCTCGTGCTCGGAGTAGCGGAGCACCCGTTCCCGAATGAAGTCCGCGAAACCGCGGGCCTCTTCGTATGTAAGGGCCTCGGGATAGCTCATCAGCACCAGCCGGTGGGGATGGAACGGCCGCCGGAACGAGGGGTGGATGTACGCGTAGGGATTGGCGACGAAACCCAGCCGCTGGTAGAAATGCTGGCGGCGGACCGAGATTTCATCCTCCGGCGGGTCGATCTCCAGAATGACGCGCCGCCCTTGGCAAAAGGCCGCGAGGGCTTTTGAACCCATGTTCTGTCCCCGCAGGCGGGGCGAGACGGCCAGATGCTCGACGTAGCGGTAATCCCCGGCGTTCCAGTGGAAGAGGATGCCGATGAACTCGTCGCCGCGCCAGATGCCGTCGGCCTCGAAATGCGGGTCGCCGAAAGCGCGGTCGTAACCCGTGCCGTCCCAGCGTTCGCAGTCGGGGAAGGAGGCTTCGTAAAGCGCCCATGCTTCGGCCCAGCCCTTGTCCGAGCGTGATTTGAACGGTATGAATCGCAGTTGCTGTGTCATGGTTTCCAATTTTCGGCAAGATACGGCAAATTTCGCATAAAACCCAATTTTCACGACTGCCCGAACGAGCCGCAGCCGCTTCTGCGGCGCCCTGCCCGTTTGCCGGGAGCGGAAAAATCCCCGGAGCTTCGGCCCGGGGATTTCCGGTTTCCGGGGGGGCGGAAAGGGACGCTCCGAAAAAAAAATCGCACGGCGGGGGTCGGTATCCGGAAAAGGCGTGTCTACCGGGTGAAGACAAAGAGAAAAAATCTGTTTTGTGTAAATGATATGCAGAAAGAGATAGACAGACTGATCAATTCGTACCGGAGCAACGCTTTGAGTAAGGAGGAGGCCGGTATGCTGGCGGGATGGCTGGAGGAGTCGGATGAAAACCGGGCTTATTTCAGGGAGTGTCTCGCCAGACGGGAGCTGCCCGCGTCGGCCAAGGCGGAGCGGGAATGGGCGCGTTTCGCAGCCCGCAACAAGATCCTGTTCGCTGTCCCCGAGGTCGCCGGACGGCGCCGGAGTCGGTTCCTGCGCTATGTGGCGGCGGCCGCCGTGGTTGCGGCGGGCGTTTGCGCCGTGTGGTTCTGGCAGCGCACCCCCGATGTCGCGCCCGAAGCCGGGGCCGGGGCGGAGATCAGCGCCGCACAGCCCTTGGAATACCGCACGGCGTGCGGCGAGAGGCTCGACATCGTGCTGCCCGACGGGTCGAAGGTCTGCATGAATTCCGAGGCGACGCTCACCGTGGACCCGGGATTCGGGAAGGCGACGCGCGAGATCGAGTTCGACGGCGAGGCGTTTTTCACCATTTCGCCCGACAAAAACTGTCCGTTCATCATCCACAGCGCCAACAACAACTATACGGTGCTGGGAACGTCGTTCAACCTGCAATCCTACGCCCGGGAGAATTTCGCCGTGGTGACGCTCCATACGGGGTGCTTGCAGGCGCAGGTCCGGAAGGACGTCATCATCCTCGACCCCAACGAGGAGTTGCAGATCGACGCGACGGCCAATACGATCACCAAGCGGGCGGTGCACGTCGACGATTCGATCGGCTGGATCGAGGGGCGGCTGATCTTTTCGGGACATCCGCTCAAGGACGTGGCCAACAAACTTTCGCGCTATTATCAGGTGAAGATCAATATTCACGACGAGATCGCCAACCTGCAATATACGGGCATGGTGGACCGGGAGACGCTGCCGGAGGCTCTGCGGATGATTTCCGCGACCTCGCCGGTGAAGCTCTCCATCACCAACATCGACGGGGAGTATTTCCTCTCCCGGGCGAAACGAAAATGACACACGGATTATCAAACTACCTAAACAATTGAATGAATGAGCAATTTTAACAAATTCGAAGGTTGCCGTACGATGCTGCGACGCTGGCTGGCGTGCGGTCTTGCAGCGATGTTTCTGGCGGTTGCGGGCGTCGCCCACGCCTCCGGAGCCGGGGAGAAACCCGCGACCGTAACGCTTTCCGTCGAGCGGGCGCCGCTGGCCACGGTCCTGAAGAAGATCGAGGCCCAGACCTACTACACGTTCTTCTTCAACAACGAGTTGGTGGGCAAGGCCGCTCCGGTGACGCTCTCCGTGAAGCAGGCTCCGGTTCCCGACGTGCTGGCGAAGATTTTCGCCGGAAGCGATCTCACCTATGAGTTCCGGGAGGATAAAATCCTGATCAAACGCAGAAACGCCGGCAAATCGGCTGCGCAGGCGCAGGCTGCCGGGACCGTTTCGGACGTCGGCAGGCAGACTGCCGGCGCGGACCGTCCGGTCTCCCCCCCCCGGCAGCAGGGTAGCGCCTCCCCGTCCGCTCCGGCGCTGGTTCAGGGCGTCGTCCGGGACGATGCCGGACAGCCCGTCGCGGGCGTCAGCGTGATCGTAAAGGGTTCGCTCGTGGGAGCCGTCACCGAAAGTGACGGTTCGTACCGCATCAAGGCACGCCCTAACGACCAGTTGTCGTTCAGTTTCCTGGGCTTCAAGACGCAGGACATTTACGTCGGCAGCAAGACGACGATCGACGTGAATCTGGTCAGCACGGCGCAGGCCATCGACGACGTGGTCGTGACGGCGCTGGGCATGAAGCGTGAGGAGAAGTCGCTGGGTTATGCCGCCACGAAGGTCAAGGGCGACGTCTTTTCGTCGTCGGCCTCGTCGTCCAACTGGATGTCGGGCCTTTCGGGCCAGGTGGCGGGCCTCTCCGTGGCCAAAGCCAACACGGGCGGCGGCGGTTCGATGCGCGTGACGCTGCGCGGCGAGTCGTCGATCGACCTCAACAACAACGGGGCGCTGTTCGTGATCGACGGCGTGCCGATGTTCAACACCTCGGCGGCCGGGGGCGAGTCCACCGCCTATTCGATCGACTACGGCAACGGTACGGGCGACGTCAACCCCGAGGACATCGAGAACATCACGGTGCTGAAAGGTCCCGCGGCGACCGCCCTCTACGGTTCGGAGGCCGCCAACGGCGCCATCATCATCACGACGAAATCCGGCGAGGGGCAGGACGGTGCCGTTTCGGTGACCTTCACGTCGAATTTCGTCGTCGATCAGATCAACTCCTCGCTCGATTTCCAGTACGTCTACGGACAGGGTTCGTCGAAGGGCAACGACGGGTTCCACTACGGCGATCCGGTCGACGGCGAGGGTATGAGCACGCTCGACGTGTCGTCGTGGGGACCCAAGATGGACGGGACGCTTTACTACCAGTACTATGACGTGAACCGCGGCATCGGCGTCGACGAAAACGGCGCGCGCATCAAGACGCCGTTCGTCAGCTACGGCAACTGGTTCAAGAATTTCTTCCAGAACGGATGGACGGCGACCAACACGCTGTCGGTTTCGGGCAAGATCAACAAGAACAACTCGATCCGGTTCTCGGTGACCGATTACCGCAGCGAGTCGATCGTTCCCAACTCGCCGTGGTCCAAGCAGTCGATTTCGCTCAAGAGCAGCAACAAGGTCAACAAGTGGCTCTCGATGAACACGTCGCTGACCTACTACCGCAAGGACGACGACAACCTGCCCGTGATGGGTTACGGTTCCAGTTCGATCATGTATTCGCTGTGGTGCATGGCGCCCAACATCGACATGAACTGGGCCAAGCAGTACTGGTATCCCGGTCAGGAAGGTGTCCAGCAGGACGCCGACCTTTCGGGCGGTAAGAACAACCCCTATTTCGTGGCCTACGAACAGATCAATACGCTCGACCGCGACCGCATGTACGGCAACACGGCGCTGAACCTCCATCTTTACAAGGGACTCGACCTGATGCTCCGCGGAGGCATCGACTTCTCGCGCGACCTGCGCACCAGCCGTCATCCGAAAAGCTCCTATTCGCAGAAATACGGCATGTACGGCGAGACGGAACTCACCTCGCTGCAGCTCTCGACCGACTTCCTGCTCAAATACGACCGCAAACTCGGCGCGGGATTCAACCTTACGGCCAATCTGGGCGGAAGCATCATCAACCGCTCGTTCGTGCAGACCGACAAGACCGCCGAGCAGCTCAAGCAGCCGGGCGTCTATTCGCTGGCCAACTCGGTCAACCGCATCAAGACGAACAATTACTCCTACGAGCGTCAGACCAACAGCATCTACGGACTGGTTTCGCTCTCGTGGCGCGACGCCGTATACCTCGACATCACGGGGCGCAACGACTGGTCGTCGACGTTGCCCAGCGACAACAACTCCTATTTCTATCCGTCGGTTTCGGCCAGCGTGCTGCTCAACGAACTGATCGACTTCGGCACGGCGCGCGACATCGTCAATCTGGTGAAACTGCGCGGCAGCTTCGCACAGGTGGGTAACGACACGAAGCCCTACCGCACGTCGAACTACCTCACGGCGTCGGATTTCGCCGGCAATTTCCAGATTCCCCGCACGGCGGCCGACCTCAACCTCAAGCCCGAGATCGTCAGCTCGTGGGAGGTGGGCGCCGACATCCGGCTGTTCCGCAGCCGTCTGAACCTCGACATCGCCTACTATGACAGCGAGTCGAAGAATCAGATCGTGAGCATGCCCGTGAGCCAGGCTTCGGGCGTCGGGAACCGTTACAGCAATACGGGCCGCATCCGCAACTGGGGCTGGGAGGTCTCGGCTAACGGCACGCTCGTGAAGACCAAGAAGGTGCAGTGGAAAGCCTATGTCAACTGGGCGCTCAACCGCAACCGCGTGCTCGAACTGGGCGACGGCGTCGATTCGTGGATCGTGGCTTCCTACTCGTCGCACGCCTACATGACGGCCTACGAGGGACAGTCGCTCTCGACGATGTACGGCCTGGGTTACAAACGCGCTCCGGAGGGTTCGTTCATCGTGGGCAAGGACGGTTCGCTGACCGACGTCAGCGGCCAGCTGGTGATCGACGAAAACGGCTATCCGCAGTATTCCGACGATTTGCAGCGCATCGGCGAGTGCATGCCCGACTGGAAGGGCGGCTTCGGCACGAGCGTCAAGTGGAACGGCCTGACCCTTTCGGTGGCTTTCGACGGACAGTTTGGCGGACACGTCTACTCCTACTCCAACGCCCTGCTGGGTTCGCGCGGTAAGGGAACGATCTCGCTTCCGGGACGTTACGACGGACTGGTGCTCGACGGCGTCAACCTGCTGCCCGACGGCAACTACGTGAAGAACACGCACAAGACAGCCGACATCACCGAGTACTACGGTCTGGCCTACGCGTTCCAGAACGCTGAGCAGAACTTCGTCAGCACGCAGTTCCTCAAACTGCGCGAACTGCGCCTCGACTACGAATTCCCGAAGAAACTGCTGGCCAGGACCGGTTTCATCAAGGGCCTCGTGCTGTCCGTCTACGGACGCGACCTCTTCTGCTGGTCCGAATTCCCGGGCTGGGACCCCGAAGGCGCCTTCATGCGCGGTTCGTCGGTCGTTCCCGGCTTCGAAATCGCCCAGATGCCCGGAACCCGCGCCATCGGCGGCAGTATCAAGATCACTTTCTAACCCTGGAGGAACCGAAAAATGAAAAACACGATTATAAAACTGACAGCACTCTTCTCGTTCGGCGCGCTCGCCCTGTCGGGCTGCGACAATTTCGACGAGATGAACGTGAACAAGAATGCGTTGCAGACCACCAATGCCACGAGCTACGTGCAGCCGATCACCTTCGGCCTCGAATATGCGCTGCTGGAACGTTCGTTCGACGTCAACTCGCAGCTCATGCAGTACACCGTGCAGGCGCAGACCTCGGCCGAGCGCATCTACAACTACCGTTTCAACAACTCGATCATCAACTACTTCTGGCAGAACATCTACCGCTGGGCCGGCAATGCCGAGACCATGCGCGTGCAGGCCGAGAAGGACAATGACAAGACGGGGCTGGCCATCGCCTGCATCCTCAAGGTGCTGACTCTTTCGCACATCACCGACGCCTTCGGCGACGCGCCCTATTTCGAGGCCGGCAAGGGGTATACCGAAGGCAAGTTCTACCCGGCCTACGACAGCCAGAAGGAGATTTACCGCGACATGTTCGAAAAACTCGAACTGGCCAACGAACTGCTGGCCGAAGGCAAGGATTTCGACGCCCTGGAGGACTACATGTACGACGGAAAGGTCGCCCGGTGGCGCAAGTTCGGCAACTCGCTTTACGTCCGCCTGCTGATGCGCGCCGCGCTCAAGGACGAGAGCGATCCGGCCGGCGAGCGTCTCGACGCCGTGTCGAAGCTCAACGAGATTTTCTCCTATCCGTCGGTCTATCCCGTCTTCGAGAGCCGTGAGGACGCCGCCAACGTGAAGTTCGACGCCAATGTCAACGCGCAGTACACGCCGTTCCACAACGTCCGCGCCGGACTCTGGAACGCCAACATGATCTGCGAACGGCTGATGGACGAGATGTACGACTCGTCGGCAGGATTGAAGGACCCGCGCGCGAATTTCTATTTCGACAAACTCGTGGGCGTGCCGACGCAGGTGACATACAACGAGTTGATGGGTTATTACGACACGGCGGGCCACTACCGGCGTAACGTGATTCAGGACCGCGACCATTTCGCGCTGATGAACTACTCGGAACTCTGGTTCATCTGGGCCGAGGCCGCCTACCGCGGCTGGATTCCCGGAACCCCGAAGGAGTACTACGTGAAGGCCGTTTCCGAGGCTGTCTGCGAGTGGACCGACGATGCATCGGCGGACCTTACGCCGTTCCTTTCCAATCCGAAGGTGTCGATCGACGCGCTCGACGGCGAGGAGGTGCTCGAACGGATTATGACCCAGAAGTGGATTTCGAATTTCCTGGTCGGCATCGAGTCGTGGTGCGACTACCGCCGCACGGGTTATCCCGAAATGCCTGTCAAGGCGTTGGCCGCCAACGACGGCATCCTGCCCACGCGCCTGCGCTATCCTTCGGACGAGGAGTTCCGCAACCGGGACAACTATTTCGAGGCGGTGAACGGCTGGCTCGGAGGCACGAACAACATGACCACGAACGTTTGGTGGGCCGATCATACCAACAAACGCAAATAAAAGGAGACCAACGACATGAAAAAATACATTTTTCTGATATTTGCAACGGCGACGGCCGTTTTCGCAGCCTGTTCGTCCGACGAGGGAACGTCGGCGTATCCCGATAAACTGGAAGTCGTGCTGACCCCGACGTGGGACGCCGCCCGGGGCATGACCAGTTCGAGCCAGACCAAAACCGTGGCCGTGGCGCTCAACGTGGAGAGCGTGCACTGGACGGTGACTTCCGACAGCGAATGGTGTGTCGTCGACGAAGAGACGACGCACGTGGGCAGCGGCGAATTCACCGTCGAGGTGACCGCCAACGAAGACTTCAAGTCGCGCGACGCTGTGGTGACCCTTTCGGCGGGCGCTTTCACCTGCCGGATGACGGTCGATCAGTCGGGCAACATCTTCATCCTCGACAAGGTCTATTCCGTGGTGGCCCCGAACGATGCCGAGGCCATCGAGGTCGTGGTCAAAACCCTTTCGAAATGGGAGCCGGTGGATTCGGAGTGGATTCACGGCGAAGTCGTCGAGACCTCCGAGCCGGATGCCGAAGGCATGACCACCTCGACGCTCCGCATCCGCTGCGACGCCAACACGGACGCTGCGGGGCGCTACGGCACGCTGACCCTCGAGCCGACCGACGGAGTGGGTTACAGCACCGAATATGCCGTTTATCAATTCGGAGCGGATATGCCGTTCGACACCGACGGCAAGCTCGATCTCGCGGCCAAAGGCGAGGTGAAATTCGATGTGGTGGCTCCCGCCGAGGCGGTCGTCGGCGTGACCTGCCCGACGTGGGTCACCTACGAGTCCGAGCCGGACGGGGAGCGGGCGACCTACACTTTCTCCGTTGCGGAGAACCCCAGCGATACGAAGACCGAGCGCGAGGGCGTGATCGAGTTCTCGATCAAGGACATCGAGGCGCAGACCGCTCTGCCTGCCATCAGGCAGGCGTTCTATCCCGCGGGCGGCATCGTTTCGGGCGCAGGCCTGAAGATGTTCGCCGAGGCGTTCAACGCCGGGGGCGACATTTCCGACTGGACGTCGGGCGAAGACGGCAGGACCGTCGAGGTGCTGGGCGACGTCGACATGAAGGATGTCGCGTGGACGGCCGTCGGTACGGCCGAGCGTCCGTTCGACGGCGTCGTTGCCGGCAACGGGCACCTGATCCTGAACTGGAACACGGCGCAGCCGCTCTTCGGCCACATGGCCGAGGGTTCGGAGATCCGCGACCTGACGATCGACGCTTCGTCGAAACTGACGGCGAAAAGCGTTGCGAAGGATGTCTATGCGGCGGCGTTCGCCGGCGTCTGCAACGGAACGCTCAAAAACTGCCGCAATATGGCGGCCGTGACGCTGGATGCCGCCGCCACGGTGGACGGTGCGTGCGGCGTTGCCGGCGTTGCGGGTCTCGTCGGCGCCGCCGGACGTGTCGAGAACTGCGCCAATACGGCGTTCGTCACCTTGAGCGGCAATGTCGTCGGCAGCAAGATCTCGGTCGGCGGCGTGGTGTCCGAAACGGAGGCCGGGGCTGTCGTGACGGGCTGTACCAACGAGGGCGGCATCTCCTCTTCGGGCGCAACGCCCAAGGTCAACACGGCAGGCATCTACACGGGCGGCGTGGTCGGCTGGGCCGGCGGCGCGGTCGAGAACTGCACCACCGAGGGCGGCAAGACGATCGCCCTGCAAATTACGGCCGGCTACATGAGCTACACCGGCGGCATCGTCGGCTGGGCCGACGGCTCCGTGACGGGCTGCACCAACAAACAGCCCCTTTCGATCTCCGCCAACCGTCTGGGCGACGCCTGCCGCTATGCCTATGCGGGCGGCGTGGCCGGCAAGTCGGTCGGTGCGCTCACCGGCTCGAAGAACCGCGGCAATCTGACCGCCACGGCGATCTGCAAGTTCGTCATCATGGGCGGCATCGTCGGTTCGGCCGACGGGGTTGTGTCGGACGTGGTCAATGTGGCTGCGGTCTCGGTTCCCGGAAACCCCGACGGGGTGAACGGCGCGCTGAAAGAGAAGTATTTCGGCCCCCGTTACGCCTATGTCGGCGGCATCGCGGGCCAGCTGCGCATTGACGGAACGCTCACCGGCAACGGCGATACGACCAACTCGGGCGCCGTCACGATCGAACAGATGGAGTATAGCACCGAGGACATCGTTGCCGTGGGCGGTGTGGTCGGACAGCAGCTCGGCAAGGTCTCCAATACGGTCAACTCGGGCGCCGTCACGGTGTCCGCCAGTCCTGCCGCGGGAGGAACCATCGCCTGGAAAGTGCGCTGTGCGGGCGGTATTTCCGGCCTGCTCGGCGAAATCGGCAAGACCTATGCGGAAGCGTCGGTCGCCGGGTCGAAGAACCTGGCCCTCGTCAAGCAGGAGCGCACGACGGTACGCAGCAACGGCATGCCCGCCTATGTGGGCGGCATCGTCGGCTACATCTATGAGTCGGCGGCTTCGGTTTCCGGTTGCACCAACAGCGGCGAGGTCAACAATGACTATTATAACAACAACATCGACTTCGATGCCGCGGAAAGCGCCAAACGGACGAACTGCACGGGCGGCATCGTGGGTGCGGCCTCTACCCTGGGCGAACCCAACGTCATCTCGTCGTGCTCCAACTCGGGGCTGATTCCGATTTACCGCGGCATCGGCGGCGGCGTGGTGGCCTATGCCGACGGCGTCGGGATCAGGGACTGCACGAACACGAGCAGTTTCCCGACCTCCAACCGCAACGGCGTTACGGGCGGTATAGCGGGACAGGTGCTCAATGCGCAGATCGAGGGCTGCCTGAACAAGGCGCTGGTGTTTGCCGACGGTACGGGCGATGCGGTGACGGTCAAGGCCGGCGGCATCGTCGGGGACCTGGGCGAGAACTCCGCAGTCCGCGGCAGCAAGCATTACGGGGTCGTCTACCCCAAGATTTACGGCAGCACGGCAAAACCCGAGTACAAGGTCCTGACCAGCGGCGGCATCGCCGGTGTTTCGGTGAAGGGGGCTGTGATCGAAAACTGCGGGTTCGGCGGACAGCTCAAGGGTGCGGACGACGCCCATACCTTCGAGATGAAACTCGAAAACATATGCAGCGACACGAACTTCACCGGTTCGGGCAACTCGCTTTGGGACGGAAAATAAACGGTTAGTGGGTCGGGGACGGGGCGGAAGCCTCCGTTCCGTCCCCGTTTTTAGAGATGCGACGCATGGTGAGAAAACTGATATTTGCGCTTTTTGTCGGATGGCTGCCGGTCGCCTGCGGCGGTGACGACGCGCCGGGCGGAACCGGTCCGAACGGCGGGAATGCGACCGTCACCGGAACGGTCGTCGACCAGCGGGGCCTGCCTGTCGAAGGCGTGGTCGTGAGCGACGGACTGTTGACGACGCTGACCGACGAGTCGGGGTATTATGCGCTCGAAAGCGACCTTTCGAAACGGCGCTTCGTGCAGGTGACCATTCCCGCGGCATACGAAATCCCCGTGAAGAACGGCATTCCGCAGTTCTGGCGGCGCATTCCGGAGGGGGCGACCGAATTCGAGGCCGACTTCACGTTGCAGGCCCGCCGGAAGGCGGCTTCGCGTTACACGGTCCTGATGACGGCCGATCCGCAGATCCGTTCGCGCAGTGCGCGCTACGACAATTTCGCGTTTCATTCGATCGACATGTACGAAGATATGTGCCGCGATCTTCGGGAGACGGCCGCGTCGATCACCGACCGTCCGGTTTACGGCATTTCGCTGGGCGATCTGGTTCACAACGACATGTCGCTCTATCCGACCTATTGCGCCGGAATTGCGGATTTCGATTTCCCGGTGTTCAGCGTCATCGGCAACCACGACCACGTGCAGAACGCGGCTACCGACCGCGAAGCGGTGAAGAAGTTCGAGGAGTACCTCGGTCCGACCTGCTATTCGGTCGAACTGGGCGAACTGCACTTCATCTTCCTCGACAACATCGTTATGAAGAACAACACGCTCGATCCGAACAACGTCGGGGCTTACAGCGACGGGCTTTCGGACGAGGCGTACAGCTGGCTGTGCAACGACCTGAAGTACGTCGACAAGGACAGGACCGTCATGCTCTGCGCCCACGGTTCGATGTTCCGCAAGCCCGACTCCGAGCCTGCCGACCGGGACAGGCACGGGCCGGACTACGCCTCGCGCCTGGCGCAGTACCGCTGCGTGCACTCCTGGGCGGGCCACTCGCACATCAATTTCAACTACGCCTATTCGGCCGAGGAGCCGGCGCCGAAGTTTCCCAACGTCGAATCGCACATCCTGGCCCGTTCGACCGGGGCGCTGTGGCTCAACGAAAGCATGTCGAGCGACGGAACGCCGCGGGGCTATATGGTCGTGGAGGTCGACGGGGAGGCGGTCAGTTGGTACTATAAGCCTTATTCTTATGAAAATGACGTACCTTCGGGGCTGGATCGCAGCCACCAGATCCGTGTTTACGCTCCCGGTGTCTGGTACAGCGACGGATACGTCTACGCCAATGTCTGGAACCACGACGCCCGCTGGGGGGCCGTCCGCTATACGGACAGCGGCAAAAGCGGCGCCGAAATGAAGCGTGTGACCGTTTACGACGGGGCTTTCGTCCGGATGGCCGACTATTACAACTCGGTCCAGACCACGGCGACGTTCGAGCCTTTCCGGACCTCGCACATGTTCCGCATCCTGCCCACGGCGGGGGTGGCGCAGGCGACCGTCGAGACGACGGACCGTTTCGGAGAACACTATACGGCCACCGTAACATGGTAACGAACCTGAAAATTTAACCGGATTATGAAGAAATTGTTATTGACCCTTCTTGCCGCGGCGGTAACTTTGGCGGCAGCGGCGGGTGGCATCTCCTCCGCCGCGGAACTCGCGGCCTTTGCCGAGGCCGTCAATGCGGGCGGCGACATCGCCGCCTGGCAGGACGAGCGCGGCGAAGTGCACCTGAAAGCCGACATCGACATGAGCGGGATAAAGCGGTTTGCGCGGATCGGGAATTTCGAAGGCGTCTTCGACGGCGAGGGCCACGCGATCCTCAACTGGAAGACCGACGGCGGGCTGTTCCGGCTCGTCGCCGAAGGCAGCGTCGTGCGCAACCTCGTGATTGCCGAGAGCTGTTCGATGAAGGTGTCGGACGACGGCGACGACGCGCACTACGCGGGGTTCGTGGCCGATGTGAACCACGGCATTCTGGAGCGTTGCGAGAATTACGGCTCGATTGCGCACCGTTCGGCGCGGTCGCTTCACGACAACTATGTGGGCGGCGTCTGCGGCATGAACAAATACGTCGTCATCCGCTGCAAGAACGGCGGCGACATCTCCTCGGCGGGCAGCTGCCCGTCGCTGGCCCCGACGGCCGAGCCGCGGATGTACCTGGGCGGCGTGCTGGGCGGAAGCCTCGGGCGTTCGCTGCCGGGGGCTTTCGTGGCCTGGTGCGAGAACACCGGGCGCGTCGGCTATTCGGGCGCGTTCATCGTTTCGCACATCGGCGGCATCGTGGGCTACAACATGCGCGTGAAGACCAAGTTCTGCATCAACCGCGGGGAGATCGTCTCCGCGGCGCGCGGCGTCGAGGAGGGCAGCGACCGCTACTGTCAGGAGATGGCGGGCGGCATCTGCGGCATGGCCAAGGGCGACGTGATGTGCTGCGACAATTTCGGCTCGGTCACCACGCGCGGCCATGCGTACAGCCTCACGGCCGGCATCTGCGGATCGGCCCACGAGTCGCTGACCGTCGGCGACTGCGACAATTTCGCGCCCGTGACCTCGACCAGCACCTATCAGGCTTCGGTCGGGGGCATCGTCGGGCTGTCGGGGCGTCCCGTCGTCGTTTCGCACTGCCGCAACAAGGGCGCCGTCCGCTTCGATGGTACGAGTGTCGACCGCCGGTCGACCGCCGGGGGCATCGTGGGCGACATCTATGCCAAGAGGGACGCCGTCTACGCCGCTTCGGTCCGCGACTGCCGCAACGAGGGCGACGTCTCCTGCGGACTGGGTGAGAACACGCGCAACAGCGCGCGCGGCATCCAGGCGGCCGGCATCGTGGGCTTCATCAACGGCAATGAGGCGGTGAGCGCCGACGTGCGCGACTGCGTGAACACGGGCCGGGTACGCTCCGAATCGGGACGTGCGGGCGGCATCTGCGGGTTCGCCAGCTACTGCGATTTCGCCGGCAACGAGAATCTCGGTTCTGTCGAAGGGGGCGGGGCGCTGCTGGGCGGCATCGTCGCGGCGTTCGAAAACGGTTCCGTCCGGGGATGCACCAACCGGGGCGACGTGCTCGCCGGATCGAAAGGTCAGGCGGGCGGCATCGCCGCGACGACGTGGAACGGCGGGAACTCCCGCATCGAATCCTGCCGCAACGGCGGCGTGGTCAAGGGTATGTTCGGACTGGCCGGGTCGATCCTCGGCGAAGGCCGCACCGAGAGCGACCGAGTCGCGTCGTGCGGCGTCGGCGGAGGCGTGGGCACGGCGGCGCAGGGCCGCGATGCGGCTCCGAAGGCTGCGCCCGAAAACTTCGACCAGTTCATCACCGGGCGCAACGTCGTGAAAAACAAGGCAGTCGTGGACCGTGCGAGTTGCTATTACTGGGACGGAAACAACTAAAAAAGTGAAGCTATGAAACGTTTGATCATATATGCCTGGGCGACGCTCCTCTGCTGCGCCGCCTATGCCCAGGTTCCGAATGTGACGGGCCGTGTGACCTCGACCGGCGGACTGCCCATCGAGGGCGTCGTGGTGAGCGACGGGTTTAACTGTACGCAGACCGACGCCGACGGGCGTTATGCGCTGACGAGCGACCTCGAACTGCGCCGCTTCGTGTTCGTGTCGGTTCCGGCCGAGTACGAAATTCCGGCGCGCCACGGCTGTCCGCAGTTCTTCAGGCGCATCGACCGCTTCCAGAAGGAGGTGAAGGCCGATTTCGTGCTCGAACCGCGCCTGGTTCCCGCCGTGCACCACACGCTGCTGGTGCAGGGCGACCCCCAGATCAAGAACTACGGCGTCGACGGATCGGCCGAGGCCTACCGGTCGGTGGTCATTCCCGACATGATCCGCATGCGCAGTACGATCACCACCCCGTGCTACGGCATCAACCTCGGCGACCTGGTTTACAACGACATGAACGTCTACAACGCCTATATCGACAACACCGGGCGGGTGAACACGACGACCTTCAACGTCATCGGCAACCACGACCACGACCAGACGACGATTCTGAGCGATTCGCTGGGGACGGTCTATTTCGAAATGTATCTCGGTCCGACCTGCTATTCGGCCAACATCGGCGACATGCACTACGTCTTCGTGGACAACATCCTCTACGGGCGCGACGACGCCACGAAGTCCTACGAACTGGGCCTGAGCGACGAGATCGCCCACTGGCTCAGGCAGGATTTGAGCTACGTGCCGAAGGACAAGACGATTATGATCTGCGCCCATTCGCAGATGTTCAAGAAGCACAGCAGCTTCTCGACCCGCAACAAGAACTACCCGGTTTACCGCGACGAACTGCTCAAGTTCAAGAATGTCTATTCGTGGGCCGGGCACAACCACCACACATATATCTACAACTACAACCGTTCGGAGCAGATGAAGATCGACAACCTGACGGCCGTTACCGTCACGCGTTCGACCGGTTCGCTGCGTCTGAACAAGCACCTCAACAACGACGGCACGCCCCAGGGCTACATGATCGTCGATGTCGACGGCGGCGATGTGTCGTGGTATTACCACTCCTGCGGCAAGGACCGCAACCACCAGATGCGCCTCTATTCGCCCGTGCGGACCGGAAGCGACTACGTGCTGGCCAACGTCTGGACCTGGGACGATGCCTGGGGACCTGTCGAATGGTGGGTCGACGGCGTCAAGGTGGGCGAAATGGAGCCATGCGAGGAGTTCGACCCCGATTACGTGGACCTCTATGCCACGGTGACCAACAAGACCACCCGGAAATACTGTCAGCCGGCCAAGTCGTTCCACATGTTCCGGATCAGGCCGGAACCGGGCGTAAAGGCGGGCGAGGTCCGTGTGACCGATCGTTTCGGGACGACTTATGTGGAACGCGTAAGCTGGTAAGGTATGATTTTGGATACTGTCGCCGTAAACCGCTCCGGACCCGGCCTTTAGCCGGAGGCCCGGCGGGTCGGAACCTGTAAGATTGGATGTTTTACTCCGGAACCACATATTTCGGATATACCGAACGGGAGGTAAAAGAGGTGTTCACAGCTCTTTATCCGCGGTTGTGCGCCTATGTCAACGGCGTGACGGACCGCAGGGACCTTGCGGACGACATCATCCAGGAGATTTTCTACAAGTTCCTCAAGCGGCGGCCCTGCCTCGACCGGGCCAAGGTCCCGGCCTACCTCTTCTCGATGGCCCATAATGAGTGTCTGAACTGGCTGCGGCAGAACAAGATACTTTACAACAGCGTCGATTTGAACAAATTGCAGGAGACCCGGGTGTGGGAGACGCTCGCCATGCGCGACTTCCTCGACGCCCCCAACGAATCGCCGCTGGCCACGCTGCTCGTCGAGGAGGTGCTGGCGCTGTGCGACCGCCTTCCGCCCCAGACCGCGCGCATCTTCCGCATGAGCCGCATCGACGGGCTTACCAACCGTGAAATTGCCGAGACGCTGCACATTGCGCAGCGTACGGTCGAAAAACACATTTCGATTTCTATCCGCTGGTTCCGCCGCTCGCCGCAGTTCAAGGGATACTGGGCGGATTCGGAGTGAAACGAACGACAAACTGAAAAAACCGATATGAAGAAACTTTTTATGCTTTTTTGCGCCGTTGCGTCCGTAACGGCGTTCCCCGCCGTTGCGCAGACCCTTTCGGCGGGAACCTACAACGTGCGGCAGCTCAACGCCGGCGACGACGCTTGGGGTGACGGTTGGCAACAACGCCTGCCGGTGATCGCGTCGCTCATCCGCTTCCACGACTTCGATATTTTCGGGGCCCAGGAGGTGTTCCACAGCCAGCTGGAGGACCTTTTGGGGGCGCTTCCCGGCTACGGCTACACGGGCGTCGGGCGTGACGACGGCGCCGAGGCGGGTGAATACTCCGTCGTGTTCTACAAGCGTGACCGTTTCGAACTGCTCGACTCGGGCCATTTCTGGCTCGCCGAGGACCCCTCGCGCCCGAACAGGGGCTGGGACGCCAAGTATGTCCGCATCTGCTGCTGGGGGCGTTTCCTCGACCGCCAAACCAAGGAGCGTTTCTGGTTCTTCACGCTGCACACCGACCACAAAGGCGAGCGTGCGCAGTCCGAGAGCTGCCGGTTGGCGCTCGACAAGATCCGCACGATGTGCCGCGGCGAACGCGCCGTGCTCACGGGCGATTTCAACGTCGGCGAGACGAGCGAGAGCTACGCCGTGCTCCACGACTCGGGGCTGTTGTACGACACGTTCGACCTGGCGGAGATCAAATACGCCTGGACCGGCACGGAGAACGGCTTCGACCCCGACCGCAAGACCTTCCGCCACATCGACTACGTCTTCGTGACGTCCGGCTTCCGGGTGCTGCGCTACGGCATCCTCACGGATACCTACCGCTCGGAGGAACCCGCGGGCAGCGCGAAACCGTTCCGCGCCCGCACGCCGTCCGACCACTTCCCGGTGAAGGTCGAGCTGGCCTTCACCAAGTAAAATTCACCGTAACCTGAAACTATTCCCGAACAAACGAATGAACATACTCTCTTTCTTTCGCAAAAGCGCGCCTTCGGCGCCGTTCACGGGCGACGACGCAGTGCGCATGAAACTCTACAAGAAGCTGCGTTTCCAGAGCTTCATCGCCGGCACGGTCGGTTACAGCCTCTATTACGTCTGCCGCACGAGCCTCAATGTGGTCAAGAAGCCGATCCTCGAAAACGGGGCTCTCGACGCCACGCAGCTGGGCATCATCGGCTCGGCGCTGCTGTTCGCCTACGCCATCGGCAAGTTCGTCAACGGATTCCTCTCCGACCACAGCAACATCAAGCGTTTCATGGCCGCGGGACTGTGCGTTTCGGCCGTCGCCAACCTGCTGGTCGGGGCGCTGGGCTTCGCCAATGGCGGGGGCATGGTCGGCAATATGACGCTCTTCATCGCTTTCGCCGTGATGTGGGGCGTCAACGGGTGGTCGCAGTCGATGGGCGCGCCCCCGGCGATCATCGCCCTCTCGCGCTGGTACCCTCTGAGCAAGCGCGGCACCTACTACGGATTTTTCAGCGCCAGCCACAATCTCGGCGAGTTCCTTTCGTTCCTCTTCGTCGGGGCCGTCGTCGGCATCTTCGGTTGGCAGTGGGGCTTCGTCGGGTCGTCGGTGGCCGGGGTGTTGGGCGTGCTGGTGATCGTCTTCCTGCTCCACGACACCCCCGAATCGAAGGGCCTGCCCCCGATCGAGGTGCTGACCGGCGAGGAGGCCCCCGAGCAAAGCCACGACCACGGGTCCACCTCCGAATTGCAGCGTTCGGTCATCCGCAACCCCTTCGTCTGGGTGCTGGCGCTGTCGAGCGCCTTCATGTACGTCTCGCGCTACGCCATCAACGGCTGGGGCGTGCTGTTCCTGCAAGAGGTCAAGGGATATTCGCTGGCCACGGCCACGCAGGTCATCTCGGTCAACGCCCTGCTGGGGATCGTCGGAACGGTCTTTTCGGGATGGTTGTCCGACACGCTGTTCCACGGACGCCGCAACGTGCTGGCGTTCGGATTCGGCGTGCTCAACACCATCGCCCTGTGTCTGTTCCTCTATTCGGGCGACGGCATGTTCGTCAATCTGTTGAGCATGGTGTTATTCGGCATGGCCATCGGGGTGCTGATCTGCTTCCTCGGAGGGCTGATGGCCATCGACATCGTGCCGCGCGAAGCCACGGGCGCCGCATTGGGCATCGTCGGAATGGCCAGCTACGTCGGCGCCGGGTTGCAGGACATCGTCAGCGGATGGCTCATCAATTCGGGCAAGACGGTCACCGACGGTGTCACGTCCTACGACTTCGACACGGCGATCGTCTTCTGGATCGCAGCCTCGGCCCTGTCGTTCATCCTCGCGCTGTTCGTCTCGAAGAAGTCGCACGCGTAAGAACCTTCAGACTGAAACGATGTGCGTGCGATTCGATCTCATGCGCCCTTGCGGCGTGAATCGCCATGCGCCGGCCCTTGTTGCCCGGGCGCTGGCCGGGGTAATGTGACGAGCGGTGCAAGTGGGGGTGGCAAAACGAACAAAACGAAAATGAAAAACCGCAGCCGATTGACAATCAGCTGCGGTTTTGTTTTCGTGTGCCCAGGACAAGGATTGATTTATGAAAACATATACAAACAACTAAAATTTGAATATATTTATAATGTATTGAAGTATAGTATATTAAAATTATATGCTGTGAAATGTATTTTGTCTGTTTTTAGCTGTTTTGCAAAAATGCGGACACAGTGCGGACACGAAAGTATTGCTGTATTCGAATATAAATCATATCTTTGTGAGTATAAAATGAGGATGTATGGCAAAAGTTACATATGTTTTGGCGCAAGGGGAGAACAGCGCGGGAGAATCGCAGGTTAATTTCCGCGTCTATGTTTCCCGTGAATCGCGTGTACGAGTGCCATCCGGCATTTGGGTCGATCGGAAACGCTGGGGAAAGAAAAACGATATCAATATTCCGAATATTCCGGGAGAAGAACGCGATGCGCTGTTGGCAAAGCGGACGAAATTGAAAGAGTTGGTCGATGTGATAGAGACCTCGGTCGAGGCGGCAGACGACAAATCGACCGTTACGCGCGAGTGGCTCGAAAAGTTGATCCGGCGCACTTTGCGGCCGAAGACGGCGACTTCCGTCGAGGATAAGAAAATAGATTTTTTCTCGTTGACAAATGAATATCTCACTACACACAAATTGTCCGAGTCGCGTGTCAAACATTTCAATGTGCTGGTGCGGACGTTGAGGCGATATGAGTTGTATCGTAAACTGTCGAACCGACGGTTCGTGCTGGATGTACATACCGTATCCCCGACGACGCTCGATGATTTCGGGGCATTTCTGATGAAAGAACCGGAAATCTTCGACGTACATCCGGAGTTGTATGACGAGGTGCCGTATGCTCGGCCGAAGGTGAGGAAGAATCTGCCTGTGAAGCGTGGCCCCTATCTCAATGCTGCGGGAGAAACGGTAATTCCCGGCCGTCCGAAAGAGCGGGGAATGAATTACGTTTCGGATATGTTGATTCGTCTGCGGTCGTTCTATGTATGGTTAAACGATAACGGACATACCTCCAATGATCCGTTCAAGCAGTATAAGATTGCGGAGATTGTTTACGGTACGCCCATCTATATTACGACCGATGAACGCAAACAGTTGGCCGAAGCGGATATGGGGGATGACAAGCAACTGGAAACGCAACGAGATATTTTTGTTTTCCAATGTATGATCGGTTGCCGGGTGAGCGACCTTTATAAGATGACCTATGCCAATATCATCGGCGATTGCATCGAATATGTTCCCCGTAAGACGCGAGACGACCGGGTGGTGACGGTCTCGGTGCCGCTGATCGGTGCTGCGAAGGAGTTGATTCGCAAATACCTCGATGAGAACCGTGGAACGCTGTTTCCGTTTATTTCGGAGCAAAAGTATAATGTCTATATCAAAGCGGCGTTCCGTAAAGCGGGACTGACACGCATGGTGACGACGATCGATCAGCGGACGCGGCAGAATGTTCAGGTGCCGATCTGCGACCTTGCTTCGTCGCACATGGCGCGCCGGACATTCATCGGGAATGTTTATAAAAGTGTGAAAGACCCTGCGATCGTGGGAGCGATGTCCGGTCATAAGGACGGCAGCCGGGCGTTCGCCCGTTACCGCGATATCGACATGGATATTAAGCGTGATGCAGTAAGCGTGTTGGAGTAAGATTTGTTTTGTCGATAAATTTGTATAAATTTGCGACAGATATATGTGGGTAAATAGATGCAAGCAATAGAGGATAAGATACTTAATAAGATAAAAAAGTGCGGACGTGGTAAGCTGTATTCCGCATCCGATTTCGCTGTGTACGGATCGGCCGTATCGGTTGCGAAGGCATTGGAACGACTTACTCGAAAAGGCGGTTTAGTCCGTATTGCGAGGGGCCTCTATTGCTATCCCAAAATCGACAGAAAGTTTGGACTGGGCATACAATACCCGACCATCAATGAAATCGCTGAAAAGGTAGCCCGGCAGAGCGAAGCCCGGGTTGTTCCGACGGGTATGCACGCATTGAATGTATTGGGATTGTCTGCCCAAGTGCCGATGAACTATGTGTTTTATACGGATGGCAATTCCCGGACGGTTAATTTGTTCAACGGTCGCAAATTGCGATTCAAGCGTGTGGCGCTTAAAAATTTGGCCTATCAGAATAAAACGCTGATGCTTGCCGTATTCGCTCTGAAGGAGATCGGTCGGCCGCAGGTGACGGAGGAGCACACCGCCCAACTGAAGACGATATTCGCCCGGATTCCGAAGTCGAGCATTCTGCCCGATCTGCGGTTGGTGCCGGCTTGGATTCGTAAAATCATTATGTCGTTCTATGAAGAATAATTCTTGGATGTTTTCCGACGAGCAGAAAAGTATGTTCGTTGCACAGACGAGCGAGCGTGTCGGGCTTCCTCCGCAGGCTGTCGAGAAGGACTGGTGGGTGACGATGACGCTGAAAGCCCTGTTCGAATCGTCGTGCCGGGACTTCATTACCTTCAAGGGCGGTACGTCGTTGAGCAAGGGTTGGCATGTCATAGAACGCTTCTCGGAGGATATCGATATTGCTATCGACAAGTCCTTTTGGGGAATTGCCGGGGACAACAAGTCGCAGCGCGATCGGATTCGGAAACTTTCGCGGGCTTATATCGAGCAGCGGCTCGTTGCGGAAATGCAGGCATTGCTGGAAGGATATGGGGCTTCCGATTTTGAGTTGCGTGCCGTTCCGGCGCAGGACTCCGATGCTGATCCGACGCTGGTGTTGCTGCCGTATCGAAGCATTTATGCGAATATCGAATATGTGGAATCGCAAATCCGGATCGAATTCAGTTGCCGGTCGATGAAAGAACCGCGTGAGCGGATCGAGATTCGTCCGCTGATTGCCGAGGCATATCCCAACGTATTCGGAGAATTGGTGTTCCCGATTTATGCGGTCGTGCCGACGCGGACGTTTTTGGAGAAGGCGTTTTTGCTGCATGAAGAGTTTCAGAAAGAGAGTCCGCGTGTCGAGCGAATGACACGCCATCTGTACGATTTGGAGCGGCTGATGGATACGGATTTCGGAAAGACAGCCTTGGCCGATCCGAGAATGTATGCCGAGATTGTCAAGCATCGCAGCATATTCAATACGATTCGCGGAGTCGATTATCGGACGCACCATCCGAGCCGGATCAATTTTATTCCGCCCGAAAAATTGGCGGAGGTATGGCGCAAGGATTATGAGCGGATGCAGGAGTATTTCATCTACGGAGATTCGCTGCCGTACGATCGACTGATCGTACGGATGACGGAGTTGCGGGATCGGTTTCGGAAAGTTGTAATGGAGGATGATTTTTTCAGCGAATCGTAACTATGAATTCCGATTATTATTTCCAGAAAGGTCTTCGCCTGATCGTGGCGAGCGCTGTGATTTTTGCTTTGATCGTTTTGTTCAGTGCCATGGTTTCTCGGGGATTTCCGCTGTGGCTGGCGCTTGTCTTGCTTGTCCCCGCAGGACTTGGCATGGTCGGATTTTACTTTTTCAGCCTGGGTAGTTCGGCCGATCTTTCGGAGCGTTTTTTTCGTCGTTTTGGGTGTAGCCAGCCGAGAGGCGAAGAGAAAACAATGACAGAAGGAGTCGGCTCCGAACAGCGGTGTGAAAGAAGCCCGGACGCGATCGTGCCGGAATCCGCCGTTGTTTCTGCCGACCCGGTTCCGGACGATCGGATTCTCGAAAATGCACTCGCCACCGTTTACGAATATACCGACAAGGATTTGGGCGATGCCATTGACGAGACGAACCTGCGAATTTTGCGACGACGCTTGCTTTGTCTGGCATGTATGACGCCTGTTCCGAACGATGTGCCGCAGGTTCAGCTTCGGCACGATCGGGTGAGCTATGGGGATTTGTGTCACTACGGTTGGAACGTCTGGAATGCTTTTAAGGGCGCGACCAATCGTTTTTATGACCAGACCGAATTGGCGGAATGGCTGAAAGCGAGCTTCGAGTCTTTGGCCAAATACAATACGAAGACGTTGCGGGCCAAACTCCGGGCGACGGACGGAGGTTATCGCATCCGATTGCTCGATAATCTGAAAGAATATATCCAAAAATAAAGAGCTGTATAAGTATGGGATATTTCCTGCATCCGGTCGGTGCAGGAAATTTTCTTGCTGTTTTCATGTAATTGCAAAATGCTGGTAAGTAGCAATATCTGAAATTGTTTGCCGGTGCAAATGCGGTGATTCGATTGCAAAAACAGGTGCAGGAAAAGCACCTGTTATTTTCGTCGCCGAACCTGCTTTCGGGTTCGGTTAAATTATCGTATTATGGACTTAAAACAGTTGAGTGAGTTGGGCAGTGAAGTGAATGTGACCGTCCGTCTGGAAGATCTCCGGCAATGGCATCGGGAGTTGACGGCAGTCGCGTCGCTGCCGTCCGTAATGCCGGTTCCGCAACAAGCGGGTGAATTGTATACGCGAAAACAGACCATCGCGTTGTTGGGTGTCGATTCCTCTACGTTGTGGCGATGGGCCAAGAGCGGTTATCTCGTTCCCGTAGAGTACGGCGGGCAGCGCCGTTATCGCGTGGCGGATGTGCAACGGATTCTAAACGGAGACAGCCATGCCCGCTAAAACAGTGAAAAGAGAAAGCCCCTACCTGCGCGTGGGAACGACCATCTACAAGCGGGTCCGGCAGCCGTTGAGCAGCGGCCGGAGCGTCGAGACGCTCATCCCGTGGAATGTCGAGACGCTTCGGCAGGACTACGGGAAAAGCTATCTGGCCTGCATTCCGAAATACGACGGCTTCTGCACGGTTCCCGACCACACGAATTATCGCTGGGAGATCGACGGTTTCCTGAACCGTTACGAGCCGATCCCTTTTCAGCCCGTCGATATATCTTTCCGCACATCCACGACTTTCTCGCCCATATCTTCGGCGAGCAGGTCGAACTGGGGTACGACTATTTGCAATTGCTCTACCTGCGCCCCTTGCAACGGTTGCCTGTATTATTGCTCGTATCGGATGAGCGCAATACCGGAAAGACAACCTTTCTCAATCTCTTAAAGTCGGTCTTCGGCGGAAACGTGACCTTCAATACCAACGAAGATTTGGCTGTGCCTTCCTCCTTCGCACCTCGGTAATTCGAATAAATTCGATTACTCTCGGTTTGGCGTCGGTTCCGCTCGCAATTCAACGACGACTGGACGGGTAAACTATTGATCTGCGTGGACGAGGTGCTGCTCAACCGCCGCGAGGATTCAGAGCGAATCAAGAACCTATCGACCACTCGCAGCTACAAGGCTGAGGCGAAAGGCCGCGACCGCCGGGAGGTGGAGTTTTTCGGCAAGTTCGTTCTCTGCTCCAATAACGAGCGCAATCCCGTCCTGATCGAGGCGGCGGAAACCCGCTACTGGGTGCGGCGCGTGCCGCCGCTCCCGTATGACAACCAACACCTGCTGGCCAAAATGCGGGCCGAGATCCCGGGATTGCTCTTCTACCTGCAACAACGTACGCTCTCGTCATATGAAGAGAGCCGCATGTGGTTCGCGCCCCGACTGCTGGTCACCGATGCGCTGCGGCGAATCGTACACTACAACCGCAGCAAGACTGAAACCGAAATGCTGTCGATCATCCGCGACATCATGGAAGCCGAAAACCTTGCGGAGTACCGGTTCGATGTGAGCGATATGGTCAATATGCTGGAGATACGCGGCATCCGCGTTGACCATCCCACCGTGCGGCGGATTCTTGCCGAAAATTGGCAGCTGCGTCCCGCACCTCCGACTTACTACCAACGCTATACGATTACCTACAACGGCGAAACGCAGCGGCAGGACAGCAAAACGGCACGGGTCTATACCGTCACGCGGGAACAACTTGGCGGATTGCAGAACGATGCAGCGATGTAAGAATGTTGAAAAAAGAAGGTAGCTTTCTTATTTTCATAATCTTACATTTCTTACAAATCCTCTTACGAAGTCTTACGGGTTCTTACGGACTTACAGCGCCGGATGCCGTGTAAGAGATATGTAAGACGCCAACTTTTTCTTTCACTGGATTTTACACTGTTTTCTCAACAAGCTTACGGAAAAATGACTGTCATACCATACTGCAATCGGATTTCCATCCGTGATTTTCTCGCCCGGCGGGGCATTCAGCCTAAATACGAACGAAACGGCTACGGCATGTATCTTTCCCCCTTGCGGGAAGAACGCACGCCGAGTTTCAAAGTGGACTACGTGCAAAATCTCTGGTACGACTTCGGACTGGGCGAAGGCGGCACATTGCTCACCCTCGTGATGCGGTTGGAGCGGTGCGATAGCCGTGAAGCGGTCCGATGGCTGCAAAACGGTGAAAAAAGGGACGCCGGTTTCGCTTCTCTTTCTTCAGGTATTTACGAACGTCCGGTCGTTGGTGGGGTATCGCCGGTCGTGCGTCCGGCCGCCGCCCCTGCGCTCCGCATCCTCTCCGACGCTCCGCTCCGCCATCCGGCATTGGTCGGTTATCTCGCCTCGCGCGGCATCGTCCCGCCTGTCGCCGCGGCATTCTGCCGCGAGGTTCGCTACGAGGTAAACGGCCGCGCCTTTTTCGCCGTCGGGTTCCGCAACGATGCCGGAGGGTGGGAGCTCCGCTCCGCACGGTTCAAAGGTAGCTCCTCGCCCAAACATATCACCACCTTCGATAACCGTTCCGACACGGTGATCGCTTTCGAGGGATTTATGGATTTTCTCGCTTATCTCTCGCTGAAACATCCCGAACGACTGCGCATCGACGCCGCGGTTCTGAACTCGGTCGTCAACCTGCCCAAAGCCGTTCCGTTTATCTCCCAGCATCCGGTGATTCACGCCTTCTTCGACAACGACGAGGCAGGGCGTAAAACGACCGCCGGTCTGATCCGTCTTTGCCCCCGCAGCGAGGTAATCGACCAAAGGCATTTTTACAGCGGGCACAAGGACGTAAACGACTATCTGATCGCCCGCATAAAAGACCGATCTAAGACCACGAAAACTATATCCGATAAGCAAGATCACTCTTGTCGGAATGATCTGCAACCTTCGCAATCGGAAACCGCGGCGATCGAGCCTCCGCGTCGGAAAGGGGTAAAGGTTTAAGGAAGGCAAGGTTGTGTTTTCGTAGACGAAAACTCCGCCTTCCCCGCTGGCCGGCGTAAAATCCCGCTGGTCTGAAAAAAAATGCTTACAAACCACTTATCATGGAAACACCGAAAAAAACATACGGCAAACAGGGCGGACGCCCGAAAGTCGGCATCGGCCGCATCCGCAAATACGTCGTCAGCACGCGGCTCAGCCCCGAACGGAAACTCCGCTTTTCGGCCCTCTGCCGCGAAGCAGGACAACCGCCTGCCGAAGTCCTGCGCCAGCTGATCGACCGAGGAACGGTAAGAGCACGGATCACCCGCGAACAACTGGATTTCATGGCCCAACTCAAAGGCATCGCCCGGAACCTGAACCAGCTGACCCGGCTGGCCAATGCCAAAGGTCTGACGGCTGTCAGGGTACGACATGCGGCGATCGTCACGGCCATCGAAAAACTCCTGAAACAGATATGCGATGGTCGGTAAGGTAATATCGGGATCGTCTTTTTCGGGGACGGTAGGCTACGTGATGAAAGAGGAATCCCGGATATTGGAAGCCGAAGGCATTATGCCTCCGGAAGTGAAGGACATGGTGCAGGACTTCAAAGATCAGACCTTATTGAATCCGCGGCTGAAAAACACCGTCGGGCATATCTCCCTCTCTTTTTCACCCAAAGACGCTCCGCGGATGACCGACGCCTTGATGACGCAGATCGCAAAGGAGTATATGCAAAAGATGGGCATCACCGATACGCAGTATCTATTGGTTCGCCACCTCGACCAGCCCCATCCGCACTGCCATCTGGTCTACAACCGGGTCGGGAACAACGGGCAGACCATTTCGGACAAGAACATCAAGATTCGCAACGCCAAGGTCTGCCGGGAGCTGACCGAGAAGTACGGATTGTATCTCGCACCGGGAAAGGACGACGTGCGGCGGGAGCGGCTGCGCGAACCCGACAAGACCAAATACGAAATCTACGATGCAATCAAAGGCAGTCTTCCCAAGTGCAAGAACTGGAACGAGTTGGAAGGTAAATTAAAAGAACAGGGCATCAGCGTGCGATACAAGTATTGCGGTTCGACCGACCGCAAACAAGGGGTTTTGTTCTCGAAAAACGGCTTCGAGTTCTCCGGCTCGAAGATCGACCGGGCTTTCAACTTTACGAAACTCGACAACCGGTTCAACCATATTCAACAGCAGACCCAACACCGGGCCACGCTCTTCGGGAACCTCTCGGCGGCGGCAGGCAATTACCGTTCGGCATTTGCAGGGTTGTTCGGCAACATGGGCAGAAGTGGCGGCAGTACGCGCGAAGAGCCACTATCGGTCAACCTTGGAAAGGCCGGGGGTATTCAGCTGCCGCCGGCCAATTCGCCCGGCGGAGTGTCGGCCGAGCAGTTGCAGCGCAAGCCGGGAGAAAGTCCCGAAGAGCATATCGCACGAATCACGGCGCTGCTCAACGCCGCGGCCGAGGCGATGGCAATAGCTGCGATGGAACACCGACGCAGACTCGAAGAACAGAAAAAAAGAGCCAAAATGAAAATATAACCTTAAAACCAGAAAAACATGAACAACGAAAAAAAGATCGACCTCTCGATCGAGATGTATGAAGACCTCAAGGAAACGCTTGTCAAAGCCATCAAAAACGCCAAGACGGGAAAAACTGACGGCAGTATACATTCAGACAATGCCCAAACCGAACGGATCGAGCGGCTGATAGAGGCCGCGGAACTTTCGCAGGGACAGATTGCACAGCTACTCGAACAACTGCGTAAACGGATAACATTGCCTGAAGTGCAAAACGGACGAGAGCAAGCGATGGCTGACAAATATAATACGCTGCTGACACAGTTGGCTGGGAGACTGGAGGTGATCGACAAGGAGAATAGGCAGACGCGTACGTTGATCGAACAGGTAGGGAAAGCTGTCGAGGCAGCGGCAATGCCCGAAAACCTGCCCGTGCAGGAGCACCGGCATACCTATACGCTCGATCTTAAATCCTCGAAAACCGCGCTGGTAGTATTCGTTATGGCGGTAATAATTGTCCTCCTTATTGGTTTTATTTACCGGGTCTCGGTAAGCAATCAACAGTTGACCGTGAACGACCTGAAATACCGTTACGTGAAGATGTGCGGGAAAATCGGCGAAAAGGAGCTGACGGAGTTGGAAACCGTTTTTTGGGACGAGCAGTACAGAAAACTCCGCGATACCGTCCGAAACCAAGTCGAACGCTACGAAGAAGCCGTAAGGCGGCGGGCTGAGCAGCTGGAGCAGGCGACTGTTAAGGAGCGGAAAGCGAAAAAACTGCTCGACGATGCAGCGCAGTTGAGAGGAGAATAATTTTACCCTCACCAAAACATATCAATGTTCCGATTGGCTGCGGAAAACTTGCGGGAGCGCCTTTTTGGCGAGCTGTTATGAACAACGTGCCGCTACTCGAATAATCTGGAATTAGAGAAAGTTAATCGCAGCCTTTCGAAAAACAGCAACCAAAATCGGCGATCCGAAAAAGAATCGTTAATTTAGCAGAAAAATAAGCAAGTCCATGACAAAAGAGAATGCAATCCAGCTGTTCGAGGATAAGAAAGTACGATCGGTATGGGATTCCGAGTCGGGGAAATGGTACATATCGATTGTCGATGTTACCCTGTCGGAGGTTATGATCAATGGCAAACGGCAGGACCGTTGTGATCCTGATGCCCGTATTGTATTTAACAAGGAGTAAAAGGGTTTTGGACCGAATCGATGCTCCTGATTTAATACCGTAATATGTTCCAAATCTAATTCGGTTGTAATAGTAGAGTGGCAATTTGCGTATTTGTGCTCTGTGGATCTTTGTTTAACGTCAGGATCGAGTCTACCGTATCGCAATATTGTTTATAGCTGCCTGCGTAAGAATAATGATAGGGCATATAACGGATCAAATAACGGGCAGCCTCATATTTCAGTTCTTCCGACTGGCTTTTGTAATGGTTGAGAACTTTCGTTAATTCTGCGCGGTTATTTTTTGCCATTCTGAGAGCCTGATGCACGGATGCATTATCACCGCAACTGATGAGAGATGCAGATAAGAGAAAGGAGAACGCGAAGCAGAAGTTCTGTCCAGGTTTCATCGGCGTAGGAGGTTTTCATTTGTAAATATAAAATTTAGTTTGTGAAAATCCAAGAATTTACCCGATTAAGTTACTGTTTTTGAAATTATATTTTGTTAAAAATAAATTCCGGATATAGATAGTAGGAATAAAGACTCCCTCGATTGAGCCGATAAAATAAGAAACACCCACTTTTACATTTTCGGGTGTAAAAGTGGGTGTTGATAGTGCAAAAGATTGAATTTCAATCTTTATTGCGGTGCGTAGGGGACTCGAACCCCTGACCCCGTGCGTGACAGGCACGTATTCTAACCAGCTGAACTAACGCACCATTCCGGTTATTGCGAGTGCAAATATAGTGTATTTTTTTTAATCGGCAAATGGTTTCACGGCTTTTTGAAGAAAGAAAATTGCACGCTTCCGTAACTTCTTAATTGCCAGAACTCATCGAAATTCGAAAAATCCATTTTCTTCGAATGTTCGAAGATCAGGATGCCGCCCGGCCGGAGCAGTTCGCGTTCCAGGACCAGCTTCACGACCTGCTCGCTGCCTTCCAGATCGTAGGGGGCGTCGGAGAAGATCACGTCGAACTGCTTGGCGCAGCTTTTCAGGTAGAGGAAAACGTTGGCCTTGACAGGGTAGAAGTTTTCGATCCCCAGCAGTGCGGCCGTCCGGCGGATGAAATCGTGATGCACGGCGTTGATCTCGACCGCCGTGACGCTCCGTGCGCCGCGCGAGGCGAATTCGTAGCTGATCGACCCCGTGCCGGCAAAGAGGTCGAGCACGTCGCACTCCTCGAAATCGAGCAGGTTGCCCAGCACGTTGAAGAGGTTCTCCTTGGCGAAGTCGGTCGTGGGCCGCGCACGCAGGTTTTTGGGCGGGTTGATCGCCCGGCCCCGGTATTTTCCGCTGACTATTCGCATGTCGTCTGTCTGAATCGTTTGCCGAGCAGTTTGCGCGCCGCTTTCGGGTTGTCGCCCGCAATGCGGAGTTCGTATTCCTTTAACGGGAAACAGCCGTCGAGCCGTTCGAAAAAGTAGGCGGCATCGGTGTCCGTCGCCGCGGGAATCGCTTCGGCCAGCTGCAATTCGCCGCCGTCGTATACCTTAATATATAGAAGTCCCGCCCTGCGGCTCATCCACACGGTTTTGGCCGTATTCGCGGGGGTGTGCAGCAGAGGGGTGGTGAACCGCGCCCTGTCGCCCAGCTTCTCCTCCACCTGCCGCAGCGCCTCGCGGTTTATCGCAGTGACGGCGACGAATTCCGCCTCCGGGTCGCTGGTGACGACGCACTCCTCCGCCGTCGGCGGCATGCCGTTGGCCGCGAGCATCTCGGCGCCCCGCTCCGCGTCGAAGAGTTCGCCCGGCACGAGCATCGTGCGGGGCAGCAGCAGCTCGACCGTCACCGGGGCCTCTCCGGCAGGCAGTTCCGAGAGTGCAGGGACCGAAAAAGAGTGTCCATCCAACGAGAGCTGAATGGACACCTTATTGCCTGACTGCGGCGTGTTACTCCCAGTTGCCTGCCTCATTGTTACCGGAATCCATTGATCCGAACTTGACGCCGGGATAGCGGTTGAAGTTGTTCTGCTCTTCGTCGATCAGGTTGATCACCTCCTGACGGTAAGCCACCGTGTCGAGGAACGCCTTGTAGGGTGCGCGGCACTCCACGACGGGGATCACGACCTTCGACTCGGTGGTGATGATGCCGGCCTCCATGATGAACTGGGCCTTGTTGCCGGTTCCGGGAATGAAACGGAAGTTCTCGACATCCTGACGCGTCACCTTCTTGGGGGCGAAAATGGTGTCGATCACAGCGATCTTGAACTTTTCAATATTCTTTTTGCCCGACTTCTTCAGCATGGCCATGGCCGCCGAGTCGTCTTCGTCGACGATCTTGCGCTCCAGTTCGAGCGTGTCGGTCAACACGAAAGCCGACAGCGAGTCGAAGCTGGCCGTGAAATGCTGGTACTTGGATTTGAAGGCGCGCTGTGCCGTACGGATATCCTTGATGCGATCGATAACCTGGGCTTTCTTCGCCTTCGTTTCTTTGTCGAACCGGATCGGAGTTGAGATCTGGACGTAGATGACGTAGACCAAACCCACGATTGCTACGGCAAGAATGATTTGAAAGAGTTTTTTCATTTTAAATAAATATTTGTTATTAATTTTGCATCAATTAAAAACCGACGCATGTTCAGCACACGTATCGCGACCCAAATTTACGCTAAAATTTGTTTCGAAACAACTCCCGGACAAAAAAAAATTATAGAAAAGTTGTCCGAATACCTTGCAGACGACGATTTTTCGAGGATTTTCGTGCTGAACGGTTATGCCGGAACCGGAAAAACGACGCTTATCGCCGGGCTTGTCGGCGCGCTTAAAGACCTGGGAATCAAACCTGTGCTGCTGGCTCCTACGGGGCGTGCCGCCAAAGTGCTGGCCCAATACGCTCAAGAGAAGGCACTTACCATCCACAAACGCATTTACCGCCAGCGCACGAATGCCGATTACGAATCGAAATTCTCGCTCAACATCAACCCCGAACGCGGGGCGGTGTTCATCGTCGACGAGGCTTCGATGCTTTCGGACAACACGCAGGGCGGAGCCGTTTTCGGCAGCGGATCGCTGCTTTCGGACCTCGTGGAGTATGTCCGCAGCGGCCGCGGATGCCGTCTGGTGCTGGTCGGCGACAGCGCGCAGCTGCCGCCCGTCGGGGCCGATTTCAGCCCGGCGCTCGACCCGGTGTCGATGGATGCCTACGGCGGCATCGTCTACGGCACGATGGACGAGGTGGTGCGGCAGGAGGCGCAGTCGGGCATCCTCTTCAACGCCACGCTGGTGCGCTGCATGCTCGAAAACGGCCTTTACGAGATTCCCCGCTTCGAGATGGATTTTCCCGACATCGAGGCGGTCGTGGGCGGCGAGTTCCTCGAGAAACTTCAGGATTGCTATGCCAGATACGGCCGCGACGAGACGATCGTCATCACGCGCTCGAACAAGCGGGCCAACCGCTACAACGAGGGCATCCGCCGCAACGTGCTCTATGCCGAGGAGGAGATCGAGAGCGGCGACATGCTGATGGTCGTCAAGAACAACTACTACTTCCCCGAGCACACCGAAGACTGCCCGATGAACTTCATCGCCAACGGCGACATCGCGCGGCTGAAACGCCTCAGACGGTTCGAGGATTTCTATGGTTTCCGTTTCGCCGACGCCGTGCTCGAATTTCCCGACTACAACGATGCGGAGATCGAGTGCAAGATTCTGTTGGATACGATCGCCTCGGAGTCGCCGTCGCTCACCCGGGAGGAGTCGACGCGTCTTTTCTACGAGGTGGAGAAGGACTACACGGACATCAAAAGCAAGTTGAAACGCTTTAAGGAAATTCGTGAGAATCCGCATTTTAACGCCGTTCAGGTGAAGTTTTCCTACGCCGTCACGTGCCACAAGGCGCAGGGCGGCCAGTGGCGGGCGGTCTTCGTCGACCGCTGCCTGTTCGGCGACGAGCCGATGTCGCGCGACATGCTCCGCTGGCTCTATACGGCCCTGACGCGCGCCACCGATAAATTATATCTTGTAAATTTCGATGAAAAATTCTATGAATAGCGAACGGCATCCCCTTGAACCTTTCCTGCCCGAAAACGCCCGCCTGCTGATGCTGGGCAGCTTTCCGCCCAAACGCATCCGCTGGTCGATGGAGTTCTTCTATCCCAACCTGCAAAACGACATGTGGCGGATCGTGGGCTACCTTGCTACGGGCGACAAGATGCACTTCCTGGAACCGGGCGGACGGCGGTTCGACCGGGAGCGCATCGAGGCTTTCTGCCGTGAGCGGGGGATTGCGCTCTACGATACGGCTGTGGAGGTCATCCGGCTGAAGGACAATGCATCGGACGCGTCACTTCAAGTGGTGCGCGAAGTCGATCTCGAAACCCTGCTGGCCCGCATTCCCGCCTGCCGGGCCGTCGTTACGACGGGACAGAAGGCCACCGACACGCTGCGCGCCATCACGGGCTGCGGCGAATCGGCCGTGGGGGAGTGCGTGCCGATGCCCTTTGCGGGGCGCGACCTGACGCTGTGGCGCATGCCCTCCTCGTCGCGGGCCTTCCCGCGTCCCGTGGAGTGGAAGGCGGAGTTTTACCGCAAAGTGTTCTCCGAGAACGGGATTCTCTGACGCTTGGGCGGAAAGAACCGGCCGGACAGACGAAAAAAATTGGATGTCGGCTTTGCACGGTATTCAAAAAAGGCCTATCTTTGTTGTATAAATTATACAATATTCTATTTTGACTTCCGAAAAGAAAATCGACAAAAAATATGTCGAGACGCCCCTGATGAAGCAATATTACTCCATCAAGGCAGTACATCCCGACGCCATTCTGCTGTTCCGCGTGGGCGATTTCTACGAGACCTTCGGCGACGACGCGATCAAGGCCAGCGGCATTCTGGGCATCACGCTCACGCGCCGCGCCAACGGATCGGCGACGCACGTCGAACTGGCGGGATTTCCCTACCATGCCATCGACACCTACCTGCCGAAACTGGTGCGGGCGGGCGAGCGCGTGGCCATCTGCGAGCAGCTGGAGGACCCCAAGCTGGTGAAGGGACTCGTCAAGCGCGGCGTGATCGAACTGGTGACTCCGGGCATCGTGCTGGGCGACAACATCCTGGCCAACAAGGAGAACAACTTCATCGCGTCGGTCTATTTCGGCCGGCAGACGACGGGCGTGGCTTTTCTGGACATCTCCACGGGCGAGTTCTATGTGGCCGAGGGAGCGGACAGCTATGTCGACAAGCTGATTTCGAACCTCCAGCCCAAGGAGGTCGTCTACCAGCGCGGCTACGAGGACCGTTTTTCCGGTTCGTTCGGGTCGAAACTCTACACCTACCGTCTCGACGAGTGGGTCTTTTCGGAGGACGTCAACCGCGAGAAACTCTGCAAGCAGTTCGGGACCAAATCCCTCAAGGGCTTCGGCGTGGACCACTTCACCAGCGGCATTTCGGCCGCCGGGGCCATTCTCTATTACCTCGAATTCACCGAGCACCGCGAAACGGGCCATATCGCCTCCATCGCGCGTATCGACCAGGACGACTACGTGTGGGTCGACAAGTTCACGATCCGCAACCTGGAGCTTTTTTCGTCGAACGGCGCGCGCGAGAAGTGCAGTTTCGCCGACGTGATCGACCGCACGCTGACGCCGATGGGCGGCCGCCTGCTGAAACGCTGGATCGCCATGCCGATCAAGGACCCCGCGAAGATCAACGAGCGCCTCGATGTGGTGGAACGGCTGATCAAAGACGCCGATCTGGCGGATGTCATCCGCGAGCAGGTGTCGCTGGTGGGCGATCTGGAGCGTATCGCGGGGCGTATCGCCGCCCAGAGGGTCACGCCCCGCGAACTGGTGCAGCTCAAGAACTCGCTCGGAGCCATCGAGACGCTCAAGGCTGCGCTGGAGTCCACCGACGACGACCGTCTGCATGCGCTGGCAGAGCAGATCGACCCTCTGGCGGAGGTCCGCGAGCGTATCGCCCGCGAAATTTACCCCGACCCGCAGAACAACCAGATACAGAAGGGCGGCGTGATCGCCGACGGCGTCGATCCCGAACTGGACGACCTGCGCCGCATCGCACTCCACGGCAAGGACTATCTCGCGCGCATCCAGCAGCGCGAGAGCGAGGCCACGGGCATCCCGTCGCTCAAGATCAGCTACAACAACGTTTTCGGCTACTATATCGAGGTCCGCAACGCCCACAAGGACAAGGTCCCCGAGACGTGGATCCGCAAGCAGACCCTCGCCAACGCCGAGCGTTACATTACGGGCGAACTGAAAGAGTACGAGGAGAAGATTCTCGGCGCCGAGGAGAAGATGCTCATCCTGGAGCAGCGCATCTACGCCGGGATCATGGCCTATATCTGCGGTTCGCTGGCGCCGATGCTGCGCGATGCCGCCGCGGTGGCGCGCATCGACTGCCTCCAGTCCTTCGCACGCATCGCCTGCGAACGCCGCTACGTGCGTCCCGTGCTGGACGACGGCAAGCGCATCGACATCCGTCAGGGCCGCCATCCGGTGATCGAGACGCTGATGCCCGTGGGGGAGGAGTACATCCCCAACGACGTGATGCTCGACGACAAGCAGCAGCAGATTATGATGATCACCGGACCCAACATGTCGGGTAAGTCGGCGCTGCTGCGCCAGACCGCGCTGATCATCCTGATGGCCCAGATGGGTTCGTACGTACCCGCGAAGTCGGCCCATATCGGCTATGTGGACAAGATTTTCACGCGCGTCGGGGCTTCGGACAACATTTCGCAGGGCGAGTCGACCTTCATGGTCGAGATGCTCGAATCGGCCAGCATCCTCAATAACATTTCGGACCGCAGCATCGTGCTGCTCGACGAAATCGGCCGCGGCACGTCGACCTACGACGGCATTTCGATCGCCTGGGCGATGGTCGAATACCTTCACAACCACCCCTCGGCCCGCGCCAAGACGCTTTTCGCCACGCATTACCACGAGCTGAACGAGATGGAGCAGATGTGCTCCCGGGTGAAGAACTACCACGTCTCGGTCAAGGAGATGGGCAACCAGATCGTCTTCCTGCGCAAGCTCGAGCGCGGCGGCACGGAGCATTCGTTCGGTATCCACGTGGCCCGCATGGCCGGCATGCCGGTGTCGATCGTCTCGCGGGCGGACGAGATTCTGCGCAACCTCGAACTGGTCTACGGCAACAACGAGATCGTGCCGAGCCGCAGCCTCAAGGAGCGGGGCCGCAAATCCGCGGCGCAGGCCGTGAAGGAGGCCGCCGAGAGCGCCGGGCCGCAGAACATGCAGCTGTCGATGTTCCAGCTCGACGATCCCGTGCTGGTGCAGATCCGCGACCAGATCAAGGGCCTCGACATCAACTCGCTGACCCCGATCGAGGCGTTGAACAAGCTCAACGAAATCAAGAAGATAACCGGCATATGATGAAGTGTCGCTTTAAGTGCGCCACCCTATTCGCTCTCTGCCTCTGCGCTTTTTCGCTGTTGGAGGCTGCGGCTCAACCGGCCGACGTGCTTCGCAGGCTGCATGCGAAATACGACCGCGTGACGCAGTTCGACGACGGACTTGCCCGGGTATCCAAAAACAGCCGTCACGGCTATGTCGATACGCTGGGAAAGGTGGTCGTGCCGCTGGTTTACGACGATGCCGTGCGTTTTCACAACGGCTATGCCGCGGTCGGCAAAGGCGGGGACGAAGACCGGAAATGGGCGCTGATCGACCGCTCGGGCCGTGAGATTACGCCGTTTGCGTGGGATCATGTGGGCAATGTCAACGACGGCGTGGCTGTGGCCTGGACCCGGAAGGGTGCGGCGCGCAGTTATGCGCTCGTGGATACGCTCGGTCGTGTCACACCGCTCGAATACGCCGTATGCGGCGATTTTTCGAACGGTTATGCCGCCGCGGGCGTCGGGGAACTGACCGTCGAAAAAGTCGTGCAGCCCGGTATGTCGCGTGTTCCGGACAAACTCACCTTCACGGGGAAATACGGCTATATCACCCCTGATGGAAAGCCGGCGATTCCCGCGCAGTTCGACGAGGCCGGGAAATTCGGCGATGACGGTCTTGCTCCCGTCGGTATGCAGGGGAAATATTATGTCAAGTGGGGTTTTGCCGACCGGGCCGGAAAGATAGCGATCCCCTGCAATTATTACAGCGTAAACGCCTTCGAGCGGGAGCGCGCCGTGGTGGCGAAGGTCGTTGCGGGAGGCAAACTCGCCTACGGATATATCGGTCCCGATGGCCGGGAGGTGATTCCCTGCGCATACGACGAGGCCATGCCGTTCAAGTTCAACAATGCCTGGGTCGGCACGGAGCAGGAGGGCGAGATGTCTTATCAGCTGATCGACGCCGAGGGCAAGGTCATACTGCCGTATTCGGTGCTGAACTTGCAGGACGGCGGGAAATTCGGACAGGCGGCTTGTGCGGTCCGGGGCGACGACGGACGTCTGCGCTATGGCATCCTTGCCAACAGCGGTCGCCCGATTCTGCCGTTCGAGTACGATGAAATCACGATCTTTTCGGAATGGAATGCCGCCGAAAATCGTTGGACAGAGGCCGGAATGGCCTCCAGGGACGGCGTTCAGTACAGTTTCGACATCTCCAAACGCGACGAATAGGGCATCGTCCATGCCTCGTTCGGCGGACTGGGCATCGCCTTCTGGATGGGCGCCAACCCGATCGCCGGGGCGATGATCTCCGCCGTGCTCTCGGTGCCGCCTCTCCTTTGTGGAGATACGAAAAACCCGGGTCCGCAAGGGTTCGGTATTTGTAGGAAAACGAAAGTGTAGAAAAGAGTAAATATCATGTTTTCAGATATTTAATTCTCTGTTCTGCATATGCTCCGAGCAATAGAATTGCAAAATCGGGCAGGTTTAACGGTGAGTTGTGTTACTTATCCGTTACCTGCCCGAAATGCTTTGATTTGCACTAAAGTGTTTGTTTTCAGCTTATTGCGTCGGATTTCCGCATAACAAATAACCTGACTTAACGTTTAACAAATCCACAAAGTTCAGGTTATCATGCAACGCAGCACTTTCAAAGTCCTTTTCTACGTGAAAAGGCAGTCGGAAAAACATGGTCAGGTTCCCGTCATGGGCCGTATCACGATTAATGGTACGATGTCGCAGTTCAGCTGCAAACTCACCGTTCGCTCCACCCTTTGGGATGCCAAGGCGAACAAGGCTTCCGGTAAGAGCCTCGAAGCTCAGCGTCTCAATGAAAAACTGGAAAATATCAAGACCAATATCGGCAAGCAGTACCAGCGGCTCTGCGACCGTGATTCGTATGTTACGGCCGAAAAAGTCCGCAACGCCTTCCTCGGTATGGGCGACGACTGCCGCCTGCTGTTGCAGACCTTCGACGAATACCTTGCAGGGTTCCTCAAACGTGTGGGCAAAGACCGCGCCTATTCGAGCTATGACAATTACCGCAAACGCCGTAACCGGCTTGCCTCTTTCCTCGAATACGAATACCGTGTAAAAGATATTCCTTTCAAAGAGCTGAAGCGGGATTTCATCGAAAAGTTTGTAGTCTACCTCTCCTCGGTACAAGGGATTCATCCAACGATTGTCAATATGCGTTTTGTGAAGCCGTTTGATGAGGATTTGGTAAGAGAATTAGCAATCAGTCACCGTCTGATTGTGACAATGGAAGACAATGTGTATACCGGCGGTTTTTCCGAGCAGATTCAAGCATTTTTACTGCGGGAAAGAATTTACCACAAATGTCTTAGCGTATGTTTCCCGGATCAGTTTATTGAGCACGGAACGCCGGAAGAACTCTATGAGAAATATGGATTGGATGCGGCATCGGTATCGAATCGGATTGTAAGAAAGATAAATGGTGAATAAGGTGAAAGAAAAGAAAGAACGATTGGATGTCCTTCTTGTGAAAAGAGGACTTATGCCTTCCCGTGAAAAAGCAAAAGCCGTGATTATGGCAGGGGAAGTATTTGTCGATAATCAAAGAGAAGACAAGGCCGGACAGACGTTTCCGGAATCGGTGCAGATTGAAGTCCGGGGAAAGAAGATGAAATATGTCAGCCGTGGCGGTTACAAATTGGAACAGGCAATGAACGTGTTTCCGATTTCTCTTACGGATACGGTATGCATGGATGTCGGTTCTTCAACCGGTGGTTTTACGGACTGTATGCTGCAAAATGGCGCAAAGTATGTGTACGCGATTGATGTGGGGACAAACCAGCTTGCGTGGTCGTTAAGGCAGGATGAAAGAGTATGCTCGATGGAAAAGACAAACATTCGCTATGTCACACCGGACGATATTGGTGAGTTAGTAGATTTTGTTTCCATCGATGTTGCCTTTATTTCCCTCACGAAAGTATTAGAGCCGGTTAAGGCACTGATGAAGGAAAATGCTCAGATTGTCTGTTTGATTAAACCACAGTTTGAGGCGGGCAGAGAACAGGTTGGGAAAAAAGGGGTCGTGAGAGAGCCCCGTGTCCACGAAGAAGTGATTCAGATGGTTATGAACTATGCACTTTCCCTTGGATTTCATATTTTGGGGATTGACCATTCGCCGATTCGCGGACCGGAAGGAAACATTGAATATCTCCTTTATATGGAGAATGATAACAGAGAACCGGTTACCATAGATGAAAAGCAGAAGGAAGCGGTGAAAGAATTGGTAGCGCATGCGCATGAGGTTTTATAGGAGGAACTGCGATGAAAAATTTTCAGATTATTTCCGATGTTGAGAAAGACATACATCATGAGACGGCGAGTGAAATAAAAAGATATTTGGAATCTCATGAAAAATGTGCTAAAATAGTAGGGAGTTCGTCTGAAGTTACGCAGATTGACTGGGCAGATTTAGTGATTGTGCTTGGAGGAGACGGTTATGTAATCCAGGCAGCGAAGCGGTTTGCCGGCAGTCATGTTCCGATTTTTGGCGTGAATTTTGGAACACTTGGGTTTCTGACCGAGGTGGAAAAGCCGAGAATTCAAAAAGCACTGTACGAAATTTTGTCGGGAAATTATGAAGTGGAAAAGCGGATGGCGCTTACCGGCAGAGTGCAGAAAACTTCAGTTGGAGAAGCGATTGGCATTGCGATTAATGAGTTTATTATCGGCAAGCAGGATTTTGGACAGTGCTTTTTGAAT
>ENA-UESJ01000039-UESJ01000039.1-human-gut-metagenome-genome-assembly--contig:-NODE-39-length-60585-cov-10.414904_pt1 | contig 60585 bp, 59 predicted proteins | sample MGYA00243000_ERZ508001 | MGnify/ENA primary metagenome ERZ508001 (study PRJEB26167, sample SAMN06115479) | human gut metagenome | host: Homo sapiens | place: China:Chongqing | collected 2015-03-03... | reverse complement strand
TTTAACTTCTACCAAAATACCCAAAATATGTTCGTATGTTTTCTGATTGTGCTTCCAATCGCTTATTGCCTCACCGATGCAAATATAATTGTCTGCATTCTCCCAAAGTGAACTCTTTGAGTTATAGGGCATCAAAAAGGCATTATACACATAAAAATCTGCCCCAAAGTTTTTCTTAAATTTTTCTTGTTCAGCTATAAATTCGCCGTATGTAATCTGCTTATTGATTGAGGTGGATTCTGGCAAATCGGACAATTTTCCAGTTGCACCATACTTATAATATTTAGCGTCCAGCACATATACATTTCCTTGATAGAGCATAATGCTATCAGGCTCAAGGCTTGCATTAGAATATGCCCCATTAAATGTATGCCATCTGGTTTTTGGAAAAAACGTACTTTTCTCTGCGATTCCGTAGGTTCGGTCAATCATTTTTTCCCAAACATACTCAAAACGATTTGTCCCAAATTTGAAGTCGTTCTGATTGGACGCATTGCCAGCACAGCTGATAATTGCAATCATGCTTTCAAAAAGCTGCTTGTTGAGATCATTAAATGTCTGCTGACATTTGGATTTTAAGATTTGAACGAATAGGTTTTGATTAAATTGAATGGCAGGCTTTGGGGGCATAAATGAAGTAAAAAGCCAGCCGATTTTGCGGAAACTCTCATAAACGCAATATTTATGTATTTCCGTAATATAGCCTGCATCTTTCAAAGATGTCTGCCGTGTTACATAGTTTAAGTAGACAATATTGTTTCCTTGAATGTAAGGAGATTGGGTTTTGATTGTCCTTTTCCAGTCGATTTTTCCGCGAGGTGAAACGGAATAATAGCTTTCTCTTTCCTGATAATAGCCACGACTGAAGAAGTCTGAAATAATAAATAGATATTCTTGCAGTGGGAAAGATGAATATTCCGCTTTTTCATCGCTGAAATTTACAGTGTTATTCTGCGCAGAAGATGCAAGTGCCAATGTCCGCATCAAAAGCAGAATATCTTTTCGTATACCGGAATCGTTATCTGACAATTGATATCCTAATGGAAAATTCACTGTAAGTTCTTCGTTTCTGCAATCAAGACCAACAAATGTATCAGACTCACGATTGGTGTTTATATGGCAGTGGCTTTTAATTACATATTCAGACACGGCACACCTCACATGTTGAAAATTATGCCAAATTGTTCATTCTGTTCAGCATTTCAGTATATACCGATTGATTTATAATTTGGCTCAATGGGTCCTTGTCGCTTTTAGAACGATACATAGCAGTGACTGCATCAAAAGAATTACATTCGGCAGCAAAAAGGCTATCTCGATTCATCTTGAAAGCATCATCCCACAAGTACTTAAGAACCTTTTCAGGAAAGCGTTCTGTTGAAAGCTCCTGCTTTGTAATAAAATATGCTCCAAGTCTTTTATCTTCTGAACTTAGAACTCCATCACTTACTTTAAGAATTTCTTCGTTTATAACAGTTGCGAACACTCCCCAGCTAATTAAGGAGCCTTCGATTTTATCGTTGGCGTGCTTTGCAGACATTACGTCGTTTTCAATGTGCTTCATCATCCAACGACGCTGAAATGCAGTATCAAGGGTGAATACATTTTGGTCTGCGGTATTCATTGTTGCAATAATCCAGAGATTAGATGGAATAAACACCATTGCATCCGGGTTTCCGGATACTTCATTTGCAACATCTGAATTTGATATGCCATATTCGCTTTCACCATAACAGTCAGGATATGCCTCGGTGTCAGCTTTACGATCTAATAGCTGAAAAATTTCACCGAAGATTGCAGGGGCATTTCCTCGATTTAGTTCTTCGACTACAAGATAATAATAATTTTGTGGGTCTTGCCATGCTTTCTTCAAAATTTTTGTAAAGGGACCCGGCGAATACAAATATCTAAGCACCCCATCTTCAACTTTGGGAAGAATTTGCCCTACAAAATCCGAGTATGAATAATCCGGATGGAATACTACTCGTTCCATTTTTGAGGCATCAGTACAAAAATGGGATTTAATATAGTGGCTTTTTCCTGCACCGGGAACACCGTATAACAGGATGTTTTCTGCACCCGTCTTTCGAGAAATTTGCTGTTGGGCAGCTTCAGGATTTCCGTTAGTACGCTTTGTGCTAAAGTTAAACAAGTGGGCGAAACGGCTGTCAATACTACAAAGGCTTTCTTTAAGATTGGTCTCTGTGATATTTAACGCACAAAGAAAAGCTTCTGTGCTACACCGCTCACTGTCAGGTGTAAACATACGGACGGTCTGGTTGGAGTGATCGTCAATTCCAATGATCGGGAGTGCCGAACACCAGTAATATTCTGCCGGAGCATCTTTGAGAACATCTAACCGACTGACCGCGTTCTGAAAAATATACTTAATGGAGACCAAAATGGTTGATTCATCATTGTATTTTTCGGCTCGAACAACACTCGACACAGCACCTATCGATTTGAAGCCTTGTTTCCATTCGGTTTGAATTCCTTTGCTATTGTCTGAACCCAACCAAATAAACACATAGGTTCCAGAATTGAGATCGGGCGGAACCTGTGTGCATTTTACACTGATGCTAAAATCAGTAGCAACAATTCCCGGTGAACTCTTGTCCATTCGCTTAATTTCGTCTACGCTGGTTTTTCCAAGTCTAAGTGTTGCAAACCGCATATCTTCCATACTGTAAGCCCCTTATCAGTTATCTTTTTTTGCCTTTTCCTTTTCCAAAGCAATACGCAACGGTGCAAATAATTGACGTCCCTGATTATCCACTCGTCTTAAGATGCCTTCTGCTGCGTTGGGAGTTAGATAGTATTTTCGATTAACATGTTTCTTTTCAACAATATCCAACAGTGATGAAGGAATCTTTTCTGCGGGGGAAGGAGGAACATTGCCTCCAACATAGGAACCTTCCCATGCAATGCCGGCTCGCGGCCATTTATAAGTGGTTTCAGAATTTGAAAAATCTATATCAGCAAGATTTCCACTATACCATTTTGACTTCTTGAATTCAGGAACATACTGGAGAACATCTTTCTGTTCCATGGTATCAGTTTTAGAACTCAACTGTTTGGAAATGCGCTTTGCAATCCATTCGACCACAGGAACGGAAACTGCATTTCCGATTGCAGTATATCGAAGAGTATCGGTATTATCATCATCAACATCGTATTTGCTTGGAAGCGTCCAATAATCCGGGAATCCCTGCAATCTTTCGTATTCCAACGGTGTCATTCGGCGAACGCCATCATCACATACAATATATGTGCGGCTCCAGTCGGTTCCGGTATGTCTACCAGAAGTGGCAGCCAAACAATAAGCAACTTTTGGAACTTTGGGGTATTCATTTGGCTTTGAGGCCTCTGTCACAAAATCTTTTCGGGCATTGCTAGTGGAATGCGCTCCTACTGAATCGAACATAACATGAGTGGCCCTAGCTAAGTCCTTTTGCCAACAGCAAAGGTAAACTCGTGATCTGGATTGGGGAACGCCAAAGTATCGGCTGTTTACCAATCTCCATGCAACAGCATAGCCAAGCTGGGTCATGCGTTGAAGAATAACGCCAAAGTCGCGGCCACCATTAGAATTGAATAAACCTTCGACATTTTCAATCACGACCACTTTTGGACGTTTTTTTTCAATCAGTTCAGCATACCTAAAAAACAAACCGGATCGAGTTCCATCCAAACCAAGACGTTGTGATGCGCCTCGTGCAACAGAAACATCTTGGCAGGGAAAGCCCCCACACCAAACATCAGCAACTGGGATGGATGATTCGTCAATAGCGCAGATGTCCGTTCCTTTTTTTACATTAGGCCAGTGAAAGGAAAGGACTTCATTGCAGAATGGATTTATTTCACAAAGGTACTCGGTTTGAAATCCTTGATTTTCAAATCCCAAATCAAAGCCGCCGATACCGGCGAAAAAAGAGTTTACCTTATATTTTGCTTTTGTCATTTTGGCAGTCTCCTTTAATGTATTTACCGCTTTTGATTCTTGCGTCAATCGGTTTGTCAACATTACAAGGAATTGCCCACTGACGACCAAATTTGACAGCACCGCACAAACGTCCACTCGAACAAAGAACCTGTATTCGCCTTGCTGAAATGTTCCACTTGTCGGATGCTTCCTGAATGGTCATATACTCCATGCTTGCACCCCTTAATAAATCAACATACATATTCATTATATACTGCCGGACGAACAATGTCAATTTATAGAGAGTACTTTGGTAGACATACTAAAGAGCGGAAAGCGTAATGCCTTCCGCTCTTTAGCATGATTACCCGAAATTGTTGTGAATTATTACAAAACTATCAATTCCCGGTAGAACCGTAAAGTTCTTTCCCGCTTTCCAAAGTGTGTGGAATTGTCCATAATCATCTATTTTTTGAATCTTTCCTATATCATTGGCTGCGGGTGCACCACAATCTCGTATTTCAAGAGATTGAATATACATCCCAATTAGCATAGTTCGATCACTGGACAGTAAATTAAGAGGAACCATTTTTTCTGAAGAAGTCGAAGTCAATACACATTTGACCTGTACATATTCGCTCTTTTGACATTGCTCGCAAAAAGTGTGAATAGCGGCTTCTGGTAGCTGATAGCTTGCAGAGAATGATAAAATGTTGGTTTTGGAATAGCATAATACTCTATACGGATAAACCACAGAGCGCATCTCCCTTCATTTGAATAGCTGCTGCCAAATAATTTCTTCGGCGCGATTGCGGATGTTGTTCATCCGCTGCACCCATTCCATCTGATTGGCAGCTTTCAGGGCTTTGGTCACACCCTCGGCTTCCTGCATCTGCTGGACGATCAAAGCAAGCTGTTCTTCGGCCTGTTCGTCCAGCTTGGCAAGATAGCTGCCCAATTCACCGGACAAAACAAGCTGATTGTACCGGATGGGGTGCTGTTCTTTCAGATAGTTCTTATGTAAGCGGCCCCACCGCCCGATGGGGTGCTGCTTTGCCGGGGTTGCTGCGGTCAGATTCGGCAGATAGTAGTCGTTGACAAGGGTATAGTCAAGTCCATTGGTGGTGTCGCGGATGGATTCTTTCATAACCATTCTCCTTTCATTTCTGCCGAGATATTCTTCGGTTCAAGAAGTCCTGCTTCTTTCATTTCTTTGATGCGTTTTCTGTATTCGGTCATATACTTTCGGCTTGCAGCACGACTCTTTTCACGCTTTTCATCTGCAATCTTTTTTTCGGCAAGTTCTTCTTCTGATAGTATAACCGGTTCTTCCGGAACACTGAATTTTCCGATATAATTCAAATATACTTCGACCTCTACTGTCCGAGTGCCACTCAATTCAATGGGACGATGCACAACGATTTTGGAAATGAACTCGTTGATCATTGAGGGTGTTAATTCTGAAAAGTCAGTATATTTGTGTGCCAGTTTTATAAAATGTTCTGTATTTTGCGATTGGCTTTCTGCTTGCTCTAGTTGCTTGTGGCACTCATCTTCTTCTTTTTCAAGGCTAGCCTTTTCTTTTTCATAGCTTTCCAAAAGACTTTCCAACATTTTATCTGACAGTCTGCCTGCGATATTGTCCTCATATATTTTACGAATTAACGCACTTACTTCTTTTGCTCGACGTTCAGCCTTAGAAATTCTGCTCTTGAGTTCTTCTAAACGGGTGCGACTTTGTGATTCCGAGATTTGATTATAAAGATTCAAAAATTCTTCTTGATTGTTATTAACGTAGGCGCAAGTTCTGCGGATACACTCAAGAGCAATTTTTCTGAGGGCGGAAGTTCGGATAGCGTGGCACGAGCAAACTTTCTGATATTTTTGACGCCCGAGAGCATTTTGGGAACAAGAATAACAATCTTCTGGTTTGCTAAAGCTCTCTCTCCGTTCACCTTTGGGCGTGTAGTAAACTCGTATTCTTCCGTTCTTCCGACGATGATTGTACATTACAGAACCGCATTCTCCACAAATGACTTTTCCGGTAAGGGGATTCGCTTCGCCTAGAGAGTCTGCACGCCTAACATTCTTGCGTAGTCCCTGAACGATATTCCACGTCTCTTTGTCGATAATCGGTTCTTGTGTTCCTTCAAAAATCACCCAATCTGCTTTATCAGCCTTTTGGGACTTTTTCTCCTTGTACGATTTTTTGTAGGTGCGAAAATTTACAGTGCAGCCAGTGTACTCAAGACGATCAAGTATCGAGGCAACTGTGTTTCCTCGCCACATATAGGGATTGTTATAATCACAATCTGATTGATGATTCCCTATTCCTTTCTTGGCGAGATAGTACGAGGGACGCTCGACCTTGCTTTCTGCAAGGCATCTTGCAATTTCATAGGGACCTTTGCCGTCTATGCTCATTTGAAAAATCCTTCGGACAATCGCAGCCGCTTCTTCATCCACAACCCAATGATCTGGGTTTTCTGGGTCTTTGACATAACCATAGCAGGGTGAATTGCTGGTGTGTGCCTTTCCGGACATACCTCTTGATTTTAGAACAGCCTTAATTTTCTTGCTGGTATCACGGACATACCACTCGTTCATAATATTCAGGAACGGTGCAAATTCGTTGCTCTGCTGATCGTTACTGTCGATGCTGTTACCAACGGCAATAAAACGAACTTCTTTTTCTCGAAAGAGAATATCTGTAAAGAAGCCGACTTGAAGATGGTCACGCCCAACCCGGCTAAGGTCTTTGACAATAACAGTCGTTATCTTTCCGTCCTTTACGCCGGAAACAAGTTCATTCCATGCCGGACGGTCAAAGGACGCTCCAGACCAACCATCATCTGTGTAGTGGTGCAGATTGATAAACCCATGCTCTTTTGCATAGGTTTCAAGCATCTGCTTCTGATGAACAATGCTATTGCTGTCACCGTTTCCGTCATCATCGCGAGAAAGCCGCTCATATAACGCTGTTATGCCGATTTCCTTGACTTTTTTCTTTTTCATGGGTCGTTTCTCACCTCCAGTTCTGTATATCAACTACCCACAGTGATAACATATCACATCAGTGAAATGCTTTGGCGGTGTGGTCTTTCCTTCCTTCATCTCGGCATTGAGGATGGCGCACTCGCTTTCTTCCATAGTCGGCAGTGTGGTAAATTCCTGTTTTCGGTTCAGAATATCCGCCAGCACTTTACGCTCCACAGCTTTCCAGCCTTCGTCCAGAATCTCTTTACCCTTGGCAGTGAATTCCTCACCGGCGCATTCGGTGGTGAGCATCGTTTCCAGATAACGGTAAGGTTTGCTGACCGCCATCAGCGTCCGGGCGATGATGAGTTTCAGAACATTCCGCTCCCCTGTGGGCAGGGCATCCAGATCAGCTTGCAGTATACTCCGGGTAGGCAGGATAGCGTGGTGATCTGTGACCTTATCCCGGTTGACCGTGCACCGTGTCCGAGGGACAGCGGAATCCGCTGTATCTGCGGCAATGCCGAGAAATTCTTCCAGTTCATCCGCAAGTCCTGCCAGCATTTCCTCATCGTCATCGGTGATATAGCAGCTATCAGTGCGCGGATAAGTGGTAAGTTTCTTCTCATAAAGGCTCTGCACATAATTCAGCGTCTGCTGTGCGCTGTAACCCAGCAGACGGTTTGCATCACGCTGGAGCGTTGTCAGATCATAGAGCAGTGGCGGGTTTTCAGACTTTTCCTTGCGGGTCACTTTCTGAATCGTAGAAATCATCTCCTTTCGGCACTCCGCAAGCAGATTTTCAGCCGTATCTTTTTCAGAAATGCGGCGGCTGGATGCCGTGCATCCGCTGGTCAGTTCCAGCTCTACGGTGTAGAACTTCTGCGGCACAAAGGCGGCAATCGCAGCCTCACGCACCACCGTCATAGCCAGCACAGGGGTCATAACACGCCCGACCGCCAAAGGTTGACCGTACAGACACGAAAAAAGCCGGGAAGCATTGATACCGACCATCCAATCGGCACGTTCCCGGCAAAGTGCAGCCTGATACAAGGCATCATATTCGGTTGACGGTTTCAGATTTGCAAAGCCCTCCCGGATCGCGCTGTCCTCCATGCTGGAAAGCCAGAGCCGCGAAAAGGACTTTTTGCACCCGGCTTGCTGGTAGACAAGCCGAAAAATCAGTTCTCCTTCGCGTCCTGCATCTGTTGGATAGTTCTCGGAGGTGACTTTTCTGACGTTGTTACTCAATGGCATCCAATGGGCCGATAAAGCGGTAGAAAATCTGGATTTTCTGGACGTATTCGCCATCGACCTTTTCCGCTTTGGATACCAGAATCTTGTCGATCAGCTGGTGCAGAATCTTATAGTTCAGTTCGGTGATGCCAGCATACTTGCTGACTTCATCAATAAAATCCTGAATCTTATCCATCTGATCGTGTTCAGCACGACCTTCCTGTTCGTACTGCTCGATTTTTTCGGTCAGTTCAGCCTGTTCCTTGTCATAGCGATCTGCAAGCATTTGAAAACGTTTCTCCGGGAGAAGCCCCTTTGACACATCCTCATAAAGTTTTGCGTACAAATCTTCGATTTCTGCGATTCTTGCTTTACACTGTTTCAATTCCCGCTTGTGCTGCGCCCGGTCAGAAGATACCCGAAGGTGCATCTGGTCTGCAATTTTTCGCACAAGGGCGTCTCGGTTGCCCACAGCGGCCTTTGCGTGTGCCTGAATGTCAGCAAGGACAGCTTCATGCAAAACACGGGCTTCCAAGTTGTGAGAGGCGCAGGCTTTCGCACCATACTTCCGATAAGTGCTGCAACAATAAAATGTCTGATCCAAAATGTTATTGCGTTTGCGGCGGGCTTCAACTTTGACCAACATTGTTCTGCCACAATCTGCGCAGCGAACGATTCCTTTGAAGATGTTGTCGTATTCGGTCTTATCGCACATAAAACTACCGGAACGGCTATAAAGGATTCGCTGCACATTCTCCCAACGGTCTTGTGGGATGATTGCTTCATGCGTGTTCGGAACAATAGCACGTTCTTCAAAAGGGATATAACGTCGCTTCTTGGATTTCATGGACACAGTAGGTTTTGCTTCATAGATGATGTGTCCGGCGTAGACCGGGCTGTGCAGAATTTGACTGACATAGGCAGAATCCCAATCATACATCTTTTCATCATCGACAAAGCGACCAAACATCTCTTTTTTGTAGTAGCACGGCTTCAGGATTTTCTCATCGTGAAGCCGTTTGGCGATACGGTGAAGCCCAAGTCCTTCCTCCGCCAATGAATAGAGATACTCAACAACAGGGGCGGTATTCGGGTCGATCACAAGGTGGTTGTGGTCGGCAGGGTCTTTCTGATAGCCAAACGGTGCGCCGCTGGAGATATACTTCCCACTTTTCTTGCGTGTCCGAAGAGCACTCTTGATTTTACGGGAAGTATCCTTGGCATACATTTCATTGATGATGTTTCTGAACGGAGCAATATCCATCTGGGATTGCTCGTTGGAATCGTAACCATCGTTGATTGCAATATAGCGGACACCGTGTTCCGGAAAAAAGATTTCCATATACGTTCCGGTTTCGATGTGGTTGCGTCCAAGTCTGGATTGGTCTTTGGTAATGACGGTCGCTACCTTTCCATCCCGGATATCATCCAGCAGTTCTTGAAAGGCAGGACGGTCAGAGTTCGTTCCACTGTAACCATCATCGACATAGTACTGGCAATTTCCGAAACCGTTGCGTGTGGCATACTCCATAAGCATCGCCTTTTGTGTGCGGATGCTCAGGCTTTCATGGGCTGACCCGTCATCTTTTGACAGGCGGCAGTATAAAGCGGTTACTTTTTTGTCCTTTTCCATGTGTACCTCCATAATGGAAAAGAGACCTCATCAATCACATTGTATCGAAACCTGTGCGATGATGCAAGCTCTTTTCCGCAGTAAAACGTCCAATTAGCCAGCTGCAAGATACGATTCGGCAGTTTTCCGAATTTCTTCCTCTGCAAGCCGTTGAAAAAGCGTGTTCATCGGCACATTGCCAATATAGTGGCGTTCTACGATCAGACGCACGGACTTCGGACTTCTCGGCGCACGGCTGCGTTCAGCAGACTTCTTCTCGGATTTTTCTTTGTTCAAGGGCAAACCTCCTGTTCATGTGCTGCAAGTGCGGAAAGGAATGGACTCCAATCGTCTTTCTCCTCTTGTTTTACCCCCGCTGATTGGGCGGAAGGTTCCGTTGAGGAAGCGGATGTAACGAGAGCCGGCATCTCCTCCAGCTCCCCATCGCAGGCGGGCTTGAACAAACTCGTCTGCGTTAATATGATATAGGTCTCCCATATTCGCCCTCGGCTCCCTAGGAGTGGGGAATCGTCCGGCAGCGGATTTTTACCGCATCATTGGCATTTCAGCCACCCCGTCTTCGTCATGACCGGGCTGCGAGTTACAGAAGTACCTTTTGTGACGTACCGGACGATTGAACTATTCTGTTGTCAAAGAACGTATGGAAAATCTGCGGAAGTTGGGTTTCCAAAAAATCAGCTTCTATATACGAGCCATCGAGAGGAGCTAAAAGACACCCTCGCTTTTAAGAATTCACAAAAAGTTCATAAGTAGTCTTAGCCGTGAGTTTTCTGAAACCGGGACGTTGCATACGCCGGAAATAAAAAAAGATCGCTCAATAGGTAGCCGACGAGAACAGCGGTTTCGTAGCATCCGAAGCAGGATTGTAATCAAATTGTTGCATTTAGAAATGCTCACCTTGAAATTCTTCTCTCACTTGGTAGGCATCGAGAAAGACCTTTAGACACCCATAATTTTGAGAATTAACAAAAAAGTCACATTTGGATTGTTTTACAATGTAAAAAAATCTATGTATTCCTGCCACAGACTGCAATGACACATCAGTGGCAGAAATATGATTTAGAGCGATTCTTCGCGGTTCATGGCGGTAATCGCTTTGTGTTTTGATTTTTCTTGCTGAAGCTGCTCCAACTGCTTCAGCACAGATTCTTTCTCTGGGGTCTTGCCGCCCGGTGCGGAAAGCTGCTGCTTATTCAGCACAAGGTCGATATACTTGCGCACATTTTTCAGTGCGGTCAGGTCAGGCTGCAAAGTTTCCAGCTGGCTGCGCAGCTCTGCGCTGCCCGATTGCAGCGCAGAAAATTCGGCATCCAATGCCGAAAAATCCACGGTCGTGCCGCCGTTCAGCTTCATCAGAGTGCGGACAGCTTTATTGAAAGCGTCCAGTTCTTCTTTGTGCTGGGCTGCATAGGCATCCTTTGTCAGCTTGAAGTTCTTCTTTAGAAAGGTATCGTGGATGGGCTTCAGCTTGGCATGGATGGCAGCAGCGTCCTTGATCTGGGCGATTGCCCGCATCCGGTTCTCGTTCTGCTTCAACTGCTTACGCAACGGGGCGGCGGTCTGGCTCAGGTCTTTGATTGCAGCGTTCAAGTCCTCGACCGTGTTCAGCGAGTGGGCTTTCAGATAATCAACAGCCTGCATGACTTCGTTGAGGTCACGGGCAGAACATTTCAGTTGCGCCTTGCTCGACCAATCGCTGCGCTGCTCATTGCGGAGATTGAAATAGTCCACCAGAAGATCGGACAGCGTTGGCTCCTTGGCCTGTTCCAGTGCGTCCAGAAGAATCTGCTTCTTTTCGGTCAGGTCTGCGATCCAGCGTTGCAGACCACGGATGGTGCTGCGGATGGACTGCATCAGGCTGTTGGCGGCTCGAATATCCCGGTTGAGGTTTCCGAGAAAGGTTTCAATTCCTCGTTTTTCCATCTGGTGTGCGGCAGGGCCGAGATGGACGGTCGGAATCTGCTGCACTCCCTGCCGCTCGAATGAGCGGAGGTCAACACGTTCCGGTCTGCCAGCGGCTTCAAGGTAACGGTTGGTAACAACTTCCCAACTGTGCCGCCAGACCTCGGCATACTTCTGGTCGTTCCAGTCCACCGTGTTTTCCTTGTGGCACTTCCAGTTGCCAGAGGGGAGCCGGATGCGCTCACCGTTTTCGTCAAGGTCGTACACTTTTCTGGCTTTCGGAAGCCACTTGCCGTGTTCATCCATTGCCCGGAGCGTCAGCAGAATGTGGGCGTGTGGGTTGCCATCGCCCTTGTCATGGATGGCGAAGTCAGCAACCATGCCTTTGGAAACGAACTGCTCGTTGCAAAATTCTTTGAGCATGGGAAGGTACCGGTCTTTCGGAACTTCTCTTGGAAGTGCCAGCACGATGCGGCGGGCAAGCTGTGAGTTCCATTGATTCTCCACGGCTTCTACTGCGTTCCAGAGCGTGGCACGGTCTGCATATCCGGGCGGCGCATGGGGCGGCAGCATGATCTCGGCATGGACGAGTTCTTTCTTCTTGTTGTAGAATTTTGTTTTCTGGTCGTACTCGCTGAACAGTCGCTCGCCGCTCTGGTAAGCGGCTCCGGCCACAGCAGACTGCCCTTGGCTGCGTTTTACGATGGAGATTTTGAAGTGCGGACACGGAATCGGAATCACCTCCTTGTGAGCATTTGAAACGTTCTCTTGTAAAAAATGTGGATTTATGATACTATTATCTTGGATAAGTAAACAGAAAGCTGGTGAGCCAATGTCGGAAAGAAAAACACAACAGGAACTGGATTTTGAACGGAAGCACGAAGAAGATTTGCAGCGGATTCGAGAGTTTCGTTTGATTGATGATGATTTTATGGCTGCGGTGTTTGAAGACCACGACTGCGCAGAGTTCTTGCTCCGAATCATTCTGAAGCGAGACGATTTGATTGTGCGAGAGGTTCATGGACAATACAGCATTAAAAATTTGCAGGGACGTTCGGTTCGGCTGGACATTCTGGCGGTAGACCGAAACAACCGTGCATACAATATTGAAGTCCAGCGCAGTGACCGGGGCGCCAGTGAAAAACGTGCTCGCTACAATAGCAGCTTGCTTGATGCAAATCTGACAGATTCCGGTGAGGAATACGATGCGTTGAATGAAACTTATGTCATCTTTATCACAGAAAACGATATTTTGAGGGCTGGGCTTCCGATTTATCATATTGACCGAACTGTTCAGGAAACCGGAATGATCTTTAATGATCAGGCTCATATCATCTATGTCAACTCGCAGATCAAGGATGAAACGGCGCTTGGTAAATTGATGCATGACTTTTTCTGTACCGATTCCAGCAAAATGTACTATCCCATTTTGGCCAATCGAGTATGGTACTTCAAAGAAAACGAGAAGGGAGTGGCAACTATGTGCAGAGCTATGGAAAAAATGCGGGACGAAACCGCTGCTGAGCAGAACATCAAAACTCTTTTGGTGTCTGTAAAGAACCTGATGAAAAACATGAATCTCAGCCCAGAACAGGCTATGGATGCCATGGGGATTTCTGAGGATGACCGTAAGATGTTACTGCAACGAATTTGATGCTCTTTTGATTGAACTTTATCCCTAAAAATTCAAAAGCCGACTAGGATTTTCCCAGTCGGCTTTTGTACTTTATATCGTGTTCTTCTGCAAAAAGATAGCTGCAAAGCAGCGCAAGGAAAATACAGTTTTCCTTGGGATGGAATCGGGCTGGCGCACAAACGCCAGCTTCGATTTCATCGAGCCGTCTGCAAGACCGCAATTTCACCGGAACGGTGTATAATTGCGCCCTTTATTCTAAAGGGTTTTGGACGTTGCTGCGTTCGTGAACATCATGCACCATCTTTGCAAGAGCCAGTACGACTTCCGGCTGACGGAACGAGATTTTCAGAAGCTCCATCACCTGATCGTCGGTCAGTTCTCCCGGACAGACCAAAAAGCTTTCCAGCATTCCGGCACGAGTGCAAAGGCGATGCACACGCTCTCTCCGGTTCAGCTTTGACATCTGACGTTCAAGGATTTTCTCCCGGTGCTGACAAGAGCGCAGCTTTTGTTCGGCTTTGGATTTTTCGCTGCGGAGGTAGGATAGGCTGTTTTTTGGTTGGGTCAATGGCATCACGCTCCTCTAATGATTTAAAAAAGGAGCAGCGCATCTATGAGCTTTGGAATCTCACAGATACGCTGGTTCTTGAGCTATATAAAAAGATTTATACGATTAGCGAATAGCATCCCATTTCTTAGTAAAACGGTTGTACCTTAGATGGTTGCGCAATACATCTTCAGCATCCTTATTGCCTTTTTCCGCTGCAAGAGAGAACCACTGTCCAGCTTTATTATAGTCAATTGGCACAGTGTAGTAGACGTAGCCTGCTTGATACATTGCATAGACACTACCCTGATTTGCAGCTTTTTCGTACCAGTAAATTGCAGCTTTGACATCCTTAACAATATAGGCACCTTCATAGTATTTATCTGCAAGGAGTTCTTCTGCATAGATATAGTTTTGTTCAGCCGCCTTTTTTAGCCAACGCTCACAACCAATATACGGATTAGCACCGCCAATAAAGCAAGCATCCCCCATCTCTTTATCAATATAGATTCTGGCAAGTTCATATTGCGCTGCGGCAACTCCTGCACGTGCACCATACTCGTAGTATCGTGCGGCTGCGACGATGTTAGGCTTTTCAAGACCGGCACCAGTTTTACAGCAATAGCCACAGTATATTGTCGCATTCAAATCGCCTTCCCAAACAGCTGCACGGAAAAGTTGAAATGCCTTTTTTTCGTCTTTTTGAATGTTTTTTCCAATCAGGTATTCATAACCCAGCTTACGCATGGCAACAGCGTCACCTGAATTGGCTTTTTGAGTTAAGGTATTGATGTCTTCCATACTTTTTCTCCTTAATCATACATGCTAGAAGTATTGTTGTTATTTAGCCATGCTTCAAGACCAGAAATCAGAATTTCATTGATGGACTCAATATAATTCTTGATTTTAGGATTCTGAGCTTGTTTTAAAGTAATCAGTCGATTTTGGTATTTCTGATTCTGTTCGATTGTATCAACCGCCTGAGTGCATTGGGAGTCTTTCGTAGGCAGATACAACGCATAAATAGCGAAGGAAACTTGTGTCATGGTAAGCTGTTCACCAGTAACAACAAACGAAAGCCACGGATATTTAGCGCTGTCGGTTGCTTCAATATAGACGGAAGGCTCGTACTCTACTTCATTTGAGAGTACTGCACCGCAGTTTTTAATTTTGGTTGTATACAGATCACCAAAATTTTCATGGAGATACTTATCAAGGTAAACTTGCATAGCATCTGTACTCCAGCGAATATTTTTTTGAGGAATTTTCTTGTTCCATTCAGCAACAACCATAGGAAGATCGAGTGTTTTGTCCTCGCTAGTTAAAAGGTTCATATAGGAGTTTATTTCCGAAACTGTCCAAGAAATAAATCGATAATCATATGCAATTTCATTATCACTTGTCTGAATGCTAAATTCCTCTATGCTGTTGGCCGCATTACTAATGTCATTTTGATTAAGATTTTTCAAAAAGTTTAACCGACGATCAATTTGCTCAGTACGAGGAATATTGTTTTTGACTAAAAATTCAAGAACCTTTCTCTCCTGAGAATACATTTTGAGGTAAGCAAAAACTTTCTGAAGTATGAAAAGCTGATCTTCCCAGCTAGATGTACAAATCAGAGGATAATATTCAAGGAACTCATCGAGATTGGTATCAACTTCCTGCGGGCTACCAGATTTCGAAGATTTAATAGATTGAGCAATCAAAAGATCGATTGGCAGGATTTGCTCTGTTGATGCAGAAATAAAAGGATTATCTTTTCCGACTTTTTCTTTAGCTGTTGAAAGCCGTAAATAATTCATAATAACCGTACAATATGTATCCAAAAGAAGAGCGGTAGCTTCGTCTGTTTCCTCCATAGAGAGACAGAGAATCATTTTTTTCATACCTGCATAAGGAGCAACCTCTTGATCGGCAAAAAGTAAATTGGAAACAGCAGCAACATAGTCTTCCGATTTCAAAATATCTTTCAAAGCTGCAAGCCTTGACAACGGACTGTTGCTTCCAACCATCGCGAGATAATTATCAGAATCATTTTTGGCAGCTTCTAATCCTTCCGCAATGCTGTCGAAATCTGTCAAAAAACTGCAATCGGCATTGTCAACAGGGAAGAAAGCATCATAATGACGATCCAAGCCTCGAATGCTAGGGACAATATCGGCGAAGCGCTGTAAATTGTGAATTGTCTGCATAACAAATCGAATGGAAATACAACACTTTTGATGCAGTTTAACTAGCGCTTCGCAGCATAGATTAACAACATCAGCTGCCTCCTGCTTATAGCTATCGCTGTTCTTCAGTTCATCGCTCAAACTATCCACAGCAGAAAAATCAAATTTTCCGGTATCCTCAAAAGAATCCATCAGAACATCAAAGGCATCATGAATGATAGTATTCTTTTTAGCCGCAAAATAGTTGCTTCTTTCATGCGTGAGCCAGTCTTGATAGAGTTTTTCATTTGCTTCAGCGTTTTGAGCATCGCGCTCCATCATTATCTTAATGAATTTTTCGGTTTCATTTTGATTCATTGTTTCTGTGATAGTTTCCTTTGCGATATCGGCGGCTGCCGAAAAAAGAGATCCGAGTAAGCCCATAAATAATTCCTCCCATTTTAAATTTGATCTAACTGACGGTAGACTTTTTCCAAATCCTGCATAGCTGAAATGACTTCACCTTTTAAGCCGGTTGCTTCCTGTAAGTGGTCATCCAGCTTGTTTACTCCTTTCTCCAATGATTTTCCAACACCTAATGTGTCTAACAGCTTCTTGGTTTGGTCGAGTTTCTTCTTCGCCTTTTGACTATCTGTGATTTCATCGTCAACATTTTGCCGGATTTGTTCAAGGCTCTGTAGATTCTGATTTGCATCCTTCGAAACGTCATAAGCTTTGTTCTCAACATCACGCAGAGAATCGTTAATGCTTTCCATAAGGGTAGCTTGAACAGCTGAATCTAAATTTGAAGAATCCAACGCAAGCCCGGCATCCATAAGACTCTTTTTTTGTTGCTTTAACTCGTCCAGCTTTTGTTTTTTATCTTCAATAGTTTTCTTTACCTCAGTGATTTTCGTTCTGGAATGCTCAATACTAAAATTTTCAGCCATAATAATACCTCATTCTAATTGGCCATTCGAATCAAGAAAAACAACGTTATTTTTGATTTTTTGTTGGAGAGATTCTCCTATACTGCGAATCAATTCATCCAACATCGCTTTTCTTTCGGCTGAAATGAAAAGTTCATTTATCGCCTGACAGTCTCTTCGGTATTGTGAACGAAGTATTACAATCGAGGTGTAAATATTTTCCATGTGCCAATAGAAATCTGTGATTTGAGTGGATGTATGTACGGATGAGTCATATTCGGAGAGTGCACAAAGAGCTTCAACCTCCTTTTTCTTTAGTGATTTAACATTTTCTTTTAGAGTTTCTAGCTTTAGATTTTCTTCTTTTTGCGCCAACTGAAAAAATGCTGGCTTGTGAAGCATAATATCATATAGTTCGTCGTCATTGGGCGTTTCAGAACCATGACCTTTTTGCTCTTGAATTCTGAGTTCAAATGGTCGCTGAAGTCCTTCATAAGACATTAGGGCCTCACCCGGACGATAAACTGCAACATGTTCTAGTTGAATGCCACTAGCAGACATTGTGCTGCCAATCAGTTGTCGATCATCTATAGAGGTAAGTCTATGAATCAGCTTGATATTAGTATTTTTAATAACTTCAGGTGCCATAGCAGTAGGAAGCTGGTCTGCGATGATAATACCTTCGCGTAAAGCACGAACCTCTGCTAACATTTTAACGATATATGCTGTAGCGGCAATTTTAGGATTTGAATCTTGACCAGATGCTACTTGTGCTTCAGGAGCGATAAGGTTATGGGCTTCTTCGATAAAAATGATATGCTGGACAACCTTTTCTTCATCTGCACGAGGAGAGGCTTTCAAAGTTTCTCGAATGAGGGTACATAATAACAACGTAACAAAGTTGGCAGGACCTTCTCCTAACGATTCGAGTTCTACAATGACAGGGTGCTTTAGCCATTCCTCTGGAGAGAATGTAGAGTGTTTTACATCAAAAATGTCCTTCATTTCCCGACGTAGGAGACTGCCAATACGCATTTCCAGAACAGATTGAATATTACCTTGAATTTCGCTGTCATAAGTTGTTTGGCTAAGTTCTTTTTGAAAGCGATCATATAATTCCGACATGGTCGGATATTCTTTTTCCCCGGTGTTAATATCATTGGTATTCCAACTATGTGCTCGATAAATACCTTCGATAGCTTTATCCAATATAAAAGGAGCTGGTGGAGCAATCGGAAAAGCACCCTCAAAAACCTGACACAGTTTAGAGATATGTTCTGAAAGTGTGAGTCCTTTCGGGAATTCGAAGGGATTCAACCTCATAGGAAATTTTGTACTAGCTGAAGGAGAAAGAATAATTAACTCTGGAATATCATACCTAGAAAGTTCTCGATATTCACGCTTGGCGGGTTCCAAAACCAAAAAAGGAATAGGATCACTTTCTTCTTTAAAAGTGACCGACAAATTATCGGTATCATCCTTGATTAGCTTTTTATGATGCCATAGGCTATTAGCGAGATGCAGCATGGTGTTAGTTTTACCAGAGCCGGGAACACCACATATGAAAGCGTGTTTTTTGAAGGATGATGCATCGATAAAAGCGCTCAACCCATTGTTGGTTTGTCCAAGGTAAATGCCAGTTTGCTCCAACTTCGGAGCAGTTTCCTTCTTTATTTCGATATTCTCGCCATCAAATAGTATTGGAAGCCGAAAGAAAGAAGAAAGTTCATCAAGTGTATAAGCGGTTGGCCAGAATGCTAAAGAGGGTGGTAGAAGATTGCAGTAAGGCTGATTTACTTCCTGCAATTCCAACGGTGTGGCCGTACTGGGAATTTCCTGAATTTCACAAGTTCCTTCTTTGATAGCTTCTCCGCAGACAGCATCCATCAAAAAATGCGCACTACTTTTTTGGTTTGCGTAAAGTAAAATGTTGGCAAAAAAACAAGGCGATTTGGCAACATCTGATAAAAACTCTTCGTATATCCGTAGGGTTTCTTCGGCTGAGACATCTCGCGGACGATTTTTGTTATCGGCGAGGGTGATTTGCCCACTACGGCCCAATGCTTTCTCACGTAGAATTGCGATAGGCTTTTGTAAGGCCTGCTGTGCAGTTTTATAGGTGTCACTTCCATAGATTGAAATATGATAAACCATATCCTCATTAAGAGCCTCTGCGGTTTTTTCCATTTCATAAAGACGTGACTTGGGATTGGATTTCCAGCCTTCGACTGTAAATAGCGTATCTCCTGTGGAAAGACGTGTTTGTTCTTGTTTTTTGACTAGAAGAATATTTGTAAATGATTTCCGCAAGCAAACAGGAACATCTTCAATAGGAGCAATCTTATAGTAGTCAGCTAAAGGACTTGCTTGCATAAGCGCATCTATTGATTCAAAGTTTACAGTCTGATCGGAAGAAAATGCCAAGAAAATTTGCAGACGACTCCCTTTTGGACGTTCATGAGTATAGCTAAGGAAAAAATGTAGGGTTGTATGGATTAGAACAGTATTCCTTTGCCATTGACGTAAAAAACGATTATGTCGCTCAAGAATACCATCTATACCTTGTTCACCAAGAGATTGATATTTAACTAGCTCTAAATCGGGAATGTACGGAATCTCATAGAAATGCCACATCATGGGGTACGCCCTCCGTGCAATCGAAGCAATTAGTCTTCATAACTAAGACATCCTTGGCGCTCTCTCGGATAGTAGTAAGTATCATAATGCGAACAGTACTGGCGGCCATTACTATCACGGTCATAAGGGTTCCAATAGATACATCCGTCAGAACAGTTGTGTCCGCAAAAGGCACCCGCAGGAATTTTCACAGAGGTTATATTGTTTTTGTCCATAATGTTTTTCTCCTTTTTATTGTATTAAAGTGTCAGATTCAATTCTTCGGGCGTAATAGAAAGTCCGGATAATTGATCATAAACTGCGAGATAAGGGAAAACTCCAGTATGAGGAATAACAATCGGAAAATACAACTTTTTCACATAAGCATTCATAATTGATCGAATATAGACAATATCCGCAGATGACAAGCATTGACATCCGTGCCCCTCTTTATGGGTGTGAAATATTCCTTTAAAAATAATTCCTTGAGCGTCCCAGTCCGATATTGTTTGATTCAAAAGCAATTCATTGGGAACATACTGGCAAGATTTCCCAAAAGATATTTTTCCTGAATCGACAAAAATGGTATTAATTGTGTTTTTTGATTGCCCAAGCAAGCCACCCATTTCAGGTGGAGCGGATGGAAGGTTGTAGAGCAAGTTGTACAAAGATTCGGTAATTAACACGACAAGACATCCTATAATTACAGTAGTGGAACTTAATATTATAGCTGAAAATAGCATACTCACTTTTGGGTTAGCGGTTGCTTCGAAGTGTTCTTTGAATTTAAAAGGTGTACTTTTTAAAACGATGATATATTTTCGTTGAAACTTCCAATTTCTCTTGAATTAAAGCGAGATTTGTGGCATAATGCCTTATAAAGAGTGAGCTTTGCAAAATTTTGAAAAGTACACCTTTTAAAATTTTGCAAGGAGTTTGCTTAGGTGGACTTTTCAAATTGGATAGATTTCCCATAGAACGTACCCACGGGTAAATCGCAGGTTTCCGCAGCTTCTTTAAGGGTCAATTTCTTATCTCTCCATGCTTTATGCACCTCATAGAAGTTGTCTGGAAGCGGCCGGGGCGGTCGGCCAAACTTCACACCGCGAGCCTTTGCCGCTGCAATGCCCTCTGCCTGCCGCTGCCGGATGTTGGTGCGCTCGTTCTCCGCCACAAAGGAGAGCACCTGTAGCACGATGTCACTCAGGAAAGTGCCCATCAGGTCTTTGCCGCGCCGGGTATCCAGCAGCGGCATATCCAGCACCACGATGTCAGCGCCTTTTGTTTGTGTGAGCAGCCGCCACTGTTCTAAAATTTCAGCGTAGTTTCGTCCAAGACGGTCGATGCTCTTGATATAGAGCAGATCGTCTTTTTTCAATTTCCGCACCAACCGCTTATATTGCGGACGGTTGAAGTCCTTGCCAGACTGCTTGTCCATAAAAATGTTTTTCTCCGGGATTTTCAGTTCCCGCAGTGCGATCAACTGCCGGTCCTCGTTCTGGTCACGGGTGCTGACCCGGATATAGCCATATAAATTCCCCAATAAATTCGCCCCTTTCTGCTAAAAGTGATTTTCATCGTTCTATATAAAACGGGCAAAGCATCCCTCCTGACGCTTTGCCCGTTGCTCTTTATTCTACCATAGTAAATCGGTTATCGCTTTCAGGATGCCCGCACAGGCTGGATAGCCAGCGCAGCGCCCCTAACCTGATACGTCACCCCACCGGCTTCGCCCCTTGCATTTCTCTGGCACACCTTCGGGTGCTGCGATGCAAGGGCATCAAGCTGCTTCTGTAAGGCAGGATTCAGCGTAAACACGCTGTTCGTTCCGTCCTCACTGGCGTAGATCATGGTCTCCAGCTTAAACATCGTCAATCAGTTCTTCCCCCACGGATTCGTCAAAGATGGTCGGTCCCTAGTCCTCGTCCTCCTCGATGTCCTGCATCAGGAGCAGCATGTTGGTGTAGCACTCCATCTCAGCACGGACAAAGTAGAACATCTGGTCGTACCAGTCTGCCAGCGTTTCGCACTCCAACTTCCGGCAGAAGTCATACACCAGCTTGTTCTGGTCTGGGTCAACCGTCAGCCCGGCAATCTCGTACAGCCGCTTGCGGGTCAGTTCCAGATCGGCGCAGCCATAGGTGAAGAGCAGCTTCTTTTCTTCAAACGTCAGTTTCATAGGCTTGTACCTCCGTATTAAAAAAGGGCCTGCCCTGTGCAGACCCGATGTAGCCAAAAGACCGCCGTGCGTTGTGCAGGGCGGTCAGAGATGCGATATTGTATCAGACAAAAATCAGCTCAGTCTTGATGATCTCTTCGGCACGGTTGCGGATGCTGTTCATCCGGCGCACCCATTCCAGTTGATCGGCAGCTTTCAAGGCTTCGGTCACGCCCTCGGCTTCCTGCATCTGCCGGACGGTCAATGCAAGCTGTTCCTCGGCCTGCTTGTCCAGCTTGGCAAGATAGCCGCCCAACTCACCGGACAGGAGCAGTTGATTATACTGGATGGGATGCTGCTCCTTCAGATACATTTTATGTAAGCGGCCCCACCGCCCGGTGGGGTGCTGCTCTGCCGGGGCTGCTGCGGTCAGATTCGGCAGATAGTGGTCATTGACAAGGGTGTAGTCCAGACCGTTGGCGTTGTCATGGATGGATTTTTTCATGGTAGTCATGCGGATTCTCCTTTCATTTCTTCAGACGGTTCAAATTGAATGGGAACTGTATCAGCAGGCACCTGTTGAGCCAGCTTTTTATTTTGGGCATACTTGCGGCATTGTTCACGGCCTTTCTGCAAGAGGGCTTCATACTCTGCTGCCGCCTGTGGATCAGTTTTAGCAGCTTCACGCAGAGCAGCACGTTTCTTTTTGCGGTTTTCCCCGGCAGTTTTCTGATATTTCTTACGCTTGGCAAGTCGCTGTTCTGTAAGATTTTTCTTGTCGCCGCGACTAATCTCAATTTGACTAGGGAACGTGTCACCGATAAAATTGAAGTAGATGTCGATTTGCTGCTGACGGTAGATCGTCCGTCCGCCAGATGCGGAATGAATCACCACTTTTTCTACCAGTTCGTACAGCATTTCATCTGTCAGCGTTTCACAGTCCTTGTATTTCCGAATCAGTTTGATAAAGCGTTTCAGATCAACTTTCGTTGTTTCAACGACGTCCAGTTCTTTCTTCAACTTGGCAATGCGAGCTTCGCAGACAGTTTGTTCCTCATCGTATTGCGCCATCAACCGCTGATACTGTCGTTCTGGGATTTTTCCTAAGACGCTGTTTTCATATAGGCTCCGAATCAAAGCGTCCAACTCGTTTATTCTTTTTTGAACTGAATGCAGTTCTTTTTTACTCTCGGAAGATACCTGTGTGTTTTGGCTTTCCCATGCAGCTTGAAGCTGCTCGGCAAATTCATCCTCATTTTCAATAATTTCTTTTGTCATCGCTTTGATTGCATTGAGAATAGCGGCTTCAATGGTTGAGGTTTTGATAAAATGGGATGTGCAGGAAACGTACATATTACGGTATTTGCTGCACTGCCATGAAGAATCCGAATCATACACCACATCAGAATCCCGATGTTTGGATTCGGGGCTGGAAAAACTCATTCGGGAGCCACAGTCAGCGCAGAACACCATCCCGGCTAAACGGTGCGAGTATGTTCCGCTCGGAAGTTTTTTCGGATTCCTCTTGCGCAGACGCTGTGCTTTATCCCATGTTTCTTGGTCGATGATAGCTTCATGGGTATTTTTGAATACAATCCTTTCTTCCGGGGTCGCAGCACGGCGCTTTTTCAGTTTGAAGTTCTCACGGATGCTTTTACATAGCACTGTATGGCCGAGGTATTCCTGTCGGTCAAGAATATAGGTCAAGGTGGTCGTATTCCATCGATAGGGGTCGTGATACGAATGGTTCCGGGCCGCTTCGGGATGATGCTGTTCTTCGTATGCAGACGGAATCAGCACTTTTTCTTCCGAAAGCGTCTGCCCGATTTGTGCAAGACTGGCACCGCTGGCTGCCATATCGAAGATCCTGCGGACAACGGAAGCTGCTTCCTCATCTACATGAAGAGTTTGCTTATCACCGGGAACCCGCTTATAACCGTAGGGTATACTGCCGCTGCACCGTTTGCCATCCTGCATCCGCGATTTGAACACAGCGCGGATTTTATTGCTGGTATCCTTTGCGTACCACTCGTTCATGATATTCAGGAAAGGGGTAAAGTCATTGTCTGTGGGATTGGCACTGTCAACATTGTTGTTGATAGCGATGAACCGAACACCCTTTGAAGGAAACTGAATCTCTGTGTAAAATCCAACTTCCAGATAATTGCGTCCGAAACGGCTCATGTCCTTTACAATGACAGTTGCAATATGCCCGGTTTCAATCTCGGCAATCATGGACTGGAAGCCGGGACGATTGAAATTCGTTCCACTGTATCCATCGTCCGTAAAATGCTGGATGTTGTTAAAGCCGTTTTTGCGAGCGTAATCTTCCAGATACTTTTTCTGATTCAGAATGCTGTTAGATTCACCTTGCAGCTCATCATCTCTGGAAAGCCTTTCGTACAGTGCCGTGATTTTTCCTTGGTTGGATTTTGCCATAGTTTCACCTTCTTTTATTTTTAGTGGGGACACGATATGTAACAAAGATACGATACTTTTCCGATTTTGTAAACGCATCTTTGCTTTATCCTAGATAATTATAACCCTTGGGGTCAGTGACCACATAGGAACTGTGCATTTGCAGAAGATTCGGTTTAAGCCAAAACCGGGTCTTACCACTGCCGGAGCCGCCAACGATCAGCACGTTTTTGTTTCGCGCATTTTTAGGGTCACTTGGGCGGTTGCTCATCATCAGGCGTTCTGTCTTTGTCAGAATGATATTGTCCTCGAACTTCGGAGCCTGAAAAGGCTCAATGTCCTTGGCAGTACCCCACCGAGCAGAGCCGTACTCCATGCCGTGTCGGTATTTCTTGGCGTTTTTGCTTCGCAAGTATACGGCAAGCCGTAGTCCTGCACCGCAGGAAATGCCAATAAGCAAATCCAGCGGGTGCAGACTGGGAAGCGGGTTCGCAAATGCAGCCGGGAGTGTTCCCATCATGGACATAATGCGTTCGCCCAGTTCCTTCCCCTCGGCAAGCCGCCACGCTTCACCAAAGTTCGTTGCCACCAGCCCAAGCAGGATATAGGGCAGATACAGAGCCAGCAGTTTTGTCAGCTTCTTTGTGTTCACAGCCCACGCTCCTGTTCCTTGTGTCGGACTTTGCCGGGAAGTTCTGCCGCAGCCTGTACCAGTTCATGCAGCTTGGCAAGAACGGAAGGACGCTTCGATTTACTCAGGAGAGAAGCAGAATACTCCTTGAAAGCCGATTGAAATGCTTCGGCATCCGGGGCTTTGAAAAAGACCAGATACTTGGGCGGCACTTCGGAGCTGTCCTTTCGGATGGCATAGTCAATGCCGTACTTTTTGGCATACCGTTCAAAGCCCTTGATACCGGTCTTGCTGATCTCCACGCTGGACACACCGCGATTTTGCCGCAGGAGTGTACGGACGCTCTGTTTGCCTTGGGATGCCTTGGACTGATACAGCCGTATCGCCGCTTTTACCGCATTGAGGACTGTCCGGGCAGACAGCTTCGTGGTCGAAATCATAATGTTGAATGATTTCTGCTCGATTTCTTCCTGCATCGCTCATCACCATCCCTTGCCGCCTGCATCAGCGCAGCCACGAAAAAGCCGCAGAGTGCGCCAAACTCAAAAAATGCGAATCCAATGAAAAAACTTGTCACCGCTCCATCTCATCCTTTCTTTTTCGGCATTTGGGGGTGATTTCCTTTTCACTTACGGCAGAAAATTCTGCGCCGACAAAGTCCTCTGCGCCCAGCACAAATTCTTCGTTATTCCACATTTCTTCCGCAAGGACTTCTGCTTCTGCGCGTGACCCTGCACGAATCACCACAGTCCTTTGCAGGGTTTCCGTGATTTCAACTTCAAATTCTTTCATGGACACACCTCAGTCGATGCAGATGCAGGTCAACTTCTGGTTGTCCACCATCAGGGTGACGCTGTGACTTTCCAGATACTTCTGGAAACGATAGATTTCGTCGATGGTAAGAGAGATGAAGTTGCCGTCCATGTTTGCGCGGAGCAGAATGACCGCACCAGTCAAATACTGTTTGCCCGCAAACTTGAGAACCTGCGCCGGGTTGTAGCTGAGCAGCAGCGAGGTGTCCAGCACACTGAGATAGGCATCGCTTTCGTCAAAACAGGGCAGAATGCCGGGAGCTTCGTCCAGTGTAATGACAGTCAGCTCCATGTCGGGAGCGATTGCAGCGAGGTAGACCTTGCCGGACTTCTTGCCGCCCTCCAGAACGGTGTAGATGCGAGTATCAACGGTGACTTTCTCGGAACGAATGTGAGTGGTAGTAAAGTTCATAGGCGTTTCCTCCAAAATTTTTGCAAAAATAAAAGACCCGGAACTGGGTCTTACGGTTCAGTCTGCGCTCAACGCGCTTCTTCCTGCTTCTTCTGTTTTGCCTGTTGCTTTTTCAGTTGCCACTGGTCGAGCAGCTTGATGATGATGCTTTCCATCTGCCGGGGAGTGTAACTGCGCGGAAAGTATTTCCGCAGAGTTTCGTTTTTGATAGTCACGGTGTCCAGTTCGTTTTTCTTTTCCTCATTCATAATGTTGTAGACTGCATCATAGTCAAACTCACCCTGCTGCGCCAGCTTTTTTATGCGAATGGCTTGCGAAAGAGATGGTGCGTTCTGGGAAGCATCCATTGCTTCTAAAAAATCCTGTTGCTGTTTTTCGTCCAGATAGGACAGTTCTACCGCAGGGTTAAAAGAGATTTTTTTCTCGTCCACCATAGCGAGCAGTTCAGGGACAAGGTTCGTCAGGCGTACAAAACGCTGGACTTGATTGCGACTTTCGCCTGAATCTTTTGCCACTTTTTCATCGGCTCTCAACTTCGTCCCAACTTGGGACGAAGTTAAATCTGACCTAGCACCTTGATTTTTTATCGCATCCAGCTTCATTTTGTACGCGAACGCCCGCTCACTGGGCAGGATGTGTTCTCTCTGCAAGTTGGAATCGACCATCAATATCGTGGCGGCATCATCCTCCATGTTGCGCACAATGACAGGCACGGTGTCCAGATGAGCAAGTTCGGCGGCGTGTTTCCGACGATGCCCGGAGATGATTTCATAGCCGCCCTCTGGTCTGGGGCGGGCGATGAGCGGAGCCAGCACACCGAATTGTGAAATACTTTCTACCGTCCGGGTCATTGCATCATCATCCAGCACTTTGAACGGATGGTTCTTGAACGGAAAAAGTTCATCCACAGGAATCTGCTGTACCTGTTCACGCTGTTCCTCCTGCCGGGTTTCCTCTGAACTGAACAGATCATCTAGCCCTTTCAGAGCTACGTTTAAGCCGCTTTTCGGCATCCACCAGCACCTCCCTCGCTAAAGATTGGTAGGCTTCTGCCACCTTGCCCTTGGGGTCATGCTGGAAAATGCTTTTGCCGGCGGCACTGGTTTCAGCGGCACGGACAGACCGGGGAATGGTCTGGTCGAACACCTTGATTTTACTGCCGTATGCTTGGCGAATCAGTGTGTCGATTTGCTTTCCGTAGTTGGTGCGGCTGTCCGTCATGGTAAGCAGGATACCTTCGATTTTTAATTTCGGGTTGATCTGCCGCCGCACCTTGCCGACAGTCTGCAAAAGCTGTTCCAGACCTTTGGCAGACAGGTATTGTGCCTGAACGGGAATCAGCGTGGTGTCAGCCGCAGCCAAAGCGTTGATGGTGAGCATCCCCAGAGAGGGCATACAGTCCAGCAGGATATAATCGTACTCCCGTTTTGCACTTTCCAACACCTGTTTGAGCATCTTTTCCCGGTTCATACTGTTTACAAGAGCCACTTCCAGCCCCGCCAATTCGATGTTGGCAGGGATGAGGTCTACGCCCTCTGCATGGTGGAGGATGCCTTCACCGGGCTGGATGGGCTGGTCGTTCATGGCTTTTTGCATCAGGGTAGACAGCGTGGTGGGCAGTTCATCCGGTTGCTGCCAGCCCATGCTGATGGTAAGACTGCCCTGTGGGTCAGTGTCCACAAGCAGAACTTTCTTGCCCTCCATTGCCAGCCCGATGCCCAGATTTTCACAGGTAGTGCTTTTTCCGACACCACCTTTCTGGTTCGTGACCACAATAACCGTTGCTTTCTTTGCGATAATATCACCCCGCTTTCCGGGAACCGTGCGCAAAGTCATGGTTCGTCAGATTTTGATAGTGTAGATTCATGGTCGTGGGCGCATTGTAGAGCGAGACAAGCAGATACTGCTTCATGTTCCGCACGGGGGTAGCATTTTCGGCAAGGCTGTTCAGCACGAAGCGGATGTGGTCGGCATTCAGCTTTTTCAGCCGACTGCGTACCACCTCGGCAGGCTTATCATCTCCGGCGATTCGGAGCATCCTGCGCTTGGTAGCACAGGTATCTACCAGCAAATCCACGATCTGACAGATGGTGTCCTCATCATCCGGGAAAAGCCGAAGCAGCAGTTCGACCTCCAACGCCTGATAAAAATAATCCTCAAGCTGTTCACGAATGTCCTCTGAGTGGATAGGATCAGGTTTATTCATCTCTGTCTTATTCTTATCAGTCCTTATTTGCTTGCGGTTTTGTCTGCTCCTGAACTGCGCTTTGGTCAACGCCTGAATTGCTGTTTGCGCAATTCAGATTGTGCATTTTTGACAACCCTGTGGTGAAGTCTTTGACGTAGATCAGGCTGGGTCTGCCCAGACCTCGCCGCTTGCGTTCGATCAGATCGATTTGTTCCAGCTCTCGGAACAGTTTGACCGCCTTGTGTTCGGCGCAGCAGAGCGATTCCTGCACTTCCCGGACAGTGTAGATGATATACACCCGTCCCTGCTTGTCCATCCAGCCGTTCTTGACCGACAGGCTCATGCGGTCGAGCAGGATGCCGTACAGCGTCCGGGCATCGGTGGAGAGCTGCCGGAAACGGCTGTCCTGAAATAACGCCTTTGGGATGCGGAAGTAGGAAAACAGTTCGCCCGACTGCCCATAGAAGTAGTCGAGCGTCATTTGGCGTGTCCTCGGATTTTCAACTGTGAGTGCTTGTTCATGTGGAAAACCACCTTCTTTCAGAAATGAATGTAAAAACAGGTTGACATTCGCCAGAGAGAACGCTTACAATGGGAGATAGTAAAAGAGTCACCCCAAAACTATGTTGGATAGGAGGACAAACGGTGAAACTGCAAACAATTCGAGTGAAAAATTTCAGGAATTTCACTTCTGAAGCAGATGGTGGTTTTATTGAAATCGCCTTGAATGGTAAATCCACAGTCTTTTATGGCAACAATGGCTCAGGTAAATCGACTCTCCTCAGTGCAGTTTGCTATGCTGCATGGCCTTTTATCAATAGACTAAACAACGCTCAAGGAACGGGATACCGAACATTAGATAAGGAACAACTGCATATTGGTCAGCGTAGTGGAAGCAATGCACGATATGGTACCGGTATTGTGCTACAGCTTGGAGGAGAAACATTCGAGCTTACAAAAGAAATGGAAAAGGCTGCATCTGGTCGGGTGAATGCGGTCAATGCAAGTCAGCAAAGTAAGCAAACGGCTGATTTAGCACAGTTTTTTAATGAACATTATCTGGCGGACGATGATACAGTTGCCGGAGATGATTGTCCGAAGCAGAATATGCCTGTGTTCCTAAATTACGGAACGAACAGACTTGTTCTGGACGTTCCGTTAAGGATACGCAAAAAGCATTCTTTCTCAAAAAGAACAGCGTTAGAGAGAGCATTGGAAAACCGACTTGATTTCCGTACTTTTTTCGAGTGGTTTCGCAATCAGGAAGACTTTGAAAATGAGCAAAAAAGTATAAAACGCGATTGGGATTATCGAGATCCTGCGTTGGAGTGTGTGCGAAAAGCTGCCCTCTCAATGCTGGATGATGCTGAAGAAATTAAGGTGCGTCGGAATCCTCTCCGAATGGTTGTCATACGCAATGATAAAGAGTATCGTGTAGACCAACTGTCAGATGGTGAAAAGTGTACGCTAGCCTTGTTGGGAGACATTGCTCGCCGCGTGGCAATGGCGAACCCCTGCCGAGAGAACCCGATGGAGGGAGAGGGCATCGTACTGATTGATGAACTTGATCTGCATATGCACCCTGCGTGGCAGAGGAAAATACTGTCTGTGCTTCGGAAACTTTTTCCGAATATTCAGTTCTTGATTACAACGCACTCTCCGCAGATTCTTGGAGAAGTGGATAGAAGCTATAACTTGTTCATGCTTGAAAAAAATGCAACTGGCGAAAGTGAGCTACACGATCGTTATCTATACGGTAAGGATTCTGACAGCATTCTTCGTGCGGATATGAATGTTACTGTTCGCACATCCGAAGCTGAAGAATTGTTTGAAAGGTTTTATCATGCTCTTGACCAAGATGATTACACGGCTGCGGAAACCGTTCTCGACGAGATGAATTCTAAACTGGGTGATGACCCTGAAATTGTGAAGTGTCGTACACAGTTGGATTTCAGCCGTATGTGAGGAAACATATGATATACATTGTGAAAAAACACGAGCCAAGGGAATTAACGGAATACCGTGAAAGCGAATCAAGCACTGGTGTACGACCGACTTATGATTCCATGAGTAGCGACCTGCATGAGTATGTTTTGTCAAAGTTGGTGGAAGAACAGGGAGGACTGTGCGCATACTGTATGTGCAGAATTCCCGAAACCGACAAAAAAACAGGAAGTACATTGAAGTGTACGATTGAGCATATTGAACCTCAGAGCCTGACGAGGGGCACTGAAAACTTGAAGAAGGAATTGGAGTACAGTAACTTCCTTGCAGTATGCTCAGGAAATGAAAACCGAGGGGCTTTATGCTGCGATAAATCAAGAGGAAACAAAAAACTTTTTTTGACACCATTAAATCCTGAGTGCAATCATTTGATACAATACTCTCTCAGCGGTAAGATACAGGCTGCCGAAACGATACCTGATAAGGAGGACAGAAAAGAACTCGATTATGAACTAAATGATATTCTGAACCTAAACGATGGTAAGGATTTGAAAGCCAAGAGAAAAAGTGCTCTTGATGGTATGCTGTCAGTATTGCAAAAGCAGCATAAAGATCAAGATGTTGAAGAATGCAGAAGAAAGTTAAGAGAGCTGGAAACACCTAGAGGTCAAAAAGTTGAATACGTCGGGATTTTAATATTTTGGCTAAAGAAGCATATTCAACATCTTGAAAGCAGAGGATAATAGTTGAAATAGGCCGGACTCCTACGGCAAAATCATACATTTTCTAAACGAACAGGACTGCCTCACAAGATATTGTGGAGCAGTCCTGTCTGTTTAGTATGTAATGGTCATTGCACCTTCGTGACATTCCTGCGCATAGGTGCGGAGAAGTTCAAGATGCTTGGGAGATTTTCTGGCGATAGCCGTTGCGCGGTTGCCTGCCATAAACTCGATGATGGACAATCTTGGGACAAGGAGCTTCCCTCGAATCTGAAAGCCAACGAGGATTTTCTGGTTGCACCATCTCTGGATGCTCTGTGCGGAGTAGCCGGTCAGTTCGGTTACATCAGAGGTAGTCAGAAGATTGTCATAGTCGGCGGCAAGCCGTTCCCACTCTTTGTACAGCCCGGTCTTTTCCGGCTCTGTAAAATGGAACCGGATAATTTCGGTGGTTGACCTGCGGCGTTTTGCCTTGCCGCTGTTCCCGATGTACAGTCCCTTGGGAGCTTTGTACTTGTCGGGATTGTCCTCACGGTCGCACAGGAAGGTAACGACATCGCGGGTTTGAATCGTATAGCGGCGGGTCTTTTTTCCGGAATCGTGGCAAGGCACAAGTCCCGAATCCAGAAGGTATTTTGCGTGACGCTTGCTGATGTGAGCAATGCGGTAGAACTGGTCTTTTGTCATGCTGTCCGGGTACTGTTCAAGAATTTTATAGCACTCCAACAGGGTCGTCATTTTTATCCATCCTTTGCTGCTTGGTTTTTCGTCAGCGGCAGAAGCAACATATTTCATGGATGGATGATAGTCTTCTGGAATCTCTCTCGCTCGTTCTCTCCAACGGGCGGGAAATCTCTCCTAATTCTCTCTTTTGGGCGGATTTTTCGCACTTTTTTCAAGTGGGTTCAAATCCGCATGAAGCCTAGATCTTTCGGACTTTGATGAAATTTTGAGCGTAATCTCGATGGTTTGTATCTTCCGGTAAAGTCGGATAACTTCCACTATGTTCCACTGAGTACTGCGAAGCGGGTAAAACTCGAAATCGTTTTGTCCTTAATCGGGCACGTGGGTTCGAATCCCACCATCTCCGCCAGAAGTCGCAGATTCAAACGAATCTGCGACTTTTTCTTTTGCATCAAGCAGAGAAAGACCGCTTCTGCCTCATCACAGTATGCTTTATGCATGAACGATAAATCTATGATTATTTGGGGAGTTTGGATTCTCCCAAAAGGTTCGCAATGACCCCAGCAGACCCCTGTTTGCTTTTGTAATCGAGATGTGCGTAGATGTCAGCGGTGGTAGAAAAGGTACTGTGCCCCAGCCATTCCTGAACCTGCTTCATAGATACGCCGTTCATCACCATCAGGCTGGCGCAGCTGTGGCGCAGATCGTGGAAACGGATATGCTTCAACCCATACTTGGTCAACAGCCAATCGAAGTGCTCCGTCACGAAGTTCGGGCGGAGCAGCTTGCCTTCCTGATCGGTGCAGACAAAGTCCAGATAATCGGTGCGGTAGCTCTTGCCGAACAGCCTGCGGTAAAGCTGCTGCTTTTCCTTCTGCTTCAGAAGTTCTTCTTCCACAGCCGGGATCAGCGGCAGGGTGCGGCAGCTGGTCTTGTTCTTCATCACATCGCTGACCACAGGAACGTACTTGCCGTTCACCAACTGTTCCGTCACCTTGTGATTGATGGTGATGGACTTGCGCTCAAAGTCGATAGATGACCACTTCAGCCCAAGCACCTCGCTGCGGCGCAGACCGTAGTAGGCTGTAATGAGGATGCACAGGTGCAGGGGGTCATCCTGCGATACTTCCAGCAGCTGCTGGACTTCATCCTTGGAGTAGAAGTTGGGCCGGAAGCTGTTCTTCTTGGGCCGGTCCACCTTCAGCATCGGGTTGACTTCCAGATAGTCCTTGCGCACAGCATCCTTGAACGCCTTGCCGAAGATGGCGTGGTAGTGGATAACGGTGTTGGTGGTGTAGCCCTCCAGCAAGATCTTCTCCTGAAACTCATCCAGCACCTGCGGCGTGACCTCGCACAGCTTTAAGCCCAGCGGCTCAAAATACTGCGTGATGCGCCCGGTGATCATCCGATTGTAGCTGATAAAGGTTGCAGGCTGGATGGATGCTTTATGGACTTGCACCCACTCGTTGAGATAGTCCAGAAACAACATCTCCGACTTGTTGACCGGTCTGACCGGCGCAGGGATGGGCTTTGCCGTCCGGGTGTCTACTTTCTCGTAGGCACCGCCCCGGCCTGTGGGCAACTCGCCTGTTTCATCGTAGCGGAGCAGGACTTCGTGGAGCATGGCCTCGGCCTTGCGCTTGTTGCCGCGCACGGTCAGACCGGTGGAGATCCACTTGATCTTCCGTTTGCCATTGGCATCGTAAAAGTTGACCACGAAATAGAAACGTCCATTTTTCTCTTGGACAGACCCTGTTGTTTTCATCATAAACCTCCTTGTGGTTTAACAGGCGTGCTGTCCGTTGCTGCAATCACAGCATACCACATCCAGCGGCGGATTTCCAGCCGGAAACGCACTCTGCCCGGTGAACAGGAATTCGATCACGCTCAGCTTCGGGATGCGGTAGGTGCGCCCGATCCGCAGCGCAAACAGGCGGCGGGAACGGATCAATTCCCCGACCGTGTGGCGGTTCAGAACAAGCATCTCCGCAGCCTGCTGAAGGCTGACGGCATCGGGGTAACCGGGAAACATCTGGGAATAGGCATCGTTAAACTTCATAGGCACTCCTTCTGCATAAGTAGTTTAAGGTCAAAAAGTGTGTCATCCTTTGCAGCAAGGCTGCGTTCAGGTGACAATGTAAAGAGAGCTGACAGTAGTTTCAACTCTCGCATCGCAGATAGATTTGCAGCCCATCTGCGTCAATATGATATAGGTCTCCCATATTCGCTCTCGGCACCCTAGGAGTGGGGAATCGTCCGGCGGCGGGTTTGCACCGCACCATTGGCATTTCAGCCACCCCGCCTTCGTTATGGCCGGGCTGCGAGTTACAGAAGTACCTTTTGTGAAGTACCGGACGATTGAACTATTCTGTTTTCAAAGAACAGAGTTTTGTAGAAAATCCCCGGAAGTTGAGCTTCCGAAAAATTATCCCTCTATATACGAGCCGTCGAGAGAGGCCAAAAAGTAACCCGAAAAAGAAATCTGTTAAAAAGTTCTTGGAAAATATAGTTGATGTGGCTACTCGGTTAAAATAACGTCGGTCTACGGGGCGACCGATGGAGGGCGAGACTTTGCAACAATGGCGGTGCCTGAAGTTGAAGGTGGTCTTGAAAAAAGATGCCCTCAATAGGTAGCCGACGGGAAAGGCCAAAACGTGGCCATATTTTCAAAAGCTAACTGAAAAGTCACAAACGGCACGGCTTTTGTACTAAGTTTGAAAAATAACATCTCACTTATTAGCTCACGGGAAAGCCCAAAAGGCACCATGATTTCGAGGATTAACAGAAAAGTCACAATTAAGATTGTATTTTGCTAAGCAAATGCTTGTTGCTAAATAGAGAACTCCTGATGGAATCCAATAGATATAGCTACGAATTTTTGCAAGAAAACTCTTCTGAAAAAAGATCTCTCTATATACGAGCCCACGAAAAGGGCTGTTTCGTTGCATCCCAGACGATTCTGTAATCAAAATGTAACAGTTTGAATTGGTATGAGCCATAAAAAGAAGCCTTCATATACGAACTCAGTTGAAAGGCCAAAAGTCGCCCACAATTTTGAAAGTCAACAAAAAAGTCACCGTTAAAGGCACTGTATGCGAAGTGGACCCTATTGCTAAACAGAGAAAACTGGATGGAGTCAAAGTGATAACCACGTTTCTTGAAAGAGAATCGCCTCGAAAAAGAGGCTTCTATATACGAGCCTACAAAAAAGGCAATTTCGCACCTACGCAGAAGTTTTTTGTAACCAAAATGTAATAACTCGGACTGATACGGTTCTGAAAGGAGCTTTTACATCTGCAAAATCAGCTGGAGGGCGCAAACATAATCACTTTTTCGTTTACTTTTAGTGTCGATGGTGGTATTCTTAATATAAGGTGTAGTTATCTTATTGCAATTTGTGCATTTTACATTTTAAATAAAAATATACATGCCATCAAGAAAGGAGGTGCTCAACCATGGCCGATAACAGTAGAGCTATCAATCGCGTATTTACACGCAAGGTAATATCTGACTTACTCGAAAGTGGCAGAAGCGATACATTCGATTATGTTGTCAAGCGCTATATTGATGATCCGGAGAGCAAAAGTCACGGACAACTTATTAGTGAAATATATGCCCATCTTAATAAGCAGCAACGAAATGAGTATTTTTATATGAATACTCTTCTTAATAAATTGCTTTGTGGAATTCATAATGTAAATACTACATCTGCGTTTTCTCAAGTGAGGATCGGTCACTCTATAGCAGATTTTGTAATGATCAATGGCGAGGGTCGTGTGTATGAGATAAAGTCTGATCTTGATAATTTCGATCGTCTATATGACCAATTAAGAGATTATTTTTGCGCGTTCAGTAAGGTTTCTGTTCTGGTTTCTATCCATGAATTGGAAAAAATTCACGAGGTTCTAGCGTCATTTGGCGACATGGGAGATGCCGTTGGGATATATGTTCTTTCTGAACGTGGAACGATTTTTAATAAAGAACGAAGCAGAGAACCATCAATATATAATGAATTCCTTAATCATTCCAGTATTTTCAAAATGTTAAGAAAACGAGAATATGAAAATATTATTCGTGCTTATTTTGGTGTTGTTCCGCAAGTAGAGCCGGTGTTTCATTTTAGTGCGTTTCTAGAAAAATTTGAAGAAATACCCATTATTGAAGCACAGAAATTTGCGTTTCAAGAAATGAAAAAAAGAAACAAAATTACGGTGGAACAATTTCAAAAGATCCAACCAGAACTGAAGGCAGTGGTTTATTTTTCTGGACTTACAAGTAAGATGCCTGCACTAGACCAATTACTAAAAATACAATACAGGGGGTAACAGTATGTACTTTCCATATTTTCGCGGAAGACAATATGAATTACTTGCTTTGAAAGAACTAGCATCACAAAAATTAATTTCTTCGTCCGTTATCCCTGTCATTGAACCTGTAAAAAATATTCCGGCACTGAACAATTCTTTGAGTGCGTTTTGCTCAGCGTCCTTGCCGATTGGCCTTATTATAAATCCCAGCGTCGGCGATTTAACAAACGATCCGCAAACTATATATAAATTACTGGAAAAATATTCGGCAAACGCCACGGTTGTTCCCTCTATCCTTATAAATAAAAATGCCGAAAAAGAGATATCTGAGTTGAACAGCAGAAGAATCAACGCAGAACAGACCCTTGTGCTATTAGACAGCCCAGATTCCTTGGAAATCTATCAGGAACTATTTCACCAGGCACCTAAATATACGCTTTGTCCATATGATCGATATATTCGACGAGTTGTCAAGGAAAATGGTGTCCTTTTCGAAAACAAGTTTAACAAAAAGAACAGGAATGCTGATTATCCAGAAGATGAATTCTTTTCAAATGACCATATAGATTTTAAGGACGATGGATATATAGGGTTTGGCGATTATTCTATTATTGGTGGCGATTATATTGAATCGGGATTTGCGCCCTATGCAGTGGCAATTCATATTGTGTATTTTACGAAAACGAATGCTTTAAGGATAAGACACTTTGTCTCTGATTCCAATGATGATATTTCTGATGTTGCAGGAAAGTTTTATGAAGCAGTAAGTAAACTGTACACGTGGTATACTACAGAAGGGCAAGAACGGCAGTTGACTACCGGGCTGCAGACATTGCTGAATCATTATAACAACAAAACATATCCGGGACTTCCGACGCTAAAAAAGTTGTCTATCATGCATCACCTTGAACTTATGGATAAGTACTTGAATGGGAGACTGTAGAAATGAACTGTTGTGCTGAATGCTTTTCCGATAAACAGATTCAAGCGATGATCTCAGCAAGTGGAAAGCGTGGGAATTGTGACTTTTGTAAGAAGACAAATGTCCCTATTTGCGCAGTTGATGAATCCTCGGATGTTTCTGATCTCATTTCAGAAGTACTTAGTGTTTATGAAGAGGCTGAAGATGGAGAGCCGCTTTATTCTGCAGTAGTAGAAAACTGGAATATCTTCAGAAAGGATTTGCCTTCATCATATAATTTGATAGCAGCATTTTGTGCTACGATTTATGGTGATAAAGAGAAAGATTATAATAAGAAAGTCTGTATTCCCAAAAGTTATGCAGCTGAGTACGGAATATTTTCCGGACATACATGGGGTGAGTTCTCAAAGGCAATAAAAGAAAAGAATCGATTTTGTAATGGATATTTTAGAGCGGATCAGCTTGTTTCTTTTTTGAGCTATTCAATCAAAAAATATAGTAGAGGAACGGAGCTGTTCAGGGCTCGTATTTGTGATAAATTCGAGGGCTTTACAAAAAATGAGATGGGACAACCGCCGATTGGAAAACGACGGTCCGGACGTGTGAATCCAGAGGGAATAGGTGTATTATATCTCACATCAGATGAAAAAACAGCATTACGAGAAGTCAGAGCCAGCGCGTTCGATTATGTTACGATAGGAAAATTTAAGCTTCTGAAAGATATAAAGGTAGTAAACATATCAGGTTTAAATTGTATAAGTCCAGCAGTTTATTCTAGCAGTATCGAATCGTTGGCTGCAAACATGAAAATTTTTTCGGACATTGCCAAAGAGATTGCAAAACCGCTTAGGCGAAACGATAGTTCCTTGGAATATTTGCCGACGCAATTTATTACAGAATTTATAAAGAGCAAAGGATATGCAGGCGTTTCATATACAAGCACAATGGGAACGGGTGGTGTGAATATTGCTGCTTTTGATGAGGCTATGTTCGAATGCATAGCTGTACATGTTGTTGAGGTTAAAGGCATAGAGTATTCTTTTGATAAGGTTAATCCGTAGTCTAGAGACAGGGAATATTGGGAGCGATTTATTCTAAAGTTATAAATAAGCAAAACGCCCAGCAGGCATTTTTAATGCTGGGCGTTTTACTTATTTGTGAAAATAGCTACAGACAATAAAGAAACTGCTAATAGGCAGAACAGAAGCCGCCAATTAGAAAATCATACAATTTTGTTTAATCTGCGTGAGATTTACCTTTCTGCTTCTCCATCACCCATCGAAACGCCCTTGCCGTGCGCAGGTCGGTATCCTTGAAATGCCCGCCGCTGTTCCATTCAAGGGTGCAGTCTGCGCCACGCTCTGCAAGCCGGCTGTGCAGGGCGCGGATGTTATCTCCCACAGCAGCCATTGTCAAATTTTTCGTGCGCTCTTCCCGGTCGCCAAGGCTCAGATAAATGCACTGTGCTTGAATGGGGTGCTGCTGTTCAAACTCCATCCATCCAGGAAACCATACGGAAGGCGAAGCGGCAGCGACACCATAGAACAGATTTGTCTGCGTGGATGCCCACAGGGCGAACAATCCGGCCAGCGAGTAGCCGCCCAGAATGATCCGGACGTTTCTCGGCAGTGCAAACTGCTGTTTCAGGGCGGGAATCACTTGCACTGTCAGAAAGCGCAGGGTATCCGCTGCATTGCCGCCGAAACTTTCTTTGCCCCGCACCGCAGGAGCTTCCCACGGGGAAAGTTCATCGTTCCAGCTTTTCACAGGAACAGCGGCAAACAGAAAATTCCGGCCGCTTTGTGCAATGGCTGTCACTTCATGATCCATGCTTTGCAGCTCATGTTCGCCGGTCATTTGGAGAAGCAGGTATTCTGTATGGGCTTCGCCGTAAATGCGGCAGGGTCTGTTTCCGATTTGAACTTGCTTTGCGGTCACGGCAGCAGCCTCCTGAAAAATTTTTGATGAGTCCAGTATAGCAGTTGTGATCGGAATTGACAATTCGGATTGGCACAATCGCTTCTGCAAGCAGTGCTTCGTGGTACCATTCTGGAACATCGAAGCTGTCTTGCAAGCAATGTCTTTGTATATACAAAGACCCTTGCCTTGCAAGAGCTTGTTGGGCGCAGCCCAAACCCGGCGTTCTGCATCGTGCGATGCAGGCTTCGCATTTTTGCAAAATGCTCTTTCAGCACTCCGCAGGAGTGCGCAGCCATCACGGAAGCGTGATGTTCACAGGGATTGGGATTGCATCCCAACAAGCAGAACACGCACGGCAAATTTGCAATGCCGTGCGTGTTCTGGCCTTTGTGCGCACAAAGGCACTGCTTGCAGATGCAAATTAGCTCAACAGATTTATTTCATCATCTCTCGGATTTTTTCCAGAATCCTCTGATCAGCCGGGAGCCACTGTACGGAATCCAGTTCGTCTTTTGTCAACCAGCGTGCGGCTTCGGCTTCTTTCAAAATAAGGTCGCCAGAGAGAACCACGCACCAGAAGCAGTCCATCGAAAGATGAAATGTCGGATAGTTGTATTCAATGGTTCCAATCTTATCATGTACCGCGATTTCAGTGTCCAGCTCTTCCTCAATTTCTCGTTTCAGCGCCTGCTGTGGAGTCTCGCCCGGTTCGATTTTGCCGCCCGGAAATTCCCACTGCCCTTTATAGTCGCCATAGCCGCGGGCGGTGGCATAAATTCTGTGTTTGGTCTGGATGGAGTCGCAGATGACAGCTGCGACAACGCGAATCATTTTCATGAAAATCTCCTGAATTATTTTTCATAATAGAGTGGACAACCCAGCTTTTTCAACTTGGATTCGATTGCGCCTGTAGAACGTTTTAGGATGATAGAAATTCGGTTGACACTATTTCCCTGCTGGTGGAGCCGCAACAATTCACGTTCTTCTTTTTGTGACCATGCTGTTCCAGCGCGAGAATAACGCTCTGCCTTTTTGTTTCGAGGAAGAGACTTCAGATATTCAGCGGTAGATTCAATAGAGCAATGTTCCAATACAATTTTTAATGCTTCTTGAATTTCTTCCTGAGCACAACTATCATTTTCAGACAGAATCCAACCGGTTAAAGGATCAATACCTTTTGCAAGAGTTTCAATTATGGTGCGAGCCAGCATATCGTCCATAGTATGTTACCCCACGATCAGTTTGTTGGTCTTTTTGAGGAACCGTGCCGGAATGGGACGGTCGAGCTTCCATGTGATGTTCATGGGGCGGGAACCCTCATGCCGGACATAATTCACGGTGCCAAGATAGGTGTAAGCGGCGGCACCGCCGAAACGGGAATCCGCTTTGAACTCCCGGACAAACAGCAACACACGGCTTCCTTTCTCCCGGTGATGGATGTATCTCTGACCAGTGGCAGAATTTTCAGCTGTGGTGCTCTGGCTCTGCCAGTGGAACAGGTTCTCGTTGATGGAATAATCGTTATACATGGTGGTGGGCGAATAATCCTTGTCGGCTTTGTTCAGGGTTACAAAGAACACATCCAACTGCTTTTCCGGCAGCCACTTCACACCTTCACGAACGGTAGATGGTTTCAGGAAATCCAGTGCTACCAACAGCTGGTCGCGGGTGTAGGTGCAGTGCAGGTCGAGCGGGCAGTCAAAGCCCACGTCCACCGGTTCATCAATAAAATCAATGCGGTCATACTGGTATTGTAGAAGGGTCTGCAATTCGCCCAACAAAATTGGGCTGTCCGAAAGTGCATACAGATCGTCAAGTACGTCCTCGCGGTTCCAATCTTCTGCCGCTTTGCCCCAGACAGTCACATAGAACATTTGCAGCATCCGCTGTTCAACAGGCGGCAGGTCTGCAAAATCCGTGTTGTCCAGCTTTGGCAGAAGGTCCAGCAGAAAACGAATCCACCGGCGGGAATCCACAACCGCAAAGCGTGCAAAGGCCTTGGTCAGGGTCTCTTCGAGCGGCTCCGCAAAATCATCTACAACCCCCGCACGGACGCACAGCCGTGCAAAGCAGAGCTTTTTACTGTAGATTGCCCGCGGGTCGAGGTGGTAGTAGTCAAGAAAGTTTCCGAGGGTCAGCGGTAGGCCGGTGTCCTCAGTGAAAAAGGCAGCGCGTGCCACAAGTCCGGAGGTGCGGTCGTAGGAGGCGCTGATGTTGTCCAGCACATATTTCGCCGCGATCTTTTCCAACTGGATATAGCAACCCTTGGGAGCGGAGACAAAGCCCTCTTTGATCTCCCGGCTGACGCTGTGGGTGGTGTTGGAGAGCAGGGCGGCAAACTTTTCCTCGAAATTATACTTCTTGTTCGCCTGCCCGATGAAGTCCAGCACGGTCAGACATTCCTTGTTTTCGGCCAGACGCAGGCCGCGGCCCAGCTGCTGCAAGAACACAGTCAGAGACTCGGTTGGGCGCAGGAACAGCACGGTGTTGACTTCCGGGATGTCCACGCCCTCGTTGTAGATGTCCACCACAAAGATAAAGCGAATTTCCCCGGAAACAAGCCGCTGTTTGGCGGTGTTGCGTTCCTCATCAGAAGAATCCCCGGTCAGTGCCATGGACGGGATGCCATGGGTATTGAAATAGTCCGCCATGAACCGGGCGTGCTCGATGGAAACGCAGAACCCAAGCCCCTTCACTTCATCGATGTCCGTAACATATTTCAGGATAGAGCTCACCACAAGGTCGGCACGGCGCTGTGCCACCATGCCGCTGAAGGTATACAGGTTGGACAGTTCGGCCTTGTCATAACCGCCGGTGCGCCATTTCAGGCTGCTCAAGTCGGCCGTGTCGGTCACACCAAAATATTGGAACGGACACAGCAGCTTTCGGTCAATGGCTTCCGGCAGACGAATCTCGGCGGCAATGCGTCCGCCGAAATAGTCCAGGACGCTTTTTCCGTCCATGCGCTCCGGGGTAGCGGTCAGGCCCAGCAAAATCTGCGGCCGGTAATACTCCAACAACTTCTGATAAGTTGGCGCCGCAGCATGGTGGAACTCGTCCACCACGATGTAATCATAAAAATCAGCCCCGGTTTTGGCCGTGAATTCTTGCGAGTTGAAGGTCTGGATGGAGATGAACAGGTGGTCGATGCTGTCTGCCTTGTAATTGCCGACCAACAGCTCACCGAAATTGGCATCCTTCAGTACGGCACGGAAGGTGTACAGGCTCTGTTTCAGGATCTCTTCCCGATGCGCCACGAACAGCAGGCGGCAGAGCTTGCCGGGATGCTGTTTGCAGAACCGTTTGTAGTCCAGTGCGGAGATAACTGTTTTGCCGGTGCCGGTGGCGGCCACCACCAGATTACGATTGTATCCACGCACGGTGCGTTCGGCTTCCAGCTTGTCCAGAATTTCCTGCTGGTAGGAATAAGGCTGAATATCCAGTGTGTAAATGCCGCTGTGGTCGGTCTCGCTGTATTTTTCGGCTTTCAGGGCGCGGGTCAGACGCTCCCGCTGGCCTTCGTCGTAGTATTCAAACTCGCCAGCATTCCAGTAGCTTTCAAAGGTGGCGGCGATCTTGTCAATGGTCTCCGGCAGGTCTTTCTTCGTCACTTTCACGTTCCATTCCAGCCCACTGGAAATGGCCGCGTTGGACAGGTTGGACGAGCCAACGTAAGCCGTTGTAAAACCGGTGTCCCGGTAGAACACATAGGTCTTGGCGTGGAGCCGGGTGCGTTTGGTGTCGTAGCTGACCTTGATTTTGGTGTTGGGCAGCTGGCGCAGTTCCTCGATGGCCTTTACATCGGTGGCACCCATGTAGGAGGTGGTGATGATGCGCAGTTCGCCGCCGTTCTGGGTGAACTGCCGCAGTTCGTCCATAAGCAGGCGCAGGCCGCTCCACTTGATAAAGGACACCAGCATATCGATGCGGTCGGCGGACACGATTTCCTTTTTCAGTTCAGTGTACATCTGCGGCTCGTGGATGGCACCGGTAAACAGGGAGCTTTGTGCAAGAGACGTTTCCGGCCGCCCGATGTCCTTGGCAGCTTTTCCGGCGGCAAGGCAGGGGTCATTTTCCCGTAAAAGCGCAAGAAGCTGCTCTGCCCGCTGGTCAACGCCCAGCGCGGCAAAGTCAGCTTCTTTGGTGGTCGTCTGGATGGTGCTTACGATCTGGTTTGCCAGCTCGATCTGTGCTTCGATCCCGCCGCCATTGTCCTGTACGTTATCCAGACCCTTTTGCACCACCTCGGTCAGGTACTGCGCCAGCACCTTGGATGCCTCTGCCGTGTCGATGGGCGCAGTGGATTTGCGGGCTTCCGGGATCTCCGAAAGCTCACTCTCCAGAGCGTTGTTGATGACCTGTTCGTACAGTCCGGGGTGAAGCATGATGACACTTCCTTGTAGTTTTCTTCTATTATAGCGCGGATTGGCAGGCTGTTCAATGTTTTGAAGTGTTGGCGACAATATAAGATGAAGTTTAGCTTGAGTAGTTTGAGATTCAGTTTGAGAAATTTAAGTTTCGGTTGAAAACAGGGTCAAAAAGATAGCGATGGCAAGTTAAAAGCAGGCTGTTTCTTAGGCGATTTTATAAAACACCCGATTCCCTGCTTTCCTTGCTGCCAGAAACCCCATCTCGTGGAACTTCATCACGAATGACCGGATCGTGGCATAGGCAGCATTGCAGAAGTCTTTTTCCAGCTGCTTGGTGGTGAACTCCTCTGTTCCGTAGGCAGACAGAACATATTCCCAAAGCAGCCGTTCTTTCTCGGTGATTTTTCCTTCCGAAAGGGCTGTCTGATATACCTGAAGCTCTGTCTGCGGCGGCATCACATCCACTTGCAGACGGTTATAGACTTCGTTGCAGAAGTAGGACAGGAACGGCGTTACGTCCGTGTAGCCGGAGATAAGGGCACTCTTTTCGACACGGTCATAGGCCTTGTAGTAAGCTGCCTTGCTCTCGGCAATATACCGGGAAAATGGCGTGAACAGTGCTGCGGGATAGCCCTGCTGAACAAGATACCAAAGGTGGAGCAACCGTGCGGTGCGGCCATTGCCATCAAAGTAAGGATGGTAGTAGGCAAAGGCAAAGTGCAGGATCGCCGCTTTGTGCAGCTCGTTGATACCATCCTTGGCATTGGCGAAATCGACCAGTCGTTTCATAGCATCCGGGAGCTGCTGCGCCGGAAGTCCCTCCCGGCTCTCTTCACCGCCCACAACATAGACAACATCGTGCCGGTAGAAATGGTCAGGCAACAGGCGGTCTTCATCCGGCAGATAGTCGCCGGAGCTGATTTGGTAAAGCTGGTGCAAGTTTTCTTCCGTAATCGCATTCTGGCGGTCGGCAATGAAGTCCAAACCACGTTTCATGCCATAAATACGGGATTCTTCCTCATTGCGCGGGGCGTAGCCATTCAGAATATGCCGGATGCTGTTGCATGAGGAGCGGATGCTTTCGATTTGGAAGGTTGCGTGGATCTCCTCAGTCATGGCCTGCAAGCCAAAGGACTGATTGCTTGCGGGAACAGAAAGAAGCTGCTTCATGCCGTTGGTGGAGATTTGAGCCAGATTGGGCAGATAGAACAGTTCATCACTGGAAAAATCAGCCAAAGGCAAAGGTTGAGCGAAGTTCTGACGGAGCAACCCTGTAAACTCCTTGACACTAGAGACAGAATATTTATACTCCATCCGACCCAGCTCAAACAGATGCTTGTCCGAAAGCATTTTTGCAAATTTTGCCCCATCCATTCCTGTCACCTCGTAACTGATACATATTGATACCAATTAGTATCAATATACTGACAACCAACAAAAAAGTCAAGCAAGTAAAGCTGATTCAGACCTTACTCAATGCGCTTTCCCTTAAAATTGGCCGCATTTTAAGGGAAAAGCAAGACGATTAAGGGATTCTGCTCTAAAAAAGTTGGACATTCGAGAAGAACAAGTATATACGGCAGCAATGCCGCCTTAAAGCGAAAAGGCGGTGGGTCTTGCCCTAACGTTGTTATAAATGATACTAATTGGTATCAGCAGGCTTCTGATATTCGGCCATGATCCCTCTCGCCCTACCGCGCGTGGTATCCTCAAAGGTCTCATCTTCGCTGAAGCGCAGCCAGAAAGGGTCCTCCATCAGGCAAGCGTTGGTACGCTTGACGATTTCCCACGCATTGTAGTCGGGCAGTCCCATCATCTCCAGAATTTCTTTGCAGTCCATCCGATTCCGGGGAAAGATGCGCTTCTTTGCCCAGACGACCACATCGACCAGTGGGACTTTGCGGTTGCTGCCGATAAAGAGGTTCAAAGGCAGGTCATACTGCGGCACACTCTCATTGGCGCAGAGATACTGCCCATCTTCGCTCAGATGAGCGATTTCCTTTTCATCCATCATCAATTTCAGGTAAGCCATAAAGACACTTCTCAAATTTTGGAGTTCAGGTATTCAACGAGTTCATAGACTGTTGTCAAAGGATTACTTTGGCGTGAAATTGGTTCAGTGCCTTGGTTCTGAATTTGCTCAGAGCGGGTCTCGGCTCGTTGAACTGCTAGGGCCTGCAAAGGCTTCAAAACGTCAAAGTAATCCTTGTTTTTCTCATAATCAGGAAGTCTACCCGGTTGCTTCAGCAATCGAATCAATGCCTGACAATCTTCAACTTCAGCCTGCTGATTGGCGAAATGCAGCAAAAACCACAGCTCAAAGGACGGATTTGAATAGGCCAAGCGGTATCCCTCTTTAGTGGCTGATTGTTTGGCACGCAGAAGTACCTCGTTGGAATTATCGTCACGGTCAAAGACGCACCAGATGGAATCGCCTTCGTCGGGATAGTAGGGATTGTTGCCCATAGTGGCTTTGGCTTTCTGCACAAGCCTGTCAGCAGACTTATACTGGGAAGAAATCGGGATAATGTCGATATTACAGCCCCGACTGCGGAAACGCTTGAAATACCGGATCTCGGTTTCACTGCCTTCGCAGATGAGGTATACGACAGGATTCCGCTTTCTGGTTCGGGCAGGCTTGCGACTGAGTTCTTTTATTCTGCCCATACTGCATTTCCTCCAATGAACGGAATCGCCCCATACCGGCCCTGCAAATAGCCTTTGGCGATGTTCTCACCTTTCCGCGGGGAGAATTCCGTCAAAGCATAAACATCGGTCTGCATCGTTCTCTCATCCTTCTCTGCAAACCAGATCTGATCCCGGCGCAGCAGGGTCAGATCGAGAAGCCCGGTATCGTGGGTGGTGAAAATAAGCTGGGCGTGGTTCGTATTGATGGCAGCATCCTGTACCATCTCGATCAGATGTCGGGTCAGAAGCGGGTGCATACTGGATTCGATCTCGTCTACGACCAACACAGCCCCGGATTCCAGAGCGGCCAGCCACATCCCGATGCGGGAGAAGAACCGCTGTGTGCCGACCGATTCCAGCCCCAGAGGAAGCCAGAATCCCTTGGACGCACCGTCCCCGGATTCCAACGTGTGCAGGGCAGAGATGATCGGTTCGTCTTTGGAGCCGGTAATGCGGATATCTTTGATGCCGAGGTCTGCATACAGCATTTCATGCAGGATACGGCTCTTTTCAGAGCCGCCCTGCCGGATAGCAGACAAGGTGGCATCCAGCCGCATTTCGGTTCCCATGAAACCGGTCAGCTTTTCAAAGAACCACAGATAGGCCTTCTCGGTCTGGGGGCAGTTCCACTCGTTCGAGCTGGACAGGTAAAGCCGGTTTTCTGCGGTGCGTCCGGCAAGGGTAAGCTGCTCTTGAATATTCTCGCGGAACTGATAGCCATTGTTTTCTCTTGAAAAAATCAAGGCTTCCCGGCCATTCGGCCAGTGATAGAGATATTCGGTCAGGACTTTGGACTTGTCAAACGAGAACCCATAGGCATACTTGATGCCGCCATAAAAATAGATGGCTTCAAAGCTGGTCGGCTGTGTGGGCTGGTCAGTGAAAGCAAACGGCTCCTGCGGAAGGGACTCGCCCTTCAGCAGCTTGGCATATCGGCCACAGACCATTTCCCGCATGAGCAGGAGAGCATGGAGAACATTGCTCTTCCCGGCTGCATTTGCGCCGTACAGTGCCAGCACAGGCACAAGCTGTTTCTTCTCGTCCGGCGAAATCAGGCAATCAGACAGACTTTTATCCGTAGATGCTTTCAAGCTGATAATAGCCGTGTCCTTGATGGAGCGGTGGTTGGTGACTGAAAATTGAAGCAGCATCGCGATTCCTCCCAGATGATTTTCTGAATCTAGTGTACTCTATTCTGGGCATAAAGTCAAATTTTGATTTTGAAATTTGCAAATATTCCGCAAAAATCAAGAATAAAATCCAAAATGTCGGCTTTTGATACCGTTCAGATGCTATCAGGAATCATTCTGCATACACGACTTCCCTCACCACCACTTCCTCCGCCTGCGCTTTCAGCCTATTCATGTGCGCCACCCAGAGAAGCTGTGCGCGCTCTTTGTCCGGCGCGGGGTACTTTGTCTAACAGAGCGGTCATCGTGCGTTCCAGCCACTTGCAGGCCGTTTTCTGGACATCCTGCAAATGCGGCCAGAGCGTACCGTTCAGTAGCATCTTGTTGTATAGCACAGGACGCTGAGTTTTGAGATACGCCAGCCGCATCCGGCCATATTTGCCCAGCGGCTCGGAATCATCGGTCTGCGGCAGGGCGAGCAGGGGCAGCTGATACTCCCCGACCTGGGCGTAATGGATCTCGGTGCGGACGGTGTTTGTGTTCTTCATGGAAATTCTCCTTTGCATTTTCAACAGGTGTTGCGTTCTTTGTGGAAAACAGTGCTTACTTCTTCCGATTCTGTGCGGTCAGCCAGTTGCCCTGCGCTTGATAGTAGTGTTCCATGGTGGTGGGGGCGTTCAGGATGGTGGTGCGCAGGTAGGCCATGATGCTCTTGATGGGCTGGGTGGTGTTGGACATCACATCGAAGATGTACTCAATGTGCTGGCTGGTCAGCTTGTCCAGCCGCAGCCGGATGGCTTTGGTGGTCTGCGGCTGCTTGCCGACGTACTGGGTCTGCCGAGGACAGCAGTACATCTCCACAATGTTGTCCAACAACTCCTCCAACTTGTCGGGGTCGTACCGCTGGGCAAGAGTGTCGATCTCCAGCCGTTCCCGGAACTCCTCCCGTACCTGTGCTTCCATCTGGTCAAAATCCGCAGATTCGTCCGTCTGCCCTGATAGATTAGTACTTTGTCTTTTAGTATTTTGTTTATTAGTATTTTGTTGTGTTGGATTCTCCAACGTTGGAAAACCCGACATTGGATTTTCCGATGATGGTGAATTTGGCACTGGAGCAGGGCGTTTTTCAATCCGTTCTTTCTGCGGCAGTTCAAAGACTTCGTAGTTGTAGTCAATAATGCGGCCACGGGCATCACGGACTTTGCTCCGACACAGATACCCGCCATCTTCCAGTTCGTGAACGGCACTTCTGACACTGTCGATGCCATCCCTGCACCCGGTTGCCAGCCCCTTCAGGCTGTAATCCCAGTCGTCGGGCAGGGAGAGCATATAGGACAGCAGGCCCTTTGCCTTCAGGGACAACTTCTTGTCCTGAAGATGGTAGTTGCTCATGACGGTATAGTTGACGTTTTTATTGACGCGGAATGTTGACATGGCGGCTTCCCTTTCAGCCCGGTTTGCGGGCAAAAGAAAACGCAGCATCTCCCGGCTTTCGGGAAACGCTGCGTTCAGACAGAGAAGCCTGCTGTGAGCTGGCACAGCAACGGCAGCACTGTAATATTCTAACGAACATCTAACGAAACTGCACCTGAAATGCAGCCGCTGACGGCCCGTGTGAAAAGGCTTTTTCTAACGTCATTTCGCAAAAAGTGGTTGATTTTCGCCTGTAAATTGCGATGATGTGCCACTTTTGCGAGGCGCAGAAAATGCCGACGACTGCCCATGACAGCCGAACGAAACCAGCTTCCTCCAACCGGTTCAAAGACTCGAAATGCGATAGGCCGGGAGACCGGTGCCAGGGTTCGACTCCCTGATGCTCCACCATACAGTTCGTACTCGAACCCGATTCTTTACGAAAAAGGGTTCGGGTACGTTTTTTGTTTACGGGAGGTTCTGCGGCAAGAGTACGCAGAGCAGTAAACAAGCAAAGGCAGGATATCACCATGACGGTGGTATCCTGCCTTTTGTTTTGCGCAATCAAGTTCGCTTTGTGCGAACTTGGTCGTCCACTCTATATGGCGCATTGGGGGCAATCGCTGCGTACGTGCGTACATGGCCGGTACGCACGTACGTAGTAAAAAGGAAAAGTTCTTGCATATAGGGGTGTTCTTTCGACTGACGGTATGGTATACTCAACTCAACAAATCGGAATTTGAGGAGATAGAATAGTGAGAACATATGTGAATAAAGACGAACTTAAAAACGAGATAAATAAAAGCTTTGCAAAGTATATATCAGAATTTAATGATATTCCAGAATCCTTAAAAGATGAGAGAATTGATGAGGTTGATCGAACTCCTGCAGAAAATCTTGCTTATCAGGTTGGATGGACAGCTCTCATTCTTAAATGGGAAGCAGACGAAAGAAAGGGTATTCAGGTCAAAACTCCCTCTGATAACTTTAAGTGGAATCAGCTTGGTGAATTATATCAGTGGTTCACAGATACATATGCGCACCTGTCACTGCAAGAGTTGAAAGACATGTTGAATGAGAATATCAATTCTATTTATGCAATGATTGATTCGCTAAGTGAGGAAGAATTATTCAAACCACATATGAGAAAATGGGCTGACGAGGCAACTAAAACAGCTGTCTGGGAAGTATACAAATTCATACATGTTAACACAGTTGCTCCATTCGGAACCTTTAGAACTAAGATTAGAAAATGGAAAAAGATAGCTCTATAACTTCCAGTTTATCGCAACCTCAACAGCAGGGTTTGGGGCAGGCACGCCCCAACAAGAACACTTCAAAAACGCGGAAGCGTTGCAGAAGTGCAGTCCCGGAAGGGCACAACATTTTCAAGAATTGAAAATTTGTGGCCACGGGACGATTCTTGCTCTCAGCTTTTTCGCTGCGTTTCGCAATTTTCACATTTCAATCTGCTCGCAGATTGTTGACAAGCTGTGCTTGATTCGATACGATAAGGGCAAGCCGGCCACACAGCCAAGGAGGTGCCACCATGACCGCCGTAATCTACGCCCGCTATTCTTCCGACAGCCAGCGCGAAGCGTCCATTGAAGGGCAGCTGCACGACTGCAAGGACTACGCCGAGAAGAACGGCATCACTGTGGTCGGCACCTACATTGACCGTGCCTACTCTGCCAAAACGGATGACCGCCCGGACTTTCAGCGGATGATCAAAGACAGCGGAAAGAAAATCTTCGATGTGGTTCTGGTCTGGAAGCTGGACCGCTTTGCCCGGAACCGATTCGATGCCGTGAACTACAAATACCAGCTGGAAAAGAACGGTGTCCATCTGGTGTCTGCCATGGAACCCATTTCGCAGGGACCTGAAGGCATTATGGTGGAGAGTATGCTTATTGGCATGGCGGAATACTATTCCGCCGAACTTGCCCTGAAAGTGGCGCGTGGTGAGCGCGAAAATGCCCTCCAGTGCAAGTACAACGGCGGTGTGGTGCCGCTGGGCTTCACCATTGGCAAGGAGGACAGGCTGTACCATATCGACCCGGAGACGGCTCCCATCGTGCAGGAAATCTTCACCCGGTATGCCGACGGCGAACCGGCTGAGAAGATTGCCGCATCCCTGAACGAGCGCGGCCTGCGTACCCGCACCGGGAAGCCGTTTGTGAAGAACAGCTTCTTCCAGATTTTCCGGAACCGCCGCTACATCGGCGAGTACCGCTATAAAGACATCGTGACACCGGGCGGCATTCCCGCCATCGTGGATGAGGACTTGTTCAACCGGGTGCAGCAGCGTTTCGAGCAGAACAAGATCGCCCACGGTCGCCCTGCAAAAGAGGATGTGAGCTATCTGCTGACCACCAAGCTGTTCTGCGGCAAGTGCGGTACGCTCATGGGCGGCGAGAGCGGCACTAGTCACATGGGAAACACCTACTATTACTACAAGTGCGGCAACGCCAAACGCCACGGCAAGGCGCACTGCGACCTGAAAGCCATCCGCAAAGAGCCTCTTGAACGGTTCGTGGTGGAAACTGCTATTAAGGTGATTTTCAGCGATGAAATCATCGAACGGCTGATAGATTTGGTCATGGATGCCCAGCAGCAGGAGAACACCCGGCTGCCTGTCCTGAAAGACCAGCTCAGGGACACGGAGAAGCGGCTGGCAAACCTTCTGGAAGCCATTGAACAGGGCATCCTGACCCCGACCACCAAGCAGCGTTTGGACGAGCTGGAAGCCCGGAAAGAAGCTCTGAACACCAGCATTCTGGAAGAAGAGCTGAAAAAGCCCGTCTTGACCCGTGAGTGGATTCGGTTCTGGCTTGAAAAATTCCGCAAGGGTGACGTGGGCAGTACGGAACACCAGCGGCAGATCATTGATACCTTTGTCAACTCGGTCTACGTCTTTGATGATCGGGTCGTGCTCAACTTCAACTTCACGGACGATGCCAAGACGGTCACTCGTGAGGAAGTGTTGGGTTCGAGTGCTGTGGACAATGCTCCACCAAAACAAGAGCCTCTGACTTAGGTCAGGGGCTTTTTTGTTGTGTCATCCACCAACCCACGTCAGAGCAGGACGGTACAGGACGAGAACAGCAGCGGAGCCGACCGCCGCCTGCGGCGGAAACAGGGAGGCGAGGCTGGGGCCGCGTTCTGATTTTTCAAGGCCCCGCCAAGGGGCTGCGGAAAAATCAGCAAACGCAACTCGTCAAGGCCGCGCACCTCAGCTACAGCTTCCGTAGGAATGTCTACCAAGAAAGCTCCGCCTGCCGGAGCACCGTTTGCAGAACCTCGGTTTATGCAGTACCGGACAGGAACAATGTAAGTCAGAGCCATTCGTAAAAAACAAAGGCAGGGTATCACCGTGGCGATGGTATCCTGCCTTTTTCGCATCTGGGATGGTCTTTCGGCTGGCGGTATGGTATACTCGGCTCAACAAATCGGAATTTACCTCTACTCAGACATACAAACTGTTGACAGTAAAACTCCTATATAGTATTATTTGATAAAATACTATATAGGAGTTTTTGTGTGAAAGTGAATGGCGGATTTCTTGTTACCAAAATAAAACAACTTGGAGATCGAATCTTTGAGAAGATTCTCAGCGAAAAGAATATTGATGCGTTTAACGGAGCCCAAGGGCGTATTCTTTATGTACTGTGGCAGGAAGATGGAATCTCAATCAGGTCACTCTCGATTAAATGTGGATTAGCGATAACTTCTCTTACTACGATGCTGGAAAGAATGGAAAATCAAGGGCTGATAAGACGTGTTCAGTCTGAAACGGACAAAAGGAAAACAATAAAAAGAACTATAGATATTATTGGAGCAATTATTGGATGTATATTATTAATACCACTAACGGTAGTTGTATATATAGCAAACTTAATTACCAAAGGGGACAATGGACCAATATTTTACATACAAAAAAGAATTGGACAAGATGGAAAAATGTTTAGAATATACAAATATAGAACAATGGTAGTAGGTGCAGACAAAAAACTAAAAAAATATTTAAAGGAAAACCCTGAGGCTGCAAAAGAATATAAAGAATATAAGAAATTAAAAGAAGATCCAAGAATAACAAAAATTGGAAAAATATTAAGAAAAACAAGGAAGAAACTTTAGTACAAGAATATATTCCGCAAGAGGAAATAGGGGAAAGTCAGGCAAGACAAACTATAGTAAGTTTATATTTTCCAGACAAGGAAAAACAAGAAATAAAACCAGAGGCAAGACTTATTGATATAAAAGAAATAATTAATACACCATATGAAAAGTTATTAGAAATGTTAATTCAGGGTCCAAAAAATGATAAATTAGAAAGGGTAATTCCAGAAGGAACAAAGGTGCTAAAGACTTATATGGAGAATGATTGTTTAGTAATTGATTTTTCAAAAGATTTTTTAAATTATGATATGGAAAAGGAAAATGGAAAAAATAATATGGTAAAATCAATTGTAAATACATTAACAGAACTTACAGAAGTCAATAAAATAAAAATTTTAATAATAAAGATGAAAATTCTATTAAAAAGCAAAAAAAAATATAAAAAAATTTATTAAAAAAATAATAAAAATTTTATAAAAATAATTAATTAAAATTAGAAAGTGTGAATAAAAATGGTAACAATAAAATCAGATAGAGAAATTGAATTAATGAAGGAAGCATGTAAAGTTGTAGCTTTAACATACAAAAAATTAGAAGAAGTTATTAAACCTGGGATGTCTACATGGGAATTAGACCAAATAGCTGAAAAGACAATGAGAGATTTGGGAGCATTACCTGCAGAAAAAGGGTATGATCCTGGAATAAGAGGAATTCCACCATACCCAGCAGCACTTTGTGTTTCAATAAATGATGAAGTTATACATGGAGTTCCATCAAAAAATAAAATAATAAAAAATGGAGATATCGTAAGTATAGACACAGTTGCACTAAAAAATGGATTTAATGGTGATGCAGCAAGAACATTTATTGTAGGTGATGTACCAAAAGAAACAAGAAGACTTGTAGATGTTACAAAACAAGCATTTTTTGAAGGAATAAAATATGCAAAGCCAGGAAATAGAATAGGTGATATTTGTCATGCAATAGGTGAATATGTTCATTCACAAGGATATAGTGTAGTTAGAGAATTTCAAGGACATGGAATTGGAAGACAAATGCATGAGGATCCTGGAATTCCAAATTACGGAAAAGCTGGAAGGGGAATTAGACTAGAGCCAGGAATGACACTTGCTATAGAACCTATGGTAATACAAGGAAAACCAAACATTTTGGAATTAGATGATGGTTGGACAATAATAACAGAAGATGGAAGTTTAACACCACCTACAAAAGATACTACACAAGGAAGCTACTTAGGATTTAGTGCACCACAAACACAAACAAAAGAAATAACAGAGGATGGAAATACAGAATTTATTTATAAGTATGAAAGAAAATCATATGATTTAAATATTAATCCAAATGGAGGAAAATATGAAGGTTCTCAATCAACAGTAACAGTTACACAAAAATTTGAATCAACATATACAGTTTCTAATAAAATAGAAGCACCCGCTGGATATGTGGTTACATTTAAAAACTTTGGAGGACAAGATGATTACACTAAAAAAACTTCAACAAAAACATTTACAAATTGGACAAAAACAGGACAAGGAACATTAAATGGAAATGTTTATACATATGGTGCAGGAATTGGAACAATAGTTGCAAATTATAAAAATGATAGTATAGAAATGCCAGACGATCCAACACATGAAGGCTATACATTTACAGGATGGTATTTAGATGAGCAATGTACAAATAAAGTAAGTTTAAATACAGATAAAACATATACACCAAGCCAAAATATTACATTATATTCTGGATGGAGCATTAATAAATATACATTAACAATTTCAAGATTAAGTGGAAATACAACAAAAGAACAAAATTACAACACACAATTAGACTTAAGTACTTATAATAGTAGTGGATATAAAGTAACATTAAATCCAAATTATGACGGTGGAGCAAATACAGTATTAACACAAACACATAAATCTTGGAGTAAAGATGGTTTTGGTACATTAAGTGGAAACATTTATACATATGGTGCAGGTAATGGAAAAGTAACAGAAAACTATAATGATGTTACATTAACTACTCCGACACAAGTAGGTTATACATTTGTTGGATGGTATACAGATTCAGAACTAAAAAATGAAGTAAAATTAAATGCAGACAATACATATACACCAACAGCTAATATAACATTATATGCAAAATGGACCGCAAATACTAATACAAAATATACTGTAAAACATTATAAACAAAATATAGACGGAACATACCCAAGTGTTCCATCAGAAGAAGAAGTAAAATATGGAACAACAAAAGAAACAACAAATGCTGGTCCAAAAACATACAAAGGATTTACAACACCAGCAAAACAAAATAAAGAAATATTAGCAAATGGAACAACAATAATAGAATATAAATATGTAAGAGATTTATCAACATTAACAATTAACCCAAATGGAGGAACATATAGCAAAGATCTAAATATAGAACATGCATATGAGTCAACATATGTAGTAGATAATGCAAATATAACACCACCTAAAGGATTTACTGTAACATATAATGCAAATGGAGGAACAACAGAAGTTGGAAGTGAAGTTTCAACTAAAACATTTGAAAGTTGGTTATTAACAGGCGCTGGAAGAGGCAAAGACAAACAGCAGTCCTTTGTTTAAAAAGAAAATATGATGTATGTATTTTTAATCATAGCAGGAATTATATTACAGATAGTTGGAGCAGATATTCTGGTAAAACAGGGTATCTGCTTTGCTAAAACAACGAAAAATTCGATGTTCAATACTGCAATACTGCTTGGAATCTCAGGAGCTGCAGGCTGGAATATTGTAAATGCAATTCTGTGCGGAGAGCAGCATCAGACACAGAATGTCATGACAACTTCTGTTATGGGAAGTCTGTTTATGATTCTTTTGATCTTGGGAGTTTGCGCAATGACGGGGAAGATGAAAATTCCGCGTGGAACGATGGAGAGAGAATTTTCTTATTTGATCATTGTTGCAATTGTTGTCTTATATTTGAGTGCAGATTATTTGTTTCATGGAAAACGTGCTGTACGGGTGGTAAGCAGGGTTGACGGAATTATACTAATTATATTTTTCATTTATTATATTTATATGACTGGTAAAATCACAAGGAAGATGGTCAAAGACAATGAAAATGTGAAAATAGAGTCTGCTTTGTTACTAAAATGTGGATGCAGTATCGTTGTGATCATATGTGGTTCCTTGTTATTATCTTGTGGATGGAATGGCATGAAAAATGCGATTTCTCTGCCGGTAAGTGAAGGTGTTGTGGATTATTCGGCTGCTATTATGATGGGTGTTTTGCCGGCATTGTGGATCAGTGTTTTTGCGTGGAAACAGGGAAAACAGGACTATGTCATTGGAAATGTGATTGGCTGCAGCATCGTTAATCTGACAATTGTGGTCGGTGCAGCGGCAGTGATCAGTCCGATCATGGTATCGGTTTCTGAAATTTATGATATGATCGCATTGTGCTGCAGCGCAGTTTGTGTGTGGATATTTGCTTATAAGAATAATGAGCTGCAGCGCATACATGGGTGTGTGATGGCTACGATGTTTGTGGCGTATGTGGTGTATCGTATTCTATAAGAGAGAAGTATACGAATTTTAAATGTATTGCTTCATTATAAAATAATTCCCACAATCCTACAAACACTTTCAATCCTGCATATTTGCAGGATTGAAAGTGTTTCTTGTTATTAATCCTCAGCGATAGAACCATAATAAGACTTTAGGGCGTCCAGGCTGTTGGCAGAGGATCCCGTGTTATCAGCAGAAACAACGGGGAGAGGGGTGTCGCTGCTCATGGCAACGCCGCCGTTGAAATCCTCGTGGTAGTGCTTGACACTTTCGTTGATCGAAAGCATTTTCTCATCCAAAAAGGAGATGATATTGGCACATTCTTTTAATTCATCCTTAATACCGGCAGGAGCTTTTCCTTCAAATTTATAATAAATCTTATGCTCCAGGCTTGCCCAGAAATCCATTGCGATCGTACGAATCTGAATCTCAACCTTTGTGTCGATAACATCATTTGTCAGGAAAATCGGGATGGATACGATCATATGATAACTCATGTATCCGTTTGGCTTTGGATTTGCGATATAATCCTTTACACGGAGAACCGTAACGTCATCCTGATTGGAAATCGAAGAAGCAATCCGGTAAATATCAGACGTAAAAGAACAGATAATGCGGACACCGGCTACGTCATTCACATATTTGACGATGTTCTCCACAGTCAGTTCAAGACCTTTCTTGCGGATTTTGCGGGCAATGCTCTCCGGCGATTTGATGCGGGAGGTAATATGCTCAATCGGGTTATATTGGTGTGCCTGTTTGAACTCGTTGTTTAATATCTCAAGCTTTGTGTTGATCTCTCGAAGAACAGAGTCGTACAGGAGCAGTGCACGATTCCATTCGTCTTCTTCGTTATAATATAATGGTAATTGCATAAAATCACTCCAATTGTGAATTTACACGAATTTTCCTGTGTAAATTGTGAATTAATATCTTTTGAAACAACATACGACGTACAAATAATCTGGTATGCTGTTTCTAGTTAAATCCGTAGATCCGGTTGAAAATATGGTATCCGTGGATGATAATCTTCTGACCGGACTTGTGTTTCATCTGCATGACTTTGCCGAGACGTCTGCGATTGATAATATTATAAAGAATAATATTTTTATTATGCAGATAATTCCAGAGATCGTCACGCTTCTGGAGACTTTCCGGTGATCCCTCATTGACCAGAAGTGCAGAGCTGACAATCAGCATCATCGCAAGATATTTGATCATATATTTGCGTAGTTTAAAATCCTTAATGTTCATCAGATCATAGGCGTCGATCATAAGCTTGTTGACCTTAATCTGCTGGTCGATACGCTTTGTCATAATGGCTTCATTGACAGACTGATCATCACGACCGATATAGTAACGGTACAGATCCACGTCCAGATAGTACATTTTCTTAACATATGGAAGCGGATTGTATGCATAAAGGTTATCCACATAAAATGTGTGTTCCGGCAGTCTTAAACCACAATCTCTGAGCAGCTTTGTGCGGTAAATGATCGAATGCATTAAAAGGTTCTGGCTGACTCTGAAATGTCTGAAATCCTTCCAGCTGATCACCTTATCCTTAGGAATAGCAATGTTGTAGGACATTACCTTATGCTTGTGAACACTTGGCTTCTCATAAACGTAATTGGAAATGACCATGTCAAGTCCGATGCCGTCTGTGATCATCTCGCGGAGAAGCTGTAAAACGCGCTGCAGACTATAGGCGTCAAGCCAGTCGTCACTGTCAAGCACCTTAAAGTAAACACCCTCGGCATTATCAATGCCGGTATTAACTGCAGAGCCGTGTCCTCCGTTTTCTTTGTGAATCGCGCGGACAATAGAGGGATATTTTTCCTCATATTGCTTGGCAATCTGTAATGTATTATCGGATGAACCATCATCGACAATAATAATCTCAATATCATCTCCGCCAATCAGAGCGGAGTTGATCGCATGTTCCATATATTCCTGTGAATTGTAGCAGGGAATTGTAATTGTTAATAATTTCATAAAAATCCTTTCGTGGTTACATGACAATAAGTCATCTGCCCGGTCTTATCGCGTGGATATGTTACCTGTCATGCTTCCTTTACCTTGCATTATTATATACCGATTATTATAGTATAACCGATTCTCATTCTATTATAATATGAAAATGTGACAGTGAAAAGTGTTAAATCTTAAGATTTTATAATTATTATGGAAAGATTAAATTATTTTTCTTGCAACACATATGCACATTGTATAAACTGGAAATAGAGGAAAATGTGAATTTGAAATTTGTTTAAAAAGATATTTGTGAATAAAAGAAATGGGGGTTGATTATGGACAGAAATCAAATTATGGAGAAGGTAGATCATACACTTCTGGCGCAGACAGCAACATGGGAGGAGATTGAGCGAATCTGCAGTCAGGCAATCAAATACAATACGGCTTCCGTATGCATTCCACCGTCTTATGTGAAAAGAGCTGCCGACTATCTGAACGGGAAAATAAAAGTGTGCACGGTGATTGGATTTCCAAATGGTTATAATACGACAAAGGTGAAAATTGCTGAAACAGAGGATGCTCTTCAGAACGGTGCGGACGAGATTGATATGGTGATCAATCTCGGTGATGTGAAAAATAGTCAATTTCATAAGGTGAAGGATGAGATTAAAGCCTTGAAGCAAATTTGCGGGGATCATGTATTAAAGGTCATTATCGAAACCTGTCTGCTGACGCGGGAAGAAAAAATTAAAATGTGTCAGGTTGTATCAGAAAGTGGTGCTGATTTTATTAAAACATCTACCGGATTTTCTACAGCGGGAGCAACCTTTGAGGATATCAGGCTTTTCAAGGAGAATGTGGCACCTCATGTGAAGATTAAAGCAGCGGGAGGAATCAGTTCCTTTGACGATGCTGAAAAGTTTGTCGAATTGGGAGCGGACCGGCTCGGAACAAGCCGTCTGGTCAAAATACTGGAGCAGGGATAAGAATATGAAAGGCATGGTGATTGATTATGGAAGAATTGATCGCAAAAGCAATTGATGCGAGAGAAAAGGCATATACACCATATTCGCATTTTAAAGTGGGGGTCTGTCTGAAAGCGAAAAACGGTGAAACATTTCAGGGGTGTAATATTGAAAATTCCAGTTATCCGGCGACAAATTGTGCGGAAAGAACGGCAATTTTTAAAGCAGTCTCGGAAGGGATAACAGATTTTTCATGCATTGTGATCGTTGGAGGACGGGAGAATGAAAAACCGGATTTCTGCCCGCCCTGCGGTATCTGCCGGCAGGTAATGGCTGAGTTTTGTGATCCGGAGACATTTCAGATCATACTGGCAAAATCAGAGAAGGAATACAAAATGTATCTGTTGAAGGAATTGCTGCCACTGAGCTTTGTCGGAGATTTGTTGTAAAATGTTGTTATCAGGAAGGATAGAAATGGGGAATGGCAATGAGAATGTATGATATTATTGACAAAAAGAAAAAAGGATCTGAACTTACTCCGAAAGAGATCACATATATGGTAGAAGGCTATGTGGCAGGAGAAATACCGGATTATCAGGTGTCTGCGTTTTTGATGGCAGTGTATTATGAAGGTATGTCGGAAAAGGAACTGTCCGTTTTTACGGACAGTATGGCAAAGTCCGGTGATATGGTTGATCTGTCCCAAATTAAGGACATTAAGGTAGACAAACACAGTACCGGCGGCGTCGGTGATAAGACAACGCTGGCAGTCGCACCGTTAGTTGCAGCATGTGGAGGAAGAGTTGCCAAAATGAGCGGACGCGGTCTTGGCTTCACCGGGGGAACGATTGATAAACTGGAATCTATCCCTGGTATGCAGACAGCAATTTCAGAGGAACGTTTCTTTGAAATTGTCAATGATATCGGGCTGAGCGTGATCGGTCAGTCTGCAGAAATTGCGCCGGCGGATAAAAAGCTTTATGCACTTCGTGATGTTACAGCGACTGTTGACAGTATTCCGCTGATTGCTGCTTCGATCATGAGTAAGAAGCTTGCCTCCGGCAGCGACAAGATTGTGCTGGATGTCACAGTCGGAAGCGGTGCTTTTATGAAAAATATTGACGATGCAATCTGTCTTGCACAGCGAATGGTGGAAATCGGCGAGAATGCAGGAAGGCAGACCGTTGCTATTCTTACTAATATGGATGTGCCTTTGGGCGAAGCTGTTGGAAATGACATCGAGGTGGTCGAGGCAATTGAAACCCTGCAGGGAAAAGGTCCGGAGGATTTTCGGCAAATCTGCGTGGAGTTTGCCGCATATATGCTGTATCTGGGTGAGATTGCCGATCTGGAGACGAGCCGTAAAATGGTTGAGGATGCCATTGATTACGGCAAGGGAATTGATAAGCTTGCCGCAATGGTAAAGGAACAGGGGGGCGATGAAAGTTATATTTATCATCCGGAGAAGTTTGAGAAAGCACCTTATCAGAAAGATTTCGTGATGAAAAAGTCCGCCTATATTAAGTCCATGGACACTGAAAAGTGCGGAAAAACATCAGTAGTTCTGGGTGCCGGACGTGAGACAAAGGAGAGCCGGATCGATTCGAAGCCGGCCATACCAGTTCATTCTGCATTGGAGGAACACCCCATCCTCGGAACGCATTCAGATGCTCATCG
>ENA-UESJ01000019-UESJ01000019.1-human-gut-metagenome-genome-assembly--contig:-NODE-19-length-75705-cov-11.301462_pt1 | contig 75705 bp, 54 predicted proteins | sample MGYA00243000_ERZ508001 | MGnify/ENA primary metagenome ERZ508001 (study PRJEB26167, sample SAMN06115479) | human gut metagenome | host: Homo sapiens | place: China:Chongqing | collected 2015-03-03... | reverse complement strand
AGCGGAAAACGGGACTCGGACCCGCGACCTCAACCTTGGCAAGGTTGCGCTCTACCAACTGAGCTATTTCCGCAAAAGCATGTTTCGTAATTGCGAGTGCAAAGGTAACTAAAAAATTCGAAACTCCAAATTTTTCCAATGTATTCTGCAATTTTTTTACGATATGCCTGCCGCCGGGAGCTTCTACGGGAGCTTCTATTTGAATATCCGTATGCGTTCTTCCCAGGGCTTGAAACTCTTTTCCTGCGGCTCTCCGCCCGGCGCTCCGAACGGCATCTGGGCGATCAGCCGCCACGCTGCGGGCAGATCCCATCGTTCACGCACCTCTTTGTCGATGAGCGGGTTGTAATGCTGGAGCGACGCGCCGAACCCGGCGTCTTCGAGCATTGTCCATACCGCCAGCTGGTGCATGGCCGAGGTGTGCTCCGACCAGATCGGGAAATTGTCCGCATAGGTCGGGAACTGTTCCTGCAGTTTCCGCACGACGGTCGTATCTTCGTAGTAGAGCACCGTGCCGTATCCCGATGCGAAACTGCGGTCGATCTTCTGCTCCGTGGCGACGAACGCCTCTGCGGGAATGATGGCTTGCAGGGTCCGTTTCACGATCTCCCAGAACGCTTTGTGCTGTTCGTGCAACAGGAGCACCAGCCGTGTCGACTGCGAGTTGAAGGCCGATGGGATGTGTCGTATCGCAAAATGAATGATTTCCTCGATCTTTGCGTCGTCGATCGGGGATTCGGGGGTCAGTTCATAATAACTGCGCCGGTGTTGCAGCGCGTCTTTCAAATTTCTCTCCATAGTCGTTGGCATGTTATTGTATGCCTTTTCGCAAAAATAGCACAACTTTTGGAAAAATGTGCGGATTACAGCGTGAAATAGTATCTTTGTAGCCATGAAAAACACGATCGAAACATTTTCCGCACTGGGCGCGCGCCTGCTCGGTTTCGGCGATGACGATGCGACGCGCGCGGTCATTGACTCCGCCTGCCGTGCCAACGGCTGGTTTACGCCCGCCGACATCCATCGTGCGGTGCGCGCGATCGCCTGCGACATGCTGCAACGCGAAAAGCTCGAGGTGTGGCTGGCGGACTACCCTGCCCTTCCGGTTGCGGAGCCGCGGCGCGTGCTGGTCGTCATGGCCGGAAATATCCCGCTCGTCGGTTTTTTCGACCTGCTGTGCGTGCTTGTGAGCGGCCACGGCTGTCTCGTGAAGCCCTCCGCCAAGGATTCCGTGCTGATGGAGCATGTCGTGGGGTTGCTGCGCGAAATCGACCCTTCCGCGCCGGTCCGCCTGTACGACGGAACGTCGCCCGTCGACGCCGTGATCGCCACCGGCAGCGACAACGCCAACCGCTATTTCCGGGCGCATTACGCCGGCATTCCCTCTCTGCTGCGGGGCAGCCGCCAGTCGGTAGCCGTGCTTTCAGGGCGCGAGACGCCGGAACAGCTTGCCGGACTGGCCGACGACATCTGGGCCTATTCCGGGCTGGGGTGTCGCAGCGTGTCGCTGATTTTCGCGCCGGAAGGATGTGAACCTGCGCTTCAAATGCCGTCTGTAAATGATAAATATATAAATAATTACAGGCAGCAGCGGGCCTTGCTGGAAATGCAGGGACGGCCGTTTGTCGATCTGGGATGCGCCGTGGCTGTCGAGCAATGCGCCTTTCCGGCGGCGTTGAGCCGGATCGCCTATGCGCATTACGCGACGTTGGACGAAGTGGCCGCATGGCTTGCCGGGCACGACGGCGAACTGCAATGCGTCGTCACCGGGTGTCTCCCCCACAGCCGCCGCGCCGGTTTCGGCTGCGCACAGTCCCCGGCTCTGACCGATTATCCCGACGACCGCGACGTTCTTGCGTGGCTTGCGGCGTTGGATTGACAAAAAGTGTTATATTTGGTGTCGTAACGAAACAATATTCTAAAAATACTACTGCAATGTCGATGGTTTTCCGATTCCGGATGTTGAGCGACGAAAACGATAATTTCGTGCGCGATTACGAGGCGATGTACGACATGACGCTGCTCGATTTCCATGATTTCATCCTTCAGTCGCTTGAGTACGAGCCTTGTATGGCTTCGTTCTTCACGGCCGACGACCGCTGGGAGAAGCAGCGCGAATTTACGAGCGTGGAGATGGACGACGGCTCCGGGGACGCTCCCGCGGCGATGGAGAGCGTAACGCTCGGCCAGGTCATCCACAACCGCCGCGACCGTCTGATCTATCTCTTCGACATGTTCGGCGACCGCGCTTATTTTCTGGAACTTACCGGAACCTTCGAGGCCGAGAAGGGCGCTTCCTATCCGCGTGAAATCTATGCGCAGGCCGCTGCTCCCGACCAGTACGATCCGTCGAAAACGCGCGCGGAGGACGATGAAGGGTCGATTTTCGGCGAAGTGATGAGCGAATTCAGCGATTTCGAGGGCGACGATAATTACGACGATGAGTACTAAACGGCTGCTGGTCATCGTCGGGCCGACGGGTTCGGGCAAAACGGATTTGAGCATCCGTCTGGCCGGCCATTACGCCGCGCCGATCCTTTCGACCGATTCCCGGCAGGTTTACCGGGGGATGCCGATCGGCACGGCGCAGCCCACTTTCGATCAGCTTCAAGCGGTTGAGCATCATTTTATTGCCTCGCACGATATAAAGGATTACTTGAGTTGCGGGGAATACGAGGTGCAGGCCCTTGCGCGGCTCGAAAAACTTTTTGCCGGCCACGATTACGTCGTTGCCGTCGGCGGCGCGGGGCTGTATGTCCGGGCGTTGTGCGAAGGCATGGACGACCTGCCGCAGGTCGACGAATCGCTGCGCGAGGAGATGGATCGCTGGCTGGCGGAGGAGGGACTCGGAGCGCTTGCCGAGAAGCTCCGGGAGCTGGACCCGGAGTATTACCGGATTGTCGACCTCAACAATCCGGCGCGTGTCGTGCGGGCATTGGAGGTATGCCTTCAAACCGGCATGCCCTACTCCCGGCAGCGCACCGGCATACGGCGAGCGCGTCCGTTCGAAATCGTGAAAATCGGCGTCGACCTGCCGCGCGAGGAGCTTTACGACCGCATCAACCGCCGGGTGGACCGGATGCTTGCCGACGGTCTGGAAGCCGAGGCGCGGGCGCTGTACCCCTACCGGGAACTGAATGCGTTGCAGACGGTCGGCTACCGCGAGTTTTTCGATTACTTCGACGGGCGTATCGGCTATGACGAGGCCGTGGAGCTGATCAAACGCAATTCGCGCCGCTATGCCAAGCGGCAGCTCACCTGGTTTCGCCGCGATCCGGAAATCCGCTGGTTCCGGCCCGACGACGATGCGGCGATGATAAATTACATAGATTTTGGCAAATCGTAAATATTTTCGTACTTTTGCCGGCGTCTTTCGGCGAAAGACTGCGCCCGGATGGTGGAATCGGTAGACACGCCGGACTTAAAATCCTGTGGCCAGTAATGGCCGTGCCGGTTCGATCCCGGCTCCGGGTACTTTTCAGGAACGCCAAAGCATTATTCGTTAATGCTTTGGCGTTCCTGTTTTTCCGCTTGCGACCGCGTTGCGGCTGCAAATCAGCCTTGAGAATGAACAAATAATGGACAATATTGTGTGGCTGGGAGCGCAAACCGGAATGGGATGCCCTTTCCGGCGCTTTCTGGCGGCGGTTGGTGAAAATAATCCGCGATTTCGGGCGGTTTCTCGGAAAGAAGCGTTATCTTTGCCGCAGGTTTGGTGCTCTCCTTCCCGGGCGTGGAAGAAGGGTGAAAAGGGAATCGGGTGCAAATCCCGGACAGTCCCGCTGCTGTGAAACTCCGTGAAGGCTCCGAACATCTCGCCACTGGCCCGCAAGGACCGGGAAGGCTTCGGAACAGGAGCAAGTCAGAAGACCTGCCAGGCCGATTCGACGTCAGGAAGCCCCGGGGGATGGGTCTTTGACATCGGGTTATGTAATGCTTATTGTTTTATGTCGGACTTTGCCGCCGGGTGCTGCGCCTTTCGGCAGGCGGGATTTTTCCTGGACGGAAGCCGACCGGATGAGGATTGGATATGGAATTAATCGAACGATTGTTATTTGGCTCCGAGTCGCTTTGGGGCGGAGGTGTGGCCCACTCGGTGCTGATTCTGGCGCTGGTCGTGGCGTTGGGTGTCATGCTGGGCAAACTCAAGGTCGCCGGCGTGTCGCTGGGCGTGACGGGCATTCTGTTCGTCGGCATCGCCTTCAGCTATTTCGGCATGAACGTCGACGAACACCTGATGCACTTTCTCAAGGAGTTCGGACTGATTCTTTTCGTCTATTCGATCGGCTTGCAGGTCGGGCCCGGATTTTTCTCCTCGTTCCGCAAGGGCGGCGTCACGCTCAACAAACTGGCGGTGCTGGTGGTGGCGCTGGGTGTCGCCACGACGGTGGCGCTCTATTACATCACGGGCTTGTCCATGACGACGATGGTCGGCGTGATGTCGGGCGCCGTGACCAACACGCCCGGACTGGGCGCCGCACAGCAGGCTTTCAGCGACATGCACGCCGGAGCCGATGCCCCGGACATCGCCACGGGTTACGCCGTGGCCTACCCGCTGGGCGTCGTGGGAGCCATCCTCACGCTGATCGGGCTTCGCTACCTGCTGCGCATCGACGTGAAACGCGAAGAGGCCGCCGCCGGGCAGGATTCGGACGCGCAGAAAGACCTGACGACCCGGCGTCTTTCCGTCGAGATCGTCAATGCCGCCGTCAACGGCAAGACCGTCGCCGAGATCCGGGACCTTGCGCTGCGGGATTTCGTCATTTCGCGCATCAGCCGCGGCGGCGGAAGCCCCGAACTGGCCGACGCTTCGACGGCGCTTCATTGCGGCGACCGCATCCTGCTGATCGCCGCGCCCCGGGATGTCGAGGCGCTGGTGGCCCTGCTCGGGCGGGAGGTCGACGCCGAGCCGATGGTCCATGACAAGGCGATGATTTCGCGGCGCATCCTGATCACCAAGCCCGAGCTGAACGGCAAGACCCTCTCCGAACTGCGGGTCCGTTCCACGTGCGGCGTCACGATCACGCGCATCAACCGTTCGGGCATCGACCTGGTGGCCTCCGGAAACCTGCAATTGCAGATCGGCGACCGGGTGACGGTCGTGGGGCCCGAATTGTCGGTGGCCCATGCCGAGCGGCTTTTCGGCAACTCGCTCAAACGGCTCAACCACCCCAACCTGATCCCCATTTTCACCGGCATCGCGCTGGGCGTTCTGCTGGGCAGCATTTCGTTCTGGATTCCGGGCATCCCGCAGCCCGTGAAACTGGGTCTTGCCGGAGGTCCGCTGATCGTGGCCATCCTGATCGGCCGCTACGGGCCGCACTACAAACTGGTCACCTATACGACGATGTCGGCCAACCTGATGCTGCGCGAGGTGGGCATCTCGCTCTTCCTGGCGGGCGTGGGACTGGGTGCGGGCGAGGAGTTCGTGCCGACGCTCGCGGCGGGCGGATATGTCTGGATCGCCTACGGGGCCGTGATCACCGTCGTGCCGCTCCTGCTGGCGGGCATTTTCGGACGCTTCTACTACAAACTCAACTATTATACGCTGATCGGCGTTCTTTCGGGGGCCTCGACCAACCCGCCTGCGCTGGCCTATTCGGCCGAACAGACCTCGTCCGACGCTCCGTCGGTCGGTTACGCGACGGTCTACCCGCTGTCGATGTTTCTGCGGGTGCTGGCGGCACAGCTTTTGATACTGATATTCGGTTAAACCGGAAAAGGAGCGGCAAGGAAACGGACACGTTGCCGCCATAACGGGTCGGACGCGATCAGCAAGCCGGCCGCGCCTTTTTCCAAAGACGAACGCTTATGAACATCGTGCTGTATGGAGTTCCGGCGAAGACCGCCGGCCGGATCGCAGGCCAGTACGGCCTGAAGGAGATCAACTCACCCGACAAGTTCGACGCCTCGGGAACGATGGTGCTCGTTCCGCCGATAAGCACTCCGCGCTACCTGCTGGCGTTCTACAACGCCATGCTGCGCCACGAGGACGATGTCGATGCGGTCATCATCTGCGGCATCGAGTCCTGCGAGGCCGCCTCGACGGTGCAGTACTGCACGCCTCCGGGAAAATTCTTCTCCCTGAACGGCGGGTTGGACGAGGAGGAGCTTCTCTCCGAACTGCGCCTGATCCTCGACTCCCTGTTTGCCGAGGGCAACCAGCTCAACGTCTGACCGCGCGTCAGGCTCCTTGCCGGTGCCGACGGTCGTCAGCAGCGCGACGATCTCGTATGCGCCCGACCGGACGGCCGCAGCGGCGCGTGCGCCGAATCCTTGCCGCCGCTCCGGTTGAAAACCGCCCTTATCCGTTCCATACGACCGATTCCGCGTCGTGGAAAAATCCGCATACGAGCGTCAGGTACTCGGGCATGCGGCCTCCGCTGCCCCACTTCATCTCGATTCCGAACAGTTCGGAGGCCGTGTGTGCCACGTCGAACCCGCAGGCTTCGAGCGACGGCCGCACCAGTTCCGGATGGCGGCAGGGCCTGCCTTCGGGGCGCGTGCAACTCCCTTCGGGACAGTGGATGCACGTTCCGACGTAGGCGAACGAGCGTCCGCCGTATTGCCGTTCCATCTCCAGCAGCCGACGTTCGAGCCGCTGCCGTTCGGGCAGGATCAGGCGTCCCGCTTCGGAGACCGGGAGTCCCGGCTCCTCGGGCGTGATTCTGGTCGCGACGAGCAGCGCCGTGCCGTAACGCGTGACGTACTCCTCCATATCGAACCCGAACGGCGGGCATCCCCAGCTGCGGCCGTAGTTGCCGCACTCCCGGCAATAGCCGCCCACCCGTTCGGCGTCGCGGAAGCGGGCGACGTATGCTGCGGCGGGCAGTTCCGCCGTGAAATCCCGGGCGGTGTATCGAAACGAATGATTCATGCGGCAAAGTTATGAAAAAAACCGCCGTTTCAGGCGGTTTTCGCACCATTTGCCGTGGGAGCCGGCCGTAAGGTCGTTGCATGGCAGACAACGCTGAACTAATCTCTGAATTTCCGGCTCCCACCGGCAAAACGGCGTCGCGTCACGGCTTGCGCCGGAACAGCTTCGTGATGTCCTCCATCGTCCCGTCCGGTCCGACCCGGTAGAGCCGCTGGTTGGTCGTCGGCGCCGTCAGCGGACCCAGCGCCTCGACCCATCCGCCCAGTTTGACGTAGTCGAATGCCGCGGCCTCGAAACCCTCCGGCAGCTCCTCCCGGCCCGAATACCATGCCGTGCGCAGCTCCGGGCAGGTTTTCCGTACGGTCCCTGCCAGCCGGGCGATCTTGTGCGGCCCGGCGTCGCCGCCCATGAATGCGACGCAGGTCACCGAACGTCCGTAACGGGCCAGCAGCCCCAGCAGTTCCGCCTCGTCGAGCACGCGCCCTTCGTCCGCCTGCAAGTGCGGGCTGTGGCATCCCGGGCAGCGGTTGGGACAGCCCGTGATGTTGAGCGCCAGGGTCGTTTCGCCGGGAATCTCGGCGAACACCACGTCGAAATTGTGATACCGCACCATCCTACTCCGCCTTGGCGTAATAGCGCCGCGCGGCCTCCTGCTGGCGAGCCGCCGAGAAGTTCGAAACGCGCTTCATGTAGCCGATCACGCGCGTCAGGTAGTCCACGTCGTCCGAGTGGCATGCGGGGCACTCCTTCAGGTAGCGTTTGTCGATGTGCCCGCACTTGTTGCACATCGTGTTGGGGATGTTGAACGTGAAGTAGTTGCATCCTTCGGCGGCCGCCACGCGCAGCAGGTGGCGGTACTGCTCCTTCGAGAGGTGCTCCTCGAGGTTCATGTGCAGGGCCGAGCCGCCCGTGAGATGCTCGATGTAGCGGCGTCCGTGGAGGCGGAACTTGTCGATGACGTTCAGCGACTCGTCCTCCACGACGTAGAAATAGGAGTTGTAGCAGTCGCGCGGCACGGCATATCCGTCCTCGCGGTCCCACTTGGCGTGCTTCACGCCGACGTTTTCCGCCGGGATCATCTCGCAGTTGAACATCACCTCCTTCGAGCGGTATTTCCGGTTGTAACGCTCGATCAGCCCCAATATCTCCTGCACGAAAGCGGCGTAGTCGTCGTTGTCGTCGATGCGGATGCCCAGGAATTCCGCAGCCTCGACCAGTCCGTTGACGCCGACGGTGAGATACTGCCGTGCGAGGTTGATGTACCCCGCGTCGAAGAGCGGCAGCATGCCCTTGGCCTTCAGTTCCTTGAGGTTCTCGTTGTAGGCTATCTGCACCTTGTGCACCAGGTCCACTATCTCCTCCAGATGGGCGAGGTAGTGCATGCCGTTCTTCACGGCGTACTGGATGCAGCGGTTCAGGTTGATCGTCAGTACGCTCTTCGAACCCGTCGAGACGCCTCCGGCGCCCAGCGTGTAGCTGAACCCGTTGTCCTGGATCTCGTTCCGCAGGCGGCAGCACGACGACAGCGAGTCGGCGTTGTCGCTGATGTAGGTGAAGAACGAGTGCCCCGCGGCGTACATTTCGGCCGTGAAGTCGCCCCACTCGCGGTCCATCACGTCGCCGTCGCGGGTCAGCAGCGCCATCGTCTCGACGGGGAAGGTCAGCACGGTTTTCGTGCGTTCGCGGTTGAACCACGTCATAAACCGTTTCTGCAACCACGACAGCGACTCCCAATGGGGTTTCGAGCCGTCCGGGAAGACGAATTCCCCGAAAAGCGACTCGAAATAGTAGCGGTCGTAGTAGGCGACGTTCCAGAACACGGCCTGGAAATTCCGCGCCCCGGTGGGCTGGTTGATCGAGTAGACGATTTGCTCGAAGCAGTCGGTGATCATCTTGTCGATCGTGCGCCGTTTCTTCGAGAGGTCGACCACTTCGTCGGCGCGCGTGTAGTAATCCTCGCCGTACTCCTGTTCGATGAAATAATTCATGTACATCAGGAATTCGGGCGTCGCGCAGGCTCCCGAGAGCATCGACGAGACGATGAAGACCATGTTGACGAACCCGCCGCAGAACGACTTGAGGTTGGTCGGGCGCGTCGAGTTGCCGCCCACCGACAGCGTGCCGCCCAGCAGCCACGGGTACATCGTGATCGAGGCGCAGTAGTTGGCCATCGACGTTTCGTCGTTCTTGTAGATGAAGTGGCCGTTGAGCAGACGCAGGTATTTGTCCGACAGCTCCTTGCCGTACATCTCCTTGATGCGGTCGGTCAGCAGACGGCGGTTCAGGCGGATGAAGTTCCGCTTCGGGAGTTCGCCGATCAGCGTGGCGATGTTCTTGTTCTCGACGTTGGCGTTGGCGTCGTATTTCGACCCCGTCGCGGGGTTCTTCGCGTCGCAGTAGTTGATCAGGAATTCGAGTTTCTCGCGGTCTTCGCGGTCCTCGGAGTGCTTCTGGCGGTAGAGCATGTAGCTCTTGGCCACGGCGAAATAACGCTCGGCCATCAGGGCCACCTCCACCTGGTTCTGAATCTCCTCGACCGACATGCCGTCCGAGACGCGGACGCGGCTCAACACCGACGTGAGGTCGTCGTCCGTGGCGTAGCCGCCCACCGAGAGGAACGCCTTGCTGATCGCGCGTTTGATCTTTTCGACCGAGAACGGCGCCCATTTGCCGTCGCGTTTGACGATGTAAATTTCCGAAATGCCCATATTTATCCCATATTTATTGTGTGCCTGTGCGGTGCGAAACCCCGTTCTCTTCTGCTGCGGCCGCAGAAAAGGGCGGAATTCCCTCGAAAAACATGTTCGGTATAAAAAGGTCCGGGTATCGCCCTAAATCCCGAAGGCGGCCACCCTTCCCGGCAAGGCAGGTCTTCTGACTCGCCCCTTCCGCACGCCTTCCCGTCCCGGGGGACAGTGGCTAAAGAGTGTGCGGAACGCAACGGGGCTTACAGCTACGGGAATAGTCCCTGATTTTCACAGGAGTTCCCTTTTGATCTCGTGCCGACAGCCGTCGGCGGAGAACCTTGCACGAAAGCAAATATAGGGATAGTTCTCCGGAAAGGAAACATGCTTCGGGGCTTTTAATGAACATTTTGTGAACAAACGCGCGCGCCGGCACGCCCCGGGCGGATGGCTCCGTTCCGCCGCGGGCAAAAAAAAGACATCCCCAAGGAACGGGGATGTCTTCCACGGGACGTGCCGCTTCCGCTATTTGTCCAGATCGACCAACTCGTACTGCCGGCTGCCGATGCCGATGGCCTCGGCGTGTTCGAGCGTGTGGATGCCGTGGCGCGACTCCATGCGTTCGATCAGATGGACCTTGCCCTCGTCGGGCGAGGCGTACACCAGGTCGACGCACGCCTGGTCCAGCGCCACGGGGTCCAGCGAGGCGAGGATGCCGATGTCGCCCATGCGGGGCGGTTCGGGATGCGCGTCGCAGTCGCAGTCCACCGAGAGGTTGTTCATAACGCTGATGTAGAGAATCCGTTCGCCGCAATGGGCGGCGATCGCTTTGGCCGCTTCGGCCATCGACTCCAGAAAATCGTCCTGCGCGGGCAGGCTGCTCCACAGTTTCTCGGTGTCCTCGGTCTTTCCGGCCGAGTGAATCCACGCTTTTCCGGCCGACGAGGCGATGCCGATGGAGATGTTCTTGATCGCGCCGCCGAATCCGCCCATCGCGTGCCCCTTGAAATGCGAAAGAACCACCACGAAATCGTACTCCGGGAAGTGAGAGCCTACGATGTCGTATTTGAGGTGCCTGCCGCCCTCGACGGGCAGGCGCACTTCGCCCTCGGCGTCCATGATGTCCACCGGAGCGATGGCCGTGAACCCGTGGTCGGCGGCGGCTTTCAGGTGGTCTTCGGTTTTGGCGCGTCCGCCGCCGTAGGCCGTGTTGCACTCGACGATCGTGCCCTTCACCGACTTCACCAGATCGCCGATCAGGGCCGGTTGCAGGAAATTGTTGCCTCCCGGCTCTCCGGTCGAGAGTTTCACGGCGACCTTCTTCCCTTCGGCCTTCCGGCCCAGGGCCTCGTAGACGGCTTTCATTCCCGCGGGCGAGATGTCGCGGGTCATGTAGACTTTGGCGGGAGCCGCCTCCGCCGCCTTTTTGTCGTTGCCCGACGCACAGCCGGAGCCTGCGGCCGCGAAATGCAAAACAAAGGAGATCATACAGATTTTTTTCATCATGGCTATTTGCGTATTACGTACTTTATAAAGAGGTATCCGCCGAACACCTGCAATAACATGCCGGGAATCCCGATCCGGAAATCCTGCACGGCGGCCGTGAAGCTGCCCGTCAAGGCCCATTCCCCGGCCGATCCGACGATCTGGTAGAACAGCACGACGGCGGCGAGCAGCGCCACCGACACGCGGTTGAAACGCCGGGCCGCATACCCTGCCGCTCCGGCCAGCAGCGCCGATTTCACGAGGATCGCCGGCAGCGCCGTGACGGCGGGCATCCCGAACAGCGCGGCGTTCACGAGCGGCGAAGCGAGGGCTGTCAGCAGTCCCGTGCGCCAGCCGTATTTGTAGGCGCCGACGAGCGTGAAGAAGTAGATCGGCAGCATCGTGGGACCTCCCAGCTGCACGAGGTGGCACAACTGCGGCAGGACAATGTTGCCCGCCGCGAGCAGGGCTGCCGCGAGGTATGTACGCGTCTCCAGGTAGCCGGTCGAATAGAGTGTTACAAAGGATGTTTTCATGGTTATTTCAATTAAAGGTTTAACTTCAGTCCGCCGAAGACCGTCGCCCGGGGCATCGAGTATCCGGCATTGATCTCATAACGTTCGGCCAGCAGGTTTTCGCCCCGGACGAAGATCGTCAGCAAACGGTTTACGCGCAGCGACGCGCGCAGGTTCCAGAGCACGAATCCCGCTTCCCGGACTTCCGGATCGGGAGCCGCCGCCGTGTAAAGCCCTGCGATGTACTGCACGCCCGTCGACACCGACCAGCGGCCCTTCCCGAAATCGCCTCCGGCGTAGAGTTTGTGTTCGGGGGACGCCGGCACGGGATACTCCATCCGGAGCCAGCTGTAATTGGCATTGACGCTCCATCCCCCGCCGATGCGCCATGCGGCGTCGGCCTCTGCGCCCCAGTTTTCGATCCGGGCCTGGTTGAGCAGGATGTTGCGGCCGTCTGCCCTGCCGCGCCGGATGATGTCCTCGCCCTTGATATAAAAGAGGTTGACGCCGTACGACACGCTTCCTCCGGCCAGCCGCTGGGTCCACGAAAGTTCGTAGTTCCACAGCCGTTCGGGCTTCAGATCGGGATTCTTCACCCCGAACATGTAGAGTTCGCGGAGCACCGGGTTGCGGAAGCCCTTGCTCACCATCGCCTTCAGCGCTCCGTCGCGTGCGGCCCGCAGCGAGATGCCCGCCTGCGGAACCCACTCCGTGCCGGTGCGGGTGTGGTGGTCGATACGCACCCCGGCGTCGACGGAGAGGCGTCCCAGCGACTGCTGGAAATCGGCGTACCCGGCGATTTCGTCCTCCGTCTGGTCCACGATCGGCTCCTCGCGGCCGTCTGCCGTGAACCGGTTCCACGCCCGGCCCCCGAAACGCTGCCAGTCGATGCCCGCCGTCAGGCGGCTGCCGCGCCACAGTCCGGCGCTCTGATACCACGAGACGCCCAGCATCCGGTCCTTCGAGTTGAAACGGTAGTCGCGCGGCTCCTCGCCTGCGCCGTAGCCGTCATTGATCCGGTGACGGCCCCAGTTGTAGAAGAACTTCAACGCGCCCGAAGTCCGGTCGTACGAGTTTTCCAGTGAGACGGATGCCATGCCGCGCGTGATGCGGGAGTCGTTGTCGAAGACGGGCGCGGTGATTTCGCCCGGATTCGAGGCGTTGAAGTGTGTCAGGTTCACATCGGCGTAAGCGTTCCAGCGGCGGCTGATCTCGTAGCCGACCTTGGCATATCCGCCGTACTGCTCGAAACCCATGTCGGCGCGGTGGCTGTCCGTGCGGTTGTACGAGCCGGTCACGACGCTCGTGAAGCGGCCTTTGCGGATGCGGTTGGCTGCCTCGGTCTGCAAGGTGTTCCACGAGCCGTAGCCCACGTTCAGGTCGGTTTTCACGCCTTCCTCGCGCTGCCGGCGGGTGACGATGTTGATCACCCCGCCCATGGCGTTCGAGCCGTAGAGCACCGATGCCGGTCCGCGCACCACCTCGACCCGCTCGGCGAGCATCGACTGGTAGGCGTCGGCGATCGGATGGCCGAACAGCCCCATGTACTGCGGATGCCCGTCGATCAGCACGAGCATCTGGGCCGCCGACCCTCCGCCGATGCCGCGCAGGCTGATGCCTCCTGCCGCGCCGTCCGAGACGCCGTAACCCATCACGCCGCGTCCCGTGACGAACAGCCCCGGAACCTGTTCCGTGAGCAGCGGAAGCACCGATGCCTCCTGCCGGCGGACGATTTCGTCGCGGTCCACGACCGCCACCGACATCGGCAGGTGGCGGATGTCCGAGGCGTAGCGCGCCCCCGTCACCACCACCGAGTCGATCGCGACGTTCTTCGCCGCCTGCCCGGTCTCCTGCGCGCCGTATGCGGCGCCGGCAGCCGTGCAGGCCAGTAAAATCAAACCGATTCTATTCATTGCGCTTTTTCATTTGATCCAGAAATTCCCCGATCAGCGGCAGGCACTCCGCAGCGGTCCGCGCTCCGGCGCAGAGCCGCTCCACGGGACAGATGCCGTCTCCGGCGCGGTTGATGATGTGGGGCACGGCGACCGTGTAACTTACCGGAATCCCGGCTCCGTTCAGCAGTTCCAGTGCCGCGTGGCTCACCACGTCGGCGAAGAGTTCCCTCACACGGCCCGCGGCCATCAGCGCCGCAGCGCCCTTTCCGACCACCTTGTCGGCCACGAACGCGCCGTCGAGCAGTTCCGGTTCCTCGTGCAGCAGCCTCCAGAGGTCCCGGACGCCCCGTTCGCGGAATATCCGGATCGTGTCGCCGTTGCGCACGACGCACGAGCATCTCTCGGCGAAGAGCAGGTCTATGGCCTGCCGGTCCTTGTTTGCGTTGTCTGTTCCCATTTTTTCCGAATTTGCGGTTAATAGCCGAATCGTTCCGCCGCGCGGCGCATCGACGCTACGATCTTCACGCCGAACGGGCAGCGCGTTTCGCATGCGCCGCACCCGATGCACTCCGATGCGTGGTGCGTGAGCGCGGCGTAATGTTCACGCACGGTTTCCGGGATTTCGCCCTGCGCCACGGCGAGGTTGTGGAATTTATGGACCGTCGCGATGTCTATTCCCGCCGAACAGGGGGCGCAATGGCCGCAGTACATGCAATGCCCTTCCCAGGTAAACCGCTCCATGCCGGCCATTGCGGAGGCATAGTCCCTTTCGGCGGGCGATGCGCCGCACCAGTCGAGTGCGGCCCGGATTTCGTCCTGCGTCCTGCATCCGACCATCACGGAAGCCACGCCCGGCCGCGTCAGGGCGTATTCGATACACTGCACCGGCGTCATGGCCTTCCCGAACGGGGAATTCTCCGCATTCAGCAGGTCGCCGCCGCCGTAGACCTTCATGGCGTCGATGCCCACGCCCGTCCTTTCGCACAGTTCGTAGAGCCGTTCGCGGTCGGGGTCGATGTTGCGCAGCGCGCCGGCGTAACTCTCCTCGGCCCACAGGGCCTCGACGTCGTCGCCGGCCGGTTGCAGGTCGTAGCAGGGGTTTACCGAGAACATCAGCACGTCCACCAGTCCCGTTTCGACGGCCATCCGGGCCACCGCGGGATTGTGGCTGCTGATGCCGATGTGGCGGATTCGCCCCTCCTCCCGAAGCCTTTGCGCGATGCGGATGATCTCCCCGCCGAAGACGCGGTGAAAATCCGCCTCGGCGTCGACGTAGTGGATCATGCCGATGTCGAGACAGTCCGTCCGCAGCTGTTGCAGCTGAAGGTCGAACGACGCGAGGGTTTTCTCCGGGTCGCGGGTGCGCAGGTACTGCCCGTTCTCCCAGGTCGTGCAGAGGTGTCCCTGAATGACGAAGTCCCCGCGGCGGCCTTCGAGCGCCGCGCCGATGTTCGTCCGCAGTTCGGGATTCGGCGAGTAGATGTCGACGAAGTTGACGCCGTGCCCGATGGCGAAGTCGAAATCGGCGCACACCTCTTCCGGCGTTTTGTGGATGAAGCCCTCGCAGCCGAGTGCGACGGCGCTCACGCGCAGGCCCGTTCTGCCCAAAATTCTGTATTCCATGATCGTCCTCGATTTTCCGTTTCGCCGGGTTCCGGAATCCGGAACCTTCCGTTCACGATGCAAAGATAGTTCGAAAACGGGATTTCCGAAGTAGCCGGATTACGGATATTTCTACCTGAATTACTGATTCGGCGCTCCGGAAACGAACTGCCCGCCGGTCTTTCGACGGCGGGCGGCTTTGTCTTGCGCGGATGCGTTTATCGGTATATCTCGTTCAGCAGGCGGGCCAGGCGGTGTCCGCCGCGCAGGAACTGCCGTTCGACGACGGGCGTGTACTTGAAGAGGTAGTCGTACGAAATATCGGTCCCTTCGGGGGTGAAGCCGTAAATCTCCTTGCAGATTTCGTGCGTCTCCTTCACCCAGTCGGCCGGCTCTCCGGCGGCGATCTGCGCAGCCTCTTCGTCCGTCAGCCGGTCGATCTGCTGCTGCCACTCGCTGTAACTCCATTTGTGGGCCGCCTCGGGAATGTTCGTGTCCCAGACCGAATGCAGGTTCGTGTCGCGTCCGAAGAAACGCACGGGCCGCTTGTTGCCGCCCAGGTCGCTCAACCGTCCGAGGTGCATCGGGCAGTGCATGTCCCCGACCAGGTGAATCAGCATCTTGAGCGAGAGCGTCTCCTCCTCGGGCGTGAGGCGTCCCGACTTGAGTTTCTCCGTGAGTCGGGTCACCGCCGTCAGCACGTCGCCCCCGGGATTCCGGGACATGCTCTCCAGCGTCTCGCCTTCGTCGATATTGAGGTAGTGCCAGGTTTTCGAATAGGCGTATTCGGGCCAGTAGCTGGCGAAGTCGAGCCAGTTGGCGATATACACGGGCGAGTAGCCGTCGAGCGCCTTGCGGACCTTCTCTGCCGCTTCGGGCGTCAGACGGCATTCGGCGATATACGCCGTCACGTCGTGCCCCTTCTGTCCCCATGCGAACGCCCCGCGGGCGAAAAGAAGACATAAACTCGTCAGAATCAGCCTTTTCATCTGTACCCGGTGTTTGCGCTCCGTGCGGTTAGTGGTTCATCGTGGCGAGGAACTCCTCGTTGGTGTCGGTGAGTCCCATCTGTTTCTGGAGGAACTCCATGGCTTCGACGGGCGTCATGTCCGAGAGGTACTTGCGCAGCACCCACGTGCGGTTCATCACGTCGCGCGGCAGCAGCAGGTCTTCGCGGCGGGTTCCCGAGGCGATCACGTCTACGGCCGGGTATACGCGCTTGTTGGCCAGCTTGCGGTCCAGCTGCAACTCCATGTTGCCCGTACCCTTGAACTCCTCGAAGATCACTTCGTCCATCTTCGAACCGGTGTCGATCAGCGCCGTGGCGATGATCGTCAGCGAACCTTTCTCCTCCGTGTTGCGGGCTGCGCCGAAGAAACGCTTGGGCTTGTGCAGGGCGTTGGCGTCGACACCTCCCGAAAGCACCTTGCCCGAGGCGGGTTGCACGGAGTTGTAGGCGCGGGCCAGACGGGTGATCGAGTCGAGGAAGATCACCACGTCGTGGCCGCTCTCGACCATGCGTTTGGCCTTGTCGAGCACCATTTCGGCCACTTTCACGTGGCGCGAAGCCTGCTCGTCGAAAGTCGAGGCCACGACCTCGGCCTTCGAGTTGCGGGCCATTTCGGTCACCTCCTCGGGGCGTTCGTCGATCAGCAGTACGATGATGTACACCTCGGGATGGTTGTCGGCGATGGCGTTGATGATCGACTGCATGAGCACCGTCTTACCCGTCTTGGGCTGGGCCACGATCAGTGCGCGCTGGCCCTTGCCGATGGGGGAAAAGAGGTCCACGATGCGCGTGGACATGTTGTTGTGGCCGTTGCCCGTGAGGCAGAATTTCTCGCTGGGGAACAGCGGCGTCATAAATTCGAACTGCACGCGGTCGCGGATGTACTCCGGGGCCAGACCGTTGATTTCGTTCACGCGCACCAGCGGGAAGTATTTCTCACCCTCCTTCGGGGGGCGGATCGCGCCGTTCACCGTGTCGCCGGGCTTCAGTCCGAAGAGTTTGATCTGCGAGGGCGAAACGTAGATGTCGTCGGGGGAATTGAGGTAGTTGTAGTCGGCCGAGCGGAGGAATCCGTAGCCGTCGGGCATGATCTCCAGCACGCCTTCGCCTTCGATCTCCCCTGCGAAGTCGTCCTTGGTGATGACCTCCTCTTCGATGTATCGGGGAGCCTGTTCCGTGTGGGTCTCCTGCGCGGCGGCAGGGACCGCCGTTTCCTGCACCGCCTGCACCTCCGGCGTCGCCTGCGCTTTGGGCTTGCGGCCCCGGCGTTTGGGTTCGGCCTTCGCCGGCTCTGCCGCGGGCGTTTCGGCCTGCGGAGGAGCCGCTGCGGCTTCCGGTTCGGCAGCCGTCGCCGGCTTTGTCTCCATCGGGAGTTCCGGCTCTGCCGCGGCCTCCGGCTGCGGGGCTGCGTTTTCGTTCTTCGCCAGTCGCGGACGGCGTCCGCGCGGGGCCTTGGTCTTCGGCGCGGCGGTCTGCGGGGCTGCTTCCTGCGCCGGCTCTGCGGCGGTTTCCGAAACCTCCCCTTTCGCTCCGGCCTCATTTTCCGCAGGAGCCTCCTCCGGGGTGTCCGTCCCGGCTATTTTCTCTATCAGTTCGCGCTTTTTAATCATAACGTTTTTGATACCCAATGCTTTGGCTATCTCACGCAACTCGGCAAGGCTTTTCCCTTCCAGCGCTTTCAGATCTTGCATAGTTTATTTCCGTTGAATGTGATTTTCAGAAACAGGACGGTCGTCCTGTTCGTTGGAATTCGCATGCAAAGATAGTGCATTATTTCGAATTACAAAATAAAAAAGCGCCTTTACTTCCCTGAACGGCAGGGTGAAGGGCATTGTCCGGGGCCGAAATACCTACTAATGGCGATTGCGGGTCCCGGAATTTTGCGCGACCTTTGTCCCGAAAACAATGAAACGGGGATTTTCGGCCATTGCATTGTTTGTATTGTTAATGTTTGTGTGTGAAAAACCCTTCCGCGCCGCGGAAGGGTTTTTTGTGTCAGTTTGCGGTCCGGTATTCGTTGGGCGAACACCCCACCACCTTCTTGAACAGACGCGTGAAGTGCTGCGGGTAGCGGAATCCCAGCGAGTAGGCGATTTCGCTGATCGAGCGTCCGGGGTCGAAGATGCGTTCCTTGGCGATGTCGATCACCTTGAGCTGGATGTACTCCTGCGCCGATTTCCCGGTCTCCTTCTTCACCAGGTCGCCGAAATAGTTCGCCGACAGGTGCAGCTGCTCGGCGCACCAGCGCACCGACGGCACGCCGTCCCGCTCGGGGCGGTCTCCTGCGAAATAGTCGCCCAGCAGACGCTCGAATCCGGCCAGCATGTCGCGGTTGACGTTGTTGCGCGTGATGAACTGCCGTTCGTAAAACCGTGTGCTGTAATTCAACAGCAGCTCGATGTTCGAGACGATCAGCGTGCGGCTGTGTTTGTCGATGGCATGTTTCAGCTCCGATTGGATGTTTTGCAGGCAGTCCATCACGACCTGGCGCTCCTGCTCCGAAAGGTGCAGGGCCTCGTTCACCTCGTAGGAGAAGAACGTGTAGCCCGCGATGTTGCGCCCGAGCGAGGTGCCGCGCAGCAGGTCGGGATGGAACAGCAGCGCCCGGCCTTTGGGCGGAACCTGCGGCTTATCCTTCACCTCCACCTCGACCACCTGTCCCGGAGCCATGAATACGAGCGTTCCCTCCTGATAGTCGTAGTAGTTACGTCCGTAGCGCAAATCGCCGCACTTCACGTCCTTGAGGAAAACGGCGTAAAATCCGAAGCGGTGGCGGTAATGGCCGGGAGGAATGGGTTCCGCCTTCGAAAAGTCGATGACGCTCACCAGCGGATGCAGCGTCTCCACGCCGCGCGATTCGTTGTACTGGAAGATGTTGTCGTATTTGACCACCGTGCCCATATGCTGAAATAGTTTTGTTTGTCGCAAAATTAGCGGATTTTTCGATACCTGCTCCGCCTTCCGCCCCGAATCGGTAATTATGGTACGACGAACCGTAATCGGGGTATGCCCGGCGCCCGGCGTCCGCCCTACTTTTGCGGTGTGAAACCGTGTAAATGGATAGAACGATGAAAAAGAGACTTATTTTGGCGACGATGGCGGCATTCGCCGTTTCGGGAGCCGGGGCGCAGCAGCCCTCCGGAAAAGTGCTGGTGGCCTATTTCTCCCACAGCGGCAACACCCGTGAGGTGGCGCGGCAGATCAGCGAGGCCACGGGCGGAGATCTGTTCGAGATCGTTCCCGCGACGCCCTACCCCACGGAATACCGGGCTGTGGTCGACCAGGGCAAAAAGGAGATCGAAGCCGGGGTGCGCCCCGCGCTGAAAAACCCCGTCGGCGACCTTTCGCAGTACGACGTGATTTTCGTCGGCTCGCCCTGCTGGTGGGCGACCATAGCGCCTCCCGTGGCGACGTTCCTCACCTCCTGCGACTTGGCGGGCAAGACCGTCGTGCCGTTTATGACTCACGAGGGCAGCGGCATGGGACACAGCGAGGCCGACATCCGCAAACTCTGCCCGCGGTCGACCGTCCCCGACGGACTCGCCGTCCGCGGCAGTGCGGTGCGCAACTCGAAGGATGAGGTCGGCAGGTGGGTCCGCACCCGCTTGAAAAACGGATTTTAGAAAGCGGCCGGTTGCTTCAGCGCGCCTTCCTTCCGTTTCGCGCCCGGATAACCCGAACGATTCGGGTTTCCGGGCGTCTTTATCCGCAGAAATAGACGCAGCCGTAGATCAGTCCGGCCGCCAGGGCGCCCAGTAGCGGTCCCGCCACGGGAACCCAGCTGTAATCCCATCCGCTGCCTCCTTTGCCCCGGATCGGCAGGAGGGCGTGCGCCAGCCGCGGCGGCAGGTCGCGCGCGGGGTTGATCGCGTAGCCCGTCGTGCCGCCCAGCGACATGCCGATGGCCATGATGAGCATCGTCACCGGAAGGCTTCCCAGACTTCCCATCCCGATTTCGGGGGTGTTCTGCTCGTTGCCGATGGCGAGGATCACGAACACCAGCAGGAACGTGCCGACCACCTCGCAGAAGAGGTTGCGCGGTTTGTCCATGATGGCGGGCATCGTGCAGAAGACACCCAGCTTCGCCGCGGGGTCGTCCGTCGCGTCGAAATGGTCCTTATAATAAAGGTAGACCACGACGGCGCCGCAGAATCCGCCCAGCAGCTGCGCGGCGACGTATCCCGGGACGTACGCCCACGGGAACGACCCCGCCACGGCCAGTCCCACCGAGACCGCAGGATTGAGGTGCGCGCCCGAATAAGGCCCTGCGATCAGCACGCCGCACATCACGGCCAGTCCCCAGGCGATCGTAATCACGATCCAGCCGCCGTCGAAACCTTTCGATCGTTTGAGGACGGTCGATGCGACTACCCCGTCGCCCAGCAGTACGAGCACCAGCGTTCCGATGAACTCGAACAGGCATTTGGTGAACAAGCTAATTTCCATATCCGCTTTCGTTTTAGTCGTTTTTCTCGCGCAAAACCCGCCGCACGGCGTCTTCCCAGCCGGCGACGGCCTTTGCGATCTGCGTGCGGTCGGCGGCGGGTTCGAAAATATGCTCCGCCTGCCACTGCTTCCTGATCTCCCCGACGCTTTCCCAATACCCCACGGCCAGCCCCGCCAGGTAGGCGGCGCCCAGCGCCGTGGTCTCCGTCACGCGGGGACGGATGACCTTCGTCGCGAGCAGGTCGGCCTGGAACTGCATCAGCAGGTCGTTGCGCGCCGCCCCGCCGTCGACCTTCAGTTCCACCAGCGAGACTCCGGCGTCGCGCTGCATCGCGCCCACGATGTCCAGCGTCTGGTAGGCGATGCCCTCCAGCGCCGCGCGGGCTATGTGCGCAGCCGTCGTTCCGCGGCTGATGCCGCTGATCGCGCCCCGGGCGTACTGGTCCCAGTGCGGGGCCGCCAGTCCCGTCAGCGCGGGCACGAAGTAGACGCCTCCGGTGTCGGGAACCGACGCCGCCAGCGCCTCCACCTCCGACGAGGAGCGGATGATCCCCAGCCCGTCGCGCAGCCACTGCACCACCGATCCGCCGACGAAGATGCTCCCTTCGAGGGCGTAGTTGACCTTGTCGCCGATCTTCCAGGCGATGGTCGTCAGCAGGTTGTTTTTCGAGGCGATGGGCTTTTCGCCGCTGTTCATCAGCAGGAAGCAGCCTGTGCCGTAGGTGTTTTTCACCGATCCCGGCTCGACGCACATCTGTCCGAACAGGGCCGCCTGCTGGTCGCCGGCGATGCCCGCGATGGGGACCTTGTGGGCGAAGATCGTGGTTTTCGTCGCTCCGTAAACCTCGCTCGACGAGCGCACCTCGGGCATCATCGACGCCGGAATGTCGAACAGCTTCAGCAACTCCTCGTCCCATTGCAGCGTGCGGATGTTGAACAGCATCGTGCGTGAGGCGTTGCTCGGGTCGGTCACGTGCACTTCGCCGCGCGTCAGCCGCCAGATCAGCCATGTGTCGACCGTTCCGAACATCAGCTTGCCCTTCTCGGCCCGCTCCCGCGCGCCCGGCACGTTGTCCAGAATCCATTTGATCTTCGTGGCGCTGAAATAGGCGTCGATGATCAGGCCCGTCTTTTCGCGGATCCACTCGGTTTTTCCTTCGGCCTTCAGCGAGTCGCAGTACTCCGAGGTCCGGCGGTCCTGCCACACGATGGCGTTGTAGACCGGTTCCTCCGTTTCGCGGTCCCACACGATCGTCGTCTCGCGCTGGTTGGTGATGCCTATTCCGGCTATGTTCAGCCCGTTGATGTCGATGGCCGCGATGGCTTCGGCGATCACCGACGCCTGCGACGACCAGATTTCGTGCGGATTGTGCTCCACCCATCCCGGTTTGGGGAAATACTGGGTGAACTCCCGCTGGGCCATCGAGCAAATCTGCCCCTTGCGGTCGAAAACGATCGCGCGGGAACTGCTCGTTCCCTGATCCAATGACAAAATGTACTGCTCCATATTTTTTCGGTTTAATCGTTGCGCCGGAATCCGGCCGGGCGGTCCCCGGGCCGTCCGATTACAAATCTATGAAAAAATTCCGGGATTCGAAACGAAACCGGCGGGTTTTTTATCGAAACTTTTCGGGAGGCTGTTTTCGGGAATATTCCGCCTGACGGGTCCGCCGACCCGCTGCCCCGATCCATCGGTCCGTTCCCCGGCCTGCTCCGCTCCTTCGGGAAAGACGTTCGCCGGGTCCCGGTTGAAGAAGCCTGCCACTCCCCTCTGCCGTACCGAACAAGGGGTTGCCTCCGGAAAGGCAACCCCTTGCAGGCATATTGATATTTCGCCAATTACAGCACCGTCACATTTTCCGCCGGGGTGTACATATCGGGCAGGTCGCTGCAAAAGAAAGAGTTCTCCTGATTGTACATCTTCACGAAATCACGCTCCGAAGGGTGCCCGGGGAACACCGAGAAATAGTGCGTCCCGCTCTCCATCGGGTCGTACTTGTTGCGCCACGTCACCACCATGCTCACACGGCGTCCCGTCAGCGGAGCATGGATGTTCGTGGTCCAGTAGTCGGTCGCCGTGAAGCCTTCGACGCCCGTCTCGGTTACGCCGCACGGCTTGAGTTTGGCCAGCGAAACCTTCGAAATGGCTTTCAGATTCGTCACGAAAACCGCATTGTTGATACCCTGATAGCAGTCCATGCCTACGAAATCGACCCATTCGTCGCCCGGCCAGCGGAAGTAGAAGTCATCGACGGTCTTCGCGCTGTCCATCTGCGGGGAGATGGCGTAGATGAAATTATGCACGCCCTTCGTGTCGCGCAGATACTTCACCGTGAATTTCCACAGGTTGACGAACTCTTCGGTCGTCGTGCACGACGCGCCCCACCAGGACCAGGTCTGCGTATGTTCGTGGAACGGGCGGAAAATCACGGGAATCAGCTTGCCGTCGCTGCCCCGCAGGTTGTGTGCGATGTCGGCCAGGCGGTCGAGCCACTCCTTGAAAGTCCTATTCGTGGCGCTGCCCTCCGTCAGAATCTCTGCGGCCACCCGATTGCTGGAGTTGTCCCACGAATCGCCGCCGGTAAGCGGATTGTTGATGTGAATGCACGACGTGAGCACCATGCCGCGGTCGTAAGCCTCCCGGCAGCAGCGCAGCCGCAGCGCCTGGGCATCCGGGTCCGAAGCGTGGCGATCGTCGATATGCTCCGCAAAATCGAAACTGTATACGGCGGGATAGTCGCCGCAGACGGCCTTTGTGTCGGAACCGCCTTCGGTGCCGTACCACGTGCGGCCGTACATCAGGTCATCGTGGTGACCGAACATGAACCCCTTGCTCTGGATGGCCCAGAGGTTCGAATAGAGCGCTTTGGTCTCTTCGGTGGCATTCGGGTCCGACAGCGTGAGGGTCACGGGATCGCTCTCCCCCTCCTTTTTCGGCCCTTCGCTGTCATCGCTGCACGCCACGCCGGAAAGCAGCAGCGCCAATAACACAAACGGAATTCTTTTCATGGTTTCAGGTATTTGATTATTCGACATTGGTCAACAGAACGAAGCTTTCGGCGGGAACCGTCGTGCGGAAACGCTTCCCCGCAATGCCGCGTTCGCACGGTGCGGGAAATCCGTTTGCGTCGCACGCCCGGTCGCTCTCCGTATAACGGTAAAGAACGCCTCCGGCAAAGTCTCCGGGCAGGACAATCTCAAGGGTGCACGGCTCCTGCGAGAAGTTGACCGCAGCGACGCTGTATGCCGCATCCTTGCGGGCTGCCGCCACGCGCAGCCCCTCGCGCTGCGGGACCTCGCAGGCGAGGATGTCGCACCCGGCGGGAAAATGACGGCACATCAGCGACCAGGTGTAGTACCAGGGCCGCAGTTCCTCCTGCGAAGCGTCGCCGAAGACCTCCTCGCCGAGGATGTTCCACATTCCCCAGATCTTCACGTCCTCCGTGCGGCCCGAATCGCCGTTCGAATGCATGGCGTCGTCGAGCATCCACGCCGCCACCCCCGAAAGGCCGTTGTTCATCACCTCCATCGCCAGCAGCGGCATATCCAGCCCGTAGAAATAGTCGTAGCAGAGCATGTTGCAGTCCGAGCCTTTGGTGAAGGGATGCCCGGCGACCCGACGGTCGTACTCGGCTTTCAGCAGCGAATCCTCCGGCGCCGAGTACTTGTACCCGGCCTCGCCGAGAATCAGTTTTTTCCCGGCCGGGACTTCGGCGCGGATGCGGCGCAGCTTTTCGGCATAAGCCCCGCTGCGCACCTCGTGCTGGCCGGGATAGGCATGCACGTCGTAGATGCCGATCTGCGCGCCGAGGTCCTGCGCGCTCCGGGCCACCCATCCCGCCGTGTCGTACTCCGACGCCGGGTTCTTGTAACTCATCACCACGTCGGGCGCCGCAAGCGACACCTTTCGTTTCAGGTCCGGATACCGGGCCATTTCGGCGTCGAAACGCTGCGCCATCGAGCGCCACAGGTCGTAATCGCCATCGGTCGAGGCCCAGTTGCCGTCGGGTTCGTTGAAGATGATGAAATGGCGGATGCAGTCGAACCCGAGGTCGCAGACCAGAAAATTCAGGTAATCGACCGACATCTCCACCCATTGCTGCGAATCCTTCATCGCCCACGTCGGCGGATTGTATTCACCGTAGGCCACCGTGATGCCGTTGTCCTGACAATATTGCAGCAGGCGGCGGAGCGACGCGAGGTTGCGCATGCGGTCGTAACGGCCCGTCGCGGCATCGTAATAGCGGTAGGGGCTGTTGATCATGCAGCGCACATAACCCGGGCGCATGAAATCGAGGCGTTCGGAGAGCTTCGCCCAATCGGCGTCGCTCACCTCCGCGCCCCACGCTTCGGCTTCGTCGTAAGGGTCCCACTCGACGCCGTTGCCGACGTAATCCGAACTGATGACCCGGTCGGTCACTTCGACCCGGAGGGTCTGCCCCGCATCGCAGGCGGAGAACAGTACGGCCGCGGCAAGCGCGGGTGTCAGAAATCTTTTCATAATCAATCGTTTTGTTCGGTCAGTAAAATCATCGACTCTCCGGGCATATCGTACTCCGCGCCGGAGCGGAAATCAATCCGCAGGCCGGTGGCGTCGGGCAACAGCGTGTGGTCGCCCTCCGTGCGCATCAGCCCCTCGCCGTAGCGATAGTGGGTTGCCTGCCTGAACCGCTCCCAGCCCGGACACTCGATCCGCACGCGGCGCGGTTCGCGCGACACGTTCACGACGGCGACGGTGCGCCGTCCGTCTTTCACGGCGGCGACGGCCTTGACCCCGGCGGCACCCCGCACGTCGGCGGCGAAGAAGTCGCTTCCCGGCCGCAGCGTGCGGCACAGCAGCGACCAGGCATAATACCACGGGCGCACCCGTTCCTCGCCGGCTCCGAAAATCTCGTCGCCGAAGATGTTCCAGAAACCCCATATCTTGAGTTTGTCGGGCGCCTCCTTGAAGTGCATCGCATCGTCGAGCATCCACGCGATGCAGCCCGAATAGCCCGCATGAATCGTCTGGAACAACGCATCGGCCATGTCCGTGCCGTACATAGGGTCGTATACGAACATCTGCGAATCGTCCGTCGAGGCGTTCGGATGCGCTGCGGCCCGGCGCAGGTTCTCGGCCTGCAAAAGCGAATCGGCCGGCTCGACGAACTTGAAGCCGATCTCCCCCATCACGATCTTCTTCCCGGCGGGAACCTCCCTGCGGTAAGCCTCCAGGATACGGGTGTACTCCCCCGAGTTGACCGTGCATTTCGACGGATAGGTGTGGATGTCGTACAGGCCGATCCTGTCGCCCAGCTCATCGCGGCTGCGGCTCACCCACCACGCCTCTTCGGGTCCCCAGATCGCGGCGTCGGGACCGACCAGCTCCACTTTCCCGGCAAGCCCCTCGGCGTCGAGCCGCCCGCGGAAATAACTTACGGCCTTCGCCCACAGGTCGAAATCGCCGTCGGCCGCCGACCAGAAGCCGTTGGGTTCGTTGACGAGGTTGTAGTAACGGATGCAGTCATAGCCCTTTTCGCCGACCAGCCAGGCGACATAGGCCGCGGCGTGGTCCAGCAGCGTGCGGTTGACCGTTCCGGTCCGGACGTCCATGAGCGATCCGCCCCAGTCGCCGAACATCACCGTCACGCCGCGCGACTGGCAGTAGTCGAGTATGTGCGAGAGGTGTTCGAATCCGCGCATGCGATCGAGCCGTCCGTCGCGCACGACCGAGGTCGTGTTGGTCATCACGCGGATAAAGGCCGGCCGCATGAAATCGAGCCGGGCATAGAGTTTCGCCCAGTCGGCATCGCTGATTTCGACGCGGCCCTGTCCGTAATCGAGGGCATAAGGGTCCCACTGGACCCCGTTGCCGATATAGCCGCGATTGACGACGCTGTCGGCGTCGATACGCACCACGGCGTCGCATTTCCCGGCGGATTCTCCCGCACAGGCCCCCAGCAGCGCCGCCATGCATGCGAGCAGAAGGTTTCCGAAGTTTTTCATAGGCATCGGTTATAAGTCCGCATGCAGGCCGGACCTGCATGCGGACTTATCGGATCATTCGCCGGCTTCCGCCTGCTTGTTGAAGAGCATCACGTAGTTGCGCGGCCCGACGGCGAACCGGTCGTAATCGGTCCAGGGATAGGCCCCCTGCGTCGTCTGCCCGGGCAGAGCGAAGTCGAAGGCGATTCCGGGAACGCTGAGCGTCGAGGAGCCGTAGCTGTAATCCCCCTCCCGCAGGAGCTTCGCCGTGATGGAGACGATTCCCGAGGTGAACACCACGGTTCCGGCTTCGGCGTCATATACGTAGGCGCTTTTGCCGTGGGGCAGCAGGCCGTAATATTTGGTCAGGTCGAGAGCCCCCGTCCCCTCCTTGTTATAGTCGGCTTTGAGGATGTAATTCCAGTATCCGCCGTCCTCACCGGGCAGGTATTCGCACTCGCCCGTCTCGCGGCCGGCGTCGTCGGTGCCCGTGGCGGTCATTGCCAGGATGTTGTCGGACTCCTTCCAGATCGAATCGTCCCACACCCAGCTCTTGTCCACCGGGTTGACGAACGCGGGGTCGGCCGAACCGCCGTAGACCGTCAGACGGCCTACGGAGTAGGTTCCGGCGAGCGAGGTCTCCTCCGGATCTGGCTCCGGTTCCGGTTCGGGATCGACCGGCTCCTCGATCGTCTTCGACGCCTCGGGAACCTCGAAACCGGCCGGCTGCTTCACGATCTCGATGTAATACGTCACCGGATTGCGGGCGAAGACCCCGTAATCGTTGTAGGTGTTGTTCCAGTCCTCCGTGCCTTTCAGGTTGAATTTGAAGGCCTCGGATTCGAGCGTCAGCGGAATCGGCGGCACATTGGGCATCTGGTAGGTGCCCTTCGGCACGAGCGTGCAGGAGGTCTTGTTCCCGTCGGCATCGGTGAAGGTGATCGTCCCGTCGGAATAGTTGCGCAGCCAGGTGCTTTCGCCCTTGGGAATCTGACGGTAGAACTGCGTCAGGTCCACCGGCTTTCCGGTGTCGGGGTTCGACGCCCCGGCAAAGACGCAGTCCCAGTTTTTGGCGTCCTCGCCGGCCCAGTTCATGCAGGTTCCTGTCGTATTGCCGTCGGCGAGAATCTCTCCGAGCGTGAACACCAGATAGTTGTCCATCTCGGCGGCGGGTCCCCGGCCTTCGCCGTTCCAGCACCACGACTTGTCGGCGGGTTTGTAGAGCTTCGTACAGTCGTAAGCGGCGCCCGTGCCTCCGTAGACCCAGAGGTTGCTGATCGTATACGTCCCGGTCAGCGTCTCCGTGAACTCGGTCATTTCGAGCGTATAGGTGCGCGACTCGCCGTTGGGAGAGGTCACGACGATCTGCGGATCGCCCTTCGTGAAGTCGATCGTCCCGCCCGAGGCGACATTGGCCGTGGCCTTATAGGAGAGCGTCAGCGTTTCGACCCGGACCTTCGACATGTCCGCGACCATGTCCGACGCCAGTTGCAGCTCGATGACGCCCGTTTCGGAATCGGTCTCCGTGATGGTCGGCGTTCCGGCCTGACCCTCGAACTTGACGTCGATGATCGACCGCTCGTGGTTCCAGCCGCCGTCGGCGACATCTTCCCACGGATCGTCCTTGCAGGATGCGAAGCACAGCAGGACGAAAGCGCTCAGCAAATATTTCAGCTTGTTCATAATTCTGCGTTTTCTTAAAAGGTTAAAGATTCGGGTTCAGGTCGGACTCGACGGACGGGATCGGATAGAACACCATCTGCTCGGCGCTCAGCCCCTGTCCCTTGGCTTCGGCGATGTCCGTGTGCAGGCGGTTCCAGCGGCGCAGGTCATAGCAGCGGTTCCCCTCGAAAGCCAGTTCGAAACGGCGCTCGTCCATCACGCGCTCCCGGAACGTCTCCTTGTCCAGCCCCGGCTCCAGATCGCCCAGCCCGGCGCGGTTGCGGATGAAGTTCACCAGTTCATACGCCTTGACCGTAGGTCCGGCGGCTTCGGCATAGGTCAATGCGACGTCCGAATAGCGGAGCAGGTAGGGACGCGTGGAGGTTTTGTCTCCCGAGAAATTCGGGTCGATGAATTTGCGGCAGAACGGATAGTTCAGTTTGCCGTCGGCCGTCGAAGCCACCACATTGCCCGCGGCGTCGTACACCTTGTCGACGATCAGCCAGTCGTGACGGCGGTCGCCCGAGGCGAACGCATCGTAGAACGACAGCGCGGTCCGGTACTCGCCCCAGCCGTCGTGGGTCGGGACCATCTGGTCGGAATCGCCCTGCTTGAGATAGATCGTGGCTCCCGAAACATAGGGCAGGTACATCTTCGAGATCTTCGAATACTGCCCCTCCGATTCTCCCGTGCGGTCCATCGACATGATGAAGATATGCTCGGGTCCGGCCGGCCGCTCGACGTCGTAAATATCGAGCAGGTTGTCGTCGAAACGGAAGACCGTCTGCTCGGGATTGTCGACCACCAGTCCGGCGTATTTCACCGCCTCGGCATAGTATTCGTCCACGTCGTGCGACATGGCGGCGTACTGGGGCACGCCGTGCTCCTTGGCCGATGCGATGTAGAGATAAGCCTTGGCCAGCATTCCGTAGGCCGCGGCGCGGTCCGCACGGCCCGTTTCGGGCGCCGCGAAGAACGGCAGCAGCGTACCGGCGGTCTTGAAGTCCTCGATGACGAGCTTCCACATGGCGTCGAGCGACTCGGCGGCGGGGACGGCCGTATCTTCGAGCGTCTCGACAGGCGTCGTGTGGACGGGCACGCAGCCGAAGTTGCGTGCGAGGTTGAAATACGAATAGGCGCGCATGAAATAGGCCTCGCCGAGGAAGCGGTTCCTGCGGCCCTCGTCGATGTTCATTCCCGGCACCTTCTTGATCACGGCGTTGGCACGGTTGATCGTGATGTAGGAGTACTTGTAGAAATTGCCGAGCGTGGTGTTGGTCTTGAAATTGTTGATCTTCCATCCGTCCAGCTCCTTGTTGGCCGCCGCGGCGTCGCCTTTCGGCTCCATGTCGTCGGTGTTCATGTCGCCCAGGAAGACGATCGAACGCGAATATTCGATGTAATTGATCGCGTCGTAGATATAGTTCACGGCCGACTCGGCGTCCGCCTCCGTCTTGTAGAAGTTGTCCTCGGAGTAGAAGCCGTAGGGATACTCGTCCAGATTGCAGGCCGCCAGGAGAGAGGCTCCCCCGAACGCAAGTATAAGGTGTTTGATTTTCATGGTTGGCAATGTTTAGAAGGTGAAGTCGGCTCCGAACGTCCATTTGCGCAGGCGCGGATAGCCGCCCGAATAGATACCCGTCATCCCCACTTCGGGATCGTAGCCCTCGAAGCCGGTGAAGGTGTAGAGATTGTCGGCACTGACGTAGAGGCGTATCTTGCGTGCCGCATCCTTCTTCGAGAAGGGGATCGAATATCCCAGCGTCATGGTCTGGATGCGCACGAACGAACCGTCCTCGACCCACCAGTCGGAGAGCTTGGTCTGGCGGTTGGCGTTCAGCCGCGGGTAGGAATTGGTCGGATTGTCGGCCGTCCAGCGCATCGGCATATTGCTCGGCTGGTCGAAACGCTTGGTGTTCAGCACGTCGTTGCCGAAGACGCCGTTGAAGAAGATGCTGAAGTCGAAACGGCGCCACGAAACGTCGATGCCCAGCGAGGCCATCCAGTCGGGATTCGGGTCGCCGATGATGCACATGTCGTTCTCGTCGACGGTCTCCAATCCGTCGCCGTCGTAAATGTCCACATACTTGAACTCACCCGGCTGGGCGTCGTCGCCCGAAAGGCCGGCGCTCAGACCCTCGGCCAGCGACTGCACGATGCCGTCGGTCCTGTATCCGTAAAAGACGTACATCGGCTGCCCTACGGCGAGGATATTCGTATAGGCGCGGAACTGTTCGCTCTGGTTGCCGTAATATTCATACTGCATGCCGGTGCGCAGGTCGGTTTTCAGACCGGTCTGCACGGCGTTTCCGAGGCTGAGCACCTTGTTGCGGTTGCGCGAGAAGACGAAGGTGCCGCCCACGCGCCAGTCGCGGTTCTGGAACGCCACGCCGTCGATCGTCAGTTCGATGCCGCGGTTGCGGATCTCGCCGTCGTTGACCCACATCTTGTCGTAACCCGACGAAGGCGCGATGTTGCGCTCGCGCAGCAGGTCCGAGGTGCGCTTGTCGTACCAGTCGAAAGTCACGTTCAGACGGTTGCCGAAGAACGACATGTCCAGTCCGAGGTCGACCTGCGCGGTGGTCTCCCATTTCAGACCCTTGTTCGGGATGCCGCTCCAAAGCGCATAGATGCCGTCCTGCCCCGTGTAACCCGACTGATAGCCGGGTCCGATGGCCGTCACCCACTTGCCTCCGTTGAAATACTTGTGCTGTCCGTAGCGGCTCAACGTCTGGTAGGCCGAAATGCCCTGGTTGCCCGAAATACCGTAGGAGGCGCGGATCTTCAGCACGTCGAAAACGTTCAGGTTCCGGATGAACCGCTCCTCGTGCATCTTCCAGCTGAACGCCCCCGAGGGGAAGAAGGCCCACTTGTTGTTGGAGCCGAATTTCGAAGAACCGTCGGCGCGGGCCGTGAAGGTGAAGAGGAACCGGTTGTCGAACGTGTAGTTGATACGCGTGAGGGCCGACACCAGCTCGGTCTTGTAGGAGCCGTTGCCGATCGAATAGGTCTCCGAATCGCCCGCGGCGAGGTTCTCGTTGCCCAGCGATTCGTTGATGAAGCCCTTGGCGGCCAGCGACGAACTGCGCGACTGGTAGTTCTCGTAAGAGTAACCGCCCATCACCGTCAGCCGGTGCTTTTCAGCGAAAGTCCGATCGAACGTGGCGTAGGCTTCGAAAACGATGTTGTCGTCCTTCCAGTTGTCGATCGACCCGTAACCGTCGTTGAACACGCCCGTCTCGGAATACTTCTTCGGGAAATATTTGTCGGTGATCTGCTCGCCGTGCTTGTAGTTGAACTGCGCCATGACGTTCAGGCAGGGAAGCACGTCCCAGTTCACCGAAGCGAACGAGATGATGTCTAACCCCTTCGAATCGTTCTTCTGCAAATTGGTCAGGGCCAGCGGATGCGAATAGTCCTGGGCGCCGTACAGCCAGTAATCGCCGTTGTCGTCGTAGACCGGGAAGATCGGGTTGCGCCAGTAGGCCAGTCCGCCGTTGTTGTGACGCTTGTTGCTGGTGATGTTGGCGCTGGCCTTCATGCGCAGGTTGTCCAGCAGCTTGTGCTCGACCGAGAAATTACCGCCGTATTTGCGGTAGGTGTCCTCGATGTACATGCCGTTGTCGAGGTAGTAGTTGGCGCTGGCCTGGAACATCGTGCGGTCGTTGCTGCTCTGCACCTGTACGGTGGTGTTGTTCGACACGGGCGTCGGGCGGAAGACCAGGTCGTCCCAGCGCGTGTTGGTCGTCCAGGTCGTCTGCAACTCCGCAATCGAGGGATAATAGACGCCGTTGGCATTGGTCGCTCCGATGTAGGTCGGCGTCAGTCCGGCGTTGATGCTGCTTTCGTTCGAGAGCATCGCCATCAGCACGGGATCGCGCCAGAGGTTCAGCTCGGAGCTGAATCCCGAAACGGTCGTCTGCTGGCGCAGCGTGATGCGCGTCACGTTCTCCTGCGCCTTGCGCGTGGTGATGAGGATCACGCCGTTGGCGCCGCGCGATCCGTAGATGGCCGATGCCGAGGCATCCTTGAGCACCTCCATCGAAACGATGTCCTGCGGGTTGATTTGTTTCAGGTCGCCGGCATCGCCCCAGGGGAATCCGTCGATGACCACCAGCGGAGCGTTCGAACCGTTGAGCGACGAGTTGCCGCGGATGCGGACCGTCGACGAGGCGCCGGGGTCCTGCGAGGAGTTGACCACCTGCACGCCGGCCACGCGGCCCTGCAACAGCCCGTCGATCGAGTTGGCCGGGATGTCGGTGAGTTTCTCGGCCTTGACCGAGGCCACGGAACCCGTCAGGTCGCTCTTCTTGACCTGTCCGTAACCCACGACCACCACTTCGTCCACGGCCGTGGCCTCCTCGACCAGCACGATGTTGAAAGAGGTGCGGCCGCCGACCTCCACCGTCTGCGTTTTATAGCCGATGAAATTGACGGCAAGGCGGGCGTCCGAAGCCACTCCGGTCAATGAAAAGGCTCCGTCGGCCCCGGTTGTGGTTCCTTTCGTCGTGCCGACGACGACAACCGACGCGCCCGTTACGGCGGCGCCGTTCTGATCCACGACCTTGCCCGTCACGGTCATGCTCCGTGATGCGGACTGGGCGCGGACGTCTCCCGTCCCCCACAGGCAGACCGCCAGCAGGGAGAGAACGATCAGGTAAAATTTCATTTTCATAAGTTTTAGATTAGAGTAGTTTATTGATACGGTCCGGGGCGGTTCCGGGAACTGCACCGGACACTGCAAAGTAACATGCTGCTACGGAAGAACTGTTTTAGAAAATCGCTGATTGATTATACTTTTATGAAAACAAAGCGCAAATGGGCTATTCGCAACGGCATTTCTCCGTCAAATAATTTAATAATTCCTCCAGCCGGCAGGTCGCAACGCCTACATATTTGTCCGCTCCGCCGTAATAGACGTACAGCACGCCGTCGACGACCACATTGCCGGTCGGGAAGACGCAATGGCTGTAAAAACCTTCGGTTTCATAGAAAAATTCGGGTTCGAGGATCGATTCCGGCGTCCGGGCCAGCACCCGCAGCGGATTCTCCCGGTCGAGCAGCAGCGCCCCGACGCGGTATTCGGCCGTGCCTCCGTCGGCTACCCCGTGGTAGAGCGTCAGCCACCCCGCCTCGGTCAGGATCGGCGGCGTGCTTCCGCCGATCTTCTCCTCCCAGGTTCCTTCGCGGCCGGCGATAAGCAGATGGCTGGGCTTGTCCTCCCATGCCAGCAGGTCGTCGGAGAACTTCAGCCAGATCGAAGGGTATTTCACCCCGTAACGTTCGCCCACGAACTGTTTGGGACGGTGCATCATGGCGAACTTCCCGCCGATTTTCTCCGGGAAAAGGATCACGTCCCGATCGTCGAGCACGGGCGACGTAAGCCGCCCCAGCCGGCGGAAATTCCGGAAGTCGGTCGTCACGGCAAGCCCCGTATTTCCCAGGTTCTGCGCCATGGCGGCCGGCGCATAGGCTCCGCATTCAGGCAGGCGCACCACGTCGTGCGCGAAAGTCCAGTACTGCCCGGGGGCATGGGCGCGGTAGGCGTAGGTAATGTAAAACTCGTTGTCGAACTTCACGATGCGCGGATCTTCGACGCACCCTCCGTCGGGACCGTCCGCGCTGGGACCGAATACCGGCGAATCGCCGACACGGCGGAAGTCGAAGCCGTTCTCGCTGACGGCCAGCCCCAAACGGATGACATGTTCCTTGTCGTCGCCGGCGGCGCGGTAGAGCATGTAAAACCGGCCGTCGTCGTAGATGACCCCCGGGTTGCAGGTTACGAGATTCTCCCAGGCATTGGCCGGATTGGGAGCGATGATCGGATTTTTTTCGTATTTCTTCAGTTTCATATCAACGGAATATTATGAGAATAAGCATACACAGAACCAGCAGCACTCCGCCCCATACGCGGTAGTTGCGCCACCAGGAAACCTCCGCGAGCGAGCGGGTTTCAGCCCGGAAATCCGCCGCCGAAAAGGTCGTGTCGATCAGTTTGTCGGGCCGGGGCGCGGGAGCCGTACGGCTTACGGCCCAGATCACCGACAGGCTGAAGACCAGCAGGAACGGCACGATCAGCAGAAAGTGCATCCCGCCGAAGATCTCCGTGCGCCAGAGGAGCATCGCCGCCGCGACGACCAGCCCGGCGATCAGCCCCGCGAAGGCTCCCCGCCCGTTGGCGCGGCGCGAGAAAACGCCCATCAGGAAAGCCGCCACGACGGGAGGCGCAATGTAGGAGAGCATCTCCTGGTAATATTTGAGCAGCGAACCGAAACGTCCGATCTGCGGAGCCCAGAGGGCGGCGATCACGATGATGACCAGCGAAGCCAGCTTGCCGACGCGCACCAGCTTGCGTTCGTCGGCCCGCTTGTCGATCTTGGCGTAGAAATCCATCGTGAAGAGCGTCGACGTGGAGTTCAGAATGGCGCTCAGCGTCGACGTCAGCGCGGCGAGCAGCGCCGAAAGCATGATCCCCAGTAACCCCGTGGGCAGCAGGCGCAGCACCATCGTCGGATAGATCATGTCGGGTTTCTCGATGCCCGGGAAGAGATGGCGGGCGATAACGCCCGGAAAGACGATGATGAACAGGGTGGCCAGCGTCAGCGCTCCGGCGAACATCACCCCTTTGCGGCCCTCGTCGACGCTCCGCGCGCTCAGCACGCGCTGTACGAGCGTCTGGTTGTTGGCCCAGAAATAGATGCCCAGCACCGGCATGCCGACGATCAGCCCCAGCCAGGGCGTGGCCGTATCGGTCAGCGGGCGAATCAGTCTGACGCTCATGTCGCCGCTTTCGAACAGCGACGCGAGGTAGTCGAACCCGCCGTTGGCGAAGCAGGCTCCCGTCAGGATCACCGACCCGACGATCAGAATCACCGCCTGGATCAGCTCGGCGTTGATCGCCGACGAAAGACCGCCCGGGATGGTGTACGAAGCCGCCAGCACGGCGAAGATGATGATGATGAGCTGCAAGTCCGCCTCCGGGAACAACAACTTGATGATCAGCGCGGCGGCATACAGCGCCCCGGCCGCATCGAGAAAGATGTTGCCCACGATGCAGATTCCGGAAAAGTAGTAGCGCGACCGCTTGTCGAAGCGTCGTTCGAGAAACTCGGGAATCGTGAATATCCCCGAACGGATGTAGAGCGGCAGCAGGAACGTGGCGAAAAACACCATCACCACGACACCTGTGAGGTTGTAGTTGAACACGGCCACTCCGGTGTGGTAGGCGTCGCCCGACTGGCCGATGAGCGTCGTACTGGAGATGCTCGCGGCGAAAAGCGACAGACCCACGATCCACCACGGCATCGTGCGGCCGGCCAGAAAATAGGACCCGGCGTCGGAACTCTTGCCGTTGCGCAATCCCCACCATATTATAAATATAAGGTAAAGGACGATAATCGCGCAGTCGACAAAATTAATCGCAATCGAATTCATGTAAGTCGTTTTAGGATTTTTTTACTAATGCAAAGATATGTACCCGAAAATTTACCGGATTGTATAAGTCGGTTAAACAAGTATACTTTTTTGAATTATTCATGGAGCTTTCTGAATTATTCCTATTTTTGTACCGGACCTGAAACCCTTACCGGACATGAAAGAGATACAGCAGGAGATCACCCCGATCACGAACGAGGACCTTTTCATCATCCTCAACCACCCCAACGCGCATTTCGACTATCCGATCCACTGCCATCCGGAATACGAGATCAATCTGGTGATGAACACCCGGGGATCGCGCATCGTGGGCGATTCCACCGAGGATTTCGGCCCGCTGGACCTGGTGATGACCGGTCCTTATGTGCCGCACGTGTGGAAATCGCCCCTGAAAACCAACCACGTCATCACCATCCAGTTCTCGGGCGACCTGATCGACTTCCCGATCGTCAACAAACGCCTGTTTCTTCCCATCCGGCAACTGCTGCTCGACTCCCGGCAGGGGCTTTCGTTCACAGGTCCCGAACAGTTGAGCGTCCGGGACCGGATTCTTGAACTCACGCGCATGCAGGGATTTCAGTCGGCGACCGCTTTTCTGGACATTCTCAACGCGCTGGCCACGGCCAACCGCAAGGTGCTCATGAGCAATCTCTGCGACTCGAAGAACATTGTCCACACCTCCAAATCGCGCCGCATCGCCAAAGTCTGCGACTACATCGAGAAAAACCTCTGCCAGAACATCCGGCTCACCGACGTGGCCGGGTTGGTCAACATGTCGGAATCGGCCTTTTCGCACTTTTTCAAGAAGCGCACGAACATCTCCTACATCACCTTCGTCAACAACATGCGCATCTCCAAGGCCTGCCAGTTGCTTGCCAACACGACGCTCAGCGCCTCGGAGATCTGCTACGCCTGCGGCTTCAACAACAAGTCGAATTTCATCCGCATCTTCACCAAAAAGAAAAACATGACCCCGATCGAATACCGCGAATACATCTCCCAGATGCTCATCAAATACTGATCTACCCTTCATCTTATGAAAAACTTCAAACCAATCCTTACCGCTATGTCCCTCTGCATGGCCCTCGCCGCAGCCGCAGCCCCCGTCCGTCAACACCTGCACGACGACTGGCTGTTCCGTCAGGCGCGGCTCAACAACTGGTATCCGGCCACGGTCCCCGGCACGGTGCACACCGACCTGATGGCCAACCGGATCATCGAAGACCCCTATTTCCGCCTCAACGAGCGCGGCGTACAGTGGGTCGACAAGGAAGACTGGATCTACGAAACGCATTTCGAGGCCGACGCCGGCCTGCTCGCCCGCGAGCGGATCGAACTGGTCTTCGAAGGGCTCGACACCTATGCCGACGTCTACCTCAACGACGAGAAGGTGCTCGCCGCCGACAACATGTTCCGCCGCTGGCGCACGGAGGTCAAACGGCTGCTCCGTCCGGGCGAAAACACCCTGAAAGTCTATTTCCACTCGCCGATCAAGGTCGACCTGCCCAAATACGACTCGCTGCCCTACCGTTACGAGGCCGTCAACGATCAGTCGGCCAACGGCGGGCTTTTCGACAAACGCGTCAGCGTCTTCGCCCGCAAGGCGGGTTACCACTACGGCTGGGACTGGGGTCCGCGCCTGGTGACCTCGGGCATCTGGCGTCCGGTCTATCTGGAGGGCTGGAGCGGCGCCCGCATCAGCGATGTCTTCTACCGCCAGCAGGAGGTTACGGCCAGGCGCGCCCGGGTCGAGGTCGAGGTGGAAATCGCCTCCGCCCGTGACCTGGCGGAAGCCGTAGTCACCGTTGCATCCCCCGGCGAAGGCATCGAAGCCTCGGTCACGGCGCCGCTGCGCTCCGGAATCAACAAGGTAACCGTCCCGCTCGACATTGCCTCTCCGAAACTCTGGTGGACCCGCGAACTGGGCGAACCTCATCTCTACGAATTTCGGGCTTCGGTCGCGGCGGGCGACGCCTCCGACAGCCGGACCACCCGCATCGGGCTGCGCTCGCTGCGCCTCGTGCGCGACAAGGTCGCCGACGGCACGACCTTCTACTTCGAACTCAACGGCGAGCCGCTCTTCGCCAAAGGAGCCAACTACATCCCCTGCGACGTCTTCCTGCCGCGCGTCACGCGCGCCGTCTACGAGAAGACGATCGACGACGCCGCGGCCGTGAACATGAACATGCTGCGCGTCTGGGGCGGAGGCGTCTATGAAGACGATGTTTTCTACGAACTGTGCGATGAACGGGGCATCCTCGTATGGCAGGATTTCATGTTCGCATGCAGCGTCTATCCCGCCGAGGGGGCATGGCTCGAAAACGTCCGGCTCGAAGCCGAAGACAACATCCGCCGTCTGCGCAACCACCCCTCGATCGCCGTATGGTGCGGCAACAACGAGTGCAACGAAGCGTGGTTCGGTTGGGGATGGAACACCCGGTACGCCGAACAGGGACATCCCGAATGGGACCGGATCATCGGCGACCAGCTCCGCCGCCAATACTACGAAGTGCTGCCCGAAGCCGTCGCCGCCTGCTCGCCCGGCACGCCTTACCACCCCTCGTCGCCCTGGTCGCGTCACGAAGGCACGAGCGAAAACAGCGAAGGCGATACGCATTTCTGGAAAGTGTGGCACAGCCGCGCACCGATCGCCGACTACAACGCCACGCGCAGCCGCTTCTTCAGCGAATACGGCTTCCAGTCGTTCCCCGAATACGCCTCCGTCCTGCGTTTCGCCCCCGAAGAGCGCGACAGGGACATCGAATCGGAGGTGATGATGGCCCACCAGCGCGGCGGCGATTTCGCCAACATGCGCATCCGCCAATACCTCGAAGACGAATACTGGCCCGCACGCGATTTCCGCACGTTCCTTTACATGAGCCACGTTTTGCAGGGCGACGCCATCAAGACCGCCATCGAGGCGCACCGGCGCGACAAACCCTACTGCTGGGGATCGCTCTTCTGGCAGCATAACGACTGCTGGCCCGTGGCTTCGTGGGCCAGCCGCGACTGGTACGGCCGCTGGAAGGCACAACATTATTTCGCCCGCCCGGCCTTCGACGACATCCTCGTATCGCCCCTTGCCGAGGGAAACACGCTGAACGTCCGCCTTGTGTCGGACCGCCGCAAAACGGTCCGGGGCAAACTCCGGATAACGGTCATGGACATGGACGGCGCCCTCCTCTCGGAAAACACCCGCAGCCTAACCGTCGCACCCAATGCCAGTCGGAACGTCTATTCGGCCGACATTTCCGGACTCTTGCACGGTTGCGCCCGCAATCGGGCGATCGTCGTCGCGGAATTCACGACCGACGGACGCCGCTACGCCAACATCGGATATTTCGTCTCTCAAAAAGAGCTTGAGCTGCCCGAAGCCGACATCCGATGGAGCGTCGGACCTGCGGCGGACGGTTATGAAATTACGCTCTCGAGCGACCGTTTCGTCCGCGCCGTCTGGCTCGCTCTCGACGGCAACGAACATTTCGAGGACAACTATTTCGACCTCGTACCGGGCGTCAGCAAAACGGTGCGGGTCGCAACGACGCTGTCCCGGTCCGAATTCGACCGGCTGCTGCGCATCACCCATCTGCAACAAACCCGATAAATCGACCATACGATTATGAAATGCACATTGCGCCTTTTGCTGACCGTAGGACTGTCTTTCGTCTGCGTCAGCCTGTTCGCCCAAAAGTTCCCCAACTACCCCATCCCGCAGCAGCCCGACACGCTGCGCATTCTCGGCATCGGCAACAGTTTCACCGATGACGGCATGATGTATCTGCCCGAGCTGCTGGAGGCTGCCGGCATCCGGAACGTCGTGCTGGGGCGTCTCTACATAGCCGGGTGTTCGCTCGAACGCCATTGCCGGGAATATGCCGGCAACGCCCCTGCGTATATCTATTACAAGTCGACGTCCAACCGCTGGGAGACCGTTTCGAAGAAAGCGACCCTGTTGGACGGAATCGCCGACGAACGGTGGGACGTCGTGGTACTGCAACAGGCGTCGGGCAAATCGGGCATCTATCCGACCTATCAGCCCTGGTTCGGCCGGCTGGTCGAGATCGTGCGATGGTGTTGCCCCAATGCCGGAGCCTGCATCGCCTGGCAACAGACATGGGCCTATGCCCGCAATTCGCAGCACCGGGATTTCGGACGATACGAGAAGAACCAGCAACTGATGTACCGGGGAATCGTCTCTTCGGTCGAACAACTCATGCGGGAGACCTCCGTCGAAGTGGTCGTCCCGTCGGGCACGGCGATTCAGGACCTGCGCAACACGGCGCTGTGCGACTCGCTGGACCTGACGCGCGACGGATACCACCTGAATCCCGGGGCAGGACGTTACACTGCGGCCTGCGCATGGTTCCAGACGCTTGTGGCCCCGGCCTTCGGGACGAACGTCGCCGGGAACGGCTGCCGTCTGGCGGGAACCCCTCACGAGCTGACGCCCCAGGAGGCCGAAGCCTGTCAGGAGGCGGCCCGCAGAGCCTGCGTCCGGCGGTTCTCCGTTTGGACGGAACCTGTCGCCGGCGAGGGCGGGACGGCAGTCCGGTAGCGGTCGGGGGTGGTCGGGGCATTCCGCCATGCAGATATAGGTATCCTGCCATTCGCCGGAGCATTCCCGTTATCTGCCGGATGTGGGTTCGAAGCCCGCCCTGCCCCCTCCCTACCGCCACCAACGAAAAAAGAGGTCTGCAAAGACCTCTTCGAGCGGAAAACGGGATTCGAACCCGCGACCCTCAGCTTGGGAAGCTGATGCTCTACCGACTGAGCTATTTCCGCATTACGGAGTACAAAGTTACTCCGTTTTTTTTATTTGTCAAGTTTTCGGCGGCTGAAAAATGCGCCTACCCCACGATTTTTTTCAGCGACGCGAGGTTTTCGGGGTTTTTCAGGCTGCGGCCCTCGGCCGAATAGAGGTAGTCGAGCCGGTTTCGGAAATGCTCCTCGACCTTCCCGCGCACGACCTTCATCGTGCTGTTCACCAATCCGTTCTGCTCCGTGAAAGCCTCGTCGACAATGGCCAGTCCCGCAGGCAGCCACCGTTCCGGAAACTCCCCGGCATAGGTTCCTCCGGCGCGGTAACGGTCGATCTCGGCGCCGAGAATCTCCGCTGCGACGTTCACGCGCTCCGCTTCGGGCGTCCTGCGGGCCTCCAGCTCGCGGCGCAGCGCCTCGCGGTTGGGGACCACGATCGCCCCCGTAAACGGGCTTTGGTTGTTGTGCACGATGATCTGGTCGATGTAGGGCGACTTGTCCACGATCGCCTCCTCCATTCCTTCGGGGCTGTATTTTTCGCCGTCCGAAGCGATCAGCAGGCTCTTGAAACGTCCCAGCACATAGAGGAAATCATCCTCCGAGACGTAACCCATGTCGCCCGTGTGGAGCCACCCGTCGCGCACGGTTTCGGCCGTGGCCCCGGGATTCTTCCAGTAGCCGGCCATGACGTTCTCGCCGCGGACGACGATTTCGCCCTTCTGCCCGCGGGGAACCTCGCGGCCCTCCTCGTCGAGGATCTTCAGGTCCAGCGGAATGAGTATCTTGCCCGACGATCCGAACCGGTGCCAGTGATGTTTGGGCGAGTTGGTCGAAATCACGGGCGTCGCCTCCGAAAGTCCGTATCCCTGGAACATCGGGATTCCGATGGCGTAGAAAAACCGCTGCAACTCCGCGTCGAGCAGCGCACCGCCCCCGACGAAGAATTCGAGGTGGCCTCCGAACGCCTGCCGCACCTTGCGGAACAGCAGCGCGTCGAAAATCCCGACGACGGGAGCCAGCACGATGCGCCATCCGCTGCCCCTGCCGTACCCGTCGCTGTTGTATGCGTATGCCGTGCGGAGCGCGAGGTTGAAAAAAGCCTCGGTGAATCTCCCCTTGGCCCGTATGGAGCTTTCGATGTTTTTCCGGAAGTTCTTGGCCAGCGCCGGGACCGACAGCAGGAAGTGCGGCTGCACCTCGCGGATGTTCTGCGGGATGTTCTTGAGCGTCTCCATCGGCGTCGCTCCGATCTGCACCGTGGCCACCGAGGCTCCGCAGGCGATCATGATGTAGAAACCCACGACGTGGGCGAAACAGTGATCGAGCGGCAGGATGATCAGCGTGCGGAAATGCGGCGGAATGTCGACCCGCGACAACGCCTGCTCGACGTTGGCCGTGTAGTTGCGGTGGGTCAGGATCACGCCTTTGGGGTCCGACGTCGTGCCCGAGGTGTAGGTGATCGTGGCGTAATCGTCATTCCGGATCGCCTGCCCGATCTCCATGAACTCCTCCTTGTTCTTGGCGAGGTATTCGCGGCCCAGACGCTTGAGCGTCCCGTAGGCCGTCTCCCCGGATTCCAGCGGAATGTGTCCGAGGACGATCACCTGCTCCAGCTGCGGCAGTCCGGCGCGGATGCGGCGGATCTTGGGCAGCTGGTGTTTCGACACGAAAACGGCCTTGACCTCGGCGTGCCGCATGCGGAAGAGGAGGTCGTTCGACTCTTCGAGTTTCACCGACAGGGGCACGCTGACCGCCCCGGCGTAGAACAGCCCCAGTTCGGAAATGATCCATGCGTTGCTGCCTTCGGCCAGTATCGCCACCTTGTCTCCGGGGCGGATGCCGAGCGCGGCGAGTCCGGCTCCGGCTTCGAGCGCCTGCTCGCGGGTCTCGGCATAGGTCGTAGGCTCGAATTTGTGATGGCGTTTTTCGAGCAGGAAGGTCTTGGCCCCGTATTTCCGCACGGAGGCCTCGAAGAGGTCGATGATGGTCTTTTTCATGGTTCTTAATCCATTTTCAGCACGGCGAGGAATGCCGACTGGGGAACTTCGACGTTACCGATCTGGCGCATGCGCTTCTTGCCCTTCTTCTGTTTTTCGAGCAGCTTGCGCTTACGCGAAATATCTCCGCCGTAGCACTTCGCCGTCACGTCCTTGCGTACGGCCTTGACCGTTTCGCGTGCGATGATCTTGGCGCCGACGGCGGCCTGTATGGCGATGTCGAACTGCTGGCGGGGGATCAGCTCCTTGAGCTTTTCGCACATCTTGCGTCCGAAATCGTAGGCGTGGTCCGTGTAGGTGAGCGACGAGAGGGCGTCGACCGGCTCCCCGTTGAGCAGGATGTCGAGCTTGACGAGTTTCGAGGGCTGGAATCCCGTGCGGTGGTAGTCGAACGAGGCGTATCCTTTCGAGATGCTCTTGAGCTTGTCGTAGAAGTCGAAGACGATCTCCGAGAGGGGCATGTCGAAATTGACCTCCACGCGGTCCTGCGTGATGAATGTCTGGTTCTTCATCACCCCGCGCTTGTCGATGCAGAGTTTGATGACGTTGCCCAGAAACTCCGACTTGGTGATGATCTGCGCGAGGATGTAGGGTTCCTCGATCTTGTCGATCTTCGTCACCTCGGGCAGTCCCGAGGGGTTGTGCACCTCGACCACGTCGCCCTGCGTCGTGGTGATGCGGTACGACACGTTGGGCACGGTCGTGATGACGTCCATGTCGAATTCGCGGTACAGCCGCTCCTGAATGATCTCCATGTGCAGCAGCCCGAGGAATCCGCAGCGGAACCCGAATCCGAGCGCCAGCGAGCTTTCCGGCTCGAACGTGAGCGAAGCGTCGTTGAGCTGCAATTTTTCGAGCGACGCGCGCAGGTCCTCGTACTGGTCGGCTTCCACCGGGTAGACGCCCGCGAAGACCATCGGCTTCACGTCCTCGAATCCGGCGATGGCCTCTTTGGCGGGGTTGGTCACCGAGGTGATCGTGTCGCCGACCTTCACGTCCGACGAGGTCTTGATCCCCGAGCAGATATACCCCACGTCCCCGGCCCTGATCTCCTGCCGGGGCTGCATCTTGAGTTTCAGCACGCCTATTTCGTCGGCGTCGTACTCGCTGCCCGTGTTGAAGAACTTCACGTGGTCGCCCTTGCGCAGCGTGCCGTTGAAGACGCGGAAATAGGCGATGATTCCGCGGAAGGGGTTGAACACCGAGTCGAAGATCAGCGCCTGCAACGGCGCGCTCTCGTCGCCCGTGGGAGCGGGAATGCGGTTTACGATCGCTTCCAACACCTCTTCGACGCCCAGTCCCGTCTTGCCCGATGCCAGCAGAATATCCTCCTCCCTGCATCCTATGAGGTCGATCACCTGATCCTTCACCTCGTCGATCATCGCCGAATCCATGTCGATCTTGTTCAGCACGGGGATGATCTCCAGGTCGTGCCCCACGGCGAGGTAGAGGTTCGAAATCGTCTGCGCCTGAATGCCCTGCGTGGCGTCGACCACCAGCAGCGCCCCTTCGCACGAGGCGATTGCGCGCGACACTTCGTACGAGAAGTCGACGTGTCCCGGGGTGTCGATCAGGTTGAGCGTGTACCGCTGTCCGTCGCGGGCCGTGTACTCCATCTGGATGGCGTGGCTCTTGATGGTGATTCCCTTTTCGCGTTCGAGGTCCATGTCGTCGAGCACCTGCGACTGCATTTCGCGCTGGTTGAGCGTGTTGGTCTTCTCCAGCAGACGGTCTGCGAGTGTCGATTTGCCGTGGTCGATGTGGGCTATGATGCAGAAATTTCGGATGTTTTTCATATATAAGGGTAAAATCTTCGGCAAATATACATAAATTTTTGAATATATCGGAGGGCTTCCGTTTGCCGGAATGGCACAAATTGCTTATATTTGCGACTTCAACAAGTTAGGTTAAAGATGTTAAGCAGACAAATCGCATCCAAGCTCCGGGGCTACGAGACCCCGTTCTACCTCTATGACATGGCGCTGTTGCGCCAGACCCTCGAAAGCGTCGTCTACGAGTCGAAGAAATACGGCTACAAGGTCCACTACGCCATCAAGGCCAACTACGACGACCATCTGCTGGCGGTCATCCGCGAATACGGGCTGGGCATCGACTGCGCCTCGGGCAACGAGCTGCGCAAGGCCGTCGAGGCCGGATTCGACCCCAAGGGCATCGTCTATGCGGGCGTGGGCAAACGCGACAAGGAGCTGAAATACGCCATCGAGCAGAACATTCTGGCCATCAACTGCGAGTCGATTCAGGAACTGGAGCTGGTCGACGCCCTTTCGGCCGAGGCGGGCAAGGTGACCGACATCGCGCTGCGCATCAACCCCGACATTGACCCCAAAACCAACCACTGCATCGACACGGGCCAGGCGGACAGCAAGTTCGGCATCTCCTACGAGGAAGTGCTTGAGCACGCCGCGGAGATCCGGTCGCTCAAAAACGTCAACATCATCGGACTGCACCTGCACATCGGATCGCAGATCCGCGAGCTGCATGTCTTCGAGAACATGTGCAACAAGGTCAACGTCATCGTCGAGAACCTCGAAAAACTGGGCTGCAAGTTCCGTTTCGTCGACGTGGGCGGCGGCCTGGGCGTCAACTACGACGTTCCCGAGAACGAGCCGATCCCCAACTTCGCGTCGCTGTTCTCGATCGTCCACAACCACCTGCGCATCGGCGACCGCGAGGTGCACTTCGAGTTCGGGCGTTCGATCGTCGCCGAATGCGGCGAGCTGATCACGACGGTGCTGTTCAACAAGACCACCGCCACGGGCCGCAAGCTGGTGATCGTCGACGCTTCGATGACCGAGCTGGTCCGCCCGGCGATGTACGGTTCGTACCACAACATCGAGAACATCACGGCCAAGGACGACGAGGTGCGCGAGAAATACACGGTTGTCGGCACAGCCTGCGAATCGACGGACGTTTTCGACGAGAACGTCACCCTGCGCCGCACGCACCGGGGCGACCTGCTGACCATCAAGTCGGCCGGGGCCTACGGCATGTCGATGGCTTCGCGCTACAACCTCCACGATCTTCCCGGCGCCGTTTACAGCGACGAAATCAAATAGATAAAGGCGGCTCCGGCCGCCTTTCCTCATCGCTATGTGGCTCACTTTGGCATTCACCTCGGCGGCGCTGCTCGGTTTCTACGATGCGGCTAAGAAAAAGGCCCTCACCGGCAACGCCGTGCTGCCCGTGCTGTTGCTCAACACGCTCTTTTCGACGCTGTTCTTCCTGCCCGCGATCCTCTCGGCGGAGTTCGGCCTCGGATGGTTCGACCATACCCTGCTGGCGACGGCTCCCGGCACGTGGGAGGCCCACGCCCTGGTCGTTCTGAAATCGGCCATCGTGCTCACTTCGTGGATTTTCGGTTACTTCGGCATGAAGCACCTTCCGATCACCATCGTCGGGCCGATCAACGCCACGCGCCCCGTTATGGTGCTCGTCGGGGCGTTCGTGATCTTCGGCGAGCGTCTCAACGCCTACCAGTGGACCGGCGTTGCGCTGGCCCTCGTGTCGCTCTTCCTGCTGAGCCGTTCGAGCCGCCGCGAAGGGGTCGTCTTCACCCATAACCTCTGGATTCTGTTCATCGCCCTGGCAGCCGTGACGGGCGCCGTCAGCGGGCTGTACGACAAATATATCATGGCGCGCCTCGACCCGGTTTTCGTGCAGAGCTGGTATAACCTCTACCAGCTCGGGATGATGTCCGTCGTGGTCGGCATCCTCTGGTGGCCCCGGCGGCACGCCACCACCCCGTTCCATTGGAGCTGGGCCATTCCGCTGATCTCGGTGTTCCTTTCGCTGGCCGACTTCGCCTACCTGTTCGCCCTGCGCGATCCGGACGCCATGATCTCCGTGGTCTCGATGGTCCGCCGCGGCTCGGTCGTGGTGTCGTTTCTCTGCGGCGCGGTGCTGTTCCGCGAGCGCAACCTGCGCGCCAAGGCCGTCGACCTGGCCTTTATCCTCGTCGGCATGTTCTTCCTCTGGCTCGGTTCCCGCCCCGCTTAAGAAGCGGGTTTTAGGGGGCGATGGAATGTCCCTCTGGTCTCCCGCCCCGTTCTGCACCTCCGGTGCAAAACAAAAAGCGAGACCCGAAAGTCTCGCTTCTCCTACTTTTGAGCGCAGCTTCAGATAAGATGCTCCAACTGGTTGATCGTCTTGCGGATTTCCTCGTCGCTCGGCGAGAAGTCCTTCAATGCTCCGGCCAGATACTGCTCGTAGGCGTAGAGGTCGATCACGCCGTTGCCCGAGAGGTTGAACAGGATGGTTTTCGATACGCCTTCTTCCTTGGCTTTCAGCGCTTCGCGGATCGTCGCGGCGATGGCGTGCGTCGACTCCGGAGCCGGGATGATGCCTTCGGTCTGGGCGAACAGAACGCCTGCGGCGAGGGTCTCGACCTGCGGCATCGACTGCGCCTCGATCAGCCCGTCCTTCATCAGCTGGCTGACGATCGAGCCGGCTCCGTGGTAGCGCAGTCCCCCGGCGTGAATGTCCGACGGCTGGAAATCGTGGCCCAGCGTGTACATCGGGATCAGGGGCGTGAATCCCGCCACGTCGCCGAAGTCGTACTGGAATTCGCCGCGGGTGAGTTTCGGGCATCCTTCAGGCTCCACGGCGATCACGCGTATCTTCTTCCCCTCGGCGAAATTCTTCCGCAGGAACGGGAAGCCGATGCCCGCGAAGTTGCTGCCGCCTCCGAAACATCCGATCACCATGTCCGGCTCGGCGTCGGCCATCTCCATCTGCGTCGCGGCCTCCTGGCCGATGACCGTCTGGTGCAGAACCACGTGATTCAGCACGCTTCCCAGGCAGTAGCGCGTGTCTTCCGGACGGCGCAAAGCCATCTCCACGGCCTCGGAAATGGCCAGCCCGAGGCTTCCCGAACAGTGCGGATCGCGCTCCAGCGCCGCACGGCCCGATTCGGTCAGCGTCGAGGGCGACGCCACGCACTCCGCGCCCCACGTGTTCATCATCAGGCGGCGGTAGGGCTTCTGGTCGTAGCTGACCTTGACCATGAATACCTGGAGGTCGATGCCGAAGTGCTTGGCCGCGAAGGCGATCGACGCGCCCCACTGTCCGGCGCCGGTCTCGGTGGTCAGGTGCTTGATGCCCTGTTTGTAGTTGTAGTAGGCCTGCGGCACGGCGGTGTTGGGCTTGTGCGAACCCGCGGGCGACACGCTTTCGTTCTTGAAAAAGATCTTCGCGGGCGTTCCGAGGGCCTTTTCCAGCCCCGTCGCGCGCACGAGCGGCGTCGGGCGCCATATCCTGTAAATCTCCTGCACCTCCTCGGGAATGTCGATGTAACGCTCGGTCGACATCTCCTGGTCGATCAGTTCCTCGGCGAAGATCGCCGACATCTGCTCCTTCGTGACGGGCTTTTTCGTTCCGGGGTGCAGCGGCGGGAGCGGTTTGTTGGGCATGTCGGCCACGATGTTGTACCATTGCGTGGGCATCTGTTTTTCGGTGAGGCAGAATTTTTTCGTTTCCATAATGGGTATCGGTTTTTGAATTTGAAATGTGCAAAAGAAAAAGCCCGCTGCTTACTTTTCGTAAACAACGGGCTTGTGTATTTTTCGGGGTTCAACTATACACGCGCGGTTCCGCACTCATTGTTCACGAGAGTCAACGAGCGCCACCACCATGCCTGTATGTTGAAATTGCGGATCATCTTTCAGCTTTGTTTCTGCAAATATATGCGGTCGGTTCGTAAAATGCAAATTTTTTACGAATTATTTTCGACACCTATATATGTAAGGAATTTTTACCGTACTTTGCGGAAAAATTTATATTTTTGCATGATTATCCGCAAATTCAAAACTTAACGATATGAATATTTCGTATAACTGGCTCAAACGTTATATCGCGACCGATCTTCCGGCCGAAAAGATCGCTGAAATCCTGACGGACATCGGCCTCGAAGTCGAAGGCTTCGAGAAGATCGAAACCGTGAAAGGCGGCCTTCGGGGCGTTGTCGTCGGCGAGGTTGTGACCTGCGCCGATCACCCCGATTCGGACCACCTGCACGTCACCGCAGTGGACGTGGGAGCCGCCGAGCCGTTGCAGATCGTCTGCGGCGCCGCGAACTGCCGGGCCGGATTGAAAGTCCTCTGCGCCACGGTCGGCGCGGTGCTCTACCCCGACGGTGGCGACGAGGAGTTCAAGATCAAACGTTCGAAGATCCGCGGCGTGGAGTCGCTCGGAATGCTCTGCGCCGAGGACGAGCTGGGCATCGGGTCTTCGCACGACGGCATCATGGAGCTTCCGGCCGACGCCCCCGTGGGCATGGAGGCCAGGGAATACCTGCATGTCGAGGACGACTACCTGATCGAGATCGGACTCACGCCCAACCGTGTGGACGCCGCTTCGCACATCGGCGTGGCGCGCGATCTGGCCGCTTACCTGAAGAGCCGCGGCGAAAATGCCGAAGTGAAACTGCCCGATGTTTCGGCCTTCGCTCCCGACAATCACGACCTGGAGGTGGCGGTCCGCGTCGAAAATCCCGAGGCCGCGCCCCGCTATGCCGGCGTTACGGTCACGGGCTGCAAGATCGGTCCGTCGCCCGAGTGGATGCAGAACTGCCTGCGCGCCGCGGGCATCAATCCCAAGAACAATCTGGTCGACATCACCAATTTCGTGCTGTTCGAGCTGGGCCAGCCCCTGCACGCCTTCGACGCCGCGAAGATCGAGGGCCGCGAAGTCGTGGTCCGCACCTGCGCCGAGGGCACGCCCTTCGTGACGCTGGACGGTGTGGAGCGCAAACTCACGGACAAGGACCTGATGATCTGCTCGGCCGAGCATCCCATGTGCATCGCCGGCGTCTTCGGCGGACTGGACTCGGGCGTGAGCGACACCACGACCGACGTATTTATCGAGAGCGCCTATTTCAACCCCGTGTGGGTACGCAAGACGGCCAAGCGTTTCGGCCTGAATACCGACTCTTCGTTCCGCTTCGAGCGCGGCATCGACCCCAACATGCAGGTCTACGCCGCCAAGCGCGCCGCCCTGCTGATGAAGGAGCTGGCCGGGGGTACGATCTCCAGCGGCATCACGGACATCTATCCGGAGCCGATCGGGGATTTCGTCTTCGACATCTCGTTGGCAAGGGTCAACGCGCTGATCGGCAAGGAGATTCCCGAAACGGTCGTCCGCACGATCATCGCGGCGCTGGAGGTGAAGATCCTCGCCGAGAAAGACGGCGTGCTGACGGTCGCCGTGCCGCCCTACCGTGTCGACGTGCAGCGCGAAGCCGACCTCGTGGAGGACATCCTGCGCATCTACGGCTACAACAACGTCGAAATCCCCACGCAGGTCCGTTCGACGCTCTCCTATGCGCCGAAACCCGACCGCAACCGTCTGATGAACCTCGCGGCCGATTTCCTCACGGCCAACGGGTTTACCGAGATCATGTCCAACTCGCTGACGAAAGCCGCCTATTACGAGGGCCTGACCTCCTGTCCCGCCGAGCGTTGCGTGCGTATTCTCAACCCGTTGAGCGCCGACCTGAACGTGATGCGCCAGACGCTGCTGTTCAACATGCTGGAGGCCGTCGGTCTGAACGCCAACCGCCGCAACGGCGATCTCTGCCTCTACGAGTTCGGCAACTGCTATTTCTACGACGAGTCGAAGCGCACGGACGAAAACCGCCTGGCGGCCTACTCCGAGGAGTACCGCCTCGCCATCGCCGTCACGGGCGTCTCGACGCCGCAGTCGTGGAATGCGAAGCCCGTGAAGGCGTCGTTCTTCACCCTGCGCGCAGTCGCCGAAAAACTGCTCCGCCGCTTCGGCGTCGACATCTACGCGCTGAAGGCCGAGACGCTCGAAAGCGATCTTTTCAGCGAGGGCCTCACGCTGTCGCTCAATGGCAAACAGTTGTTGCAGATCGGCTCCGTGGCCGCCGCAATCCGCCGCCGTACCGATGTCAAGCAGGATGTGTACTATCTGGAGATGAATTTCGAGGCCCTTGCGAAATCCACGAAGAAGCTGAAGATCGCCGCCGGGGAACTGTCGAAATTCCCCGAGGTCAGACGCGATCTGGCGCTGCTGGTGGACAAGTCCGTGACCTTCTCCTCGCTGCGCGACGCAGCCTTCGCCGCCGAGCGCAAGCTGCTGAAAAGCGTCTCGCTGTTCGATGTCTACGAGGGCGACAAGCTTCCCGAGGGCAAGAAATCCTACGCTTTGAGCTTCATTCTGGAGGACAAGACCCGCACGCTGGACGAGCGGACCATCGAGCGTGTGATGGCGAACCTCACCCGGCAGTTCGAGCAGAAATGCGGCGCGCAGGTCCGGGCCTGACGAAATTTCAGCAACCGAAAGACCGCCCGGCTCTGATGGGGCCGGGCGGTCTTCCTTAAAATACGCCGATGCGACGATTTTCCAGAATATTTGCGTGGACGACCCTGTTCTTCGTTGCGGGAGCCGTGCTGTTCTTTACCAAAGCCGCCGCGCTTCCCTATAAGGTCGCCTGGCCCGTCCTGCTGCTGTCCCTGGCGACCTTCCTGTCGCGGCGCCGGGAACTGCTCCCGTTCGGGTTCGCCTTCCTGTTTTCCGCCGCCGGGGATGCCGTGGGCGCCAGGGGGCTGTTCATTCCCCAGATGGCCTTCTTCGCGCTGGCGCATGTCGCCTATGTGTGCTGGTTCCTGCCCCGGGCGCGGTGCAGGCTCCGTGCGGTTTCGCTGGCCGTCACCGTCCCGCTGCTCGTCTTCCTTTTCGCCGCCATCGTCCCCGAGGCCCCGTTTCCGGCCGAACGCATCGGCGTCGCCGTCTACGGGCTGGTCATCGCCGCAATGCTTTATAGCGCGCTCCAGTACGACGGGGCATGCGCCGCCGGATTCAGGTGTGCGGCCCTGCTGTTCGTCTTTTCCGACGCGGTGATCGCCTGGAACCGCTTCATCGGACCGGTTCCGGCCCGGACCTGGATCGTTATGATCACCTACTACCTCGCGCAATACCTCTTTTTCCGCTTCGCCTTCAAAACCGCGGCCCGGAACTGACGCTTACAGCACCGGTTTCACCTGCGGCGGCTGGATCGTGACGTAGGGCGTGCCGTTGTCGTCGCATGTCGAGACGATCCGCACGGCCTTCACCGGACGCCCGGGGCGCAGCGTGATGCTTCCCATCTCCAACTCTCCCGCCCGCTCGAACGTCGCGCCGTCGTACGACACCTCGGCGTAACCCGTCGTCACGATCGTCTTCGGCAGCTGGCGGTTTCCCGTCTGCAAATACATTTCGCGGCACCTCACCGGCTCGCTGAACGTGTAGCGTATCCAATCCTGCTGCCGGCAGGCGCGGCGCGTACGCGAAAGGCCCTTGTAGCTCTCGGCGTTGGCATAGGGGAACTTCGCGCTCTCGCCCATCGAGGTCGTGATCGCCATGGCGGGCGTAATGGTCCGCCAGCGGGACTTGTCGGCCACGTAGGGGCTGCGGGCGGTGCCGTAGCGCGAATAGAAGCGGTAGAGATGCGGTTTCCCGGTGCGGACCGGAGCCGTGTAAGGGTGTTCTTCCGGAGAGCCGTCCATAAGGTAGTAAATCGCGGAGCCGTCGTCCGCCGAAGCGGTGAACGCGCCGTCGCCGTAGCCGACCTTCGGCGGGAAGAGCCGGAACCGGATGCCCATGGCCGCCATCCGGTCGTAATGTTTTCCTTTCAACTCCTCGTAATAGGCGTCCCACCCTTCGGCGTTGCCGCTCCAGGCGATGCGTGCGAGGGCGCAGACGCGCGGAAAGAGCATATAGTCGAGGTAGTCGGGCTTTTCCGGCTCGTGCGAGACGTAGGCTTCGCTGAAAAACGCCCCCTGCAACCCCTCGACGTTGCGCATCTGTTCGGGGCTGAACTCCGTGAAGCCGAAGCCGTAGACCTTTCTGGCGTCGAAGATCGCCGCCCAGTCGTGCCCGTCCTCGCGGGGCGACTGGCGCATGTCGAAATAGAAGTACTGGCCCGGCATCACGACGGTGCGGTAACCCTTCGCCGTGGCGTCGAGACAGGCCTTGACGCTCTCCCAGCCGTGCACGCGGCACTCCCGGGCGAAGGCTCCCGTGCGCACCGCCTCGTTCCACACGGCGGGCCGTTTGCCGTGCGAACGGAGGATTGCGGCCATGCGCTCCATGAAGAGGTCCTCCAGCCGGTGCGGGTCGGTCATCCCCTCCCGTTTCATCAGCGCCCGGCAGTCGGGACACCGCTCCCACTGCGACATGTCGACCTCGTCGCCGCCCACGTGGATGTACTCCGAGGGGAACAGCTCGCACAGTTCGCCCAGAATGTCGCCCAGCAGCGCGTAATTCTCCTCCCGGGCCACGCACCATGCCGAACGGTAGTCGTAACCGTTGGTCGACACGGTGTCGGGCGGATAGTTGCAGCGGATTTCGGGATGCACCGACGCGATGTTGCGGCTGTGGCCCGGCAGGTCGATTTCGGGAATGATCTCGATATTCCGCAGGGCGGCGTAACGGATCAGCTCGCGCATCTCGCTTTGCTTGAAGTAACCTCCGTATTTCTCTGACCACTTGCCGTATACGGGTCTCACGGGCGAGTCGCCGCCGCGGAAGCCGCCGATCTCGGTCAGCTCGGGGTGCGAAAGGATCTCGATGCGCCATCCCTCGTCGTCCGAAAGATGAAGATGCAATTTGTTGATATTGTGGTAGGAAAACAGGTCTATATAACGTTTCACTTCATCCATTCCGATCCACGTCCGCGCCACGTCGAGCATCATTCCCCGATAGCTGAACCGCGGCTTGTCCTCGATCCTGACGCAGGCGATGCCGGTTCCCGGGGCGATCCCCCTGCGGGCGTAGACTTCGGGCGGCAGCAGCCGGAACAGTTGTTGCAGTCCGTTGAAAACCCCGCCGCAGGTGGAACTTCCGATCTGGATGTGGTCGGGCGCGATGTCGAGGGTGTAAGCCTCCGACGGCTCCCCGTCCGGGGCGTCGAGCGTCAGCACGACGGAGCCTTCCCCCGCCATGCCGTTGCGGACCCCGCACCCGAGGTATTCGGCGGCGTATTCGGCCAGGGGGGCCAGTTCGCGGTCGGCGGAGATTGTCGTTCCGGGACCGAACGTGAAGATCCCTTCGCGGGGCGTCGTCTTTTCCGGGGCGGGTTGCGCCGCGGCGGTGCACAGGCCGCAAAGGGCTGTCGTCAAGAGGATCAGAAGTCGTAATTTCATGCGACGTGAGGATTTTGTTTCCCGCAAAGTTACTTTTTTTCCGCCGAATGTGCTACCTTTGCCGGAGTAAAACCACGGTTTTAGCGGGCGGACGGCGGCGAATCACGGACAGATTCCGCTTCTGCGCCCGGTGTGAAAAAATAAATTTGCGACATGGAAGATAAACGTCTGAAGGCCACGGCCCGTCTTTTGGAGGTGATGAACACCCTGCGCCGCGAGTGCCCCTGGGACCGCGAGCAGACATTCGACTCGCTGCGCAGCAACACCATCGAGGAGACTTACGAACTGGCCGATGCCATCACCGACCACAATATGGAGGGCATCAAGGAGGAGTTGGGCGACCTGCTGCTGCACGTGGTGTTCTATTCGAAACTGGGCGAGGAAGAGGGCGCGTTCGATTTCGGCGACGTGGCCGACGCGCTGTGCGACAAGCTGATCTACCGCCACCCCCACGTCTACGGCGACATTCACGCCAACACGCCCGACCAGGTCAAGGAGAACTGGGAGGCGCTGAAACTCCGCAAGAAGAACCGCCGGAGCGGCACGCTGGGCGGCGTTCCGCGCTCGCTCCCGGCGATGGTCAAGGCCTACCGCATGGGCGAAAAGGCCGCCGGGGCGGGTTTCGACTGGGAGCAGAAGGAGGATGTCTGGGACAAGGTCCGCGAGGAGCTGGGCGAAGTGGAAGCCGAGATGAAATCGGGCAGCAAGACCGACCTCGAAGGCGAATTCGGCGACCTGCTGTTCGCGCTCGTCAACGCCTGCCGCCTCTACGGCGTGGACCCCGAATCGGCGCTGGAACGCACGAACAAGAAGTTCATCCAACGCTTCAATTACATGGAGGAACGCGCTGCTGCAAAAGGACATACGCTTCACGAAATGTCGCTCGGCGCGATGGAGGAGCTGTGGCAGGAAGCCAAGAGAAATTAATTAAAAATCAGAAATTCAGATATGGCGCTTATACGAAAAGTCCGCGGGCATGAGCCTGTGATCGGAGAGAACACCTTTCTGGCCGAAACGGCCGTCATTCTGGGCGACGTGACCATCGGCCGCGACTGCTCGATCTGGTACAACGCCGTGCTGCGGGGCGACGTGAACCGGATCGTCATCGGCGACCGCACGAACATCCAGGACGGCGTGGTGCTCCACACCATCTACGACAAGGCGAAGCACCCTTCGCAGACGATCATCGGCAACGACGTCTCGGTGGGCCACAACGCCATCATCCACGGCGCGGTGATCGGCGACAACTGCCTGATCGGCATGGGCGCCACCCTTCTGGACAACGCCCGCATCCCCTCGGGGTGCATCATCGCGGCCAACGCGCTGGTGCTCTCGAACGCGCAGCTGGAACCCAACTCGGTCTATGCGGGCGTCCCGGCCAAAAAGGTCAAGGAGGTGACTGCGGAGCAGCGCGAGGAGATCATCCGCCGCACGGCCCACGACTATATGCTGTACGCCTCCTGGTACGGCGAGCCGGAAGAGTGACCGGTTTCCGTGCGGCACGGCAGGACGCGGCCGGAAACCGCGTTCGCAGGCCCGTCCCGCTCCGGATCCTCCCCGGAAAAGACCCGACGCCGCCGTAGGCGGCGGCTACGACCGTCCGAAGCGAAATCCGGTAATTTTTAGTTAGAGCGATAACTACCCTATATGAAACTGCAATCGAAATACGCCGATCTGGTGCTCAACCTGTTGGTTGCCGTGGCGATCAGCCTGGTGGTCAATTTCTCCTACGTGCTGCTGATGCTCGTGGACCTGAACAGCGACAGCCAGCCCCGCCCTTCCGACCAGAGAGCCGTCGAACGGCCCGACGAGGGCGTGCTTTCGGTCCACCCCGACGGCTACGGGTACCTGGTTTACGAGAACGGCGACAGCGTCTACGTGCCCACGCGGCGCATGCGGTGGCTGGAGATCGCGCCCGGCGACCGGATCGTCGCGGACCTGATGCCGCCGCGCTCCGAGAGGGCGCATCCGATGCTGGCGGAAATCCGCACGCGCAACGGCGCGGAGTTCGATTACAGCAAACTTTACAACGGGCCTTCGAAGATGACGGAACTGCTCCTGCAACTGTTCTACTACCTCGTCGTGTCGTTCGTCATGCTCTCGATCCTCACCTCCGTCAGGCGCAACTACTCCATGTCGCGCTTCGTGCGCCGCTGCCTGTGGTGCTGCGTCGCGGCGGCTGCGCTTTACTGCGTGGCTCCCGTCACGGAGTGGCACACGGGGCGCATCGGGCTGAACTTTATGAGCGGGCGGATGTTCGACTACATGCTGCTGCTCAAATGCTCGTTCGCCGTGGTGGCGTCGATGCTCTACGGGCGCATCTACGTGCTGATTTCCCAGCGGCAGGCCGTCGTCGTCGAGAACGAGCGGCTCAAGAACGAAAACCTCACCACGCGTTACAACATGCTCGTCGGGCAGATCAACCCCCATTTCTTCTTCAACTCGCTCAACTCGCTGGCGATGCTCGTACGCGAGAAGCACGACCAGAAGGCCCTGACCTACATCGACCAGCTTTCGTACACGTTCCGCTACATCATCCAGAACGGCCAGAGCATGCTGATGACCCTCGACGAGGAGCTGAAATTCCTGGAGGCTTACAGCTACCTTTTCAAGATACGCTACGCCGACAAGCTCTTTTTCGACATCGACGTCGACGAGAAATACCTCGGGTGGAAACTCCCGGCCTTCTCGCTGCAACCGCTGATCGACAATGCCGTCAAGCACAATTCGATCACCCGCACCAAGCCGTTCCACATCTCGGTCCGCACCGAAGAGGGGCTGCTCGTGGTGTCGAACCCCAAGGTTCCCAAACTCGAACCCGAACCTTCGACCGGCATCGGGCTGGAGAACCTGCGCAACCGCTGGAATCTGATCACGGGCAGCGACATCGAAATCGTCGACGACGGCGCCACCTTCTCCGTGCGCATGCCGCTGCAAAATCCCTCTGTATGATGAAAGCCCTGATTATCGAAGACGAAACCGCCGCCGCGCGCAACCTCGCGGCGATTCTGCGGCAGACGGCTCCCGACGTGGAGATCGTGGCGACGCTCGAGAGCGTCGAGGAGAGCGTCGAATGGCTCCGTTCGAATCCCCACCCCGACCTGCTGTTTATGGACATCCACCTGGCCGACGGCGATTCGTTCCGCATCTTCGACGCCGTGGAGATCGCAGCCCCGGTGATCTTCACGACGGCCTACGACCAGTATGCACTCGAAGCTTTCAAGGTCAACAGCATCGACTACCTGCTCAAGCCGCTCAACGCTTCGGACGTCGGCCGTGCGCTGGCCAAGCTGCACCGCCTCACGTCGGTTGAGCGCAGCGATTACGGCTCGCGGGTCCGCACGCTGGCCGCCAGCCGCCGCGAGGAGGTTTTCCTGGTGCACGTGCGCGACAAAATCATCCCGCTGCACCGCAGCAGGATCGCCTACTGCTACACGTCGAACGAGAAGGTCACGGCCTACGGTTTCGACGGCGCGGCCTACCCGCTGGACAAGACCCTCGAAGCGTTGCAGGGACTGCTTCCCGAGTCCGAATTCTTCCGGGCCAACCGCCAGTTCATCGTCGCGCGGCAGGCCGTGAAGGAGATCGCCGTGTGGTTCGGGAGCCGTCTCACGCTGCACCTCACCGTCGAAACGCCTGAGCGGATCGTCATTTCCAAAGCCCGCGTTCCCGAATTCAAGGCGTGGCTGCGGTCGCTTCACCCTGTCGAATAGGCGGTTGACCCCGCCGTTCTGCCGTTTTACCCGGGGCCTGGCTCCGGGTTTTCGTTTTGGCGTTACCTTTGCATCAGGAACTCCGGGAAACCGGATTGCCGGAAAACAAAAAAAGTGATGCACAACCAAATTCGAAAAATTATGAAAAAGAGGATTTTTGCAGTTGCCGCAGCCCTCTGCCTGATGGCGGGAACGGGCGCTTTCGCACAGGAGGCCAAGCCGGCCGCCGCTCCCAAGGAGCGTCCGACCGTGGAACAGATGGCGCAGCGCATGACCGAACGCATGCAGAAGGAGCTGAAGCTCACCGATGCGCAGGCCAAGGAGGTTTACAACCTGAATTTCCAGCAGATCAAGGAGATGCAGGCCATGCGCGAGAAGATGCGGGAGGCGCGCAAGGCCGAGGCCGAAAAGATGAAGTCGATCCTGACGACCGAGCAGTTCGTGCAGTGGTCGCAGATGCAGGCTCCGCGGCCCGGCCAGCGCGGTCATGGTCCCCAGATGATGAAAAAAGGCGACCGTCGCGGAGGCGGCAAGGAGTGCTGTGACAAGCCCTGTCCGAAGAAGGACAAGAAGGGAAAGGAGTGAGGTTAGGTCTCTTGAGGCTTGTTACGGCCAGGGCGTCGGTTTGGTCGACTGACGCCCTTTTTTTGCCGATTCGCCCCGTGCGGGGCGCAAAACAAGCATAAAAAGAATTAACTTTATGCCCGTTTTCAACGCCCGGACTTGAGAAGCCCGATTTACGGGCGGATGAAACGGGAAACGCTATCGGGCCGGTTCTGCGCCCGGGCTTGAGAAGCCCGACTTACGGGCGGATGAAACGGGAAACGCTATCGGGCCGGTTCTGCGCCCGGACTTGAGAAGCCCGATTCATGGGGCGGGCGGAACGGACGCGCGTTTTCAGCCGGTTCGCCGCCGAAAAAGAGATACACACAAACAGAAGATATGAAACGAACACTACTGACTACCCTGCTGACGCTTTTCGCCGCCGCGGCATTCGCCCAAAAGGGCGGCGTCACAGCCACGGTCGTCGACGCCGACACCGGGGAGAGCGTCGTCGGAGCGGTGCTGACGCTCACGCCTGTGAAAACCCCGGAGAAGAAACAGTATTTCACCTCGGCCTTCAAGGGCGCGGTGTCTATTCCGTCGCTCGCCTACGGCGAATATTCGCTTTCGGTGGCTTTCCTGGGCTACAACAACCTCGACACGACCTTCCGGGTCTCGGCTTCGAAGGTCAGCCTCGGACTGCTGAAACTCAAGCCGGGCGTGCAGATCGAAACGGTCGTCAAGGAGGCCAAGGCGCTGCGCACCTCGCAGAAGGGCGACACGGTGAGCTACAATGCCGGAGCGTTCAAGGTCGTGGCCGACGCCGATGTCGAAGGGCTGCTGAAGAAGATGCCCGGCATCACCGTCACCGACGGCACGGTCGAGGCGCAGGGCGAGACGGTCAAGAAGGTCTTCGTCGACGGCAAGGAGTTCTTCGGCGAGGATGTCACCACGGCCATCAAGTCGCTTCCGGCCGAGGCCGTCGACCGCGTGGAGGTCTACAACAAACTCTCCGACGCGGCCGAATTTTCGGGCATGGACGACGGCGAGGGCTACAAGGCGCTCAATATCGTCACCCGTCCGGGCATGCGGCAGGGCCAGTTCGGCAAGCTCTATGCTGGATTCGGCTACGACGCCGACACCGAGACCGAAGACAAGTTCAAATACATCGCCGGCGGCAATGCCAACGTGTTCAGCGGCGACAGCCGTATCTCATTCATCGGCCTGTTCAACAACGTCAACCAGCAGAATTTCTCGTTCGAGGACATTCTGGGCGTCTCGGGCGGCGGTGGCGGACGTCGCGGCGGCATGGGCAATTACATGGTGCGCCCGCAGAGCGGCGTGGCGTCGGTCAACGCCATCGGCGTCAACTACTCCGATACGTGGGGCAAGCGCAATCAGGTGACGTTCCAGGGCAGCTATTTCTTCAACAACACCAATACCGAGAACCGTTCGACGGTGGAGAAATGGTACGAGGCCCCGATGATCCCCGATACGTTGTCGACCAACGGCTATTCCGACACGAAGGGCTACAACCACCGGTTCAACGCCCGTCTGGAGTGGAAAATCTCCGAGAACCAGAACCTGATGATCCGCCCGCGCTTCAGCTACCAGTCCAACGACCCTTGGAGCCGCACGACCGGATGGCAGTACGGCGCACCCGCCGACGGCGGCAGCGGTTACAGCCGCACGGACAACTTCAGCGACGCCCTGCGCCACGGCTACAACGTCGGGACGAGCGCCGTCTACCGGGCCAAGCTGGGCAAGAACGGCCGCACGATCACCCTCGACGGATCGTTCAGCTACTCGGACAACACGAACAATTCGAACTCGTGGTCGAACATCCTCGCAACCCAGCCCGACCGGCCGGCGGTCGACCCGGAGACCGGCGTCTGGGACCCGGCGAACTACACCGAACTGCGTTACCTGCGCAATCTGGCGCCGTCGTCGTCGTACAGCCTGCGGGGCAGCTTCACCTACACCGAGCCGGTGGCCAAATACGCGCAGTTGAGCTTCCAGTACCGTGCGTCCTATAACTCGCAGGAGCGCGACAAGCGTTCCTATATCACGGGCGACGATTTCTCGACCGCCGGACTTACCCCCGACCGTTCGCTGTCGAACTCCTACGAGAGCGGCTACCTGACGCAGAGCGTGGGTCCCGGATTCCGTTTTTCGAAAGAGCGCAACACGTTCATCGCCAACGTCTACTACCAGCGTTCGGCCCTCGACGGACAGATCGTGCGCGACGATGCCGAGAAGATCAAGCACGCCTACAACAACGTGACCTATTTTATGATGGGCCAGCTGAACATCAACCGCGAGAACTCGCTGCGGCTCTTCGTCTCGTCCTACACCGACAGCCCGTCGATCACCGACCTGCAAAGCGTTTACGACGTATCGGACGCCCAGAACATCAGCCACGGTAATCCGAACCTGAAGCCGACCTACTCGCACCGGGTGAATTTCCACTACACCAACTCCAACGTCGAAAAGGGCCGGACCTTCATGTGGATGTTCTCGATGAACACGACGCTGGATTACACGGCCCAGCATCTGGTGCAAAGACCCGGTGACATCACCATCGACGGACAGGCCTATTCGCCCAATTTCTACTCGACGACCGAGAATCTCGACGGTTACTGGCAGTTGCGGACGCACTTGAGCTACGGCCTGCCGATCGGGTTCCTCAAATCGAATTTCAACGTCATGGCGGGCGTCATCTACACCAAGACCCCCAGCATGCTGGGCGGTACGGTGGACGCGGCGACGGGTATGATTTCGGGCGGCGAGCGCAACGACACCAAGAATATGGGATACGACTTCCGGGCCGTGCTGGGCAGCAACATTTCGGAGAACGTCGACTTCACCCTCTCGTGGAACGGCACCTACAACGAGGCCACCAACTCGCTGAACGCGGACAAGTCGAAGAACCGCTATTTCAACCACACGGCGCAGGGCAACCTGAAGGTGGTCTTCCCGCTGGGCTTCACCTTCACGGCGAGCGCGGCCTACTCGCAGTATATCGGTTTCACGAACGATTACTCGGAGGATTACCTCCTGTGCAACGTCTGGCTGGGCAAGAAGGTCTTCAAGAACAAGCGCGGCGAAGTGATGGTCGGCGTCAACGACCTCTTCAACCAGAACCGGGCCTTCTCGCGCTCGACGGGTTCGGGCTACACGCAGAACTCGACCAACAGCGTCATCGGCCGCTACTATATGGTGCAGTTCAATTACAACCTGCGCCGTTTCGGCAAGAAGGGTTCGCGCAATATAAAGGATTACGACGGTGTCGAGTCCTCCTCCGGTTCCCGCCGCATGGGACCCGGCGGGCCGGGCGGACCTCCTCCGGGGATGTTCCACGGACCGCGGTAAACCGGTCCCGGGCCGGATTGAGCAGGTTGACGAGAGCGATCTTCGTCAACCTGCTTTTTTTTCAGCCTCCGCCAATGGAAATGAATTTTTATAAATAGTATGTTTGATTTTAAAATTTTCAGTAAGATATTTGTATATACTAAAAATTTTGTCGATATTTGTATGTGACTGTATCTCCGCATGATGGCCTTTCGCGGTTGTTTTCCGCTAAATCGCTCTGGGCGAACAATATATGTGTAACTGATTAAATGATGATGCCATGGAGAAAACAAGTACAATGAAACAGGCAAGGACCTCCGTATTGGTTGCCCTTGCTTTGATTTGTGTCGTTTCGTGTGCGAAAATCGACGACGAATCATCCGCCGTCGCACCGGAACAGCCCGCTCGGCCTACCGTGCTCTTGCCGACGCGCAGTTATGAGGAGGCCCTTTCCCTTGCCCGGAAGAGCATCGCCCTTGTCGACCGGGGCCAGACCCGCTCGGCCACAGCCCGTTCGATCCGCAGCGAACGCGGCCAATGCGTTACTACCCCGTCCACGCGCAGCGGCGTTGAGACCGACACGCTGATGTATGTTTTCAATTTTGAGAACAACGACGGATTTTCGGTCATTGCCGCCAACCGCGCTGTCGATCCCGTGCTGGCTGTCGCCGAAAAGGGAAACTACACCTACGGCGAGCCGACCGGCGTGGAGAATTTCGATTTCTATATGGACGCCATGGCGCAAAGTCTGCGTGACAGAAAAATTTTGCCGATCGACACGATACGCACTACGCCTAAATTCAAGACGGTGGAGATCAATGAATCCCGCTCCTGCGACCCGCTTATTCCGGTCAGGTGGGGGCAAAGATCTCCCTACGGAGACTATTGCAGCAATAATATATCCGGTTGCGTAGCGACAGCCATTGCACAGATTATGGCCTATTACCGTTTCCCGCCTTCTTTCACGACGACCTACACCGATGCTCCGCATGCGGGAGAAACGATCGCTTTGAACTGGACTTCGATGATAAATTATCCATACGGATACCAAGTACCCGCACTGATGCGGGAAATCGGACAACGGGTCGGGATGGATTATAGTTCGCCAATCAGTAGTAGTGCAAATCCTAACAATGTACCTAATTGTCTAATTTCTATGGGATACAGTTGTAGTTCCGGACTTGTAAATTTTGAAATGGCATCGATCCGTGATGCTTTAGATGAAAGACGTCCGGTATGTATAGATGGAAGGGATGCAGCAAATACAAGAGACGGCCATACCTGGATAGCAGACGGATATGAATATTCACGTATCGGTACGGAATATTACGAAGAGAGGTTGGTAGATAACGATGAACCCGGTCTGATTCCTCACTATGAATATGTGCTGACAAGTTCCACTGTTCAGACGACTAATTTGGTTCATTATAATTGGGGATGGAACGGTGATTTTAATGGCTTATATGCTCCGGTGAATGGAATTTACGCCAATGGAACTACATTTAATGGGCTAAAAATGATAACATCGATCAGATTAGCTTATATTTTATGATAATTAATATTTCGTTATGAAAAAGTTGATAACAATTTTAGTCCTGTCGTCGATGATGCTGTCGGCATGCGAAGGTGATCCCGAGATTGTTCCGCGAACTCCGACGGAAGCGAAAATCCAGGAACTTATGGTCGGTTACGACGGTAAGATAGATATGGCCGCATTTGTAGCTGATGCACAGCAAGGGGTTTGGATGATCGATGAGTATGATATGATTTATACCAATGGAGAGGTCCTTAATGGACGAGATCTTTCAGGGGGTGCTTTTCTTGACAATATGATGCTTTTTCCCGCTGGTATATGCCGTACATTCTATGCGCTTATGTATATTCCCGGCCCGACGGTATATCTCGAATCGCAATGGAGCGTCAGCGACCAGGCGAAGAATACGCTCGCCTTTTACAGTCCCCGGATTGAGGACGAGGCAAAAACGGCAAATTTCGACCAGCATGCCGCCCGGACGATGCTCGAACTGCTCTATTATAAGGACGGCGTATTCGTGATGAAAGGTTTGCAACCCTTTGGATCTTGGGGCGGGAAGACTTCGGAGGGCGTTTATAAGGATTTCTGTCGGGTTGTCGGGCATATCGCCACCGACAAGGCGACGGTGGATAAATACCTGTCGTATATCTCCTACGAGCAGTATAAGGCGGAAAATCCCGATAAATTTTAGACTGCCGTTTACTCACAAAAGAGACGCCGGACCAAAATCCGGCGTCTCTTTTTGCGTGTGTACGGAGCCGTTAGCGCCCTTCGTTCCCGTTTTCCTTCCGGGCGGGATGTTCCCGCTGTTCGCGGCCGATCACCTGGTGAATGCCGATGCAGGCCAGCCCGCCGTAAACGACCGTGAGGATGATGAGCCACTTGATTTCGGCGAAAACCTCGGGGATCGAGGCTCCCATGGTCTGGATACGGATGAAGCCGTTGACGCCGTGGCTGCTCGGGAACAGCTGTCCGAGGTTGAACAGCCAGTCGGGAATGCCCTGGCGCGGGTACGACACGCCGCTGAGCATCAGCACCGGGATCGAGGTCCACAGCAACAGCAGCAGCGAGTTTTCGCGGTAGCGGAACAGCGTCGATACGGCGATGCCCATGGCGATGCAGGCCGCCAGATATGCCGCCATGAAGAGCATGACGGCTCCCGTCGCGCCGTTCATCGGGAAGTGGAACAGCCGGTAGTGCAGGCCGAGGATATAGGTGCAGGTCACGGCGTAGATCAGCGCGTAGACCAGTCCGCGTCCCAGGACGATGGGCAGTGTCGACATCCGCCGCCGCCCTGCGGGGCAGAGTTTGCGGTAAAGTCCGAATTCGCGCCACGTGCCGCCGATCATGCCGATGCCGATCAGCATCGTCTGCTGGATGATGACCATGATGATCGCCGGCATGACGAACGTGCCGTAGCCCAGATAGGGGTTGAACAGGTTGTGCGACTGGTAGATCACGGGCTGGGTGGTGGCCTGCGCCTGCGGGATGTTGGCCCCCTTGGCGATCAGGCGCTGGAATTCGACCATCGCCCCCGTCTTGCCGATCGAGGTCACGACCTCCTGGAAAACCTGGCGGTACATCAGGAAGTAGCTGGCGTCGGCGTAGATCGCCACGTTGGCTTGCTCGCCGCCGTAGAGTTTCTCCTCGTAGTCCGACGGGATGTAGACCACGCCGTAGATTTTGCGGCCGTAGAACAGCTCTTTGGCCTCTTCCATCGAGGTCGGATTGTAGGCCACATAGGTGTTCGGCCCGGCGTTGAAGGTGTCGATCAGACTGCGGCTGGTCGGCGTGCGGCATTCGTCCACCACGCCGATCGGCACGTTGCGGAGCACCTGCGATCCGTAGGCCAGCGAGTAGGCCGTGGCGTAGATGATCAGGGCGAAAATCAGAATCAGCATCACGCCACCGTCCTTGAAGATCGTCCGTAACTCGTTGCGGACGACCGATCCGAGCTGTTTCCAGTAAGAGGCTGTTTGTTTCGTAAATCGGCTCATATCACAATCTCCCCCAGAATTTTTCCTCCGTGCAGACCCTTTTCAGGCGCGGCAGGCACAGGAGCGGTAAAACGATGAACAGCGACATGTAGCAGAGGTCGGGCAGCGAGTAGACCCACGGCGTGCCGCGGAGCATCTGGTCGACGAAAATATCGGTGTAGAAGGTGAACGGGAAGATCTTGCTCACCCACTGCATCGGCTCCCACATGGCCATGATCGGGAACGTCAGTCCCGAGAAGGTGAAGGCCAGCACCGAATATCCGCCGCCGATCGAGAGCGACAGGCGCAGGTTGGCCAGCAGCGAGACGATCAGCACCGAGATCGACTGGTAGCTCAAAATGAAGAGCAGCGTGCCGGCGAGGATCACCGCGAGACTGCCGTTCAGCGGCGTTCCCACGATTTTGAAGTTGATCACCAGCATCACCAGCGAGATCAGGAACATCACCGCCGTGATGGGCAGCACCTTGCCCGCGAGCGCCGCCGCGACCGAACCGTTTCCCGTGCCGAGCCATTCGCGGGCCGTGGCGTGCTTGAGTTCGGTGCCGATAGCGAAAACGGTCACCATCACCACGAAGATCATCAGCATCATGGGCATGAAACTCGGCGAGAGGTAGTATCCGTAATTGATGTGCGGATTGAAGAGCACGTGCTTGTCGAAACGCACGGGCATCAGCTGCGCCATGGCCTGCCGCTGCGTAAGCCCCTGCTTCATAAGCACTTGGAGCTGAATGCCGGCCGTGAAGGTCGTCACGGCGGTCTGGATGTCCTTCGACAGCAGTCCGTTGACCGTGATGTTCGTTCCCGAGACGTAGTTTTCGAGGCGGGTCTGGCTGTTGCTCAAAATGTTCTTCTCGAAGAAGGCCGGAATCTGCACGATGGCCATGATCCGCCCTTCGCGCATCAGCCGCTCGCCCTCGTCCATGCCCTGAATGCCGTAGGCCACCATCGCCGTCGGGGTGTCGTCGATCATCTGCACGGCCTTGCGCGAAAGCGTCGTGTTGTCCTGGTCCAGGACGGCGATCGGGATGTTGCGGATTGCGCCCTGGTTGAACAGCAGGGCGAAAAACGCGAACGACACCACGGGCAGGACGATCATCAGCACGAAATACATCGGCTGACGGGTTATCCGGCCCGTCTCGCGGCGCATCACGGCGCAGGTGTTGTGCAGGAATCCGGGCATCGCTTACTTTCCGATTTGGTCCCAGTCGACGAGCACGCTCATGCCCGGGCGCATGTTCGCGGCCTCGGTGACGGCCTTGGCCTTGATGGCGAAGGTGCGGATGTCGAACCCGCCCTGCGTGCGGGTCGCCGACCACGTTGCGAAATCGGCCTGCGGGGAGATGTAGGTCACCTCGAACTCCACGTCGCTGTCCAGCGCCGGGACGTAGCCGTTCATGCGGGTCCCGATCCGAAGGCCCGGAAGCAGCGTCTCCTTCACGTTGAAGGTCACCCACAGGTCGCTCATGTCGAGGATGGCCACCACCGGATAGCCGCTGCCGACCAGTTCGCCCTCCTCGGCGATGATCGTCGAGATCTCGCCCGTGACGGGCGAATAGACCATCGCGTCGCTGATGTACGACTCCACCTCGCTGACAGCCCCTTCGGCCTGGCGGACGCGGGCCGCGGCGGCCTCCTTGTCCTCCTTGCGGGCGCCGTCCGTCGCCATGTCGTACTGCGCCTTGGCGGCCAGCGCCGTGGCCTCCATGGCCTTGTAGTTGGCCGTGGCCTCGTCGAGCTTCTGCGCCGGAACCACTCCGTCGTTGTAGAGGTTCTGCACGCGCTCGTAGGTCTTGCGGGCCAGTTCCAGCCCGGCCTGCGCCTTCTGCCACATGTTCATCGCGGCCTCGATCTGCTGCACGCGGGCGCCGGCCAGCGCCATGGCGTCCAGCGCGGCGGCGGCGCTCTTCACGGCCTCGGCCTGCCGGAGCTTGGCCTCCAGTTCGGGCGTCGAGATCGTGTAAAGGAGCTGTCCCTTCTCCACGCGGTCGCCCTGGGCCACTTTCATGTCGTCGATGCGGCCCGGAACCTTCGACGAGGCTTTGTAGGTGGTGCACTCCACCGTGCCCTGAATCAGCGTCGGGGTCCGTTTGGTGAGGTACCAGCTGATCAGTACGACCGAGAGGACGATGACCGCTGCGGCCGCCAGAATTCCGATTACGTTGCTTCGTTTCATATCGTTTGCTTGTTATCTATTTCGTATTGTTTGCGGGGGCCGGCGACGGGCCGTAACGTGAAGCCCGCCCTTTCCCGATCTAATTTCCGCTTCTTGAGCCGTCGAAGAGAACCGCCTGCGCGTCGTTGCGGCGCGCGTAGGACGGATATTCGTCGCTGATGCCCGCGGCCTCGAGCAGCCGGGCCAGCAGCAGGTCGTAGTTGTAGGCCGCTTGCAGCCGCTCGGTGCGCACTCCCGCGAGGTTCAGCTCGGCGTCGATCAAGTCCGACGAGGAACTCATCCCTTCGAGGAACGCGGCGTTCTTCATCCGGAGATACTCCTCGGCGAATTTCAGCGACGCGTCGATCGAGGTCATCTGGTTGCGGTAGTTCATCATCTGGTTGTAGAGTTTCTCCACCAGCACCGCGATGTCCTTTCCGGCCTTGTTCTGCAACTCGCCCACGCGGCGCACGGTCTGTTTGGCGGCCGAGTACTTGTATTCGCGGTTGAGACCGTCGAAAATCTTGATGTTGACCCCCACGCCCACGGCCCAGCGCGGCACGAGTCCCGCCACCTGGTAGTTGTAGAACGAACCGCCGCCGATGGCCGCCACCTGCGGCAGGAAATCGGCACGCTGGGCGCGCACGCCCTCCTGGGCCAGTTCGCGCTTGAGCGACACCTGGCTGAGCAGCGGGTTGCGCGCCTGCGCGAGGTCCTGATAATAGGCCAGATCCTCGACCTTCGCGAGCAGGAACATCGCCGTCACCGGACGCCAGTCGCTCTCGCGCCCCAGGGTGTTCGACAGCGCGCTGGCGATGGTCTCGGCCTGCAATTTGGCGTTTGCCAGCTCCCGTTCGGCCTCGGCCATCTTGAACTCCACGTAGAGGCGTTCGGTCTGGGCGATCATGCCGTTGCGTTCGAGCGCCCGGGCGTCTTCGAGATGCCTGCGCACGCCGTCCACCACCTGCTGACGCACGGCGACGACCTGCGTGGCGAGGGCCAGTCCGAAATAACGCTCCACGAGTTCCGAGATCAGCGCGTTGCGGGTCTGGTTGCCCTGCGCGACGGCCGTCTTCTCGTTGATCCGCGCGGCGCGGTTCGCGGCGTTGATCTTGCCGCCCATCCAGATCGGGACGGTCACCTCGCCTCCCACGAATCCGAGGCTCTGATCCTGCACCTTGAGGAACCAGTCGGCATCCATCATCGGGTTCAGAAGCCCCTGGAGCGTCGGAATCTTGTCGGCGGGGATCAGTCCGTTCTGCACGAGCGCCGTCAGTCCGCCCGCCACGCCCTCTTTGACCGGGCCTTTCAGGTCGTTGAAGTCGAATCCGATGTCCTTGGCCATGTAGGCGTATGCGCCCGTGACGCTGATCTGCGGCATGCGGAGACCGATGGCCGCGCGGCGCTGCTGCTGTGCGGCGCGCTCCTCGTAGGCCGCGGCTTTCAGCGCAGGGTTCTCCGTGAGGGTGACGGCGACCGCCTCGTCGAGCGAGAGCATCCGCCCGGCCTCCTGCGCGGACGCCGCCGCCGGGATCGTCGCCGCCGCCATGAAGGCGATCTTGACAGCTATTTTCATAGTATTCATGCGTTTATTCGACAAAGATAGATTTTCTTGCAATATCTTCTTCAGCCCGGAGGGCGTTTAGGACATTTTTAGGCCCTTATGGACACAAATCACGCCCGTTTCACCTCCCGAGGTGGGCGTTGGCCCGGCGCACGCCTTCGGCCAGTTCGGGATAAACCCGCACGTCGACCCCCGCTTCGCGCAGCGTTTGCGCCCCGCGGCAGCGGACGAACCGGTCGGGTTCGTACAGCGCAAAGACCACGCGTGCGAATCCGTGGCGCAGGATCAGCTGCGTGCAGCTCTCCGGCTCGCTCTTCCGCTGCGAGCACGGCTCCATCGAGGAGTAGATCGCCGCCCCGCGCAATTCGGCGCCCGCGTCGAGCGCCTTGCGGATCGCCTCCTGCTCGGCATGGTGCGTGGGCGAAGTCTCGTGGGTGTAGCCCGTGAAGCTCCTCCCGTCGGGAAGCGTCACCACGGCCCCGACGCAATAGGAGGTCCGGCTGGGCACGCACCGCAGCCCTTCGGCCACGGCCTGCGCCAGATAGCGGAGGTCTTCGTCCCGGGTGTCGGGACGAAGCGTGCAGGTCGCAACCTCCATGCCGCCCAGATTCTCCCGCCGGCATACGGCCCCCTCCGGGACCTCGAACCGGAACTGCGCGCCGCCCCGCTCCGGTCCCAGCGTCAGCTGCGGATTGACCGCCCGGCGCACCGTGTCGGCCATCCCTTCGGCGAGGAACATGCGCAGGACGGAGGCCCCCCCCTCGACCAGCAGACGCTCCACGCCGCGCTTTTCGAGTTCGGTGACGATCGCTGAAGCCGTAATTGAACTATCGCTTGAAATAACCTCTGCAACGCCTTTCAATTCCGGAAGTTCCTTTCCTGAAAACACGTAGCGGTCTGCGTCGCCCTCCGTGAAGAAGCGCATCGACGGCGAGAGCCGTCCCGAGTGTGTGAGGGTGACTTTCGTCAGGTCGGGCCGCATACCCCGGGCACGGCGCAGTTCCCGCGCCGCGGCATCGCGCAGGAGCAGGGCGGGATCGTCGCGCCGCAGCGTTTCAGCTCCCGCGAGGATCGCGTCGTGCGAGGCCCGAAGGCGCAGGACCGCCTCCCAGTCTTCGGGCGTCGAGATCATCAGCCGCCGGGGGCTGTTGTCGTCCAGGTAGCCGTCGGCCGTCGTGGCGAAAGATAGTGTTATCTGCATCGTTTCAAGGTAAACAGGGTGACTTCGGGCCATGCGCCCAGCCGCATGGGATATGCAACATATCCCGTGCCGTCGTTGACATAAAGTGTGTGGCGGCCCGTGTCGTAGCGTCCGCTCCAGTGTTTGTAGATCCATTTCGCGGGCGACCAGCCGCGACCCCAGGGCCTGATTTTCAGCTGCATCGAATGCACGTGCCCCGAGAGCGTCAGATCGCCGTAGCCGGCCTCGACGATCTGTTCCCAGAGCTGCGGAATATGTACGAGGGTGATGTTGTAGAGCGAATCCGGAACTCCGGCGTAAGCCTTGGGAATGGCCGTTCCCGGCAGGTCGCGGTCGTGGCGGCGTTCGCGCAGCGCGGGGTCGAACGACAACCCCGTGAGCGAGATGCTGTCCGCGCCGCGCCGCAGGTAGACGGTCGTGTCCTCCAGGACGGTCCACCCCATCGCCCGCTGGCGCGCGACCACTTCGCGGGCCTCCCCGGCCGCCGGGAAACGCAGCGAATCCTTGATGTAGGTTCCCACGTCGTGGTTGCCCGTGACCGACCAGACCGGGCCTGCGATCCGCCGCAGGAGCGCCGTGGTGCGTTCGTCCAGCTCTCCGGCGCGGATGTTCACCAGATCGCCCGTGAAGAACACCGCCTCGGGGCGCTGCGCGTTCACGCTGTCGGCCAGCCGCGTCAGTTCGCGTTCGGGACGGACGAGGGTCCCGACGTGCATGTCGGTGATCTGCACGAACCGGAAGCCGTCGAAGGCCTCGGGAATGCGGTCGGAGCAGATCTCCACCCGGTTGACGCGGATGGAGGTGCGTCCCAGGGTCGTGCCCCAGAGGGCGAACAGCACGAACGCGCAGGCCGCGACGTAGCCCGTGCGGCGCAGGTTCACGAAGTTGAACGCATAGAACGCCAGACGCGGCGGAACGGTGACGATCCACGCCCAGAACAGCCACATATAGAGGTACATCAGCTCCGGACCGTTGTCGCGGCTCAAGGCGCCTATGAGCGACGAGAGAATCGGCAGGGCGTCGGTCGCGGCGACCCACGCCACGAGTGCGCGGCGCACGGGCAGCTTCCGGCGGCGGCGACGGCGGAAATGGATGAAATCGGCGGCGATGGCCATCAGGGAGAGTATCGACGTCAGAAAAAAGAGCATATACCTTTTATTTATATTCGGCAAAGATACGAAAAATTGCTTTTCCCGCGGTTTTCTTTGGCATACAACTTGCTGATTTGTCCGATGAGTTACAACTCTTTGAGAACGAGCAAGAACATTAATAAAACCAAATTCATTCGGCTTATGAAAACATTTCGACTTTTAATCGTGGCTCTGCTGCTTGCAGCTTCCGCGTCGGCGCAGCGTTACGAGCGCAGGGCCATGCGCGGCGAATATTCGCCTACGGTCTACCTGATCTCGGTGCAGGAGGTGGACACCATCTACAACTACGGACCTTATGCGATGCAGCAGGCGGCGGCGCTCAACCGCATGGCCATGGACAACGCCACGCAGGACTACATCGAGACCCACCGTCCGGGCTTCCAGCAGGTCGAGAAACCGCAGTTCGTCTTCGCCACGAAGAACAACCGTTTCTCCTTCTCGCTGGGCGGTTTCGTCAGCCTCCGCGCCGGGTATGACTTCGACGGCATCGTCGACAACATCGACTTCGTGACCTACGACATTCCCGTTCACGGCAATTACGATACCAGGCAGAAGCTGATGATGGACGCTTCGACCTCGCGTCTGTTTATGAAGGCCATCACCAACACCCGTGCGCTGGGCCGCGTGGTCGTGTTCATGGACGCCGACTTCCGCGGAGGCGCCGAGGGCAGCTACACGCCCCGCCTGCGTTCGGCCTACGTGTCGTTCCTGGGCTTTACGCTGGGTCGCGACGTGACGACCTTCTGCGACCTTTCGGCAGCCCCGACGACCATCGACTTCCAGGGTCCCAACGCCTATAACTTCAACTTCGCCACGATGATCCGCTACGAATACGCCTTCGCCGACAACTACCTCAAGTTCGGCGTTGCGGCCGAGATGCCCTCGGTCAGCGGCACCTACAACGACAATTTCGCGACGCTGAAACAGCGTGTTCCCGATTTCCCGGCCTACTTCCAGTATGCCTGGGGCGCCAACCGCGACAGCCACATCCGGGCTTCGGGCGTCGTGCGCAACATGTACCTCCACAACCTCCGCACGGGCAACAACACCTCGCTGCTGGGATGGGGCGTGCAGTTCAGCGGCACGATCAAGGTGGCGCAGCCCCTGCGGCTCTTTATGAACGGCGTCTACGGCAAGGGCGTCACCCCGTATATCCAGGACCTGACCGGCTCGGGGCTCGACTTCACGCCCAATCCGGAGAACGCCGACCAGATTCAAACCATGCCCATGTGGGGATGGCAGGCCGCGGCCCAGATCAACCTGACCCCGCGTCTGTTCATCTCGGGAGGCTATTCGACCGTCCGCGTGCAGCGCAGCCACGGTTTCTACTCCGACGACCAGTACAAGCAGGGCCAGTATATCTTCGGCAACATTTTCTATTCGATCACCCCGCGCTGCAAGGTGGCCGGCGAGTACCTCTACGGTTCGCGCAAGGACATGTCGAACGACAAGGGACACGCCAACCGCGTGAACGTGATGCTGCAATACAGTTTCTGACGACACCGTATATTAAATAGTATTGAGTATTTTCGGGCGGCTTCTTCGGAAGCCGCCTTTTTTGCGGACCCTGACGTGCGGTTTCGTTCGCCCGGTCCCATCCCGGCGATCCGGGATTATTGCCACTTTTCGGTCGGCGGTTAACCGCGGTCTTCGCCCGCGGGGTACTTTGTACTTTTTGGCCGCAAAAAGTAGTAAAGCCGCGGTCTTCGCCCGCGGGGTGTAGCTACCTTTTGATGGCAAAAGGTAGCACCAAAACCATCCGCATGTCGTTCTCCGCGGGAGTCTTCTCCAGCCCGCGTTGAGCGGGCGCAGTAAGATCAAGCCTTTACAGCCTCCCGCTCCGGGCACGCGGGCCGGAGAATGCTCTTTTTTCCGCTCCGAACGATAATGCGGCGGTTTAAAACCGCTTCCAGGGGCGATCGTAGGCTTCTGTGCTTTCTGCTTGTCCCGGACGCATCCTTCCCGCCGCGTTCCGCGGCGAACGACTCCCGCTTGGCAAAAAAGGCGTTCAAAAAGATGCGGACTAAAAGCGCGAGCGGAGGGGACGGTTTGTTTACAAACCCGCGAATAGTCGCCCGGAGCCAGCGTTAGGCCGCGTCTTTCAGCCTTTTTTGTCGGCGGGTCGGTTTTTGCGCCGCTTTTTGCCGACCAAAAAGCGGCAAAGAACACCAGTCGAAGACTGTGTTTGCTATCTTTTGCCACCAAAAGCTTCAATCAAATTCAACTATTTAATAAACAATATATTGTGAAATAATAGGTAATGGTTTGGCGATTATAAAGCCAGTGCTTTTGCATTCCATTTAACTTGTCAAAGACTCTATGACAAAGATATGAAATAGCCGATAAAAAAGCAAATGGAAAGAATTGTCTCATTTGCTTTTCTCTAATTGGGCATTCCAGCTATCGCTGACTGTAGGCAATCAGATTATTGCGCAGGATGTCGAGAAAATGCGTCAGCCGCAACTTTCGATTGATGAGCGTATGGCGACACTATTCCGGATTGTTGATACGGACGTTGAAAGTTCTGGAAAGCACATCGACAAGTGTCGCCAGATCGACCCGTGTGCCGTCTATGCGGCGTATGGCTCCGGAGAGATGCAGAGCCGTTATCAGTTCCATGATATTGTTCGGAGAGAAACAGTGGTGATTTGGATACTTCGACCGATACCGGAGCGGCGATGGATGGATAACAAGCCGGGTAAAGACCAATCGGATTTCGAAATTCGTCAACAGAAGCGCCGATTTGAGCAGCGACGCTTGCGGAGATTCCTTCTCGACAATCCGCTCCTGCAACCGCATCAGGCGGGATTGGAGGCGGGCAAGTTCGTGCAGCAGGTCGATAAACTCTTTATAAGAAGCATGAAAGGCTGTACACACCGCATCCGACAATCGACTGTTAAGCAGTGTGTCAAGCATGACGATAAATTGATTTTTGTCCAAGTTGTCCATAATCCGGTTCATAAAGAATTTAGATGGTTTGCTTCGTAAAAATGGGAATTTCCGCGATGCCGAATTGCACATCCGAATATCCGCCCGGATATAAAAAGTCGGAAAAAATCACTCGTCTTCCTTATTTAAGCTATAAAGCAATGCCTCGGTAAATTTCGTACGATCTTTTTTACGTTCCAAAATACGGCGTTTGACATCGGTCGGATCGCCGAGTTTAACATGCAATGTATTCTCGAAGACCCGAACAAACAGATTGAACGGAGCTGCCGAACCATCTGCCAGCTCAAAAGGAGGCAAAGCCATCCAATCAAGCCCGTATTCGCGACGATGGTTTTACAAGATGTAATTTTCACTCAAAGTCTTTTTATCATAGTTTACAGTGGTATCTATATCAGCAAGAGCAGTTTCGTAGCGACTTATCCATCAACGAACGGTAGCCGTATTAAGACTTTTCCTAACACCGCTGCGGGAGTGCGTAAGTTCATCGGTGCGCTTGCTGTCGCTGAGCATCACTACGTCATGGAAGCTACCGGCAATTACGGCTTCCTGCTGCATCATAAACAGCGTGAAGCCCACGAATCCGAAATATTCCACGACGATGCCCCCGCCGACGAGCCACAGGCTCGATGGCGGGAACCACTCCAGAAGCGAGTAGACCTTGAACAGCAGGTTGAAGATACAGTACAACATGAAAAGAGTACGCCGCAACCACGTCGTGCGATGTAGTCGCCTACCAGCGGCGGTTACTACATCTCCTGCCCGGCGGACGTGATCGTGGCCGACAAACTGACCCTTACGGGTTCGATCGGGGTCTTCGGCATGATCCTCGACACCCGCGAGGCGTTGAAGAACAAACTCGGCATCACCATCGACGGCGTGCAGAGCAACGCCTCGTCGAGCTTCCTCGCCACGCAGCCCCTCACCCCGGTCCAGCGCTCGATGATCATGCGCGGCGTGGACAAGGTCTACACCACCTTCACGAACGACGTGGCCGAAGGCCGCAATCTGCCCATCGAGAAGGTCCTCGACATCGCCGGCGGACGGGTCTGGTCGGGTGCGGATGCGCTGGGCATCGGCCTGATCGACACCTACGGCGGTCTGAAGACGGCCATTGCGCTGGCTGTGGACAAAGCCGATCTGGGCGACAACTACCGCGTGACCGAAGTGACCGAGACTCCGACCGGATTCGCGGCTTTCATCGCGTCGCTCAACATGAGTGTCCGCGAGGCTTTCACCCGTTCGGAACTGGGGCTGATGATGAAGGATTACAACACCGTCCGCGAAGCCTTCCGCCAGCAGGGCGTGCTGATGTACTCGCCCTACAAGGTCGAGATTCGGTAGCATTATCGTTCGATGAAAAAAAGGCTCTCCACTTGTTCGGAGAGCCTTTTTTGTATTTTTTCTATCAATCTAAACTTTGTTAATTCATATTTTCCGTAAAAGGTTTGGGTCTATCCATTTTTTCCGTATATACGTTTCCGAACCGATCTGTTACGGAGACCACGATTTCGGAATTTGCTTCTGTCGCTTTCGTATGGAACATATGGATGCAATTGACGGCTCTCCAATCTTTAGGACGGTTGTTGAATCTCTGGGTTTTATCTCGGATGTACATATAAAGCGGGTCTTTTTCCCACAATTGTTCGACAGGAAGTTCCTGTCCGTCTTCTGTAACTGAGATTTTCCACCGGGGGTCCCAATTGAAGACATTGACCAGAATTTCATTGCTCGCGGGATTTCCGCCGTATTTCTCCGGAACCGTATTGAGATCATAAGCCCGGAACTGGCTCTTTTCGGGCGTTAATCCCACGGCCTTGTAGTGCCATTGTATCTGTTTGCCGGAAATATCGAAAATCTGATAGCCGCTCAGCGTCCCGTCGGTAGTCATGATTCGGACGTCGTTTAGTTTCCAGGAAATGGCCGATGCCGATGCGAAATTATGTTCGAGGATATTATGCGTAATTTGGATATTCCGGTTACGATGATCATGTCCGGTCAGGATGTGCGCTTCTTTGAATGGCTTCAGTATATTTATCAATACCTGCACATCCTGGTATTGT